>OGET01000147.1_pt1 | contig 46027 bp, 42 predicted proteins | sample 1570771 | NCBI WGS metagenome assembly OGET01 (sample SAMEA2582032, study PRJEB24529) | metagenome | biome: Human gut stool | place: China | collected 2011 | reverse complement strand
CTGTAAATCTGCTGCTTTTCAGCTTCGGTGGTTCGAATCCACCCGCGCCCACCAAGAACTCCAGTGTTGTAATGACACTGGAGTTTCTGTTTTATCTGGAAGTTTGTAAAGCGTCGCAAGGGGGGATTCGAACAGCTGCGGCGCTGTCGCAGAAGACAGCGCAAAAACAGCCCAGTGGGCTGTTTTTAGCAGCGCTGCTTGCGACATCCACCCGCGCCCACCAAACAAGAAAAATCCGAACCTGTTTCCGATTGGAGAAAGGTTCGGATTTTTCGTTTTCTTCGGGTACGATAGCAATCCGCATTTTTGATTTGTTGGCAACAACTGCGAATTGCATATCGCAAATATGCTGTTTGAATGTTGCGCTAATTTCTTGACTTGCGATAAAAGATCGAGGGCATAAAAATACCCCCATACTGGGTGTCCAGTATTGGGGGTACATATCACAGCATTGCGGGTGTTTTTCTATTGGATGAATATCAGGAAATATCTGTCATCATTTCCGGCTTGCCAGCAGAGCCTCGATCTTCTTGATGGGGTCGATGATGCTGGAAACGGACATATCATGGTTCAGGGCCACGACGAAGTATGCGGCGTACTTGGAGACGTCAACATCGACGTACCAGTCACGAGTCAGCAGCTCAGGCATACGGTAGGTCAGGTTGGTGCCGGTGACGTAGTCCAGAATGCCGTCGGTCACAGCCTTATCGAACTTCTCGAGGCCGCTGGTGAAGAGCGGGAAGGTGGCGTTGGCGATGATGCGCTTTGCGCCGCGCTCTTTCAGGTTGGTGGCAACTTCCAGCATACTCTCGCCGGAAGCGATGATGTCGTCAGCGACGAAGACAGTCTTGCCCTCGACGGAATCGCCCAGATACTCGTGAGCGACGATGGGATTGCGGCCATTGACCACGCGGGTGTAATCGCGGCGCTTGTAGAACATACCCAGGTTGCAGCCCAGCACGCTGGAGAAGTACATGTTGCGGCTCATAGCACCCTCGTCGGGGCTGACCACGATGAACTTGTCCTTGTCGAAGCTGATCTCGGGGTTCTTCTTGAGCAGGTTCTTCAGGACCTGATAGGTGGGCATCGCATTGTCGAAGCTCATCAGAGGCACAGCGTTCATCAGGCGGGGGTCATGTGCATCGAAGGTGATGATGTTCTTGACGCCCATGGCCTGCAGCTCCTGCAGAGCCACAGCGCAGTCCAGACTCTCGCGGGACACGCGGCGGTGCTGACGGCCACCGTACAGGCTGGGCATGATGACAGACACACGATGTGCCTTACCGGCCACGGCCTGGATGAGGCGTTTCAGATTGGCGAAGTGGTCATCCGGAGACAGGTGGTTCTCATAGTTGAACAGCTTGTAGGTCACACTGTAGTTGCCGGGATCAACAACGATGAAAATATCGTCGCCGCGCACCGACTCCTTGACCAGACCCTTGGCGTCGCCGCTCTGGAAGCGGGGGCAGGCGCTCTCGATGATAAAGCTATCGGTCTGGTAGCCGGCCTCGCTGGCCCAGCGCACCAGATGCTTATCGATGAGGTTGGTCAGCTCCTCGGCACCCGGGCAGGCGATGAGGCGCAGGTCGGCGACCTGAGGCTGGTGGAAGCAATCCTTAGGGGTAATGACAGACATAATTATAGCTCCTTAAAGTTTCTTTTATCAGTTGATAAAATCAGACGTTGAAGTGCATATCCATTATTTATTCTATCACATTTTCGGCGTTTCGACACTAGAAACTTGCATCCAACCTGCATTTTCTGCGCCTTGCACATCTCTTTGTCGAAAAAGAGCCGGAGACTATGTGTTTTTTACAAAAACCATACATTCTCCGGCTCAAAAGTCATTCTTTTAAGTTTTTGCTCTTACAGGGCAGCGACAGCAGCCTTCAGCTTTTCGACGCGGTCAGTGTTCTCCCACTTCACGCCCAGATCCTCGCGGCCCATGTGGCCGTAAGCGGCCAGATTGCGGTAGATGGGCTTGCGCAGGTCGAGGTCGCGGATGATGGCGGCGGGGGTCAGGTCGAAGACCTTCTCCACAGCCTGCTCGATCTTCTCGTCGGCCACGACGCCGGTGCCGAAGGTGTCCACCATGATGGAGACGGGCTTTGCCACACCGATGGCGTAAGCCACCTGCACCTCGCACTGCTTGGCCAGACCAGCGGCCACGATGTTCTTGGCCACCCAGCGGGTCGCATAAGCGGCGCTGCGGTCTACCTTGCTGGGATCCTTGCCGGAGAAAGCACCGCCGCCGTGGCGTGCGTAGCCGCCATAGGTATCGACGATGATCTTACGGCCGGTCAGGCCGGTGTCGCCCTGAGGGCCGCCCACGACGAAGCGGCCGGTGGGATTGATATAATACTTGGTGTTCTCGTCCAGCAGCTCGGCGGGGATGGTGGCCTTGATGACCTTCTCCATCACATCGGCGCGCAGCTGCTCCATGCTGACGGCATCGCTGTGCTGGCTGGAAATGACCACAGCGTCCACGCGGACGGGCTTGCCGTCCACGTACTCGACAGTGACCTGGCTCTTGCCGTCCGGACGCAGATAGTCCAGCTCGCCGCTCTTGCGGACTTCGGTCAGCTTCTTGGCCAGCTTGTGGGCCAGGCTGATGGGCATGGGCATCAGCTCGGGGGTCTCGTCGCAGGCATAACCGAACATCATGCCCTGGTCGCCGGCGCCGCCGACCTCATCGTTGGTGCCGAGAGCGATGTCGGGGCTCTGGCCGTCGATGTTGGAGATGACGGCGCAGGTGTCGGCATCGAATCCGAACTTTGCGCGGGTATAGCCGATGTCAGCCACGACCTCGCGGACGATCTTCTGGAAATCGACATAGCAGTTGGTGGTGATCTCGCCCATGATGTGGACAAGACCGGTAGATGCGCAGGTCTCGCAGGCCACGCGGGCATTGGGGTCGTGGGTCAGGATCTCGTCGAGGATGGCGTCGGAGATCTGGTCGCAGATCTTGTCGGGATGGCCCTCGGTGACGGACTCAGAAGTAAACAGACGGTGCTTTGCCATTTTTGTACCTCCTTGGCGTTGGTGTGTGTGTATCAATATTGACAGCTTCCTACTCGTTCATCAAGTTTATGCAATTAAAAACGCTCAGAACCGAAGCTCTGAGCGTTGCACTCTTATCTTTCGGTTTCCCGCAGGATTTGGCACCTTATGCTCACGCACAGGTTGTCGGGCTTCACAGGGCCTGTCCCCTCAGCCGCTCTTGATAAGTCGGTATTCAGTTTGTCCGGGTAATATCTTATCATTGCTTCGTCGAAATGTCAAGAAGAGTCGCACTCTTTTTTGACATTCGCGCAGATCGATAAGGCTCAATAACCCTTTGCCTGCTCGCCGTTCAGGATCTTGACGGCGCGGGAGGTACCCAGACGGTCTGCACCGAGGGCGAGGAACTTTTCCATATCCTCGACGGTGGAGATGCCGCCGGCGGCCTTGACCTTGCAGCGGCCAGCCACGCCCTTGACCATCAGTTCCACGTCGTGGAAGTTTGCGCCTGCGGTGGAGAAGCCGGTGCTGGTCTTGATGTAGTCAGCGCCTGCCTCGCAGACGATGTCGCACATCTTGCGCTTCTCGTCGTCGGTCAGCAGGCAGGTCTCGATGATGACCTTCAGGACCTTATCGCCCACAGCCTGCTTGACGGCGCGGATGTCCTCGCGGACGGCGTCGTACTCGCCGTTCTTCAGGCGGCCGATGTTGATGACCATATCCACCTCGGCAGCGCCGTTCTCGATGGCAGTCTTGGCCTCAAAAGCCTTGGAAGCGGTGTCCATTGCGCCCAGAGGGAAACCGACCACGCAGCAGACCGGGATGCGGCCCGCCATGTACTCGACGGCCTGCTTCACATAGCAGGTGTTGATGCAGACGGAAGCCGTGTGGTTGGCGATGGCCTCGTCGCACAGGGTCTGGATCTGGGGCCAGGTAGCCTCAGGCTTGAGCAGGGTGTGATCGACGTGGGACAGGATCTCTTCACGATTCATACTTTTTTCCTCCTGAATCGAAGTTGTTTTGAAAACAGCTTCTTAATTCTTGGTGGCACGGTGTACCTTCGCCATGCCGACAGCGCTCAGGGCAATGGCCGTTGCAGACACCGTTGCGCCGATGATGCCCAGCACCAGACCGGAGACCAGAAATGCAAAACCTTTCAGACCACGTTTCATAATACCGTACCTCCTGAAATTGTTATAATAGCAACCTCTCCGTCACGCCTGACGGCGTGCCACCTCCCCTAACGAGGGGAGGCCTTGGCATTTCGTAAAGCTTTATCTCTTCGCCAGAGGCTCCCCTCGGCAGGGGAGCTGTCGAGCGTGAGCGAGACTGAGAGGTTATTTCTTCTTAAAAACGATGAGCTTGCTGAACACATAATTCAGCACGACCACCACCACGTTGGAGAACACCTTCACCGCCATGCCCCACAGGGCCTGGGCATCGTAGAAGCTGGTGACAAAGATGGCCGTCGGGCCGTCGGCACCGCCGATGATGGCGATGGCGGCAGAGCCGTCGGAGATGGAGGGAGCGGGCGCTGCGCCGCCGGTGGCCATGTGCAGCACCGTATCCGGGCCAAACCAGCCAGCCAACAGGCTCAGCGCACCGTTCATAAAGCTCTCCACCAGCGCTGCGCCCTGGGCGGCCAGCAGGTTGCCGAAGATCATCATGATGGCGGCATCCAATACCAGTGTACCCAGACGGCAGGTGACGAATGCACCAAATTCTTTCAGTGCTTCCCTGCCCTGCGTCCGGCTGGCGAAGACGAACGCCCGGTTGGTGACGTAGGCGAACAAAATGCAGATGACATTGTCCAGCACATTGCCCCAGCTGTTGGCGGCTTCGTAGCCGAACAGGCGGCTGAACAGCGCATACAGTACGATGTTCAGCAATGTGGTCAGCACACCGAAAACGAGATAAGCCAGCACCTCGCGGTGCTTTATAAACCAGTTTTTCATAATTGTACAAAAACAGCCCCGCCGCCGTTTTCCCGGCAACGGGGCTGTAGTTCGCATTGTGTCTGATGAGACTATGCTGCGGGCTGATTACTCAGCGTCGTCGTTCAGCAGAGCCTTCATGGACAGGCTGATGCGCTTCTTGTCGAAGTCAACATCCAGCAGCTTCACGTCGACCATATCGCCGACCTTCAGTGCGTCGGAGACCTTCTCAACGCGGTCATTGCTGATCTCACTGATGTGGACCAGACCGTCAACACCCGGCAGGATGCGGACGAATGCACCGAACTTGGTCAGGGACACGACCGGAGCATGGAAGGTGCTGCCGATGGGGTAGTTGTTCTTCAGCTGCTCCCAGGGGTTGTCCTCAGCCTTCTTGTAGCCCAGAGAGACCTTGTGGTTCTCGGTGTCGATATCCTTCACATACACCTCGATGGTGTCGCCAACGGAGACGACCTCAGAGGGATGCTTGATGCGGTTCCAGCTCAGCTCGCTGATGTGGCACAGACCGTCCACACCGCCGATGTCAACGAATGCACCGTAAGAGGTCAGGCTCTTGACGACGCCGGTGTAGGTCTTGCCGACCTCGACGCTTGCCCAGAACTCCTCACGCTTAGCCTTGTTCTGCTCAGCGGTGACCTTGTTGATGCTGCCGACGATCTTGCGGCCGGAGCACTCGGTGACGACCAGCTGAACGTGCTGGCCGACCAGAGCAGTGTAGTCCTCGTCGCGGCGCATAGTGGCCTGAGAACGGGGGACGAACACCTTGACGCCCTTGACGTTGACGACAACGCCGCCCTTGTTGAACTCGGTGACGTCGCCCTCGACGACCTCGCCGGACTCAGCTGCCTTGGCGATCTCTTCCATGCCCTTGCGAGATGCGAGCTTCTTGCGGGAGAGCTGGATGACGCCATCCTGATCCATAACCTTCTCGACGATGAGGTCCAGCTCATCGCCAACTTTCACCAGGTCCTCGACCTTGGCGGAGGAATCATCGGTCAGCTCGCTCAGCTTGACAAAGCCGGTCTGCTTAGCTCCGATATCCACCTGGATCTCGTTGGCAGAGATGCTGGTCACGATTCCTTTCACAATACTGCCTGCATGAACACGCTTTTCCTCGGATGCGTTCAGCATCTCCTCAAAGCTCATGCTGTCATTGATTTCTGCGCTCATACTGTTAAGTACCTCCTCAATAATAGACGATGGCGTTGAAGCCCCGGCTGTGACGCCCGCCGTCTTTACATCTGCAAACCATTCCGGCCGAAGTTCGCTCGCTGTCTCGACCGTTACGGCTCGCGTATGCTTTGCGGCGACCTGTACCAGCTTTTGGGTATTGGAAGAATGATGACCGCCAATGACAACAATGATGTCGCATTGTTGGCTGAGGTCTTCCGCTTCCTGTTGCCTCGCCCACGTCGCATTACATATTGTATCAAAAATTCGGGCGTTTGTATAGGCTTTTTTGAGAAACTCCGAACTTTCTTGCCATTTTGTTACCTGAAATGTGGTCTGTGCAACTGCAAAAATGGGCTTTTGGGGGTCAGAAGGCCCTTTCCACGCCTTCAGCTGGGCCAAATCGCTGAAAACGAATACCTCTCCCCGGGTATGTCCGACGATGCCCTGCACCTCCGGATGGGACGCATCACCGGCCACCACGAGCACTGCACCGGCGGCTTCGGCCTCGGAAGCGATCTTCTGTATCTTCTTCACGAAGGGGCAGGTGGCATCGTGATAAGTGCAGCCCCGGGCGTCCAGCTCGTCGTAAATACTGCGGGGGACACCGTGGCTGCGGATGACCACCTCGTAGCCCGTAGGGACATCAGCGGGGGTGTCTGCTACCAGTGCGCCCCGGCGCTCAAGGTCTTCCACGGTCTGGGGGTTGTGGATGAGGGGGCCGAGGGTGGCCACCTTGCGGCCCTCATCCAGCAGACCGTAGGTCAACTTGACCGCGCGGTCCACGCCGAAGCAGAAACCCGCAGTCTTTGCAAGTCTGATTTCCATTGCTTGTCCTTCCTATTCTAGCGTCCTTGCCCTCTCAGTCTCGCTTTGCTCGACAGATCCGGGTTGCGGCTCCCAGCGTCTGCTTCGCTGTCGCTCGCATTCTGCTGGCCGCGGCCCCAGCCTCGCCTCCCTCGATCCGCCACTGGCGGCGGTCGGTTCGGCTGCCCCCAAAGGGAGAGCCTTAAAGCGCAGCGGGCAAGCCGCCTTACAATTCACTCCACGCATCCAGAACGGCCTGCTTATTTTCCCGCAGCTTCTTTATGTCGCGGCGGCCTTCCATTGCAAACTGTGCAGCGGGCATGGGCTCGCCGAAGATGACACGCACCTTGCAGAACAGCTTCATCTTACCATCAGGGGTGTCGTAGTAGATACGGCAAGGCACGACGTCCACATTTGCTGCCGCCGCGATGACGAAGAGGCCGCTCTTGAGGGGAAGGAACTTTCCCTCCTGCTCCCGCGTACCCTCCGGGAAGAGCAGCAGTGTGCCGCCCTCCTGACACTTTTTCACAGTGTCGTCGATGACGCTGACCTCTTCTTTCGTGCCGCGGACACAGACTGCACCGGCGCACCGGAAGAACCACGACAGGAATGCGTTTATCTCGAACAGCTCTTTCTTGGCAAACACTGTCATCCGCTGACCCCAGAACCGGGTGATGACGACGAACACCGGGTCGATGGCGGAGATATGGTTGGGGGCAATGATGCAGCCCTTCGTGCCGATTTTTTTCAAGTTCTCCCTGCCCTCACACCGGACGCGGAAGCCGATGTGGAACACCAGCCATGCCAGCGGGACCAGAATATAATATAGTATCATCCGACCTTCTCCGTGATAATTTTCTTCATGGCCTCAAAGCTCTGCTCAAAATTCAGCTCCGAAGTGTCCAGCAGCACGGCATCGTCTGCCTGCTTGAGGGGGGCTGCGGCGCGGTGGGTGTCCTGATAGTCGCGCTGCTTGACGTCGGCCAGCACATCTTCATAGGGGGTATCGATGCCCTTCTGCTGGTACTCTTTCCAGCGGCGGGTGGCACGGGCCTCCGGGCTGGCGGTGAGGAAGATCTTCACAGTCGCATTGGGCAGCACCACGGTGCCGATGTCGCGGCCATCCATCAGGATGTTCTGCGTCTTGGCCATGTCCCGCTGCATCTCCAGCAGGAAGGCGCGCACCGCCGGATTTGCACCCACGGCAGAAGCCGCCATTCCCACCTCTTCGGTGCGGATGGCCGTGCTGACGTCCTCGCCATTCAGATAGATATGCTGTTCGCCCTCGATAAAAGCAAACTCGAGGGTGATATTGGGCAGCAGCGCATCGACTGCCTCGTTGTCCTTCGGGTCTTTGCCCGCGCGGAGGGCATAAAGGCCGATGGTACGGAACATCGCACCGGTGTCCACATAAATGTAGCCGAAGTCCGCAGCCAGACGCCGCGCCAGCGTAGATTTGCCTGCGCCCGCAGGCCCGTCGATCGCAACAGAAATCATTTTTATATCTCCTTCTCTATGAATCTGAAATTTCCAGCCGCTTAAACCTCTCCGTCATGGCTGACGCCGTTCCAACGCTGGCGGCAGTCGTTGTTGTTGCCCTAACGAGGGGGCCGTCTGCAAAGCAGACTGAGAGGTCATTCCAGATGATTCGCAAAACTCTGTGCCGTGCAGAATGCGATCTGCAGGTTATAGCCGCCAGTATAGGCGTCCACATCCAGCACCTCGCCTGCAAAGTAGAGGCCGAGGGCCTTTTTGCTCTGCATGGTCTTGGGGTCGACCTCCCGCACCGACACGCCGCCCGACGTGATGACCGCGTGGGCCAAATCGCCCCGGGCGTCGATGGACACCCGCCAGTGCTTCATCAGCTGTACCAGTTCCCGCTTCTGCTCCCGGGTGATCTGGTTTGCCCTGGTGGCCGGGTCGATGCCCCAGCGGGCCACCATGACCGGCTGCATACTGGACGGCAACAGCTTCACCAGTGCGCCCTGCGCCGCGTGGTTCGCCAGAAGGGCAAAGTCCCGGGTGATGCGGTCATAAAGCTGTTCCTCACTGAGGGCAGGCTTCAAATCAATAAAAGCTTCGTACTTGTGCTTTTTCATGTCGCCCAGATGGCTCGACGCGCTGAGGGTCAGCGGCCCGCTGATGCCGAAGTGGGTGAACAGCATCTCACCCTGCTCCTCGAAGATAGGTTTGCCGTCCTCGTGGAGGGTGAGAGTCACGTTCTTGAGGGCGAGGCCCATCATCTTCTTGCAGTCGGCGTCATGGCTCACGAGGCTGACAAGGCTGGGGACAGGCTCCACGAGGGTGTGGCCCGCCTGCTGGGCCAGCTTGTAGCCGTCGCCGGTGGAGCCGGTGGTGGGGTAGCTCAGGCCGCCCGTTGCCACCAGCACGGCGTCCGCTTTGTACTCCCGGCCCGAAGTTCCCCGCACTCCTACGCAGCGATAGGCCGGGCCGTTTTTTTTCTTTTTCGGGTGGCGCGGATCTTCCGGCGCGGCAGGCGCTTTTTCCGGCTGGGCCAGCGGCTCCAGCAGCAGCTTTTTTGCCCCGTCGTGGACGATGTCCGCTCCGTCTGCGTACCGCAGAAGGGCCTGCCGGATCTCTTCGGCCTTATCTGACACCGGGAACACCCGGCGTCCGCGCTCCACTTTCAGCTCCACACCGAGAGACTCAAACAGTTCCATCGTCTTGGCCGGCGGGAAAGCCCCCAGCGACGAGAACAGAAAGCGGGGGTTCGTCCGCACATGGTGCAGAAATTCCTCTGCGGTGCAGTCGTTGGTCACATTGCAGCGGCCCTTGCCGGTAACGAGAATTTTCTGAGCCGGCTTTTCCATATGTTCCAGCACCGTCACCTCATGCCCCTGCCGCAGGGCCGCGCCCGCCGCCATCAGGCCGGCAGCACCGCCGCCTACCACTAAGACCTTCATGTTTCGTTTCCTCCGCTTTTTCTTCTGTCTTCACACTTATTCTAGTTTATCATACCAGAATCGACCGCCAAAAGCAATGTGAAAAAAGCAGGTACAGCGTTCTGCTGCACCTGCCCGGAAAATTTTGCTTATTTCATGGCCTTGATGGGGTCGAGATACTTTTCGCCCTCCATGACTTCCAAGTGGATGTGGCTCTCCTCGGCACACTCACAGCTCACGCTGCCCACCTTGCCGATGGTCTGCCCGGCCGAGACGGTGTCGCCCTTCTTCACCTTGGCATCCGTCGTGCCGCAGACCCGCCAGACCCTGCCGGAAGCGTCTTCAATGGCGACCACAGGCCCCCACTTGTCGTCCGTGCCGGTCTCCACCACCTTGCCCGCCGCCGGGGCAGTCACTTCCGCGCCCCTGTCGGCGGCGTAGTCCACACCGTTGTGGGTGCGCCAGTCACCCAGCGTCTTGCTGTAGACCAGCTCATCGCCGCTGTAGCTGTTTAAGACGCGCCCCGAGACAGGCTGCGTGGAGGCAGGCGCAGCCGAACTGCTGGCAGGCAAGGACTCGGTTTGCAGCGCGGAGGGTTCGCGCACCGAACCAGAGCCAGACCGCGCACCAGAAGAGGACGCAGCCCCACCGGACGAGCTGTCGGCTTTTGGCACATTGGCCACGCTGTTTGCTGCGGGTGCGTTCTGCTGCTGCCATTCGGCTTCCTCCTCTCCGGCAACGCCGGGCGATGTGTTGATGCCCTCGTCGATGCCGGGGGCGGTGCTGGACGGGCTTCGCACCGCGTCCAGATCTTGCTTCAGCTCATTGCGTACCGTGCGCACAGCCCACACACCGGCCGCTGCCGCCGCCAGCAGGCAGGCGGTAAGCACCAGCGCAAAGGCTTTGTCCCTCAAAAACTTTCTGAATTGCTCCATCGTTCGTTACTCCAATCCATCTTTGTGTACGGAATCGTTTCTTTGGTGGTAGTTTGGAGCGGCAGAGCGGGGTTTATTCATCAGGACGCAAAAAGGCCCCGGATGACCGGGGCCTAACGGGTTCATGGTTCAGTGTGCGGGTATTGCTGCGGCTGAGACTCAACCCTTATTATATTCCGGATTCGTTACGGCAGTGGTCTGGAAGAGCGCGATCATGTACTTCTTACCGCCAACCTCGCCGGTCGCAACGGCAACATAAGATTTGTCACCCACAGTCCAATTAGGCTCACCATTATCCCACTCCGTGTCAGGAGCATTGATGGGGCCTATGGAAGTCATCAGCTGACCTGCATAGTAAATGTTCTTATTGCTACTTGCAGACAGCGCTACGCTAATATCGGCAAAGCCACACTCATACAGCGGCGAACCATCACCAACATTTGCTTGAGTAAACTTCGCTGCCCAAGCCCCCAGCTTCAGCCTTGCAGCTTTATCTTTCATAATGGCGTTGTACACATCATCGAAGTCCTTGGCATCTCCAAAATCGATGCCCTTGCCGACCTCATCCACGATCTCCACCAGTGCGTTTACCTGACTCTGCAAGTCTTCATTGCCCTTTTTGAAGGTAGTATCCACACCATAGACCTTCGCCCAGTCATTCAGTGCATCGACCATCGTCACGGTAGCCGCACTGTTGCTGTTGTTGCAGCCCGTCAGGACGGACAGCGCCAGCACGCCCGCGAGGGCAGCGGCGAGAACCTTTTTGAACAGTTTCATTCGAAACCCCTCCTCAATAAAAATAAGCTCTGTGTGCTGCTGCCGCAAACATCGTCTGCCGCATCACCACACAAATTTTACCCCCCCCCCGCATTCTGTCAACCTTTTCCTCGATTTTTGGCAAATCGCACAGTTATCATGATTCAAAGCAGGCATTTTGACAAAAAGAGCCGCCGTGCAAACACTCTGCACGGCAGCTCCGGAAAATTTGATTTAGTTGTTGCGGCTGCGGCTGTTCATACCCAGCAGGCGGACGACGTACAGGAAGATGTTGATGAAGTCCAGATACAGGGTCAGTGCGCCATAGATGGAAGCCTTCTCGGCCAGCTCAGCGTCGCCTGCGTAGTAGGCGTAGATCTGGCGGAGCTTCTGGGTATCATAGGCGGTGAGCAGCATGAACACCACCAGGCCGATGCCGCAGTAGAGCACCGAGGTACCGAAGCCAAAGCCGAAGAGCGCGCCCACGAGGCTGGTGACGATCATGGCCACCAGGGCCATCATGAGGCGGGGGCCCCAGCCGGTGAGGTCTTTATGGGTGGTGGTTCCGTACACAGCCATGAGGCCGAAATAGACCGCCGTGGCGAGGAAAGCCATGACCAGCGTGCCTACCGAGAACATCAGGAAGTAGTAGCTCAGGACCATGCCGTTTAAGATGGCGTATCCGAAGAACGCAGCTCTTGCTCCGTCGATGGACATCTTCTGCACCCGGGCGCTGAGCATGAACACCAACGCCAGCTCACCGATGGTAAGCAGGAAGTAAAGGGAATCGACCAGGTAGATAAGGGGCGTAGTCGCCGTGATATAGGCCATTGCGAAGGTGACGAGCAGGCCGCCGGCCATCCAGCGGTAGGTGCGGGTCATATAGTCCGATGCGCTCATCGAAGGCTCCGCATAGCCGCGGTCATAGTTGTTGTAATCCATAAGGAATCCTCCATTCAAAATCAGGGCATCGGTCTCGGCCTTGCCCCGGTCTACGAAATATAGTATACTGCATAGAAATGAACGATTCATGAAAAAGGCTGTGATATTTGATGTCCCTCGGACTTTATCTGCATATTCCTTACTGTTTTTCCAAATGCCGGTACTGTGATTTCTACTCCGCCCCCGGTCAGCGCGGCGTCCCCCGGGCCTATGTGGACGCCCTTTTGCGGGAACTCTCCCGGTTTGCGCTGGACGCGCCCCTGCGGCCGGACACCCTTTATTTCGGCGGTGGAACGCCCAGCCTGCTGGACCCAGCAGACGCCGCCCGGCTCATCGCCGCCGCACAGCCCCTGCCCGGGGCCGAGATCACGCTGGAAGCCAACCCTGAGACCGTAACCGAAGACTCTCTCCGAGCTTTCCGGGAGGCGGGCGTCAACCGCATTTCCTTCGGCGTCCAGTCGGCCCGGGACAGCCAGCTCAAGACGCTGGGCCGCCCCCACACGGCAAAGCAGGCGCGGGCCGCTTTCGCCGCCGCACGCCGTGCCGGGTTCGAGAACATCAGCGGCGACATCATGCTGGCCCTGCCCCATTATACGCAGGCCGAGTTCGACGAGACGCTGGAACTTATCGAGGATGGCGGCGCGACCCACATTTCCGCCTACCTCTTGAAGATCGAGCCTGACTCCGCCTTTGGCCGCACGCCGCCCGAAGGTCTGCCCACCTCCGACGAGGCAGCGGACTTCTACCTCTACGCCGTCGAGCAGCTGGAACATCATGGCTACCGGCAATATGAGATCTCCAACTTCGCCCGCCCGGGCTATGAGGGAAAGCACAACCTCATCTACTGGGACTGCGGCGACTATCTGGGCATCGGCCCTGCGGCCCACTCCTGCATGGGCGGCAAGCGGTTCTACTACCCCGCCGACACCGAAGCCTTTCTGCGGGACGAGGCCGCGCCCGTCATGGACGGCGGCTGCGGTGCGGAGGATTATCTCATCCTGCAGCTGCGTCTGCGCAAAGGTCTGAGCCTCGACGAATACAAAAAACGCTATGGCAGGGAGTTTTCCACCGCACAGCTGGCCTTTGTGCAAAACTGCGTGAAGAGCGGCTACGCCAACTTTGACGGTCACACCCTCGCCCTCACGCCTGCCGGGCTCATCGTACAGAACAGCATCCTTGCCGAGCTGCTGTGAGCCTCAGTGAACAGCAAAGCTCATCGCCGCCAGCACAAAAACACCGATGATGCTGGCAATACGGCTCACCCTCTGCATCGCGTAATACCAGTCGGTGGGCTCACCGCCGTACACTTCCAGCCCGTGGCGGAGATTCCAGAACAGCAGCGGGAACCGGACATCCAGCACAAGGAGCACCACCAGCGCCCCTATCGGCAGCAGGAACGCCACGCTGCCCCGGGTCTCCCGCCGCCCACCGACGGCCACATTATAGAGCCAGTTACAGCTGGGCCAGAGGTCGGATCTCTGGTATTCGCCGTTGACGATGACGTTCACCTCGTCGGCAAGGCCCCCATCGTCTTCCCGCCACAGGATGGCGTCGCCAGGGTCGCCCAGCGCGGTCCCGGTAAAAATGACCACTCCGTCCTGCTCAATTTTTACGCCCGGGTCGCTCATGCCCTCGGCTTTCGATTCGAGCCGATAGTGCCGCGTCTCTCCGTCTATCGTGAAATCCACTTCCGCACCGTTTCCTGTCCGGGCGATCTGCATGGTGTAGGCGGCATACGCATCCTTGCCCGAAAAGCTGCCGTCGGCCTGCCGGTACAAAAAGGCATCCCGCAGCCAGACCCCCGGGCGGAGGGCGGCCCAGAGATAGAGCACAGTGAGAAGCAGCGCGGTAAGAACGCAGAGCAGGCAGCTCGTCTTTTTCTCCATGGTCAGGCTCCTTTCGTTTCAGCCCAGTTCGATCACTTTCCACCCCAGCTCCCGGATGGCTTCTTTATCATGGGTCGCCAGCAGGGTGGGCTTTGTGCCGCAGCGTGCCTTGAGCATGGCTGCGGCTTTTTTCATGACGGCGGGGTCCATGCCGGTGAAGGGCTCATCTAACAGAAGCGTGTCGCTCTCGGCCCAGAGCGCGCGCAGCAAGGCGGTGCGGCGCTTCTGTCCGCCGGAGAGCTTCCGGGCAGGCAGGGCAAGGGCCTCGTCATCCAGTCCTAATTGTATAAGGTCATCTCGTATCTGCTCTTTGTATTGTGTTTTGACCTTGTACTGTTCTGCGGTCAGCACCAGCGCCACATTCTCTTCGGCGGTCAGCTGGGGGCAGAGCCTGTCTTCCTGAAAGACTGCGCCGACCCGGCCCACTCCCTCCACGCTGCCGAAGGTGGGCGCTTCCAGCCCCATCAGGATGCGGAGCAGGGTCGTCTTGCCCCAGCCGCTTGGCGCCCAGAGCACCGCCGGGCCGTCCACAGTAAGAGAGAGGTTTTCGAAGAGGATTTTCTCTCCGAATTGTTTAGACAGATTCTTTATTTCCAGCTTGTTGTTGGTTTCACTCATTTTTCAGCCCCCTCTTCGCCCAGAACCGCCGCTACCGCTTTATCCAGCAGAGCGAGGAACAGCTTTTCGAATACGGCGCTCAACAGGATGATGACGAAGGTCCAGGCAAACAGCTCCCCGGTGGAAAGGGTGATCTTTGCCCGGTAAAGCGCGTCGCCGATGCTGCCATCGGGCAGGCCGATGACCTCTGCTGCTACGCCGCTCTTCCAGCAGATGCCCAGCGCCACGCTGCATCCCTGCCGGAACGCGGGCAGCACCGCCGGGAGCCAGACCGCCCGCAGACGCCGCCCCAGAGGCAGACGGAACACCTGCGCCATCTCGAGAAGCTGGCGGTCAGCACTCCCGATGCCGGTGCGCACTGCGCTGTAGAGGACGGGCAGCACCATCAGAAAGCTGATAAGGACGGACAGCGACGAGCCGCTGACCCACACCAGCGCCAGAATGATGAAGCTCGCCACCGGAGTGGCTTTGACCAGCTGCATCACGGGGGCGAGAAGGGCATCCACCCACTCCCACTTTTCGGCGGCTACCGCCAGCACCGCACTGGACAGAACGCCCAGCCCGAAGCCCAACAGGATGCGCCCGGCGCTGAAACCGATGCGCTGCCAGAACTCGGCCTGCGGCAGCAGCTCCACCAGCGTACCGATGGCCTGCACCGGCGAGACAAGAAAGACTTCCTGCCCGATGGCCACAGCCGCCGCCTGCCAGACGCCCAGCCAGAACACCGACGCCGCTAAGATTTGAATGCGGCGTTTTTTTGTTTTATCCATGTATTTCTTTGCTCCTGTTCGTTTTCTCGCTTTCAGAATATCACATCATGTATGAGAATACAATCCTTCATCTTTTCTTCTCTTGACATGAAGGTCATAAAACACTACACTGGAATAAAGTAATCCTTATTCTACGTGCCTCCGCGCACAGCTGGGAGAGATGACCATGCATGATTCCGCTCAGGCCCTCCGGGGCAAAAAGCTCCTTCTGGTGGGGTTCACCCTGTTCTCGATGTTCTTCGGGGCAGGCAACCTCATCTTCCCGCCCTTCCTCGGCGCACAGGCCGGGACGGCGCTCTGGCCCGCTTTTGTGGGCTTTGCCGTCAGCGCCATCGGCCTGCCCATCGCGGGCGTGGCAGCGGTGGCCCGGGCGGGCGGTCTGCCTGCGCTGGCCGGGCGGGTCCATCCCCGCTTCGCACAGGTGTTCGCTGTGCTGGTCTATCTGTCCATCGGTCCCTGCCTCGCTATCCCCCGCACGGCCAGCACCTCGTTTGAGATGCTGACGCCGCTGGTGGGGCGGAGCACACCGGGACAGTTCATCTACTCCCTCGTGTTCTTTGCTGCGGCGTACTTCGTGGCCCTCAAGCCCGAAAAGCTGACCCAGCGGCTGGGCCGCATCCTCTGCCCTGCCCTGCTGGTGCTCATCGTGGTGCTGTTCGCGGGCTGCATCCTCCGCCCGGCCGCGCCCGGCTACGGCACGCCTGCCGAGGCTTACGCCGCCCTCCCCGCCGCACAGGGCGTGCTGGACGGCTATCAGACCATGGACGCGCTGGCAGCGCTCAACTTCGGCGCGGTCATCGCGCTGAACCTTCAGGCGGTGGGCATCACGGAGGAATCCGCCGTCCGGCGCGGCACCATCCGGGCCGGGCTCATCGCGGGCGGGATGCTGCTGGTGGTCTACGCCATGCTGACCCACATCGGCGGCATCTCGGGGGCGGCCTTCCCCGGCAGCAGCACCGGTGCCGCCGTCCTGACTGCACTGGCCGACGGCCTGTTTGGCCGGGTGGGACAGGTGCTTCTGGCCGCCATCTTCGTCATCGCCTGCTTCAACACCTGCGTCGGCCTCATCGCCAGCGTAGGCGAATACTTCCACGAGCTTCTGCCCCAGCTGCCCTACCCTGCCATTGCGGCTTTCTTCGCGCTGGTGAGTATGCTGCTGGCGAACATCGGCCTTGCGGACATCCTGAGCCTTTCCGTCCCGGTGCTGAACGCCATCTACCCCATCGCCATCATCCTCATCGTGGTGGAGTTCCTGCCCGGACGGTTCCAGCGGACATCGGTCTGGCGGCTGAGTATCCTCTTCACGGCCATCCAGAGCATCCCTGCTGCCCTGCCCTTCGGCTCCCTCTCCACCTTGATGAACGCTCTGCCCCTGAGCAGCCTCGGCTTTGGCTGGCTGCTGCCGGCTCTCATCGGCATCGGCGCGGGCCTTCTAACGTAAGAAAGAAAGAGGCTGCTGCACTTTCGACTAAAACGATGTGCAGCAGCCCCTTCTTTGTTTCAAAGCTTACTTTGCAGAATTGCGGATAGCCGCCATGACCTTGCGCAGGACGGACGGCTCGGTGTAGTAGAAGTTATCGTCCGGCAGCTTGCCGCCCACGGCGGCGGGAGAGGCATCGTAGAGCACCTGCAGGTAAGCAGAGATGTCTTTCTTCATCTCCTGACCGTTGCGGTAAACGATGTTACACTTGGGCAGGGCCTTCTTGGCGATAGCAGCCTTGGCCACCACGCCGACTTCCTCACAGAGGGCGGCGGTGCCGTCGATGTCCTCGTTCGCCGCCTTGACGCTCTTCTGGTAGTCGGTCAGGAAAGCTGCGATGACGTCGGGGTTCTGCTTTGCGTACTCGGTGCGCACCACGGTGACGCCGGTGATGAGCTGGGTGTCACAGACCTTGTTCCACTCGCGGGTCAGGTCGAGTACGACGCGGAGGTCGCTGTCCTTCATCTGGGCAGCGGTGACATAGGGCTGAGGCAGGACGGCGATGGCATCCTTCCTGGCAGCGGCCATCTGGGCCGTGACCTCGGAAGCCTCGCTGTAGTATTCGATCTTCACGTCCTTGTCAGGGTCGAGGCCGTTCTTCTTGAGCAGATAGCGCAGGACGTACTCGGGCGTCGTGCCTTTGCCGGTGGAAAGGATGGTGCGGCCCTTGAGGTCAGCAAAGCTGTGGACGGTATTGCCCTTCTCCACGACGTAGAGCACGCCCAGCGTGTTGACGGCCATGACCTGGATGCCGCCGTTCGTCTTCTGGTAGAGGGGCGCGGCGAGGTTGGCCGGGATAGCGGCCATGTCGAGTTCGCCCTTGATGAGCTTCGGCACGATCTCATCGGCTGCGCCGTAGAGCTTCAGGTCATAGTCGAGGGAAGCAGTGCCGTCCTTCTCCATGCTCAGCAGGTTGACGAGGCCCATGGTGGTGGGGCCTTTCAGGCCGGCGATGCGCACTTTTTTGCTCGTCCTGGCCGATGCGCCGCAGGCCAGCACGCTGACCATCAGCACCAGCGACAGCAGCAGAGATGTCAGTTTTTTCATAGGATTTCGTTCCTCACTTTCATTGGGAGAAATTTTCCCGCAAAAAATTTGCAAAACCATTTGCTTTACGCCCTCAAGTTTACTATAATAAGAGAAAAAATACCGTTGCACATGCAACGGAATCGCAGAAGGGCGGTGAGGGCCCGGGGAAAACCTCACGGAATGGGTATGGAAAATTATCTTCCGCTGTTACAATCCACCTCTCTGTTCGCCGGGCTGGAAGCCGAAGCGCTCCGGGTCCTGCTGGGCGAAGTGGGGGCCGTATTGCGCACCTACAGCCGGGGCGAGACCCTCGTACTGGCCGGACAGTCGAACCGCCGGGTGGGCGTGGTGCTCTCCGGCGCCATCGAGGCCTACCATCCCGCCGCCAGCGGGGCGCGTCTGCCCATCAGCCAGATGGGGCCGGGCGGTGTGTTCGGCGACGTGCTGGGCGGCTCGAGCCTTTCCAGCCCGGTAACGGTGATGGCCTCGGCCCCCTGCGAGGTGCTGCTGGTGCCTTACGAGAAGCTTCTGCTGCCCGGGGCCGACCCGGCCCGCCAGCGGGTGCTGCAGAACCTTGTGCGCACCATCAGCGACAAATACTTCCTGCTCTCCCGCCGGGTAGACCTGCTGCTGCTCAAGAGCCTGCGGGCCAAGGTGTGCGCCTACCTGCTCAGCGAGGCCGAGGTTCACCACAGCCTCACCTTCACCATTCCCTACTCCCGCATCCAGCTGGCCGACTACCTCAACTGCGACCGCAGCGCCCTCTCCCGGGAGCTGAGCCTGATGCAGCGGGACGGCCTGCTCGAGACCTATAAGAGCAGCTTCAAGCTGCTGGAACCGGACGCGCTGCGGCACATGGTGCTGTAACAGCCTCTCCCAGAGGGAGAGCTTTATATAGAAGGAGAACTTCATCATGTCCAAACCGATTTTATGGATCGTTATTCCCTGCTACAACGAAGAACAGGTGCTGCCCATCACGGCCCCCATGTTCCTGAAAAAGATAAACGACCTCGCCGCAGCGGGCCTTGTCAGCGAGAAGAGCCGGGTGCTCTTCGTCAACGACGGCTCCCGCGATGCCACCTGGTCCCTCATCCAGAAGTTTGCCTCTGAGGATGAGCACTTCATCGGCATCTCCCAGAGCCGGAACCGCGGCCACCAGAACGCCGTGCTGGCCGGGCTGATGGAGGCGCTCCACAGCGGCAGCTGCGACATCACCATCTCCATCGACTGCGACGGCCAGGACGACATCAACGCCATGGACGAGATGGTCAAAAAGTATCTGGACGGCGCCGAGGTAGTCTACGGCGTGCGCAGCCGCCGGGACACCGACACCTTCTTCAAGCGGTTCACCGCCGAGGGCTTCTACCATGTGATGAACGCGCTGGGCGCAGACATCGTATTCAACCACGCCGACTACCGGCTCATCAGCACCCGGGTGCTGGAAAGCTTCGCCGACTACCGCGAGGTGAACATTTTCCTGCGGGGCATGGTGCCGCTGGTGGGCTACCCCAGCGACACCGTCTACTACGAGCGCCACGAGCGTCTGGCCGGCGAGAGCCACTATCCCCTCAGCAAGATGCTGGCCCTCGCCTTCGACGGCATCACCAGCCTGTCCAACAAGCCCATCCGCCTCATCACTGGCGCAGGCATCGCGGTCAGCCTCATCAGCTTCATCGGCGTCATCTGGGCCATCGTGCAGGCTGTTCTGGGCAGCGCCGTGGCGGGCTGGGCCTCCACCATCTGCATCGTCTGCTTCATGGGCGGCGTCCAGCTGGTGTGTCTGGGCGTCATCGGCGAATACGTCGGCAAAATCTATATGGAGACCAAAGCCCGCCCCCGCTACATCATCAGCGAGCGCACATGGGCTCCCTACGAAAGGAAGTATCACGGATGAGCAAACAGAGCTGGAAAGGCAGCACCCTCCTGAACCCGGAGCCGCCGGTGCTGGTCTCCTGCGGCGGGCTGGACAAGCCCAACCTCATCACCATCGGCTGGACCGGCACCATCTGCACCCAGCCCAGCATGGTATCCATCAGCGTCCGCCCCGAGCGATACAGCCACCACCTCATCAGGGAGAGCGGCCAGTTTGCCATCAACCTGCCCACCGAGGCACTGGTGAAGTCGGTGGACTGGTGCGGCGTCAGGAGCGGCCGGGACTTTGACAAATTCGCAGCCTGCAAACTCCATTCTGCCCCCGGCTCGGTGCTGACAGACTGCCCCATCCTCGAAGAAAGCCCCGTCAACCTCGAGTGCAGGGTCACGCAGGTCATCCCGCTGGGCAGCCACGACCTCTTCCTCGCCGAAGTAGTCGCCTGCGACGTGGACGAGAGCCTGCTGGACGAGAACGGTAAGCTCTGCCTCGACAAGGCCAAACTCATCGTCTACAGCCACGGCGAATATCTGGCTCTGGGCAAAAAGCTGGGGACCTTCGGCTACAGCGTGCGGAAGAAAAAGCCGACGCGGAAGCTCCGCAGATAATACTATGAAAAATGGGAAGCGCAAAAGCGCTTCCCATTTTTTTATTTCTCGTCGAGCAGATCACTCAGACATCTGACCGTCCGGCCATGATAGCCTGTGACCGTCTCGGCATGGAGCAGACTGCTCAGCACACTTTCCTCCACGCACTCGGCCACCGCCCGGAACAACGGATTGATGGCGTCGTCGTGGAGCATACCCATCGGCAGGATGGCCTTTTCGGAGTAGTGCGGCCCCCGGTTGGCGGTGGTGAAGGCAATGACGATCTCACCAGAGCCGTTGCCGCAGAAAGAGCCGGTGCGGGACAGGCCCACCAGTGCCCGGTGGCAGAGCCGCCGCAGCTGGCGCTCACTCAAGGGGATGTCCGTCGCCAGCACCGTGATGATGGAGCCCTTGTCCTCGTGGGGCGGGATATGGGCGTCCAGCAGGCTCTGGATGGGGGTGCCTGCCACTACGAGGTCATCGAAGACGGCGTGGTTGGAGAGCACCAGCGCACCGATGGTGTACTGTTTTCCGTCCAGCTCCACCACACGGGAGGCCGAGCCGATGCCGCCCTTCAGGCCGTGGCAGCGCATTCCCCGGCCCGCGCCCACAGCGCCCTCGGCGAAATCAGCACGGCAGTCGGCCAGCGCGGCCCTCACGTTTTCTTCTGTGACGTGGAGGCCCCGGATGTCGTTGAGGCCGCTGTCGTTGCACTCGCAGACCACCGGGTTGACGCTGCCGGTAGTCTCGCAGATGTCGGGGTTCTTATCCAGCATATACTTCACCAGCGCTGTCTCCACAGTACCTACGCTGAGGGTATTGGTGAAGAGGATGGGCGTTTCCAGCGTCCCCAGCTCGTCGATCTGGACAAGGCCGGTGGTCTTGCCGAAGCCGTTGATGACATGGCTGGCCGCCATCACTTTATCGTGGAAAATATCGCCCTGATGGGGCAACAGCGCGGTCACGCCGGTCTGGACATCGCCGTCCGCCAGTGTGCAGTGGCCCACCGTCACGCCCGGCACATCGCTTATCTTGTCCAGCGGCCCGCAGGGCAGTTTGCCCACCCGGATGCCCCGGCTCTTCCATTTTGCTTCGATTCCCATAAGTATTCTCCTTGCAAAAATGCCCCCTCCTCACCAGACGGAGAGGGCTGATTTTATTCTTCCTCGTGCTCCACCTTGCTGATAGCACCCAGGTCGTAGGGCGTATTCTGGTAGACGTAGTAGTTCAGCCAGTTCTCATACAGCAGGTGTGCGTGAGCACGCCAGCGGAAGAGAGGCGGCTGCTCGGGGTCGTCGTTGGGGTAATAGTTCTTTGGCACCGCGATGGGCAGGCCCTTGCCGACATCCCGCTTGTACTCGGCGTCCAGTGTGTACTTGTCGTACTCCGGGTGGCCGGTGACGAAGATCTGCCGTCCATTCTCGGTGCTCATCAGGAAGGGGCCGGCCTCGTCGCTCTCGGCGAGGATGCGCAGGGCCTTGCAGTTCAGCACATCCTCCCGGCTGATGCCGGTGTGGCGGCTGTGGGGGGCGTAGAACACCTCATCGAAGCCGCGCACCAGCGGGTTCGAGGGACGGGTGACTTTATGCTCGAAGACGCCGAACATCTTCTGGTCGAGAAGCTGCTTGCGGATGTCATAGTGATAATAAAGTCCCGCCTGTGCGCCCCAGCAGACATGAAGGGTGGAGTAGACGTTCGTCTCACTGAAGTCCATGATCTCGCACAGCTCCTTCCAGTAGTCCACCTGTTCAAAATCTATTTTCTCCACAGGCGCACCGGTGATGATCATGCCGTCGTAGCGGTTGTTCTTCACCTCATCGAAGGTCTTATAAAACGCCTCGAGGTGGGCCGCAGAGACATGGGTCGCCGCATGGCTGGCCGTCTGCAGCAGGGTCATGTGGACCTGAATGGGTGTATTGGCCAGTAGGCGGGCGATCTGGGTCTCAGTGGCGATCTTGGTCGGCATGAGGTTCAGGATGAGGATCTCCAGCGGACGGATGTGCTGGGAGAGCGCCCGTTCCCGGTGCATGACGAAGACGTTTTCCTCGTAGAGGGCATCGTAGGCGGGAAGAGTCTTGGGGATGATCAGCGGCATAGCATCGTTGCTCCTTTTGACGGTTTTAGCGGGAAGTTTTTATCTGCATCCGGAGACGCTTTTTTCACGGGAAGGGGCCGAAACCGGCAGATGGCGCTGACCGTGTTTCTTAAATCTTATCCAGCGCCTGTGCAATATCGGCGATGAGGTCTTCGCTGCTCTCGAGGCCGCAGCTCATCCGCACCAGCTCAGCAGGCACACCGGCAGCGGCCAGCTGCTCGTCGTTCATCTGGCGATGGGTGCTGGAAGCCGGATTCAGGCAGCAGGTGCGGGCATCGGCAACGTGGGTCTCAATGGCGGCAAGCTTCAGCTCCTTCATAAAGGTGCTGGCGGCTTCGCGGCCGCCGGCCAGGCCGAAGGAAACGACGCCGCAGCTGCCGTTCGGCAGATACTTCTCAGCCAGTGCATGGTAAGGGCTGAACTCGAGGCCGCAGTAGTTGACATAGGCCACTTTCGGGTGAGCCTCAAGGAACTTTGCGACGGCCATGCCGTTGGCGCAGTGGCGCTGCATCCGGACGTGGAGGCTCTCAAGACCGAGGTTCAGCATATAGGCGTTCATGGGAGACTGCATCGAGCCGAAGTCGCGCATGAGCTGTGCGGTGGCCTTGGTGATGAAAGCACCCTCTTTGCCGAAGCGCTCCGCGTAGGTGATGCCATGATAGCTCTCATCAGGGGTACACAGGCCGGGGAACTTCTCGGCGTGGGCCATCCAGTCGAACTTGCCGCCGTCCACGATAGCGCCGCCCAGCACAGCGCCATGGCCGTCCATGTACTTGGTGGTGGAATGGGTCACGATGTCGGCGCCCCACTCGAAGGGGCGGCAGTTGACCGGCGTGGGGAAAGTGTTGTCCACGATGAGCGGTACGCCGTGGGCGTGTGCGGCCTTGGCGAACTTTTCGATGTCCAGCACGGTGAGGGCAGGGTTGGCAATGGTCTCGCCAAACACGACCTTGGTGTTGGGCCGGAAGGCGGCATCCAGTTCTTCCTCGCTGCACAGCGGGTCCACGAAGGTGGCGGTAATGCCCATCTTCTTCATGGTGACGGAGATGAGGTTGAAGGTGCCGCCGTAGATGGTGCTGGACGCCACGATGTGGTCGCCTGCCTCACAGATATTGAACAGCGCAAAGAAGTTGGCCGCCTGACCGCTGGACGTCAGCATGGCGGCGGTGCCGCCTTCCAGCTCACAGATCTTTTTCGCCACCATGTCGCAGGTGGGGTTCTGCAGGCGGGAGTAGAAGTAGCCGTCGGCCTCGAGGTCGAACAGCTTGCCCATGTCCTCGCTGGTAGCGTACTTGAACGTAGTGGACTGGATGATGGGGATCTGGCGGGGTTCGCCGTTGCCGGGGGTGTAGCCGCCCTGCACGCAGATGGTATCACGGTTCATTGCAACATACTCCTTTACTGGGTTTGTCTGTATAGCACAATTCCCCGCAGGAGCATGAGCCTCCTGCGGGGAATCGATTCGTTAAATTTTATTCCCTGCAGGAAGCAGAAACTTACTTTCTCAGCCGCTTATCGCTCCTGGTCGCCCAGAAGGTACCGACAGTCTGGAACACCTGCACCATGAGCACCAGCAGCACGACGCAGACGATCATGATGTTGGTCTGGTAGCGGTAGTAGCCGTAGGACAGAGCGATCTTACCCAGACCGCCGCCGCCGATGACGCCGGACATGGCCGAGTAGCCGAGGATGGTCGTCAGGGCAGTGGTCATGCTGGAAATGAGGCCGGGCAGACACTCGGGGATCATGACCTTGGTGATGATCTGGAAGGGAGTCGCGCCCATGCTCTGGGCAGCTTCCACGACGCCCTCGTCCAGCTCGCGCAGACTGGTCTCCACCAGACGGGCCACGAAGGGGAAGGCCGCGACCACCAGCGGAACGATGGTGGCCTTGGTGCCGACGGTGGTGCCCACAATGGCACGGGTCAGCGGGAAGACACAGATCATCAAAATCAGGAACGGCACGCTGCGCAGGATGTTGATGACGATGTTCAGGATGTGCATCAGCCAGCCCGGCAGGGGCAGGACGCCGTCCTTATCGCCAGCCACCAGCAGAACGCCCAGCGGCAGGCCCAGAACCAGAGAAAATGCCGTGGAGAGGACGGTCACGTAGAACGTCTCCCAAATGGCGAAGCCATAATCTGCAAAGCTCATTCTCCGGTCACCTCCTCAACGGTCACACCATTCTGGCTGCGCATATAGGCCGCAGCCTGCTTTGCCTGTTCGGTATCGCGGGGAAGTTTGAGTAGCATGGAGCCGTAGCACTGGCCGCTCAGATCGCGGGTGTCGGCGCTGAGCACAGACACGAGGATGCCCTTCTCCGCAGCGAGGCTCGCCACCAGCGGTTTTGCGGCAGACGAACCATTGAAAGTAACACGGACCACGTGATCGTCGGGCGCAAAGCTCGAGAGGTCGCGGGCTGCGCTGCCGCCGTTGGGGGCGACGAGGCGCCTGGCCGCAGCCGTCTTGGGATTTGCGAAGATCTCGCGCACCTCGCCCTGCTCCACGACCACGCCGCCGTCCAGAATGGCGACGGAGTCGCAGATCTCTTCCACGACGCTCATCTGGTGGGTGATGACCACCACGGTGATGCCCAGCTTCTTGTTGATGTCCTTGATGAGGGTCAGGATGGCGTGGGTCGTGTTGGGGTCCAGCGCGCTGGTGGCCTCATCGCAGAGCAGGACTTTGGGGTTGGTGGCCAGCGCACGGGCAATGGCGATGCGCTGTTTCTGGCCGCCGGAGAGCTGGGCCGGGTAGGCATTTGCCTTATCGGGCAGACCCACCATTTCCAGCAGCTCCCTGGCGCGCTTTTCGGCATCGGCCTTCTTCACGCCCGCAAGCTCCATCGGGAAGCAGATGTTCTTCAGGCAGCTGCGCTGCATCAGCAGATTGAACTGCTGGAAGATCATGGTGATGTCGCGGCGGCGCTCACGCAGGGCTGCGGGAGACAGGGTCTCCATCGCGGTCCCGTCGATGACGACACTGCCCTCGGTGGGGCGCTCCAGCAGATTGATGCAGCGCACCAGCGTGGATTTTCCCGCGCCCGACATACCGATGATACCGTAGATGGAGCCATCGGGGATGGTCAGGTCGATGTCCTTCAGCGCGTTCACCGCGCCGTCCTTCATCTGGAAGGTCTTGGAAAGGTGTTTGATCTCGATCACGATTTACTCCTTAGTTAATGGGGCTGAACCTCTCAGTCTCGCATTCGCTCGACAGCTCCCCTACCGAGGGGAGCCTCTGGCGAAGAGATAAAGCTTTACGAAATGCCAAGGCCTCTCCTGGATAGGAGAGGTGGCATTGCGAAGCAATGACGGAGAGGTTAACCCACGATGGGTGCCAGGCTGTCCTGCTTTCCGCCGTAGATGCCCATGGGCTCGACGTGGATGCCGGCGACGGTCACCAGATGGGTACCCTTCTCCTCGTTGAAGTTATCCAGATACGGCTGATGCTGGAAGTAGTTGGTGTCGCACTGGCCGTCCTCGACGATGGTGTTGGGGATCACATAGTCGTCGTACTCCTGAATGTCCAGAGTGATGCCCTTAGCGGCCAGAATGTCCTTGCAGACCTCCAGGACCTCGCAGTGGGGAGCGGGAGTAGCAGCGCAGCTGACGGTCTCGCCGTTCAGTGCATCGTAGTCGATGGAAGCGTCATAGCCATCGGTCGGGGTCTCGACGACGGAGACGACAGCGCCCTTGTAGTTCTCATCCATGAAGTCCTTGACCTGCTGGCTCTGCAGAGCGGCGACGAGGGCCTTGATCTTGGGCTCGTTCTCGTTGCCCTCCTTGCAGACAAGAACATTGACGTAAGCAGAAGAGCCGTCCTCCATTGCCAGAGCGTCGGTCATGGGGTCCAGACCAGCGGAGATGGCGTAGTTGGAGTTGATGACAGCGTAGTCCTCATCCTGCAGGACGTTGGGGACCTGAGCAGCCTCGACCTCATCGACGGTGACGTTCAGGGGGTTCTCCTCGATGTCATTCTTGGTGGCGGTCAGGCCGGCGTCAGCCTTCAGCTTGAAGAAGCCATTCTTCTCCAGCAGGGTCAGAGCGCGGGCCTCGTTGGTGGTGTCGTTGGGGACAGCGACCTTCACCTTGTCCAGCTTTGCCACAGCGGAAGCAGCCTCAGAAGAAGCGGCAGTGCTGGAAGCAGCAGAGCTTGCGGTGGAAGAAGAGCCGCCGCAGGCGGTCAGGGCAGCAGCAGCGGCTGCAACACCGGTAACTTTCAGAAAATCACGACGAGTAATCATAGTTTTTTCCCTCTCTATTATTGGATAAAAATGTACAGCGGCGGCGCGGCACAGTCCGCGCCAGCCTTGAACGGAAGCATCAAAAAAAGCCCCCGTCCCTGCCAGCCATGCGCTGCACAAGGACGGAGGCCTGAAACTTCCGTGGTACCACCTTGGTTCACAGCGTCCTCGCGGACACTGCCTCAAAACTGCGGCAGAATTTTTTCTGCTTACAGCCGGACGCTTTAACGGGCGCACCCGTCGCGGACTAGTGCTCTTGCTCTTCATCCGCGCAGCTCCGAGACCATTTTCAGCTCCCTGTTTCCTGCCCTTTTCCACCTGCCGGGCTCTCTGGTAAGGCTCATGCGAAAGCTTACTCTTCTCTTCACAGCCATTTTAGTGATATTACGTTTATTGTACTCGCCTCGACGGGATTTGTCAACCCCCTAAAACAAACTTTTTCAGTAGGGAATTGAATTTCCTTCGCCTGTGAGACAAAATATGCCCCCGCGCACACAGCGCGGGGGCATATTCAGAAGCTATCGATCAGCCCTGTTCCTGCTGTGCCTTCTTGGCTTCGAGAGCCAGGATGGCGTCGCGGCGGCTCAGGTTGATGCGGCCCTGCTGGTCGATGTCCGTCACCTTGACGACGATGGCATCACCCACAGCAACAACATCTTCCACGCGCTCGACACGCTTGGTGTCCAGCTTGGAGATGTGGACGAGGCCCTCCTTGCCCGGAGCGATCTCGACGAAAGCACCGAAGTTCATCAGACGGGTGACCTTGCCCTTGTAGATAGCACCGATCTCAGGGTCTTCCACGATAGTCTTGATGGTGAAGATGGCGCGCTTTGCGTCCTCCTGATCCACGGCAGAGACGAAGACGTGGCCGTCCTCCTGCACGTCGATCTTGCAGTTGCAGGTGGCGCAGATGTCCTGGATGACCTTGCCGCCCTTGCCGATGACGTCCTTGATCTTATCGGTGGGGATCATCATGCTGAACATCTTGGGAGCCCAGCGGCTCAGCTCGCGGCGGGGCTCTGCGATGACGGGCTTGATGATCTCATCGAGGATGTACAGACGGCCCTTGCGGCACTTCTCGAAGGCCTCGGCGATGATGTCGTAGGTCAGGCCGTCGATCTTAATATCCATCTGGATGGCGGTGATGCCCTTGCGGGTGCCGCCCACCTTGAAGTCCATATCGCCGTGGAAGTCCTCGACGCCCTGAATGTCCAGCATGGTCATCCAGCGGTCGCCCTCGGTGATGAGGCCGCAGGAGATGCCGGCGACGGGAGCCTTGATGGGGACGCCTGCGTCCATCAGAGCCAGCGTGGAGCCGCAGATGGAAGCCTGAGAGGTGGAGCCGTTGGAGCTCAGGACCTCAGACACGCAGCGGATGGTGTAGGGGAACTCTTCCAGAGAGGGCAGCACAGGCACGAGAGCGCGCTCAGCCAGTGCGCCGTGGCCGATCTCGCGGCGGCCGGGGCTGCGGGGTGCGCGGGCCTCGCCGACGGAGTACGGCGGGAAGTTGTAGTGATGGATGTAGCGCTTGGTCTGCTCGTCGGTCAGGTCATCCATGAGCTGGTTGTCCTTGGTGCCGCCGAGGGTGCAGGTGGTGAGCACCTGGGTCTGGCCGCGGGTGAACATACCAGAGCCATGCACACGGGGCAGGATGCCGACTTCTGCGGCCAGCGGGCGGATCTCGTTGATGCCGCGGCCATCCACGCGCTTGCCCTCGTCCAGCAGCCAGCGGCGGACGACGTACTTCTGCATCTTGTAGCTGACGAGGTCGAGGTCGGCCTCGGTCAGGTCGGGGTACTCCTCAGCGATCTTGTCCATGATGGGCAGCAGGGCGGCATCACGCACATTCTTGTCGTCGGTATCCATGGCGGCCTTGAAGTCGTCGAGATACTTCTCCTTGATAGCATGGAACACGTCCATATCGAGGCCCACGACCTGGAAATCGATCTTCGGCTTGCCGCGCTCGGCCACGATGCTGTTGATAAAGGTGATGATCTTCTTGATCTCCACGTGAGCGGCCTTGATGGCGTTCAGCATGGTGTCCTCATCGACCTCATTGGCACCGGCCTCGATCATGACGATCTTGTCCATGGTGGCGGCGACGGTCAGGGCCAGGTCGCTCTTCTTGCGCTGCTCCTGAGTGGGGTTCAGGACGATCTCGCCGTCCACCAGACCCACCTGGACCCCGCCGATGGGGCCGTTCCAGGGGATCTCCGACACAGCCGTGACCAGCGAAGCGCCGATCATGCCGGCGATCTCAGGGCTGCAGTCGGGGTCAAGGCTCATGACGGTCATGGTGATGCAGACGTCGTTGCGCATCTCCTTCGGGAACAGCGGGCGCATGGGACGGTCCACGACGCGGCTGGTCAGGATGGCGCGCTCGCCGGGGCGGCCCTCACGGCGCATGAAGCTGCCGGGGATGCGGCCTGCAGCGTAGAGCTTTTCCTCGTACTCCACGTTCAAGGGGAAGAAATCGACGCCCTCGCGGGGCTTGGGGCTCATGACCACGTTGCACATCACGCAGGTCTCGCCGTAGCGGATGAGGGCGCTTGCGTTGGACAAGCCGCACATCTTGCCCATCTCCACCTTGAAGGGGCGGCCTGCCAGCGTAGTCTCGTAAACTTTGAAGTTGTCAAAGTTTTCTTTGCGGGAACCAAATTCGATTGCCATTTGGTTTGCCTCCTTATGTCCGTTTGATATTCCAAAAGGCTGCCCGCCGCGCATCATAGCAATAAATCCAGCGTCCGTGCCGCTTCACACAGGCGTTCGATTTACTGCTGCAACACGCAGCAGCGGCCTATTTGTTCCAGTGTCTGGGATACAAGGGAAAATCCAACATAAAAGAGCAAAGGGCAGGCACCATTTGCGGTACCTGCCCTCTGTTTTCTATTACTTACGCAGACCCAGAGTTGCGATCAGAGCACGGTAACGCTCGATGTCCTTCTTCTGGAGGTAGGCCAGCAGATTGCGGCGGCGGCCAACCATCTTCATCAGACCACGGCGGCTGTGGTGATCGTTAGGGTTCTTCTTCAGGTGCTCGTTCAGCTCGTTGATGTGAGCGGTCAGCAGAGCGACCTGGACTTCGGGAGAGCCAGTGTCCTTCTCGGTCAGAGCGACTTTGGCCATAACTTCCTGCTTGTTCATAGTAACAGTACCTCTTTATAAAATTTTTATTTGCCAGCGACACAGCAGCGGGAAAACGGTACTCCCGAGTGGGCATACTCCCAGCCCCGTATCGCGGTAACAGGGCTAGTATAACAGAAACCAACGTAAAAAGCAAGAAAAATTTTTACAGATCCGCAAAAATGAGGATGTTGTTTTCCTGTCAAATCATGTTATAATCTGTCTATTGTAATAAAGAGGTAGATCAAATGACACATTGCTTTTCCCGCCGCAGCTTCCTCAAAGGAAGCGCAGCCGCCGCAGCGGTTCTTTCAAGCCCGCTCCTCCCGGCTGATGCGGCTTCTTCTGAAACCGAAAACGGCCTGTTCTCCCCTGTCTCTGCTCTCTGCCAGACCCAGTACGGCCCGGTGAGGGGCAGAGAGGGCAAAAACGGCCTGCTCTGCTGGTACGGCATCCCCTACGGTGCCGCGCCCACGGGCGAAAGCCGCTGGACAGCACCGCTGGAGCCTTCCCGCTGGCAGACTGTGCGGGACTGCACCAGCCCCGCCCCGGCGGCCTACCAGTACACCACTTTCCCCCTCGGCACCGAGGACTGCCTGACACTGGACATTTATTCTTCCGCCGAGGCTAAAAAGCGGCCCGTCCTCGTCTATCTGCACGGCAGCGCCGCCACAGGCTCATCTCTCGAGCTGCCCGGCTGCGAACTCGTGCGGGACGCGGGCTGCGTCTTTGTTGCGCTCAACTACCGGCTGGGGCTGTTCGGGTGGAACTGCCTGCCCGCCCTCACTGCAGACCCGGACGCCACCGGAAACTTTGCCCTGCTGGACATCGCCCGGGCGCTGGACTGGGTGCGGGACAACATCCGCCGCTTCGGCGGCGACGCCGACAACATCACCCTTTGCGGCTTCTCTGACGGCGGACGGATGGCAGCGGCCCTTGCGGGCAGCCCGCTCTTCCGTGGGCGCTTCCAGAAGGCCGTCGCCATCTCCGGTGGGCTGTCCCTCGCCGACCCGGACGCCGCCGCCCAGAAGCTGGCCGAAAATTTCGCGCCGCTGGCCGTGGAAGACGGGCGGTCCGCTGACACGGCTTCCGCCGCCGAATGGCTGCTGACGCCGGGGGCGGACGTCCGGGAATGGCTCTGCGGCCTCGAACCGGCCCGCATTGCCGCCCTCGGCAAACCAGCTATCCTCTACGCAGACGATGTAGTGCTCTCCCGGGGCGCCCGGAGTGCTGTTTCCCTCCTGCTGTTCAGCAGCGCCACTGAATTCAGCGGCTTTGTCCGGGACGACCTGCGGCCCGCTTCCAGCGCGGCCCGGGCCTATGCCGTAAAATACGGCTCAGCCCTCTGCCGCTGGAGCAGCACCGAAGCTGTCGCCGAAGCGCTGGGCGGCAGTGCTCCGGTCTGGCTTGGCCTCATCGACTACGGCGGGACCGACAGTCAGACGGCTATCCCGGGCCTCGGCTCCTTCCACGGCCTGCCGCTGGCGCTCTTCTCGTCCGAAAGCAGCTATTCTGCCTGTGCTGATTTGTCTTCAGCCGGTGCGAAGGCCCTTTCGGCCCAGCTGAAGCAGGCGCTTGCCAGTTTCATGACCAGCGGTTCCCCGGGCTGGGACGCCTGGACACCGCGAGACCGCGACGCCCTCCACTTCGATGCCGACAGCGAAACCGCCTGCATCACCCTCAACTCCTACCCGGATACCCAGGAAAGTATCCGCGCCGCCATGGCCGCAGACACATCCCTCTCCTCCGCCGAAAAGGAAACGGTGGAGCACCTCTATTTTTCCGGTTTCTCTTTCTGACGAAGCAAAAACGCACCTCACCGATCGCTTTCATTGGTGAAGTGCGTTCTTGTTTTATTCAGCGGATGATGCCGCCCACAGCCTTTTTGATCTCAGCTTTGTTCCGGTACATCGCAGCGTCAGCCTCCATAAACAGCTCGTCCGCCGTCATGGTGCGGCCTGCCTGCATGGCATGACCCACTGCAATGGAGACGGGATACTCTTCCTTCGCATCCCACTCCGCACACAAGTTCCGGAGCTTTTCGACTGCTGCCTTCACAGCGTCCTCATCCGCCGCAGTCGCAATGACCGCGAACTCGTCGCCGCCGATGCGGAAGCAGTCCTCGGCCCGGTAAAAGGCCTCCCGGATGCAGCGGGCTGCACAGCAGAGCAGTTCGTCACCGGCACGGTGGCCGTATTGGTCGTTGGTCTGCTTGAGCCAGTTGACGTCCATAACGATGTAGGTCCAGTCCGTGCGCTCGGGCCAGCGGGACTTCATATACTTGAAGGCCGTATAGTTGAAAAGCCCGGTCAGCGAGTCGACGTAGGCCAGATTTTTGTAGTTTTCCAGCTGGGCCTGTTCGTCGATGGCCTGCCTGACCCGGTGGATGACCGTGCGGCCCAGCTGCAACAAAAAGCAGAGCAGGCCCACGCAGTAAAACACCGCGTACTGCCACCCGGCATGGTCTCCATAAAAGAACACCAGTGCCGCTGCGGCACAGACTGCCAATGCACCAAAGCCGACCAGAATATCCCGCACATCCTCGCTTCGGGTCTTTTTATACGCTGCAAAGAGGTCGCGGAGAGTTAGCGGGATGCTTGCAAGGATGGTCAGGTGCATGAGGGGCAGCAGCCAGAACATCGCCCAGCCCCGCAGCAGCCAGCCCAGAATATCTGCCGTCAGCAGGAGCATCTGTACTTGCTGCAAGAGCCGCAGCCCCCTGCACTCCTCTTTCAGGGTGCAGCGGATAAACTCCAACGTGAGGGGGACGATGAGGCCGAAGCTGAGCAGGGACAAGAAGGCGACGAAACTTGCCTTATCGGTAAAGAGGGTCAGCAGCTCGGAATCCGTCAGGATCCAGACGCCCGCATCCAGCACCAGCCCGAACATGATACAGATCTGATACCGGACTTCCGGCTGGAAGATCCTGCGCATCGAGAGCAGCAGCAGGCCAAGCTCTGCCGCACAGAAGGCGCAGAAAAGGAAGAAGAGCAGCGCATACAGGTTGCTCTGCAGATAGTGGAGCGTTATCCTAGCCTGTGTACCCAGTACAGCCTCATTGCGGAGCATCCCGCTCAGCGTCGTGGGGGCTTCTGCTTCAAAACGCAGCGTCTTGCCGGCCGCGCCATCCGGCAGCGCGATGAACAGCCGCAGCTCGACCGGGCCTTTTTCCTGCTGATACTCATAGAACCAGTTTTCTACCCCATCCGGGCCGCAGAGCGCGAGGGCAAAGCTCTTTTTCACCGTCCGGATGCTCAGCATCAGGCCCTCGCCTGCATCAGCAGGGATCACATACTCTGCCCGGCATTCTGTGTCCATCTGCCAGCTCTCGTTCGTCCGGACGCAAAGCCCCCGTGTCATCGCCTGACGTGGGTCTTCTCTCACGCCGAACGCCTGCACTGCCCCCAGCAGAACAGCCAGCGCCAGAAGCAGCGACAAAAGGAGCCAGAGCCACCGGCTCTGTTGTTTTATCTTATCCATTGCTCCCGCTCACTCCTCAAAGTATTCCTGCGCGCGCTGGGCTGCGTGGTTGATGCACTCGCGCAGCTCATCCAGCGTGTCGAACTTTTTGCTGGGGCTGAGGTAGGCGTGGAACTCCACCACCGGGTCGGTGCCGTAAAGGTCGCCGGTAAAGCCCGGGATGAAGGTCTCGCAGGTCACCTTGCTCTCGTCGCTGTTGACGGTGGGCCGGGTGCCAAGGCCGGTGGCCGAGGGGTACCATCTGTCCCCTATCCTGGTGCGGGTGATATAGATGCCGTACCGGGGCAGCTGGAAGCCCTGCGGGTAGAGCTGGTTGATGGTCGGCACGCCCAGCGTCCGGCCAAGGCCCGCCCCGTGATGCACCGTGAAGCGGATGGCGTAGGGCATCCCCAGCATGGCATTGGCCGCTGGGATGTCACCGCCTTCCAGCGCGGTGCGGATGCGGGTGGAGGAAACAGGCTTCTCCTCAAACTGTGCCATCGGCAGGACGACTACCTCCACGCCCAGCGGCTCGCAGAGCTGACGCAGCAGCTCCGGTGTGCCTGCCGCCCTGGCACCGAAGGTGAAGTTCTCGCCGCAGAACAGCGCCCGGGCGTTGCAATCCCGGATGATGCCCAGCACGAACTGCTCCGGCGTCATGGCCTTGATCTCCTCGAAATCGGGGCAGAGATAGTACTCCACGCCGAGGCTGGCGATGAGGGCGTGCTTGTCCTCGGTGGAGAGCAGGCGCTTGCCCTTCATCTTGTTTTCGGTGGGCAGGCGGAAGGTGAACACCGCCGGTGCCGCGCCGTGGGCCTTGGCCCACTCCACTGCGCCATTGATGACCGCGCGGTGGCCGATGTGGATGCCGTCAAAAAAGCCCATTGCCACAGCAGAGCCGTGGGCACCGCCCAGCGCAAGCGGCGCAAGCTGTGAATAGATCTGCATGAATGTTTAGTCCTTTTCGTTTCTCTCTACAAAGAGTTTTTCGACCTTGAGCACGCCGCCGGTGATGTTCGCAAGGCCCAGGAACTGCCCCTCGGCATTGCGGACACGGTAGCGGCCGTCTGCCGCCGGGTAGCGGCTGGTAGGGCAGCCGTTGTACAGGTGCTGCTCCACCCTTGGCTCTACCACCAGCAGAGGCAGGCTCTCGAACACGCTCTCCACCGGCAGCATCAAAGCCTGCAGTGCCTCGGGGCCTGCGTCCTTTGCCGCCTGTATCTCTTCCAGCGTGTGGGCGTCGGCCTCGGTGTAGACACCCGCCGTCGTGCGGCGCAAAGCGCTCATGGTGCCTTTCTGGCCCATAGCGGCGGCAATGTCCTCCAACAGGGTGCGGATATACGTTCCCTTGGAGCAGCGGACGGTGAGGACGTATTCGTTCTCTACCGGGCTGCCGCCGTACCGGATGTCCAGTATCTCGATGGGGCGGGCCTTCCGCTCCACCGTGACGCCCTCGCGGGCCAGCTTATAAAGGGGCTGGCCGTTGATCTTAACCGCCGAGTACATGGGCGGCGTCTGCATCTGGGGGCCAAGGAACCGGGGCAGAACGGCCAGCAGTTCCTTCTCCCCCGCCGTCACCGAGGCTGTTTCCAGCACGGTGCCGGTGATGTCGCCGGTGTCGGTCTGCATCCCCAGCCGCAGCCGGGCGCAGTAGGTCTTGGTGTGGTCGAGCTGAAGGTCCACGGCCTTGCTGGCCCCGCCGCAGAACACCGGCAGAACGCCGGTGGCCATGGGGTCCAGCGTACCGCTGTGGCCCAGCTTGCGGGTGCCGAGGATGCCGCGCAGCTTGGCGATGACGTCAAAGCTGGTCCACTCCATTGGCTTATCTACGATAAGGATGCCCTGCATCAGCTTTCCTCCTGCATCTCGGGGCGGTCGAGTTCCGCCTCCACTTCGGCCAGAATGGCGCTCTTGGCGTTGTCGAGGTTGCCCAGCAGCTCACAGCCCGCTGCGCGGGTGTGGCCGCCGCCGCCCAGACGCCGTGCGATGGCGCAGGCGTCCACGCCCTTGGCGGCGCGCACGCTGATGCGGTAGCTGCCGCCGGGCTGCTGACGGAGCAGCAGGCCCACTTTGACCCCCTCGATGCTGATGGGCAGGCTGGTCAGCTCTTCCAGGTCAGCCGGGTCCACGCCGCTCTGCTCTATCTCGTCCCGGGTCAGATACATCAGGGCGCAGCGGCCCTCAAGATGATATTCCAGATGGTTGCGGGCGATACGCTCCGCCTCCATCCGCTCCCGGGGTTTGGTGTCGAAGAGCAGGGTGTTCAGCTCCTCCACCTGCGCACCGGCCAGAATGAGCTTTGCAGCCACGAGGTGGGTGTTGGCAGTGGTGGAAGAGAACCGGAAGCAGCCGGTGTCAGTAGCGAGGCCGGTGTAGAGGCAGTTGGCGATGAGGGGGGTGATCTCCACGCCCATCTCGCTGATGACCTCATACAGAAGCTCTGCCGCTGCGGCCGCATTGCCGTCCAGCAGGGTGAAATCCGCATAGCCGCTGTTGCCTGTGTGGTGGTCGATGCAGAGATCGACGTGGCGGGTATACTGCGGCACACCGTTGTTTTCACCAAAGAGCTGCACGCTGGCAACATCCACGGCCACAACGGTCTTGGGCTCAAACTCGCCCCGGAACGGCACCGGTGCGGTAAAGCTGTAGCGGGAAGGCACTGCATCGGAGCAGAGGACAGCTGCCGTCTTGCCCAGCGCCTTGAGCGCGTGGCAGAGGGCGCTGCCGCAGCCGATGGTGTCGCCGTCCGGGTTTTTATGACACAGGACCAGAATGTTGTCCGCAGCACAGAGGCGCTCGGCCATCTGCTGCACATTGAGCTGTTCTGTCATTTGATGGATCCATCCTTTCCGCAGCGCTGGATTTATTCCTCGGTCTCGGCGGGCTGAGAGTCCTCAGCGTCGCCGTTCACATTCAGCGTGCGGAGCAGCTCATTGATGTGGGCTGCATAGGCGGCACCGTCGTCCTCCACAAAGATGAAGCGGGGTGCCTTGCGGATGTGCATTTTCTTGCTCACTTCGGTGCGCACATGGCCTGCGGCGCGGTTCAGGGCCTCGATGGCGGGCTTGGGGCCGTCCTCACGGCCCATCACGCTCACATAGACCTTCGCCACGTCCAGGTCGGGCGTCACATCCAGCCGGGTGACGGTCAGCAGACCGCCCTCCAGCCGCGGGTCTTTCAGCCGTCCGATGATGGCGATGAGCTCACGCTTCATGTCCTGCGCCAGACGGCCCATATTTTTCTGAGACATAGTTTCTCCTCTAAAATGAACCTCTCCGTCATTGCTTCGCAATGCCACCTCTCCTGCCGAGGAGAGGCCTTGGCATTCCGGAAAGCTTTCTCTCTTCGCCAGACTGAGAGGTTATTTCAATCAATCGCGGTATTCTTCCATCTTGAAGGCCTCGTAGACGTCGCCTTCCTTGACGTCGGCAAACTTTGCCAGAGTGACGCCGCACTCGTAGCCCTCGGCCACTTCCTTGGCGTCGTCCTTGAAGCGCTTCAGAGATGCGATCTCGTCCTCCGTGATGACGATGCCGTCACGGACGACACGCACCTTGCTGTCGCGGGTGATCTTGCCGTTGGTGACACGGCAGCCTGCGACGGTGCCGACGTTGGAGATCTTGTAGACCTGACGGACCTGCAGCTCGCCCAGAGACACCTCGCGGAACTTGGGAGCCAGCATACCCTTCATAGCGTCGGTGACGTCGTTGATGGCGTCGTAGATGACGCGGTACATCCGCATCTCGACCTTGGTGGCAGCGGCCTCTTCCTTCGCCACGTTGTCGGGGCGGACGTTGAAGCCGATGATGATGGCGTTGGATGCGTCGGCCAAGTCAACGTCGGACTTGCTGATGGCACCGACACCGGCGTGGATGACGCGGACGCGGACCTCGTCGTTGGAGATCTTCTCGAGGCTCTGCTTGACGGCCTCGGCGGAGCCCTGCACGTCAGCCTTAACGACGATGGCCAGCTCCTTCATATCGTTCTGAGCCATCTGGCTGAACAGGTTATCCAGAGTGACCTTCTGGAAGGCGGAGAACTGCTTCTCCTTGGCGGCAGCGATGCGCTGCTCGGCCAGCTCACGGGCCAGACGCTCGTCCTCGACGGCCTCGAACAGGTCGCCGGCCTCAGGCACAGCGGTCAGACCGGTGATCTCCACAGGAGTGGAGGGGCCGGCGTCGTTCAGCAGGATGCCCTTGTCGCTGCGCATGGTACGCACACGGCCCACAGCGGTACCGGCGATGATGACGTCGCCGGAGTGGAGGGTGCCGTTCTGCACCAGAATGGTGGCGATGGGGCCCTGGCCCTTGTCCAGACGAGCCTCGACAACAGCGCCCTTGGCACGGCGGTTGGGGTTAGCCTTCAGCTCCATGACCTCAGCTTCCAGAGCGATGCGCTCCAGCAGGTCGTTGATGCCCATGCCGGTCAGAGCAGAGACAGGGATGCAGGCGACATCGCCGCCCCAGTCCTCGGTGATGATGCCGTACTTGGTCAGGCCCTCCATCACGCGCTCGGGGTTGGCGGTGGGCTTATCCATCTTGTTCATGGCCACGATGAGCTTGACGTTGGCGGCCTTGGCGTGGTTGATGGACTCGACCGTCTGGGGCATGATGCCGTCATCGGCGGCGACGACCAGAACTGCAATATCGGTCATGTTGGCACCGCGGGCGCGCATGGAGGTGAACGCCTCGTGGCCCGGGGTATCGAGGAAAGTGATGAGGCTGTCGTTGACCTTGACCTGATATGCACCGATGGCCTGAGTGATGCCGCCGGCCTCGCCTGCGGTGACGTTGGTCTTGCGGATAGCGTCCAGGATACTGGTCTTGCCGTGGTCAACGTGGCCCATGACGCAGACGACCGGGGGACGGGTGACGAGATCGTCCTGAGAATCCTCCTCCTGGGTGAACAGGCGCTCCTCGATGGTGACGTGGACTTCCTTCTCGACCTTGGCGTGGAACTCCTCGGCCACCAGAGCGGCGGTATCGAAATCGATGATGTCGTTGATGGCATGCATCTCGCCCATCTGCATGAACTTGGCGATGACCTTGCCGGCCTGCTGCTTCAGGCGGGCAGCCAGCTCACCGACGGTGATCTCATCGGGGATGAGGACCTTCAGCTGCGCATTGCGGGCCTTTTCCAGCTGGATGCGCTGCAAACGCTCGAACTCGGTCTCGCGCTTGCCCTTCTGGAACTGCTGGCGCTGGCGCTGGCCGCGCTGGGTGAACTTCTGCTTGTTGCCCTGGGGGGTGGGCTTGCGGCGGTTCTCGGTGTTCTTGGTGGAAGCCAGATCGTCGTAACGGGCGTCGAAGCGGTCCACGTTCATATCGACGGTGCGGGTATCGACGGTGACCTGATTGTCCTCGCGGCGGACAGAGACGGACTGAGCAGAAGCTGCAGTAGCCTTTGCGCCGGTCTCACGGGCCAGCTCGCTCAGAGAGACGGTCTTCTCCTCACGCTTCTTGTGCTGCTCGTTCTTCTTGCTGTCGTGCTTGGCAGCGGGCTTTGCCTCGGCCTTTGCGGGCTCAGTCTTGGGAGCCTCGGGCTTCTTTTCGGCCTTGGGCTCTGCCTTCTTCTCGGCGGGCTTCGGCTCAGCCTTGGGAGCCTTGGCGCTGTTCAGGAACTCGTCCAGGCTCTTGACGCTATTGTCCTTGCTGAACTTCTCCAGCAGGTAGTTCAGCTCGTTCTCTTCCAGAGTGGAGCTGTTCTTCTTGCCGGTGCTGCCCATAGCGTTCAGCTCGTCGAGGACCTTCTTGGCAGAGATGTTCAGGTCCTTTGCAAAATCGCTCACTTTATATTTTACGATCATTCGCTCATATCCTCCTCAGTTTGAATCGCTCCGCACGCCGTCAGCCGGTCAAAGCAGAGTTTGGCGAGGTTGCGGTCGGTGACGGCATAAATGGCCACCGGTTTGCGGCTGATGTCAGCCAGCTTATCCTGTGTCAGCGGCATGGGGATGACGTCCACCATATCGCCCACAGCGTAGTTGAGCCGCTGCACGGTCTTGGGGCTGGCGTCGGATGCAGTCATCACGAGCCATGCCTTGCCCTTGACGACGGCGTCTTCCACCGCGTCAAAGCCCATGGTCAGAGCGCCCGCCTTGCGGCAGAGGCTCACGGCCTGGAACAGGGCCTCATTCGGCTCAAGGGCCGGTTTTGCGGGGGCGTTATGCTTCTTTGCCATCGCGGTCGGCCTCCTTTTCTGCTTCCACACTGGCCAGCTGCTGGGCCAGTGCATCGTATACCTCGGCGGGGACCGGCTGCTCAAAGCAGCGCTCCAGCGCCTTCTTCTTTTTTGCCTTTGCAAGGCAGGCGGCATCCGGGCAGAGGTAAGCACCGCGGCCGGGCTTCTTGCCCACGGGGTCGATGCTGATCTCTCCGCTGGGTGCGCGCACCACACGCACCAGTTCCTTCTTGGGGCGGCTGGTCAGGCAGCCGATGCACTGGCGGGCAGGGATCTTCTTTTGTGCCATCCGGTTTTCCCTCCTTCGGCAGGTGTTCTGCGCTTATTCTGCGGCGGTGTCTTCGGTTTTCTCAGCCTCGGCAGCCTTCGGCTCTTCCTCGCCGTAGTAGCCGCTCTCGGGGCGGATGTCGATATTGTAGCCGGTCAGGCGGGCGCACAGACGGGCGTTCTGGCCCTTGTTGCCGATGGCAAGGCTCAGCTGCTGGTCCGGCACGGTCACGCGGCAGGAGCGGGTCTCGCCGGGCAGCAGCTCGACCTTGACCACCTTTGCGGGGCTGAGAGCTGCGGAGATGAACTCGGAGATGTCCTCACTCCACTTCACGATGTCGATCTTCTCGCCGCCCAGCTTCTCGACGACAGCGGCCACACGGTCGCCGTGGGGGCCGATGCAGGCAGAGACGGGGTTGACGTTGGCGTCCTTGGACCAGACAGCCATCTTGGTGCGGGCGCCGGCCTCGCGGCTGATGGCCTTGACCTCGACGGTGCCGTCGTAGATCTCAGGCACTTCCAGCTCGAACAGGCGCTTGACGAGGCCGGGGTGGGTGCGGCTGATCATGACGCGGGGGCCGCGCTCGCTTGCCACGACATCCACGATGTAGACCTGCAGCATCTGGCCCTCGGTGTAGACCTCGCCAGGGACCTGCTCGTTGCGGGGCAGGATGGCCTCGCCGCCCTTGCCCAGGTCGAGGGCAACGATGCCCTTCTCGGGGTCAACGCGGGTGACGGTGGCCTGCACGATGTCGTGGGCGCGGGACTGGATCTCGCTCAGCTGCTGGCTGCGCTCAGCCTCACGGATGCCCTGACGGATGACGTGCTTTGCGGTCTGGGCTGCGATGCGGCCAAAGTCCTTGGTCTTGAGGGGGGTCACGACGCGGTCGCCCACCTGATAGCTCTTGCGGATGTGCTGAGCCTCGGTGATGCCGATCTCGCTGTGCTCGTCGTACCAGTCCTCATCGGCCACGACGTCCTGGATGAGGGCGACGTTGAACTTGCCGGTGTTGGGGTCGATCTCGACCATGACGTGGTCGTCCTCGACCTCGTAGTTCTTCTTCACGGCGATGACGATAGCAGCCTTGATCTTTTCGATCAGGTACTCCGCAGTGATGCCGCGCTCGTGCTCCAGCATGGAGAGAGCTTCAAAAAATTCGTTGTTCGCTGCTGCCATTTTTCGGGTTCCTCCTAGTTTATAGTGGTATCTTTTCTCGATTCATCTTTGGCTCTCCCTCTGGGAGAGCTGGCGCGGAACGCGCCTGAGAGGGCTGTTCTTAATCAAACAGATGTTCGTCATCACAGAGATGGACGCCGGATGCGGCGTTCACCTCAAAGCTCACCGGGCCGTTCTCCGTCTCGACCGTGACGGTGCTGCCCTCGCGGCCTTTCAGGATGCCGGTAAACTCGCGCACACCGTCGGCGGTGGGGCGGATGAGCTTGACGCCGATCTTCTCGCCCTTGAGTGCCTCGTAGTGCTCCGGGCGGGTCAGCTTGCGGCCAAGGCCGGGGCTGCCCACCTCGAGATAATAGCTCTGGTCGATGGGGTCTGCCTCATCGAGGATGGGGTCCAGCGCGTGGGACACTTCGGCACAGGTGTCGGTGTCCATGGTGCCGTCCTTGTCGATGAGCACACGGAGATACCAGTCCGGCCCTTCCTTCTCAAAGACCACATCCCACAGGCGCAGGCCCATGCCCTCCACGACGGGGCGGACAAGCGCTTCGACTCTCTGGGCGGTGTTGCCGCCAGACTGCTTCGCCATAAAAAACCTCCAAACAAACAAGAAAAGCGGACCTTGCGGCCCACTTTCCAATAAAACTATAGCGTACTACTAGAATATAGCATACTCTTGCGGATTATGCAAGCTTTTTCGTGAAAAATCCTCTTCTCACAGCACCCAGACGCCGTCGCGGAACAGCTCCACGGTGCGGCCGTCGCGGCACTTGCCGGTAATATGGCTGTCCTCGGCACCCACCATGACGTCCTCGTGGATGGCGGACTGGTTCATGCCCCGGGCCAGCAGCTCGTCCTTGCTCAGGCGGGTGCCGTTCTCGGTGGTGCCGGGATAGCTGGCACCAAAGGCGATGTGGCAGGCGGCGTTCTCATCGAAGAGGGTGCTGTAGAACAGCGCGCCGCTGCGGTTGATGGGGCTGGACGCCGGCACCAGCGCCACTTCGCCGATGCTCCGTGCGCCCTCGTCGGTGTCCAGCAGCTGGCCCAGAAGCTCTGCGCCCTCGTCTGCACCGTGCTCCACGACGCGGCCATCCTTGAAGGTGACATGGAAGCCCTTGATGAGCTGGCCGTTGAAGACGTAGGGCTTGGTGCCGTAGACGATGCCGTTCACCTTGTCCTTGTGGGGTGCGGTGAAGACCTCTTCGGTGGGGATGTTGGGCAGGAAGACCACGCCCTTTTCACTGACGCTGGCGGCACTCTCCCAGGTGGCCTTGTCGGCGATGCCGACGGTCAGATCCGTGCCGTTGCTGCTCTCGAAATGGACGCTCTCGAGGTCGAGGGCGTTCATCTTGTCCTTCAGGCCGGTCAGACGGTCGAGGTGGGCCTTCCACTCGTTGACGGGGTCGCCGCCCGTCACGCGGCAGACATCGAAAATGAGCTGCCAGAGCTTCTCGATGGCCGCAGCCTCGTCCAGCTCCGGGAACATCTTTTTTGCCCAGGGGGCGCTGGGCATGGCGGCGATGGACCACTGGACGCGATCGTTCATGGTGTACTCGCGCCACGGAGCCATGAACTTGCGCTGCGCAGCGTTCACCCGGCTGATTTTCGCGCCGTCCAGACCGGCGTAGACCTCGGGGTCGTCGGCGTGGATGTGGAGGACGCAGACGCCGCCCTCGCTCTCTGCGTAGTCAAGGTAGCGGCGCAGCTGGTAGGGCTTGTTATCGGTCAGGGCCTCCTCGCTGCCCAGTTCCATCCGGCTGCGGGAAACGTCGTTGTCGCTCCAATTCACCAGTACGTCACGGGCGCCGGCCTCGTAGGCACTGCGCACGCACAGGCGGGCCAGCGGGGCGGCCTCGAGGCAGCAGTTGATGATAAGGGTCTGGCCCGGCTGGGGGTTGACGCCCACCCGGACGATGAAGTCGGCATATTTTTTCAGAAGAATAGTAAAGTTTTCCACGGAATATCCTTTCTGCCGTGCAAACCACGGCGGTGCATTTTCTACTCCACAGTATAACCGTTCCCGGGCGAATTGTCCACCCGATAAAAACAAAACAGACGCCTCTTCCGGTTGAAAAATCGGGAAACGTCTGTTATACTATCATTTGAGAGTGCTGTCTACATACGGCAGGCGGTCTACACCTTTCCGGCCTTACGTCGGGAAGGCGAACATTTTTGTTATGCCCCCGACGCTCCACAGCGAAAGGGGTGATGTTCTATGACGCTTTTGGAAACCTTAGCTCTGCTTACGCTACTTGCAACTGTAGGCTTTGGAATGTTTGACATAGCGTATAAAATTTTTCATAACAAAAAATGACCGCCGTGCCTACCAAACTCGTGCGGTCATTTCTTGTAATTGACTTGCCGGAAAGGTGCTGACCGTTTGCCAGACAGCACTTTCTTTAGTTATATTATACCACAGCCCCGCCGAAAATGCAACGGAGGGGCTGTTTTTTCACTCACAAAAGTGAGTTTTTATCAGAACTCGATCTTGCTCTCGATGTAGCTCTTCAGCTCGGAGATAGGCATACGAACCTGCTCCATGGTGTCGCGGTCGCGGACGGTGACGCAGTTGTCGGCTGCGATGCCCTTGGCCTCGTCGCCCACGGTGTCGAAGTCCACGGTGATGCAGTACGGAGTACCGATCTCGTCCTCACGGCGGTAGCGCTTGCCGATAGAACCGGTGTCGTCGTAGTCCACCATGAAGTACTTGCTCAGCTCGTTGCGGATCTCCATTGCCTTGTCACCCAGCTTCTTACTCAGAGGCAGGACAGCGCACTTATAGGGAGCCAGAGCCGGGTGCAGATGCAGGACAGTGCGGATGTCCTCCTTGCCCTTGCTGTCGGTCAGGTGCTCCTCATCATAAGCCTCGCACAGGAAGGCCAGAGCCACGCGGTCACAGCCCAGAGACGGCTCGATGACATAGGGGATGTAGTGCTCGTTGGTCTCGCTGTCGAAGTACTCGAGGCTCTTGCCGGAGGCTTCCTGATGACGGCTCAGGTCGTAGTTGGTGCGGTCTGCAATGCCCCACAGCTCGCCCCAGTCGGTGAACGGGAAGGCATACTCGATGTCGGTGGTAGCACGGCTGTAGAAGGCCAGCTCTGCAGGCTCGTGGTCACGCAGGCGCAGGTGCTCTTTCTTGATGCCGAGGCTCAGCAGCCAGTTCTCGCAATAGTCCTTCCAGTAGGAGAACCACTCGAGGTCGGTGCCGGGCTTGCAGAAGAACTCGCACTCCATCTGCTCGAACTCACGGGTACGGAAGGTGAAGTTGCCCGGGGTGATCTCGTTGCGGAATGCCTTGCCCACCTGGCAGACGCCGAAGGGCAGCTTGCGGCGGGTGGTGCGCTGGATGTTGGCAAAGTTGACGAAGATGCCCTGTGCCGTCTCGGGACGGAGGTAGCAGGTGGAAGAGCTATCCTCGGTGACGCCGATGGCGGTCTTGAACATCAGATTGAACTTACGGATGGGGGTGAAGTCGTGCTTGCCGCAGACAGGGCAGACAATATCCTCGTGTTCGGCGATGAAAGCGTCCATCTCGTCAAAGCTCATGGCATCGACGTTGACCTCGGGGTGCTCGTCGCCGATAAGCTTGTCGGCACGGTGGCGGGCCTTGCAGGCACGGCAGTCCAGCAGCGGGTCCGAGAAACCGGCAACGTGGCCGGTGGTGATCCAGGTCTGAGGGTTCATGATGATGGCGGCATCGAGGCCCACATTGTAGGGGCTCTCCTGCACGAACTTCTTCAGCCATGCCTTCTTGACGTTGTTCTTGAACTCGACACCCAGAGGGCCGTAGTCCCAGCTATTGGCCAGACCGCCGTAGATCTCGGAACCGGGGAACACATAACCACGGTTCTTGCAGAGATTGACGATCATATCAAGGGTCTTTTCGCTCTGTTCCATTGTAAGTACATCCTTTCCGTCCGCGGCTGGTTTGCCGTGTCGTGTTGTGTATTTGTCCCGGTTGCTTTCCCCGCAGCCGGGCGTGCTTTTCCTGTTAAAAGTACAGTATCTTTACTTTATCATGTTTTGCGTGGATTGTAAAGCCTTGCCCCGCATCCGGAACAACACAATCGGATTTATCATATAAAAATGGTAAAAAATAAAGAGTCTGACGAAATTTTCCGCAGACGACAAAAGCCCCCGCTTTTGCAAGGGCTTTGAGGCTCACTTATGATATTTCATTCCGGCATTGATGGTGCAGGCACGGTAGATCTGTTCGGTGAGAACAAGGCGGGCCAGCTGGTGGGGCATCGTGATGCGGCCCATGCTGAACTTGAGCGCCGCCGCGCGCTTGACCTCGTCCGAGAGGCCGTGGGATGAGCCGATGACGAAGGCCACATCTCCCGCACCGCTGTTTGCGCGGTCGGCAAGGAACTGGGCCAGCTCATCGGAGGAGATCTGTTTTCCTTCGATGCACATGGCGACGATCGCCGCGCCCTTGCGGACGCTGCTGAGGATGGCTTTACCCTCTTTATCCAGCGCCTTTTTCACCACAGCGTCGGAGGCGTTCTTCTCTTCGATTTTTTCTTCCGGAAGCTCGACGATGCGGAAAGACGCAAACGCCGCCAGACGCTTCTGGTATTCGGCCACGCCCTCGGCGAAGTATTTCGCGTTGAGCTTGCCGACGCAAATCAGGTCGATATTCTGCATGGTTATCCTTCCTCTTTTGTGTGGGTTCTCGCGCTGGCAGCGCGGGGCTGGTTTTTTCTTTTGGTCAAGTGGCTTTGCGCTCCGCGCGGGCCAGAGGTAGGGAGGGGTGTTTCGAATCCCCCCTCCCTA
>OGET01000131.1_pt1 | contig 49300 bp, 39 predicted proteins | sample 1570771 | NCBI WGS metagenome assembly OGET01 (sample SAMEA2582032, study PRJEB24529) | metagenome | biome: Human gut stool | place: China | collected 2011 | reverse complement strand
TGTCGCGTTTGTTCAAACGTATAAACGATATGGGCTATGCGGTTGAGATTAGTGAAGAAGCCAAAGAGATGCTCGCACAGAAGGGCTATAGTCCGCAGTATGGAGCACGCCCACTGAAACGCGCCATACAAACATACATCGAGGATGTACTATGCGAACTGCTGCTCGACGACGAGAAAAAGCTAAGCAGCACCATTACAATAGATGTTGATGAGGGCGACAAACTAAAGGTCACTTTTAAAGACTCATCCTCTGAAACAAAATAATTTGGAATAGAAAATGAGCAATAATAACAATCATCAACTTGGCGAGGCCCCTTGGTTGCACGTCGTTATATCAACCGGATTCGGTGTTGGTTTTTGGCCTTGGGGTCCAGGAACACTTGGAGGTTTCGTTGCGTTACTTATCTGGATAGCACTCTACTTCACCCTCTCACCCATATGGCTTGCAGTTGCCACAGTGCTGCTGGTTCTGACAACACTCCTTGTAGGTGTATGGACAGATAATGTGATGGAACGGTATTGGGGTGAAGACCCTCGCACCGTTATTATAGATGAGTATTTCGGCACATGGGTAGCTACGCTTGCAGCCTTGTTCGTTGACGGTCCGTCATATGTAGCAATATCGCTTGCTACAATTGGATTTGTCCTCTTCCGTATCATCGACATCACCAAGCCGCTTGGTTGCCGTTGGGTAGACCGACATATACACGGAGGCTGGGGGTGTATGCTCGACGATGCGTTGGCTGGCTTCTATGCCGTCTGCTTGACATTAGTCATTAGATACACCGGTTTAGTTGAATGGGGCTATAACTTACTCCCATAAAAAGCTATGTAGTTTTGACTAAACTAAACAACCGAGGTGAATCCACGGACGTTGTCTATGCAGATTGCGTTCGTAATCTGATCAGGTTGCGAACGCAATCTGATTGGACAGCGGACGCAACCTAATCAGACAACGAACGCGCTACCCTTCCATAGTTAATACTTTAAGTCTCGCTTATACCAACGATTTGCTGGCACAACGAGGTCTCTACTGATTAATATTCGTGCTTTTGGCAGCGTCTTAACGCAAAAGACAAGATTATCATAGGCATCTTGTATGTAAGTGCTACCAAACAGACTGTCACAATATGCACAACCGAAGGACATATAAGCACCATGATGGAACTTACTATAACGTGGTTTTATCTCCCCCATTTTTATATTTAGGCCCGAATTAACATCAAGATATTGCTTTACGCCATTAACTATTTCGGGATAAAAACTATCTATTCCGCTCTCAATCTCAACACCTTCTGTAGAAATCAACTTATTAATAAGGTATATATGATTCTTTTCATGGCACTTCCAACATATCTTCTGATAAAAACACACTTCAACATACTTCACTTTCATTGTCTCTGTATAACGTATGTTGCCTAAAATCATAGAGTGAATAAAGTCGTTGAGCGGAAGCGAATGTTCTTCTTCTCTAATCTTGTGAAGAAGGACATTTACTTCGCCACGAATATCTTGAATGTAAAAACAAGGAAGTTTGCTTAACACAATCTTTCTAAACGAAGGCAATAGCATCCAACAACCACACACTCGTTCTTGATGCATTGCTAAGTACACATCTTCAACATTACGTGGTAAGTTGCACACATTGAAAGCTATTTTGTAAGTAGCACAATCCACTACGACATCAGCCTTCCATTTATCTGTCTTCACCTTTGTTGTGAATGGAAAGCCAATACTTTTGCAAATTGACAAAATGGAGTCTATAACGAATGTTTTCTCCATAGGTTAGAAGTTTATACTATTGACATGGCTTATATTGCGACATCATCTTGCGTATCTCGTTAGCTCTCTGAGCCGACAACGCAGGCGTGTCCATCAACTTGTATTTCTCGCCAAGCTTTTCGTATTTATATGTGCCTAATGTATGGTAAGGTAAAATCTCTATCTTTTCTACACAATTATAATGCGCCACATGATTACCAAGTTTATGCAACCACTTGTCGTTGTCTGTGATTTCGGGCACAACCACATGTCGAATCCAAGTATTGATGCCTCGCTCTTCGAGAATATCCAGAAAGGCAAGGTTATTATTCTGGTTCACACCTGTGAGACGTGGATAGAGTTCTGCATCCATTGTCTTTATATCCAATAATACGAGATCGGTATTGTCTAACACGTTCAGAACCTTATCTGTAATTATCGCACCGCTTGTATCTAACGCGGTGTGCAATCCTTCTTCATGGCATAGTCGGAAATATTCTGCCACAAACTCAGCTTGCATAAGTGGCTCACCACCAGACACAGTGATACCGCCACTCTTTATGAATGAACGATACTTCAAAGCTTCGTCTCTCAATTGCTCTGGTGTCATCTCGTACTGACACTTTCTCTTAATATCCCATGTGTCGGGGTTGTGACAGAACAAACATCTTAAAGGGCATCCCTGCATGAAAGAAACGAAACGCACACCTGGCCCATCCACAGTACCAAACGACTCAAGAGAATGTATTCGTCCTATCATTTATCCTAAAAGCTTTTCTAAGAATAAATTCAAGTCGGAGTCGAGTCCTTCCATAAGATCCTTTCCAATAATCACAGTATCATCGTCAGCGATGTATAACTCTGCTATAGTGTCTTTGTCGTCATTCTCAAGAACAAAGCTATAGGGCTTAAGTATGCCCAAACTATCAGCGATGGTAGACAATGCTGAGAATGTAGATATGAGGGTCTGCTCTACGCCATTATAAAAGTCCTCGTCGTTATTGTTTATCCATTGTTCTACGACACAACGTGTCACTTCATTATCATCATCGTCAAACGCCAACATTTCTCCACTACCTTGAGAGACACGCACATGAATATCTGTCACGATTGAAGTATCTTCACGTGGAGGGAATTTCTGCGCAATCTTTTTTAGAAAGCGTTCAATTTGCTGTGTTGTTTGTTCGGTTGCTTTTTCCATTTCGCTTTTGTTTAGATTATTATTCATTGATAATGCAGTTGGAATTAAATGAAGTTAGTTTCACTTTACGATGTGCATTCAATCATCTGCAAATATACACCTTTTTATTAACAACGCAAACAAATTACTGAAAAATATCTGTGTTTTATTTGCCATTACGAATTATAATATTAATTTTGTAGTAATATAAAGTGTTCTACATGCTTTTTATACGAATATTATAATTAATAGACTATAAAACTTATCTTAGTATTATGAAACAAACAATTTTGGTAACTGGCGGTACAGGCTTTATCGGTTCGCATACAACAGTAGAGCTCATTGAAGCAGGTTACAAAGTAGTAATTGTTGACGACCTCTCCAATTCAAAGATTGAGGTTCTTGACGGCATTGAGAAGATAACTGGCGTTCGCCCTGCATTCGAGCAGGTAGACCTTCGCGACAAGGCGGCTACAGAAGCTGTATTCGAGAAGTATCCGGACATCCAAGGTATCATCCACTTCGCTGCTTCTAAGGCTGTTGGTGAAAGCGTACAGAAACCTTTGCTATACTATCGCAACAATATCGTGTCGCTCGTTAACCTACTCGAACTTATGCCAAAACACAACGTGAAGGGCATCATCTTCTCTTCAAGCTGCACTGTATATGGTCAGCCGAAGCCTGAGAACCTCCCCGTTACTGAGGATGCTCCTCACCAGAAGGCAACATCGCCTTATGGCAATACAAAAGAAATAAACGAGCAGATTATTGCTGACTATATCCATAGTGGTGCTGCTATCAAGAGCATCGTTCTCAGATACTTCAACCCGATAGGTGCTCACCCATCTGCAGAAATCGGTGAATTGCCGAATGGTGTTCCAAACAACCTGATTCCTTTCGTAACTCAGACAGCTATCGGTATCCGTAAGGAACTTACCATATTTGGCAACGATTATAATACTCCTGACGGCACTTGTATTCGCGACTATATTTATGTAGTAGATCTCGCTAAGGCTCACGTTGCAGCTATGGCTCGTGTACTTGATAAGGAGACTGAACCAATCGAATACTTCAACATCGGCACAGGCAATGGCAACTCAACACTCGAAATCGTAGAGACATTTGAGAAGGCTACTGGCGTGAAGCTGAACTGGAAGTACGGTCCACGCCGCGAAGGTGATATCGAGAAGATTTGGGGCGACTGTTCAAAAGCAAACAAGGTATTGGGCTGGAAGGCAGAATCAAACCTCAGCGAAGTGCTCGCTTCAGCATGGAAGTGGCAGCTAAAGCTTCGCGAAGATGGCATAATGTAAAAAAGAATAGGAGATTATAGTATCAGCTATAATCTCCTATAATATTTAATATCACTATCGACTTTAATACTCTGAACCATCAGACTTTATAACACTTGGTCCATCAATCACTTCAAGATTGTTTGCACCTCGCTTTATGTCATTGTATACTCTTCGTAAGTCTTCGTAACGAATGCTTATGTCTCTATTTACCGGGCGTTCTCTGTCAAGCAGACTATGCGAGAATAGCCATTCATAAGTCTTTCGCAGATAGAACAGACGTGCAGGTGCTCCATGGTTTGCTCCCTGCCACCAATCGTAAAGCAGACGAGTGTCGTTACCGCTATTCTTTAGTTTTTCTACGACAACCTTCGATTGCTTCACGGGTACGGCACGGTCAGCTGTACCGTGTATTATCCAAAAAGGCAGTTCCCCCAATCCGCTGACATCTTTTAATGTTGTGCCACCACATAATGCCATTCCGGCAGCAATGCGATCCGGATAAGTGCCACAAACATCCATTGTGCCATAACCACCAAGACTCATACCAAGTACATATACACGGGTTGTGTCACACGGATAGTTGCGTTTCACCCAGTCGAACACGTCCATAACCTTCTTCGGATTCCATGCACCACCAGGGTTTTGTGGCACAATTGTAAGCGCATCGATATCGCGACCTTTCACTATTGCATCGAGCGGACCATAACGACGTACCCTGTCAAGATTACGACCACAGAGACTTGCTCCATGTAAGAATATGATTACTGGAGTTTGCTCCTGCGTATAGAAATAATCGACAGGGGTGTAAACCCAAAAATTATATCCATTGGGAATAGAATCTTTCACGGGGCGAAGGAAATCATAAGCCGACATGTGCAATGTCGAAAACACTAAAAACAGAGTAAAAAGTATCTTTTTCATAAATAAAATTCGTTTTCAGGACTTGAATAGATTGAAGCGAAATTACCATTTATATTTCTAATAGAGAAATTTCCCAAGCATCTTTACCACACATTAATAGGCTTTTACCTTTTTTAGTAAGCAATTTATGATGATAAGCCACGCCATAAATAAAAAAATATGTACCTTTGCAAAAACAATAACACTGATATGGAAGTAATTAAAACCGATATTGAAGGAGTGGTTATTATTGAGCCACGTATTTTCAAAGATGCTCGAGGATATTTCTTTGAGAGTTTTTCACAGCGAGAATTTGACGAGAAGATAGGACACATAGAGTTCTGCCAGGACAACGAAAGTATGTCGTCATATGGCGTAATGCGTGGTCTTCACTTCCAACGTCCGCCTTACACACAGAGCAAACTCGTAAGATGCGTTAAAGGTGCTGTTCTTGATGTTGCTGTAGACATTAGAAAAGGTTCGCCGACATATGGTAAACATGTGGCTGTAGAACTGACAGAAGACAACCATCGTCAGTTCTTTATACCCAAAGGTTTTGCGCACGGCTTCGCAGTATTGAGTGAGACAGCCGTATTCCAGTATAAATGCGACAACTTCTACCATCCGGAAGCCGATGGCGGAATATCTATTCTCGATGAATCGTTAGGCATCGACTGGCGCATACCTATCGACAAGGCTATCTTAAGCGAGAAGGACACAAAGCATGCGCTATTAAAAGACTTCGATTCTCCATTTACTTTTTAAACATCCAAAAGTATGAACATATTAGTAACTGGTGCCAACGGACAACTTGGACACGAAATGCAGCGTGTGGCACTTGGTAGCAATCATCATTATATCTTCACAGATGTAGCAGATGGCTACGAGCAACTCGACATCACCAATCTTGACGCCATCCGTGCGATGGTAAAGGAACGCAGCGTAAGCGTTATTGTCAACTGTGCAGCCTACACCAACGTAGACAAAGCAGAAACCGACTACGACTTTGCCAATCTGCTTAACAATACAGCTGCGGGCAATCTTGCCACTGCTATGAAGGAAGTAGACGGTACGCTGATACACGTGAGCACCGACTATGTATTTCAGGGCGACCGCAACGTGCCGTGCCGTGAGGATTGGGAGACAAACCCGCTCGGCATCTATGGCAAGACAAAACTCGCAGGCGAGAAGGCAATTGCAGCAACCGGATGCAAACATATCATTATACGCACTGCGTGGCTCTACTCGCAGTGGGGCAAGAACTTCGTGAAGACGATGCAAATGCTCACTTCTACAAAGGACTCTCTTAAGGTCGTGTTCGACCAGGTAGGTACTCCGACATTTGCGGGAGACCTTGCCGACATCATCTCACATATAATCGAAACAGAACAACTTGACAAGACAGGCATCTACCACTTCTCTAACGAAGGCGTATGCTCATGGTTCGACTTTGCGAAGGTTATATGCGAACTTTCTGGCAACACTTGCGACATCCAGCCTTGCTACAGCGAGGAGTTCCCGAGTCCGGTAAAACGTCCGCACTTCTCTGTGCTCGACAAGTCGAAACTCAAAGCTACATTCGGTGTAAAGGTTCCCTACTGGACCGATTCACTGAAAGTGTGCATCAAGCAGCTTGCAGAAGCAAACAACAAATAAGCATATCACACACTAAATTAGTAAATAATATGAAGAATATCATTATCACTGGTGGTGCCGGGTTTATCGGTTCACATGTTGTTCGACTTTTTGTCAACAAGTATCCAGAGTATAACATAATAAACCTTGACAAACTTACATATGCTGGCAATCTTGCCAACCTGAAGGATATCGAGGACAAGGAGAATTACACATTCGTTAAGGGCGACATCTGCGACTTCGAGATGGTTCTCGAACTCATGAAGAAGCACAAGGTAGATGGTATTATCCACCTTGCTGCTGAAAGCCACGTAGACCGCTCTATCAAGGATCCGTTCACCTTCGCACGCACCAATGTGATGGGCACATTGTCGTTGCTTCAGGCTGCGAAGATATATTGGGAGAGCCTTCCAGAGAAGTACGAGGGCAAGCGCTTCTATCACATCTCTACAGATGAGGTTTATGGTGCGCTCGAACTTACAAACCCGGAAGGTATTGAGTCGCCGTTCACAACAAAAGCATCTTCTGCTCACCACCATGCTTACGGCACAGAGTTCTTCCTTGAGACAACCAAGTATAACCCCCACTCGCCCTACTCTGCCGCAAAGGCAAGCAGCGACCACTTTGTACGCGCTTTCCACGACACATACGGCATGCCGACTATCGTGACCAACTGCTCCAACAACTATGGTCCGTACCAGTTCCCGGAGAAGCTCATCCCGCTCTTCATCAACAACATCCGTCATCGCAAGCCGCTGCCGGTATACGGCGAGGGTCTGAACGTACGCGACTGGTTGTACGTAGAAGACCACGCTCGCGCTATCGACCTTATCTTCCATAAGGGCAAGGTGGCTGACACATATAATATCGGCGGTTTCAACGAGTGGAAGAACATCGACATCATCCACGTCCTCATCAACACCGTCGACCGTCTGCTCGGTCGTAAGGAAGGTGAAGACCTCAACCTCATCACTCATGTTACCGACCGTATGGGTCACGATATGCGCTACGCTATCGACTCTCGCAAATTGCAGAAGGAACTCGGTTGGGAGCCGAGCTTGCAGTTTGAGGAAGGCATTGAGAAGACCGTGCGCTGGTATCTTGACAATCAGGAGTGGATGGACAACGTGACGTCTGGCGATTATCAGAACTATTACGAGTCAATGTATAAGAATAGATAAGCAATTATGAACATCGGATTTGATAACGAGAAGTATCAGAACATTCAGTCGGAGCACATCAAGGAGAGAATTTCGCAGTTTGATGGAAAATTGTACCTCGAACTTGGTGGCAAACTTTTCGACGACCATCATGCAAGCCGCGTGCTGCCGGGTTTTCAGCCCGACAGCAAGTTGCGCATGTTTCAGAAGATAAGTGACAGCATAGAGATAGTGATTGTCATTAGTGCTGCCGACATTGAAAAGAACAAGAAGCGCGCCGACCTTGGCATCACCTACGACGAGGATGTGCTACGTTTGCGCAGCGAGTTCCAGAACCGTGGCTTTATGGTCGGTTCGGTTGTCATCACTCATTACAACGGACAGCCCGCCGCAATCGCCTTCAAGCAGCGTCTTGAGCGCAGCAACATCAAGACCTACTGCCACTACCTTATTGAGGGCTACCCGCATGACGTCAAGCTCATCGCTTCAGACAACGGTTTCGGAAAGAACGACTACGTAAAGACCGAGCGTCCGCTGGTTATCGTGACCGCACCGGGCCCGGGCAGCGGCAAGATGGCTGTATGTCTTAGCCAGCTCTATAACGAGAACAAGCACGGCGTAAGAGCGGGCTATGCAAAGTTTGAGACATTCCCGGTTTGGAACCTTCCATTGAAGCATCCGGTGAACATCGCATACGAGGCAGCAACGGCAGACCTTAACGACGTCAACATGATTGACCCATTCCATCTTGAGGCTTACAACAAGATTGCGGTGAACTATAACCGCGACATCGAGATTTTCCCCGTATTGAACGCTCTCTTCGAAGGCATCTACGGCGAGAATCCATACAAGTCGCCGACAGACATGGGCGTGAACATGGTAGGCTTCTGCATCAGCGACGACAAGGTTTGCTGCGAGGCATCGAAGAACGAGATTATTCGCCGTTACTATGAGGCTACAAATAAGCTGGCTCTCGGCGCATGCAACGAAGGAGAAATCAGCAAGATACAGATGCTGTTCAACCAGGCGAAGATAACAACCGACTTCCGTCGCACCACCGTTGCAGCACGCGAGTGCCTGAAGCGTACAGGACACACATCGTCAGCTATCGAACTTGAGGACGGCACAATCATCACTGGCAATTCAAGCCCGCTGTTGGGCTGTAGCGCCGCTCTTCTGCTTAACGTGACGAAGCATCTTGCCGGAATCGACCACACAACAAAGCTCATTCCGCAGTCGATGATCGAACCGATACAGTACACCAAGACCAATTATCTTGGCGGTCACAACCCGCGTCTGCATACCGATGAGGTGCTCGTGGCGCTCTCTGTACTCTCTGAGAACGACGAGAACTGTCGCAAGGCATTGGAACAATTGCCTAAGCTGCGTGGCTGTCAGGTTCATTGCACGGTTATGCTTAGCGAAGTGGACAGAAAGATTTTCAAGAAATTGGGCATTGGACTTACATGTGAACCTGTGCAAAAGAAGCAGGTTCAATAGATATTTAGATTTATATACAACTACGTCCGGTTTGTAATATTCTCCCAATTACAAACCGGACGTTTCTATTCAACAATAAATTTTAGTTCTACTGGCAACTTTAACCATTTACGATTGACGACAATTTTCATGCGACTACCACTCTTTTGCTTTAGTACATAAGAACCGTCTTTGGGGTTAAATATAAGTGTGGCAGTCAAATCTTCAGAACCATAGTCGTTTGTTATCTCAAGCGTAGCAGTATGTTTATCTTCTATCTTTGCAGAAGTAATTAACCATTTGCGTGGATCGCGCATAGCACCAAAGTAGCCTGGTGTCTCACCAAAAAGTTCTTGACCAGGTACAACAATGTTATTTTGATAGAGATTTATATGCATGTAGACTTGATATTCGTCATTACAGATACGAGCATTGAACACTTTGTCTGTTTGTGACATTATTTTTAGAGATACAAGAAAGAAGAAGAGAAGAAAGGGTACCTTTTTCATATTATTTAAGTATTGGTTATATCATTATGTTCTTTGTATGACAACTTGTTATGCTGTAATGTCCATGCAAAAATAGGGAATTTATATCAAGAATAAGGCTATTTTACGAAAAAAAATGTGTCAATAATCGTTTATTTACCTTTTAAATGTTATTTTTGCACGCAACATTAAACTTTTTATGAAAAGAGACATTTTATTTCCAGACTATATTTTTGAATCAAGTTGGGAAGTTTGCAATAAAGTAGGAGGTATATACACAGTACTTTCTACGAGAGCCAAGACGCTTGTAGAGCAGCTTGGTGACAAACTTATTTTCATAGGTCCTGACTGTTGGGGAGAAAAAAACAACCCATACTTCACAGAAGACAACAAACTCTTCGCTACATGGAGAAAGAAAACTGAAGCAGAAGTTTTAAAAGTAAAGGTTGGTAGATGGAACGTACCAGGCGCTCCTGTAGCTATTCTTGTTGACTTCAACCCTTATTTCGCAGAAAAGGATATGATTTATGGTCAACTTTGGGAGAAATACCATGTTGATAGTCTTCATGCATACGGCGATTACGACGAAGCTTCTATGTTCTCATACGCAGCAGCACTTGTTGTAGAGAGTTTCTATAATAGCGAGATAAGAGGCAATAAAAAGTCTGCAAAGGTAATTTACCATGCCAATGAATGGATGACAGGTCTCGGTGCACTCTATATCAACGACCATCTGCCACAGATAGCAACGATTTTTACAACACATGCAACAAGTATCGGACGCAGCATTGCAGGCAACAACAAGCCTCTCTATGAATACTTGGAAGCTTATAATGGTGATCAAATGGCAGCCGAGCTCAATATGGAGAGCAAACACTCGATAGAGAAACAGACTGCATTGCATGTAGATTGCTTCACAACTGTGAGTGATATCACAGCCACAGAGTGCAAGGAACTTATGGACAAACCAGTAGACGTAGTGCTGCCGAATGGCTTCGAAGATGACTTTGTGCCACAGGGCAAGACTTTCGACAAGAAGCGTGCCACAGCCCGCAAGCGTCTGCTCGACATAGCACGTGCTCTCTCTGGCGACGAGATTGAAGACGACGCAATCATCATCTCTACAAGCGGACGCTACGAATGGCGCAACAAGGGTATTGATGTCTTCATCGATGCTATGAATCGTCTGCGCACCAATGCAGAGAACCTTAAGAAGGACATAGTTGCCTTCATCGAAGTGCCGGCATGGGTGAATTGTGCACGCGAAGACTTGGCAGAGCGTTTGGCTGCTATGGAGAAAGGTGAGAAATTCGACACTCCGCTCCCTACCCCAGTCATCACTCATTGGCTGAACGAGCAACAGAACGACCGTGCATTGGGCATGATGAACTGGCTCGGCATGCACAACGCCAAGGGCGAACGCGTAAAGCTGGTGTTCATTCCGTGCTATCTCACAGGCGAGGACGGCATTGTGAACCTTTCTTATTATGATACCATCCTGGGCAACGACCTCTGTGTTTATCCTTCTTATTATGAGCCATGGGGATACACTCCTCTTGAAGCAACAGCGTTCAAGGTGCCGTGTATCACAACTGATCTTGCAGGCTTCGGCCTTTGGGCAAACACCGTTATTGGCAAGGAAGGCACCATCGAGGATGGCGTGGAGGTAATCCACCGCACAGACTACAACTACAATGAGGTGGCTGACAGCATAAAGGCGGCTGTTGAGAAGTACGCCAATGCTACGAAGCAGAAGCAGGGACGCATACGCAACAAGGCACGCGCTCTGGCAGAACACGCATTGTGGAGCAAGTTTATCACCTATTACTATGAAGCATACGACATCGCGCTGCGCAAGGCGGAGGCAAGATGCTCGAAAGCTGGCGAGTAATTAAAAGGTAAGAAAAATACAACTAAATAAATAATAATTAATAACTTATGAAAATCAAAGCAGACTATGCTAATACTCCTCAGTGGAAGGAGGTAACCATCAAGTCTACACTTCCTTCAGAGTTGAAGTGTCTTGATGAACTCGCACACAACATGTGGTGGGCGTGGAACTACGAGGCTCGCAACATGTGGAAAAGCCTTGACAGCGATCTCTATGAAGAGGTTGGACACAACCCTGTAATGCTTCTCGACCGCCTTAGCTATGAGCGCAAGGAGGCTATCGTGAAGGATAAGGCAATCATGGAATCGGTAAAACAGGTATACAAGAAGTTCCGCGAGTATATGGATGTGAAGCCAGACGCAACACGTCCTTCTGTGGCTTATTTCTGTATGGAGTATGGTATCAATCAGGTTGTAAAGATTTACTCTGGTGGTCTTGGTATGCTCGCAGGTGACTATATGAAGGAGGCTTCTGACTCTAACGTAAATATGTGTGGTGTCGGCTTCCTTTATCGTTATGGCTACTTCAAGCAGACCCTCTCAATGGATGGTCAGCAGATTGCAAAGTACGATGCACAGAACTTCAACTCACTCCCAGTAGAGCGTGTGCTCGACGAGAATGGTCAGCCTATGGTTGTTGATGTTCCCTACATGAACTATCAGGTACATGCATATGTATGGGTAATGAACGTAGGTCGCATCAAGCTCTACTTACTCGATACAGATAACGATTTGAACTCAGAGTTCGACCGCCCTATCACACACGCTCTATATGGTGGTGATAACGAAAACCGCCTGAAGCAGGAGATTCTCCTCGGCATCGGTGGTATTCTCACACTCAAGAAGCTCGGTATTAAGAAAGACATCTATCATTGCAACGAGGGTCACGCAGCACTCTGCAACCTCCAGCGTCTTATTGACTATATCAAGGAAGGTCTGTCGTTCAACGAGGCTCTTGAACTCGTTCGTGCTTCTTCACTCTATACTGTTCATACTCCAGTACCGGCCGGTCACGACTACTTCGACGAATCACTCTTCGGCAAGTATATGGGCGGTTATCCTCAGATGCTCGGCATCACATGGGACGAGTTCATCGGCATGGGTCGCAACAATCCTGAGGACCACTCAGAGCGCTTCTGTATGTCTGTATTCGCTTGTAACACCTGCCAAGAGGTTAACGGCGTAAGTAAACTTCACGGTTGGGTAAGCCAACGCATGTTCGCTCCAATCTGGAAGGGTTACTATCCGGAGGAGAGCCACGTAGGCTACGTAACAAATGGTGTTCACTTCCCGACATGGACAGCTACAGAGTGGCGCAAAGTATACGCTAAGTATTTCGACAAGAACTACATTTACGACCAGAGCAACGAGAGCCTGTGGCACGCTATCTACAATGTGCCTGATGCAGAAATCTGGGAGACACGTATGGCACTCAAGAAGAAGCTCGTCAACTATATTCGCGAGAAGTTCGCTGCTACATGGTTGAAGAACCAGGGCGATCCTTCACGTGTTGTTGCCCTTCTTGACAGCATCACACCGAACGCTCTTTACATCGGCTTCTGCCGTCGCTTTGCTACATACAAGCGTGCTCACCTCCTCTTCACCGATTTGGAGCGTCTTTCTAAGATCGTGAACAACCCGGAGCGTCCGGTTAAGTTCATCTTCTCAGGTAAGGCACACCCGGCTGACGGTGCTGGCCAGGGCTTGATTAAGAAGATCTTCGAGATCAGCCAGCGTCCTGAGTTCCTCGGTAAGATCATCTTCCTCGAAGACTACGACATGCAACTCGCTCGTCGCCTCGTATCAGGCGTTGATATCTGGATGAACACTCCGACACGTCCGCTCGAGGCTTCTGGTACATCTGGCGAGAAGGCTGAGATGAACGGTGTTGTAAACCTCTCAGTTCTCGACGGCTGGTGGGTTGAAGGCTATCGCGAGGGTGCAGGTTGGGCTCTCAAGCAGGAGCGTACATACCAGAATCAGGGCTATCAGGATCAGCTCGACGCAGCTACCATCTACTCACTGCTTGAGAATGAGATTCTGCCGCTCTACTACAACCGCAACGAGCAGGGCTTCAGCGAGGGTTGGATAAAGACAATCAAGAACTCTATCGCAACTATCGCTCCTCACTATACAATGAAGCGTCAGCTTGACGACTACTATGAAAAGTTCTACAACAAGGAGGCTGCAAACTTCAAAAAGCTCGCTGCCGACAATAATCGCCTTGCCAAAGAGCTCGCTACTTGGAAGGAGACAGTTGCAGAGCGTTGGGACTCTATTCGCGTAGTAAGCAAGGATGATTCTATGCTCTATGCTGCCGAGACTGGCAAGAAGTACACTCTTCGCTACGTTATCGACGAGCAGGGTTTGAACGATGCTGTTGGTCTTGAGCTTGTTTCTATCAAGACAGACAAGAACGGAGAGGACCACATCTTCAGCAAGCGCGAATTCAAGATGGTAGGCCGTGATGGCAACAACTACACATTCGAGGCTACATTTGAGCCTGACGTAGCTGGTGCATTCAAGAGCTGCGTACGTATGTACCCGAAGAACGAGAACCTTGTTCATCGTGAGGACTTCTGCTATGTTAAGTGGCTTGACTAATTGATTTATAATTCAAGTTGACGAGTAGACTCGTTGACAAATAAATAAGAAGACGAGTAGACGAATAAACGTTTTCGTAGCGTTACTATGATGCTATACAAACCTTTATCTGTCTGCTCGTTTTGCATTTAATGACCCAATTTATAGAAAACTCCGTTAATTAGACATTTAATCTGTTAAACTTTTTAAAATTTCCATCACCTAACACACTTAATAATATAAATAATTTGTACCTTTGCAGCCGATTTAGTCCGTAAAGGCTCAAAGAAGTTGTGGCACGATGCTTGCACGCCTTGCGGAAAAACCCGTTTATATAAATAAATAAATGTACGCAATCGTAGAGATTAACGGTCAGCAGTTCAAGGCTGAGCAGGGCAAGAAGCTCTTCGTTCACCACATCAAGGACGCTCAGGAAGGCCAGACTGTTGAATTCAACAAGGTACTGCTTGTTGACAAAGAAGGTTCAGTACAGGTAGGTGCACCTGCCGTAGAAGGTGCTAAAGTTGTATGTGAAGTTGTAAATCCTCTTGTAAAGGGTGACAAGGTCATCGTATTCAAGATGAAGCGCCGCAAGGACTATCGCAAGAAGAATGGTCACCGCGCACAGTTCACAGAAGTTGCAATCAAAGAAGTAATCGCTTAAATTTAGGAGGAACAAGAAATGGCACATAAGAAAGGTGTAGGTAGTTCTAAGAACGGACGTGAATCAGCTTCTCAAAGATTAGGCGTTAAAATCTGGGGTGGCCAGAAGTGCATCGCAGGCAACATCATCGTTCGCCAGCGCGGTACAAAGCACAACCCGGGCCTGAACGTAGGTATTGGTAAGGATGACACACTCTATGCATTGGTTGACGGCGTCGTTAACTTCCGCAAGGGTCGCAAGGACAAGAGCACTGTGTCTGTAATACCTGAAGCAGAGGCTTAAATTTAATAAAAAAACTATTCCAAACAAACATATTAATCCCAATCCTCATACACTTGAGGATTGGGATTAATGCTTTTTATACATTACTACCCTTCCGTACACTAATAAATTCTTAGTTTTTTATTAGTTTTTATGCCGTAAGAAATATTTTTTATGTAATTTTGTATCTCGAATAAGATAACGAAGAATTTTATAATTAATATTTCAGATATGCTTACACTTAAACTCATCAGTGAGGAAACAGAACGTGTTATCCGCGGTTTGAACAAGAAGCACTTCAAGGGTGCTGAGGAAGCCATTAACGAAGTGCTCGCAATCGACAAGCGTCGTCGCGAGACACAGCAGGAACTTGACTCGAACCTTGCAGAAGCAAAGAAGATGGCAGCCCAAATCGGTACTCTTATGAAACAGGGCAGCAAAGAAGAGGCTGAAGAAATAAAGAAAAAAGTAGCTTCTCTTAAAGAAGTGAACAAACAGCTTGAAGAAACAAAGGCACAGGCAGAGAAAGACCTCGTGGCTAAGCTTTGCACTATTCCTAACATTCCGAACGATGATGTTCCGGAAGGCAAGGACGCAAGCGACAATGTTGTCGTTAAGGAAGGTGGTGAAATGCCGAACCTCCCGGAGGACGCTATGTGCCACTGGGATCTTTGCAAAAAGTTCAATCTTATCGACTTTGATTTGGGCGTTAAGATTACAGGTGCCGGCTTCCCTATCTATGTAGGCAAGATGGCTCGCTTGCAGCGTGCTCTTGAGGCGTTCTTCCTTGATGAAGCTCGCAAGAGTGGCTACCTTGAGGTACAGCCTCCTTACGTTGTGAACGAGGCTTCTGGTTACGGTACCGGTCAGCTTCCTGATAAGGAGGCTCAGATGTACCAGTGCCAGCTCGACAACCTCTACCTTATCCCTACAGCCGAGGTGCCAGTAACAAACATCTTCCGCGACGAGATACTCGACGAGAAAGATCTGCCTATCAAGCGTTGCGCTTACTCAGCTTGCTTCCGTCGTGAGGCTGGATCTTACGGCAAGGACGTTCGCGGTCTGAACCGTCTGCATCAATTCGACAAGGTAGAGATTGTACGCATCGACAAGCCTGAGCATTCATACCAGTCGCTCAACGAGATGCTCGACCATGTAGAGGGCCTGCTTAAGAAGCTCGAACTCCCCTACCACATCCTGCGTCTTTGCGGTGGCGATATGAGTTTCACCTCTGCTATCTGCTACGACTTCGAGGTATGGAGCGCAGCCCAGAAACGTTGGCTTGAGGTTTCTTCTGTATCTAACTTCGAGAGCTATCAGGCAAATCGTCTGCATTGTCGCTATCGCAATTCGGAGACAAAGAAGACTGAGCTTTGCCACACTCTCAATGGTTCAGCACTTGCTCTTCCACGCATCGTGGCTGCAATCATCGAGAACAACCAGACACCTGAAGGCATCCGTGTACCGAAAGTACTCGTACCATACTGCGGTTTCGAGATGCTCGACGATAAGAACTTTTAATTAATTACAACGGAGATTTGAGAGTTAAGATTTGCACGTTGCGAAAGCGTATGATATTTACACGTATAACAACAGGCAGTCGTAGCTCTCAAATTTTTGTTTTAATTCATCTACAAAGCAAACATCAACAAATCTAATCCGTTACTACCTATGAACAAAATTGTCCTTAAAAAGCAACTTTCTGAAAAGGTATTCCTTTTTGAAATCGAAGCGCCATTGATTGCCAAGAGCCGTAAGGCTGGTAACTTCATTATCGTCAGAGTTGGCGAGAATGGCGAGCGTGTGCCGCTTACTATTGCTGATGCAAGCATTGAGCGTGGCACTATCACTATTGTGGTGCAGAAAGTTGGATTGTCATCAACCAAGCTGTGCGATCTTAACGAGGGCGACTACATCACCGACGTTGTAGGACCACTCGGCAACCCTACCCATATCGAAAACTTCGGAACTGTAGTATGTGCTGGTGGTGGCGTTGGCGTAGCTCCAATGCTTCCAATCATCCGTGCATTGAAGGCTGCTGGCAACCGCGTGCTTTCGGTTATCGCAGGTCGTTCTAAAGAACTTGTTATTCTCGAAAACGAAGTGCGCCAGAGTTCTGACGAACTTATCATCATGACTGACGATGGTTCGTATGGCGAAAAGGGTGTTGTGACCGTAGGTATCGAGAAGTTCATCACTCAAGAGGAGCATGTGGACAAGGTGTTCGCAATTGGTCCTCCTATCATGATGAAGTTTTGCTGCCTCATGGCACAGAAGTATAACGTACCGGTGGAGGTATCGCTCAATACTATCATGGTTGACGGCACGGGCATGTGTGGTGCTTGCCGACTCTCTATTGGCGGCAAGACCAAGTTCGTATGTATCGACGGACCGGAGTTCGATGGTTCGCTTGTCGATTGGGACGAGATGTTCAAACGTATGGGCACTTTCCGCGATGCTGAACGCGAGGAGATGGAGCATTACGAAGAGCATTTGCGTGGCTTTGCAAAGCAAGAGGAACTTCACACTTGCGAGACTTGCATGGATGTAGAGCCTACAACCGAAACCATCGAAGAACTCACCAATCGCGATTCTGAATGGCGTAAGGAGCTTCGAGCTGCAATGAAGCCTGCAGAGCGCAAGGCTATAGAGCGTGTAACAATGCCTGAGCTTGACCCAGTATATCGTGCAACCACACGTACCGAGGAAGTAAACAAGGGTTTGACAAAGCAGATGGCTGTACGCGAGGCTCATCGTTGTCTCGACTGCGGAAAGCCAGCTTGTGTAGAAGGCTGCCCGGTTAACATCAATATACCGTCGTTCATCAAGAACATCGAACGCGGACAGTTTCTTGCTGCTGCCAAGGTTCTTAAGAGCACATCTGCTCTGCCTGCTGTCTGCGGTCGTGTATGTCCGCAGGAGAAGCAATGCGAGAGCAAGTGTATCCATCTTAAGATGAACGAACCGGCTGTAGCTATCGGCTACCTGGAGCGCTTCGCTGCCGACTTCGAGCGCGAGAGCGGCAACATCGCTCTGCCCGACCTTGCTCCAAAAAACGGTATAAAGGTGGCTGTAGTTGGTAGCGGTCCTTCAGGACTCAGCTTTGCTGGCGACATGGCTAAGAAGGGTTATGAAGTGCATGTGTTCGAGGCATTGCACGAGATTGGCGGCGTATTGAAATATGGCATCCCCGAGTTCCGTCTGCCTAATCACATCGTTGATGTAGAGATAGAGAACCTCAAGAAGATGGGCGTTGAGTTCCAGACCGACTGCATCGTTGGAAAGACGATAACTGTCGACCAGCTCGAATCTGAAGGTTTCAAGGGTATCTTCGTGGGCTCGGGCGCAGGTCTGCCTAACTTCATGAACATCAAGGGCGAGAATTCGCTCAACATCATGTCATCTAACGAGTATCTCACTCGCGTAAACCTCATGGATGCTGCCAATCCACTCGCCGACACACCTCTTAATATAGGTAAGCATGTGCTCGTTGTAGGCGGAGGCAACACCGCTATGGACTCTTGCCGTACTGCTAAGCGCTTGGGTGGCGACGTTACTCTTGTATATCGTCGTTCTGAGGCAGAGATGCCGGCACGTCTTGAGGAGGTGAAGCATGCAAAGGAGGAAGGTATCAATTTCCTCACGTTGCACAACCCGATAGAATATATCGCTGACGAGAAGGGCGTCGTGAAGGCAGCCGTGCTTCAGGTTATGGAACTTGGAGAGCCTGACGCAAGCGGACGCCGCTCACCGGTGCCGGTTGAGGGCAAGACCGTAACACTCGATGTCGACCAGGTAATCGTTGCAGTTGGCGTATCTCCAAACCCACTTGTTCCAAAGTCGATCGAAGGTCTTGAGCTTGGCAGAAAAAACACTATCGCCGTTAACGACCAGATGCAGAGTTCGCGTCCGGAAATTTTCGCAGGTGGCGACATCGTTCGTGGCGGAGCTACCGTTATCCTTGCTATGGGCGACGGCAGAAGAGCTGCTGCGTCTATGGACGAGAAGCTCAGAGGATAAGACAATGAACGGATAACAAACAGATAACGAAAAATAACGAACGAAATAAAGGAGTCGGAAACAAGCAACCGGCTCCTTTATTTCTGACAAGAATGACAACTTACGATAATAACAATTGAAAGAAAACACAATGTCAGGATTCTACACAATAATACTTCTAATATTAAGTAACATCTTCATGACTTTAGCTTGGTACGGACATCTCAAGCTACAGCAGACTGGCACGTCGAGCCATTGGCCGCTTATAGGCGTCATCGTATTCTCGTGGATGATAGCATTCTTTGAATATTGCTGCCAGGTACCAGCCAATCGTATCGGCTTTCAAGGCAACGGCGGACCGTTCTCACTTGTGCAGCTGAAGGTTGTACAGGAATGCGTCAGCCTCATTGTCTTTGCCGTGATAGCCAACGTAATGTTCCAGGGCGAATCGCTCAGATGGAACCATCTGCTTGCCTTCGTGTTCCTCGTAGCGGCAGTTTATCTTGTTTTCAAATAATAAGCCATGCCGAAGACTCCCGAACAAATTCTATACCATACGCTATACAAGCGTTTTCAGAAAGCTCTAACAGACTTCTCTATGCTCTCTGACGGTGACCGCATACTTATCGGTCTCTCAGGCGGTAAAGATTCGCTCTGTCTGCTTGAGATGCTTGCACAGCGACAGCGCATTTACAAGCCACGGATAGAAGTAGAAGCCGTACATGTGCGCATGGCGAACGTGAGCTACGAATCAGACACATCTTATTTGGAGTCTTTTGCCAAAGAGCACGGCGTGAAGCTGCACATCGTGCAGACTGCATTCGACGATACCACTCCTTCTGACAAACCTGTTTGTTTCCTTTGTTCGTGGCACAGACGTAAGGCTTTGTTCCGCTTCGCACAAGAAAACGGCTTCAACAAGATTGCACTCGGACATCATCAAGACGATATTATTCACACTGCGATGCTCAACACCTTCTTCCAAGGCTCGTTCTCTACGATGCCAGCCGTGAAGCAAATGGACAAGATGCCTGTGACTATCATTCGTCCATTGTGTTTGGAACACGAAAGAGATATAGCACAGTATGCTCAACTCAGCCAATACGTAAAGCAGAAAAAGGCATGTCCGCACGAGCGTAACACCAACCGTACACAGATGAGACGCATATTTGAAGAAATAGAGAAAACGAACCCCGAAGCACGCTATTCCGTATGGCACGCCTTGCAGAAAGGCGGAAAACTCGTGGAATAACACGGTCAAATTACATTTCGGTTACAAATAGTTGGCTATAAAATTGCCTGTTTGATAGAAAATTCATACATTTGCACTAAATTAAGAATACGGACTATGAAGTTAGCAATAATGACTAAATCCACTTTCTTTGTGGAAGAAGACAAAATACTTGCAGCCCTCTTCGATGTTGGGTTAGACAATTTGCACCTTTATAAGCCAGAGACTTCGCCTATTTATTCAGAGCGACTATTGTCGTTGCTGCCCGATAAAGCCTACGAGAAGATATTCGTACACGGACATTACTACCTCAAGGATGAATATCGTCTTGCAGGAATACATCTTGATAATGCTGCGGAGCCAGTGCCTGAAGGCTATAAAGGTAAAGTCGGACGCACGTGTCGCGACCTCACACAGCTTAAAGAACTCAAAAAACAATCAGCATACATTTTTCTTGGTAACGTTTTTAATAGCCAGTCAGAGCCATTAGAACCTTCTACGTTCACGATGAACGAATTGGAAGATGCTGCCGACAAAGGATTGATTGACAAGCGAGTGTACGCATTGGGTGGAATGAATGTTGATAACATACAAATAGCACGCGACCTTGGTTTCGGCGGAGTGGTTATCCGTGGCGACCTCTGGAACAAGTTCAACATCCACAATCAAATGGATTACAAAGAACTCATAAATTACTTTGAGAAATTAAGAAAGCTTATATATTAAAACCTAACAAATAACAACAATTAAAGATGAGTGAACAAAACTCTTTTTTGGTATTCTCAGGTACAAGCACGAGATACCTTGCAGAGAAGATCTGCGCAAGTTTGGGTTGTCCTTTAGGCAATTTGGTAGTAACCAGATTCTCTGACGGCGAGTTCGCAGTATCGTACGAGGAGTCTATCCGCGGTCGCGACGTATTCCTCGTTCAGAGCACATTCCCGAATTCAGACAATCTTATGGAATTGCTCCTTATGATTGACGCAGCGAAGCGCGCTTCTGCACGCCACATCATCGCCGTTATTCCTTATTTCGGCTGGGCTCGTCAGGACCGTAAGGACAAGCCACGTGTTAGCATTGGTGCGAAGCTTGTTGCCGACCTTCTGAGCGCTGCAGGTATCGATCGTCTTATCACAATGGACTTGCATGCTGACCAGATCCAGGGCTTCTTTGATGTACCGGTAGACCACCTTTACGCTTCTGGTGTTATTCTGCCTTATCTGCAGAGCCTGAACCTGAAGACTGACGAATTTGTTATCGCTTCGCCTGACGTTGGCGGTTCTAAGCGTGCTAACACTTACGCTAAGTACCTCGGTTGTCCGCTCGTGCTCTGCAACAAGACCCGCGCTCGTGCAAACGTTGTTGACACCATCCAGATTATCGGTGACGTTAAGGGCAAGCACGTGATTATCGTAGACGACATGGTAGACACAGCAGGTACAATCACAAAGGCAGCCGACGTAATGAAGGAGGCTGGTGCGCTGAGCGTTCGTGCTTGTGCTTCTCACTGTGTAATGTCTGGTCCTGCTTCTGAGCGTGTTCAGAACTCTGCATTGGAGGAGATTGTTTTCACCGACTCAATCCCTTACTCAAACCGTTGTGCTAAGGTTAAGCAGCTTTCTGTTGCGGACATGTTCGCAGAGACCATCCGCCGCGTTATCAGCAACGAGAGCATCAGCTCACAGTATCTCGTATAATAAACCGTAGATCGTAAGATTTCTATTAGATATTGAGATACGAGCAAAATATAAAGGGCAAAAGTAGATTCTTATTTTCTACTTTTGCCCTTTTTCCTGTATATATGCCAATTTATATGCTAGTAACGAAACTCACCCCAAAAGTTTAACGCATTAACATGTTTTGTACCTGAAACAAAGACCGTAGAATCACGTCTATAAACAGAATAGATACAATTACAAAAAAAATCGTACCTTTGCAAGAGACATTTCAGATAACAAGACATTAATAATTTAATTTTAGAAACGAATGATTTAAATAATAACATGCAGATACTATTAGCAAATGCCAAAATTATGTTTGGCAAGACAGACAGAAAGCCACTCTCAACACCACTCTTCCAGACCACAGCCGACATGCTGGCTGCAGAAATGGCAAAAATGGATATGGAGGATTTGGCTCGTCAACTTAATTGCAGTAAGAAGATTGCCACGGAAAACTGGATACGTTACCAGAACTTCGTGGTTGCCGAAAAGATGCCAGCCCTGCTTGCCTACAATGGTCAGGCATATAAGCATCTGCGTGCTGCCACCTTGAGCGAAGAGGCTTTAGAATACGCTCAGAAACATCTCTGGATTACATGCTTTCTCTACGGATTACTCCGTCCCATGGATGCCGTCGTACCCTATCGTATGGAACATTACGTCTCTCTCGAAACCACAAACGATAAACCCATCAACCATTTTTGGAGAGACAAACTGACAGATGTGCTTATCGCGAGCGTGCAAGCTGATGATGGCATTCTCCTGCATCTCTCTACCGAGGAATACGAGCATCTTTTCGATTGGAAAAGGGTATGCAAGGAAGTGACGGTTGTTCAGCCTCACTTCTACATACGACAAAAAAACGGCAGTTTGAAGACGCAGGCGGTATGGGCAAAATCATGTCGTGGAGCGATGGTACGCTTTATTCTGAACAATCGTCTCGTCACTCCAGAGGAACTTAGCGGATTCAGTTATGAGTGTTTTGAATTCGCTCCACAGTTAGGTGACACGACCGTTCCTCATTTTGTAAGAGAAGCATGACGAACATAAGCCATAAGAGTTGGGCGTTTAGGAGAATTTCACCTGCTCCACTTCTTTCACAAGCGAATCCTTTCCGTTGAGCAAGTAATATTTCACTCTTACTACGTTGTTTATCTCGGCGGATCCTTTCACTTTTATATGTAGAGTTTTGCCATACACGGTGGTGTCTCGGCGCGATGGGTAGGACACGAGTTGCAGGAATTGTTTGGTCGAACCGCTACCGATGTAGTACAATCCAACGCTATCTGCAACGATTGTCGTATCTGCCACCTTTGCTCGCGTCTTCTTGTTTATCAAACCCGTGTCGGCAGGTTCAAACACCGAAGACGCAACCGTATCACCCAACTTCGGCGAAGGAGCGAAACGACAGCTTGCAACAGCAAATCCCATAGCAACGATGCACGCAGCAATTAACAATATCGATTTCATCTTATACTTTTTTTAGAATATACCATTGTTTGAATATACATGTAAGGAAGGAGGCTAAAGCCTCCAACCTTCCTACTCCTTCATCGACAGCGATATACGCTGGCGCTTGCAATCCACTTCCGTCACACGCACTACCACATGCTGATGCAGCTTCACAACATCGTTCGGGTCCTTCACATATCGGTCAGCAAGCTGCGAGATATGTACCAGTCCGTCCTGATGCACACCTACATCTACGAAAGCCCCGAAGTTCGTGATGTTCGTCACGATGCCAGGCAGAAGCATACCCACCTGCAAATCGCCTATCTCGTGCACACGTGGGTCGAACTCGAACACCTCAACCGCAGCACGTGGGTCGCGACCTGGTCGTTGTAACTCAGCCATGATGTCGGTAAGCGTAGGCATACCGACGGTCGGTGTGACATAGGCATCGAGCTTTATGGTCTTCTGCAGGTTCTTGTCCTCAATCAGTTGGGCTACGGTACAGCCTTTGTCCTCTGCCATGCGCTTGACGATGTCGTAGCTTTCGGGATGTACGGCACTGTTGTCAAGCGGATTCTTCGCATTCGGAATGCGCAGGAAGCCGGCACACTGCACGAACGTAGCCGGACCAAGACGCGGCACCTTCTTCAGTTCCGCACGTGACTTGAACGCTCCGTTCTTCTCTCTGTACTCTACAATGTTCTTAGCTGTCGTGGTGTTCAGACCGCTGACGTATGTTAGCAGATGGCGACTGGCGGTGTTGAGATTGACACCGACGGTATTCACACACGACTCTACAACCATATCAAGAGATTTCTTCAGCTCCGACTGGTCTACGTCGTGCTGATACTGTCCGACACCGATGCTCTTCGGGTCAATCTTCACAAGCTCAGCAAGCGGGTCCATAAGGCGTCGTCCGATAGAAACTGCTCCACGCACCGTGACATCCTCGTCGGGGAACTCCTCGCGTGCGGCTTCAGAGGCAGAATAGACCGATGCTCCGTCCTCGCTGACGACGAAGACGTGTATCTTTGGGTCAAGACCAATCTCCTTTAGGAAAGCCGACGTCTCTCTGCTCGCCGTGCCATTGCCGACGGCTATTGCCTCGATGGCGTATCGCTCGACCATGGCGAGCACCTGGCGTGCTGCGCCACGGGTGTCGCTCTTGGGCGGATGCGGATAGATAGCCTCGAAATGGAGCAGTGTGCCCTGTGCGTCGAGACAAACCACCTTGCAACCAGTGCGGAAACCAGGGTCTACACCCATGACACGCTTCTGTCCGAGCGGAGCAGCAAGAAGAAGTTGGCGCAAGTTTTCAGCGAATACGCTGATAGCCTCTTGATCGGCAGTCTGTTTGCTCGACACGGAGAACTCTGTCTCGATGGAAGGCTTGAGTAGTCGCTTGAAAGCATCGTCGGCAGCCTCGGCAACGAGTTTACTGCACTCGCCGTAGCCACGGACGTATTGCGCCTTTATCTTATCCTTGCATACCTCGTCATCAGCAGAGATGCTCACCTTCAAAAATCCCTCACGCTCACCACGACGCATTGCCAACAATCGATGCGACGAACAACGGCGGAGCGACTCTGAGAACTTAAAATAGTCGCGGTATTTCTGCGCCTCCTCCGTATCCGCTTTAGCCTTCACCACCTTCGAGGTGATGACGGCTTCGCGTCTGTACACACTTCTTACCGATTTGCGCACATTCTCGTTTTCGTTGACAGCTTCAGCTATAATGAACTTCGCACCCTCAAGAGCCTCTTCCATCGATTTCACTTCGCCTTTCACGAAACGCTCAGCTGTACGGTTGATGTTCTTATCGAGTTGCAGCAGAATGGCGTTGGCAAGCGGTTCGAGTCCGTTCTGACGGGCAATGTCTGCCTTTGTACGGCGCTTCGGCTTGTATGGCAGATACATATCTTCAAGTTCGGACAGCGTCCAACAATCTTCAATACGCTTGCGCAACTCGTCGGTAAGTTTGCTCTGAGCCTCGATGGTAGAAAGTATTGTCTCCTTGCGCTTCGCAATGTCTGTGAGTTTCTCGCGCATCAGCGCAATGTCTGACACCTGCACCTCGTCCATGTTGCCGGTCTTCTCCTTGCGGTAGCGACTGATGAACGGTATGGTGCAATTCTCGTCGAGCAACTGTAGTGTGTTCTCCACTCCGCGCTGTGGCAAGCCAAGCGCATCAGATATTATTCGTGTATATGTATTCATCTTGTTTGTTTTATACTACAAATTTAGTGGAAATAGAAGAGAAAACAAAATAGAATACGACTTTTTTAGCCTATACTTCTAACTTCTACCTAAGTAAAGTTGATGTTTTACTATCTGCAAGTGGCACTTAAGCATAGCAGATGTGGTACTTAAACATTGTAGAAGTGCCACTTAATCACGATATCTAAAGAACTAAAGGACAATATATAGGATTTTACAAAAGCCTGTCAAATGAAAAAAATGAGAACAGACCATTCGGAGTTGCCACAATCGTGCATTTCATAACATGAAACTCCGAACGGTCTGTTCTCAATTGTAATTAATTATGTCCACTTATCTTCTTTGTAACATAAGCATCAATCACAGCCACAGCCGTAATGTTCACTATATCACGTACCGAACTCTCAAAGTCGGTAAAGTGGATTGGTTTATTCAAGCCCATCTGAATCGGGCCTATGATTTCGGCATCCGGGTCAAGTGCCTGCAACATTTTGTAGCTGCTCTGTGCACTGCTCATATTCGGGAACACGAGCGTGTTGACGTCCTTGCCCTTCAGACGTGTGAATGGATACTTATCATCGCGCAACTGCTTATTTAGCGCAAAGTTCACCTGCATCTCACCATCGATACACAAGTCAGGGTAGCGTTGCTGCAAATCATCGACTGCCGCATGTACCTTAACCGGGCTACCTACCTCGTCGGTGCCGAAGTTAGAGTAGCTAATCATTGCTATGTTAGGTTCCTCGTTGAAGAAGCGTACGGTGTTAGCCGAGAGGCGTGCCACATCGGCAAGAATATGCTCGTCGGGATGGCGGTTGATGAGTGTGTCAGACACAAAGAATACGCCTTTTTTTGTATTAAGGATATGCATTGTTGCAAATGTGCTATACTCCTTACGAATACCAATCACCTCCTTCGCAACCTTGATAGTGTTAGAATACTTAGTGTAAAGACCGGTGATGAATGCATCGGCATCGCCCGTCTCTACCATCATCATACCGAAGTAGTTGCGCTCATACATCTTGTCGTATGCCTCCTCGAAGGTGTAGCCCTGACGTGCACGCTTCTTCGCGAGATGCTTAGCGTATGTGGCACGGCGTCCCTGCTCCTGATCGGCACGCATGTCTACGATGTCAATGCCCTCAAGACTTAGCTTCAGACGCTGGGCAAGTCGTTGCAGACGGTCGGGGTTGCCGAGAAGTACTGGATGGCAGATGCCCTCAAGGCGTGCCTGAACGGCTGCTTTCATCATAGACGGGTGACCGCCCTCAGCGAACACTACGCGCTGCGGATGCAGACGGGCTGTGTCGTGGAGGTTGCGTGTGAGCTTTGTCTCCTGCCCCAGCAACTCCATAAGATTCTTCTTGTAGGCGTCCCAGTCGGTGATGGCTTTGCGTGCTACTCCACTCTCCATTGCAGCCTTGGCAACAGCCGCACTCACCTCTGTGATAAGACGGGGGTCGACGGGTTTCGGGATGAAGTATTTCGGACCGAACGTGAGATCGTTAACGTGATATACCTCATTCACGATATCTGGCACGGGCTGCTTCGCGAGGTCGGCAATGGCATGAACGGCAGCCATCTTCATCTCCTCGTTGATAGCCTTGGCGTGAACGTCGAGTGCTCCACGGAAGATGTACGGGAAACCGATTACGTTGTTTATTTGGTTGGGATAGTCGCTTCTGCCAGTAGACATGAGCACGTCGGGGCGGCTTGCCATTGCGTCCTCGTAGCTGATCTCAGGCACGGGGTTGGCAAGGGCGAACACGATAGGCTGGTCTGCCATAGAGCGAATCATATCCTGCGAGAGCACGTTGCCCTTAGAGAGTCCGACGAACACGTCGGCGCCCTTCACGGCTTCCTCAAGGGTGTGTACGTCGGTACGCTTTGTAGCGAACAGAGCCTTCTGCGGAGTGAGGTTCGGACGGTCGGCGGTGATAACACCCTTCGAGTCGAGCATCACGATATTCTCTACTTTTGCGCCAAGCGCTACGTACAACTTTGTGCAGCTTATGGCAGCTGCACCTGCTCCGTTTACAACAATCTTTACGTCGGCGATGTTCTTGCCGGCTACCTCAAGCGCATTCTTCAAACCGGCTGCCGAGATGATGGCTGTGCCGTGCTGGTCGTCGTGCATCACGGGGATGTCGAGGGTCTTCTTCAGACGCTCTTCAATATAGAAGCACTCTGGTGCCTTAATATCCTCAAGGTTGATACCACCAAAGGTCGGTGCAATCTTCTCTACTGCCTCGCAGAACTTCTCCGGATCCTTTTCAGCAACCTCGATGTCGAATACATCGATGCCGCCATATATTTTAAAGAGCAGGCCTTTGCCTTCCATAACTGGTTTACCGCTCATTGCTCCAATGTCGCCAAGACCTAATACGGCGGTGCCGTTTGAAATGACGGCGACAAGATTGCCTTTGTCTGTGTACTTATACACATCGTCCGGATTCTGCTGAATCTCGAGACACGGGAAAGCTACACCAGGAGAATACGCCAAACTAAGGTCGGTCTGGGTGTGGTAAGGCTTGGTCGGCTTCACCTCAATTTTGCCAGGACGTCCACTTTCGTGATACTCCAATGCACTTTCTTTTGTGATTTTAACCATTGTATTAAATAATTATTAGATATAAAATTTCACCGCAAAGTTACTGAAAAAGCTTGGATTAAAAGCATTGCTTAAAAGATTGTTTCGCCCGTTTTATTTAAAATAACATAAAAACTCGCAACACTTTGAAAGTTTTTTTATACTTTTGTGAAAAATTATTGCGATATTCATCATATTATAAACAAAGATTTATGCACAAGGAAAGTTCTCAAACATGCTATAAGTTGGAATTGCGCAACAGAATACTAAAGGCTGCTATGACAGAATTTTTACACAAAGGCGTGAAGTCTGTAAAAATGGATGACATAGCAAATGCTCTTGCTATATCCAAACGCACGTTGTATGAGATTTACTCTAACAAAGAGGAGCTTCTGCTTGAGGCAGTGCGTATTCATGAGGAGGAGTTCAACGACCACATGGTGCAGTATAGCCAGAACAAGAATCATAGTGTGATGGATATCATTATCGAGTTTTACAAGAAGAAACTACTTGCTATTGCGGACGTATCTCCTTTATTCTTAGTTGAACTACGCAAGTACAAGCAGGTTGTAGCATATCTCGAACAGTTAAATGCTGAACGCCACAACAACGCCTTGCTATTCTTCAGACGTGGTGTAAGAGAGGGGTTCTTCCGTTCGGACATCAACTTCGACATTATTCTTAAAACAAGTTCTGCGTCTGCCAACTACGCTATGGAAACCCAAATGTATAAAGAATACAGCATAACTACAATCATGCACAACACCATTTTCCTTTATCTGCGCGGTATTTGCACCACGAAAGGCATAAAGGAACTTGACGCTGCAATCGCCGAATAAGCATCATATAAAAATTTAATAAAGCCTTAGTAAAACATTCATACACAAAAATGTACGTACATTTACCAAGGCCTTATTTTGTATATAAAAAAGTACTATTTTATCTTTACAAACGTGTAACCGACTTCACTCCCTTCACGGTGCGCAGCTTCTTCAATAATGCGTCGAGCTTCGACGTGTCGTCGATAAGCACGTTCAGATTGCCGCTGAACAGTCCGTCGTGACTGTCGATGTTTATCGACTTCATCACTATCTTTTGCTCCTTAGAGATGATGCTTGTGATGTTGTTCACGATGCCGAGGTCATCGTTTCCTACAACGCGCAGCGTGATGTTATACTGCGATGTTCCCTTGCCGCTCCATCTTGCTTTCACTATTCGATAGCCGAAGCGTTTGCGCAGTTCGGGGGCGTTCGGACAGTCCTGGCAATGTATCTTGATACCGCCGTTCACGGTCACGAAGCCGAATATCTGGTCGCCGTAGATAGGATGGCAGCATTGTGCCAGCGAGTAGTCTACGCCTTTAAGGTTGCGGTCGATAACCAGCTCGTCGTCTGACGACTTTGTGCGGAAGTTGTTTGCGTTATTGTCTTTGTCAAGCACAAACTCTTCTGCCGAACGTATCGCAGCGCCCATCTTCTGGTTTGCGCCGTGTTCTTTCTCGGCTATGTATCCGTCCACAACATCGTTGATGTCTATCTTCTCGTCTACGAGTTGTCTGTAGAAGTCGGAAGTCTCCTTGAAGCCCATCTTCGAGATGAGATGGTAAAGCACGCTCTCCTCAAGTTCTATCTTTCGGTTCTTGAACTTGCGCTCGAGCATCTCCTTCGCAAACACTCCGTCCTTCACCTTCAGCTCCTTCAGCGCAAGGCGTATCTTCGACTTCGCACGCGAGCTTTGCACGATGTTCAGCCACTCCTGCTTCGGCGTCTGGTTGTTCTGCGTCAGAATCTCTATTGTATCGCCCGAGTGAAGCACCTCTCTGAACGACACGTTCCTGCCGTTTATCTTGCCGCCGACGCACTTGTTGCCGACGCCTGAGTGTATGTGATAGGCGAAGTCGAGCACGGTCGATCCTTTCGGGAATTTCAGCAGATCGCCTTTCGGCGTGAATACGAACACCTCATCTTCATACAGATCCATCTTGAACTGGTCCATAAGCTGCAAGCTGTCGCCTGCTTCGAGCGCTGCTCGTATATTGTTGAGCCAATCGTCTATGCCCGAATCGCCCTTGATGCCCTTATAGCGCCAGTGCGCTGCCAGACCTTTCTCGGCTATCTCGTCCATGCGCTCGGTACGTATCTGCACCTCCACCCACTTCTGCTCCGGACCGAGCACGGTTATGTGCAGACTCTCGTAGCCGTTCGACTTCGGCACCGAGAGCCAGTCGCGCAGACGCTTCGGGTTGGGCTGGTACATATCGGTGATGAGCGAGTAGGTCTGCCAGCATTGCATCTTCTCTTCGCTCAGCGGCGAGTCGATGATGATACGTATGGCGAAGAGGTCGTAGATGCCCTCAAATCCGCATTGCTGCTTCTTCATCTTCTGCCATATCGAGTGTATGCTCTTCGTTCTGCCTTTTATATGACTCTTTATGCCCATGGCGTCGAGTTTCTCGGCGATAGGCTTTATGAACTTCTCAATATATGCGTCGCGAGAGCGCTTCGTCTCGTTGAGCTTTTCCTTTATCATATAGTAGGCATCGTGCTCAAGATACTTCAGACTGAGGTCTTCCAACTCGCTCTTCAGCTTATAGAGGCCCAGCTTGTGTGCCAGCGGAGCATACAGATAACTCGCTTCTTCGGCCACTTTCTGCTGCGCCTCGTTGTTTTCCGTATCGCGGATATGGCGCATAAGCACCACGCGCTCAGATATCATAATCAGTACCACGCGCATGTCCTCGGCGAACGAAAGCAGAAGGTTGCGAAAGTTCTCGCTCTCTATCACCGGCGACTTGCGGTATAGCTCATGAATGCGTACAAGGCCTCGGATGATATGCGCTATGCTCGCACCGTATTCCTTCTCTACCTGCTCGATGGTGAGACTCTCGTTCGCCACACTATTGTATAGCAATATCGACAGCACGCAGTCGCGCTTCATTCCTATTTCTTCGAGCTCGAGCAGAGCCGTGCGAAAACTCATAAGTATAGGATTTAGCCCGAAAACATCTCTATTTATCTTATTCTCTTGGAGTTCTGATTCGATTTGGGCACGTACCTTGACAGCATCTTCTTCCGCATACTCGTCACCCATCAGCGACTTCAACTGCTCGGCTATCTCAAGGAGCGTCGTCCTTTCTTCGTCTGTAAATTTGAACTTTTCTTCCATAATTACTATGTTGTAAAAACATTTAATATGAAGACAAAGGTAAAAATAAAATCTGACAAACAATAGCTTTACACAATTGTTTATTCGTCATTCACAGAATTTATAATTAATTTTGCATATAAATACTAATCTCATATATAATAACAATGGCAAAGATAAAGATCGAGACACCGAAGGGCGACATCATCGTGCGCCTCTACGACGACACCCCGAAACATCGTGACAATATGCTGAAGCTCGTTGAAGAAGGCTTCTACAACGGAACGCTGTTCCATCGCGTCATCAAGGACTTCATGGTGCAGGGCGGCGACCCCGACAGCAAGAATGCGCCAAAGGGCAAGCAGCTTGGTGCAGGCGGCCCCGATTACACTATTGAGGCTGAGTTCACACCTACACACTTCCACAAGCGCGGAGCTCTTGCTGCAGCACGCTTAGGCGACGAGGTTAACCCCAACAAGGAGTCGAGCGGCAGCCAGTTCTACATCGTGCTCGGCGAGAAGTACAACCAGGGACAGCTCAAGCAGATGGAGAAGCAGATGAAGCAGAACCAGGAGACCATCACCTTCAACGGCCTTGTGACCTACTACAAGAAGGAGATTATGGAGATGCGCAAGAACCGCGACCGCGCCGGACTGCAGGAGATGCAGGAGCGTCTTATGAAGGAGGCGAAGGAGATATGCAAGCAGAATCCCGTGGGCTTCAGTGCTGAGCAGATGGAGGCTTACACAACCATTGGCGGCACTCCGTTCCTCGATGGCGAGTACACCGTGTTCGGAGAGGTAGAGGAAGGACTGGACGTAGTTGACGCTATACAGAACGCCGACACCGACCGTGCCGACCGTCCTACTGAGGACATCGCCATGACTATCACACGTATTGACTAACAATCCATTATGACACCGACAGAAGAGAAAGCACTTACCGTATACAAAGCAAGTGCGGGTAGCGGAAAGACATTCACGCTATCCGTAGAATACATAAAGTTGCTCATCAAGAACCCGATGAGTTTCCGTTCGACACTCGCTGTTACGTTTACGAACAAAGCCACTGAGGAGATGAAGACACGTATCCTCAGTCAGCTTTATGGTATATGGAAGCAGCTCCCGAAGTCGAAGGATTATATAGAAAAGATAAAGAGCGAGCTTGGTGTGACCGAACAGTTTATGTCCGATCGCGCCAAGATCGCTCTTTTTAATATTGTACACAACTACAGCTACTTCCGCATCGAGACCATCGACTCGTTCTTTCAGAGCGTGCTGCGCAATCTTGCACGCGAACTCGACCTCACGGCCAACCTGCGCATCGAGCTTAACGACCGACAGATTGAGAGCATCGCCGTCGACGAGATGATTGACGAACTGGGCGAGAAGGACGAACTGCTGAAGTGGATTCTCGGTTATATAAAGGAGAATATCGACGACGACAAGAACTGGAACGTCATAGGCTACATAAAGTCGTTCGGCGAGAACATCTTCCGCGAGTTCTACAAGACAAAGAGCAAGGAGCTTAACACATTGCTGCACGAGAAGGGCTTCTTCGAGCAGTACACCAAGCGCATCAGAACCATACGCGACGAAGCCGAAGCGGAACTGAAAAGTGTTGCGGCGGAGTTCTTCGAGGCTCTCGAAACGGAGGGCGTTGACATCACCGACCTTAGCTACGGCAAGTCGGGTCCTGCCGGCTACTTCCTCAAACTGCAGAACGGACAATACGACGAGAGCATTATCACGGGCAGAGTGCAGAAGGCGCTCGACGAAGGCTCTGCCGACTGTTGGACGAAGAAGAGTGCACCGCCATCGCTGCGCCACTTCGCCGAGGATACCATCGTGCCGCTTCTCGAAAAGGCGGAAGCAACACGCCGGAGCAACTGGAAGATGTACGCATCGGCGGTACTCACGCTGAAGCATCTCAACCAGCTGCGCCTGCTCAACAGCATTGAGCGGAAGGTGCGCGAGATGAACGTCGAGGCTAACCGCTTCCTGCTCAGCGACACCCACACCCTACTCCATTCGCTCATCAAGGACACCGACTCGCCGTTCATCTTCGAGAAGATTGGTTCGCACCTGGAGAACGTGATGATCGACGAGTTCCAGGACACGAGCACCGTACAATGGCAGAACTTCAAGGTGCTGCTCGAGGAGTGCATGAGCCACAGCGAGGAGCACGGCAACCTGATTGTGGGCGACGTGAAGCAGAGCATCTACCGCTGGCGTTCGGGCGACTGGCGTATGCTGAACAACATCAAGGGCGAGTTTCCGCAGATGAGCGACATGCTCGACATACGCACGCTGACGCACAACTACCGTTCGTCGCGCCGTGTCATCAACTTCAACAACGCTTTCTTCGAGCGTGCCGCCGAGATAGAGTTCAACGACCTTAAGGAGTGCTGTGGCGAGGACGACATGCAGCTTGCCGAACAGCTGAAGAGTGCGTATGCCGACGTGTGCCAGCAGGTACCGGAGAAGCGTGAGGACACCGGATACGTACACATCGAACTGCTTCCGCAGGACGACTACACCGACATCACGCTCAACAAGACGGTCGAGACAGTAGACCATCTGATAGAACTCGGCGCCGAGCCTTCGGACATAGCCATCATCGTGCGCTCCAACAACACCATACAGCAGATTGCGGAGCACTTCGCCTGTGTACGCCCCGAACTGAAGATTATGTCTGACGAGGCTTTCCGTCTCGACAACTCCACGGCACTGAACATCCTCGTAGCGGCGATGCACTCGCTGACGCACCAGGACGACAAACTGACACGGGCGTACATAGCAAAGGCTTACCTCACGAAGGTGAAGGGCGTAGACCTCGAAGCTGCCAACCGCATGGTTTCTACCGAGGAGGGCGTAGAGGAAGCGTTGCCTGCCAGCTACCGCGACCACAGCGACGAACTGCTCCAGATGCCTATCTACGAACTTGCCGAACGTCTTTACAAGATATTCAGTCTTGAGCGCATCTGCGGCGAAGATGCCTACGTCTACGCCTTCTTCGACTGCCTCACCAGTTTCCTCACCTCAAACACAGCCACACTCGACGACTTCGTTGAGGAGTGGAACGAGAACTTCGCGTCGAACACCATCCAGGCACGCTCTATCGACGGCATTCGCCTTATCACCATACACAAGAGTAAGGGTCTGGAGTTCAAACACGTCATCATTCCGTTCTGCGACTGGCGCATGGAGAAGACCAACACTATATGGTGTGAGCCTACGGAGGCTCCGTTCAACGAACTGCCGCTTGTGCCGGTAGACTTCAGCGCAAAGCAGATGATGGGCACAATATACGAGCGCGACTACATCGTGGAGCATCTGCAGAACTGCGTAGACAACCTCAACCTGCTCTACGTGGCGTTCACCCGCGCCGAGCGCAGCCTAATCGTTTTCGCACGCCGCGGCAACGCGTCGCTGCGTTCGTACGTGATAGAGCAAGCGATAAGCAACATGCAGCTACCCACCACCTCACCATCTCACCACCTCTCAGGGGGTGCACTTGTCTCAAGTGCACCAACCAATCTCAACACCTCACCATCTCAACATATCACCCTTACCTACGGCGAGATAGACACCACCAAGGAGAAGAAAAAGGCTGAGGAGCCGAACATTTTCACGCCGCACGTGGAGAACATCCTGCTGCCGATGAAGACCTACGCCTCTAACGTAGAGTTCAAGCAGAGCAACAAGAGTCGCGACTTCATCAACGACGAGGCTGACGACGAGCAGGCAGAGCAGCAGTCGTACATCAAGACGGGTCTGCTGCTCCACTATCTGTTCTCTAATATCGAGACCGCCGACGACGTAGACCGCTGTCTGCACGACATGGAGATGGAAGGTCTGTTCGACGAGAGCGTCATCACGCCTACCAAACTGAAGAACATGCTCCACAAGCGCTTCTCTAACCCAAAGGTGAAGGAGTGGTTCGGGGGCGGATGGACGCTCTTCAACGAGTGTTCCATCCTCAGCTACGACCCACACACCGACAAGCTGACGGAGCACCGCCCCGACCGCGTGATGAAGCGCGGCGACGAGGTGCAGATCGTCGACTTCAAGTTCGGCAAGCCGCAGCCCGAGCACACCGACCAGGTGCGGCGCTACATATCGCTCACGCACAACATGGGCTACACCGACGTGAAGGGCTACCTCTGGTACGTCTATTCGGACAACATCGTTGAAGTATAACAATATTCAAGTTTCGCAAGCGGAAGTAGTTAAGAAGTTAAGGAGTTCTCGCACACTTCGGTCGCTAAGGAGTTAAGCCATTAGTTGTTTTGCTTGATTTACAGCATTAAAAGCATTTGGCTTAACTTCTTAACTCCTTTAACTACTGAATTCTCTGAACTTGCGAAAGTTCAGTAACAATAAAATAAAACAACATGAACAAGACATTCTTAGAATACGTCGCAGAAGATATAATCAGCAAGTACGGCACCGACCTCTCGCGCATCGCCGTCGTGTTCCCGAACAAGCGCGCCGCTCTGTTCCTCAACGAGCACCTTGCGCGCATTGCGGGTCAGCCCGTATGGAGCCCTGCCTACATCACCATCAGCGACCTCTTCCGCCAGCATACCGACCTCAAGACCGCCGACCCTATAAAGCTCATCTGCGACATACACAAGTCGTTCACGAAGTGTACGGGCATCGACGAGACGCTCGACCATTTCTACGGCTGGGGACAGCTGCTGCTTGCCGACTTCGACGACATCGACAAGAACATGGCAGACGCCGACAGCATATTCTGCAACCTTAAGGACATTCACGAGCTCGACGACATATCTTATCTCGACGACGAGCAGAAGGAGATGCTGAAGCGCTTCTTCGCCAACTTCAGCGACGATATCGAGTCGGAACTGAAGAAGCGCTTCCTCAGTCTGTGGTCGCACTTCGGCGACATCTACCACGACTACAACCGCCGCCTCACCGAGCAGGGCATAGGCTACGAGGGCGCCATATATAGAAAGGTGGCAAGCGATGAGACGCTCCACCTAAAGTACGACAAGTATCTGTTCGTAGGCTTCAACCTCATACAGAAGGTGGAGCGTGTGCTGTTCAGCAGACTGATGAAGGAGGGCAAGGCGAAGTTCTACTGGGACTTCGACGAATACTACATGCCGACAGCCAGAGCGCAGCAGTCTGCTTCGGTTCCGAACAACACGGCATCGTTCGCCGCTTACCTAACCGACTTCCCCAACGAGTTCGACAACACCGACCGCGACATCTACGCCAACATGCGCCGACCGAAACACATACGCTTCATCTCCTCGCCCACGGAGAATGCGCAGGCGCGCTTCGCGAGCAACTGGCTCATCGAGAACCACCGCTACCGTGCCGGCCGTAAGACAGCCGTCGTGATGTGCGACGAAAGCATACTGCTGCCCATCATGCACAGCCTGCCGCCCGAAGCCGACAAGGTGAACATAACGAGCGGTTTCCCCCTCGCCATGACGCCCGTAGCGTCGCTCGTGATGCTGCTCTTCGACCTCTACACGCTCGGCTTGCGCAAGAAGGGCACCGCCTTCAACCCCCACTACCTTAAGAAGCTCATGGCGCATCCCTACGCACGCCACCTCCAGGAGGTGCACTTAAATGGGGTGCACTCAAAGGGGGTGCACTTGTCTCAAGTGCACCAAGAAGGAAGTGCGGCGCTTCTACAACACATTGCCACACTCGTGAAGCAGGTGGGCATAGCCACAAAGCAGGAGGGCGATGCACTCACGCAGGAGTCGGTGTTCCGCATGTTCACCATACTCAACCGCCTCGCGGCATTAGCAGACAGTGGCGACCTCCTCGTCGACAACACCACGCTGCGCCGACTGGTGTCGCAGCTCGTAGGCGCAGCGTCGATACCGTTCCACGGCGAGCCGGTGATAGGCGTGCAGATAATGGGTGTGCTCGAGACGCGCAACATCGACTTCGACAACGTGCTGCTGCTATCGTGCAACGAAGGCAACATGCCGAAGGGCGTCAACGACTCGTCGTTCATACCCTACTCCATACGCAAGGCGCACGGACTCACCACCATCGACAACAAGGTGGCTATCTACTCCTACTACTTCCACCGCCTCCTCCAGCGCGCCCGCGACATCACCATCGCCTACAACAACTCCACCGACAACGGACACACCGGCGAGATGAGCCGCTTCATGCCCCAGCTCCTCGTGGAGAGCGGACAGAAGATCAACCACTACAGTCTGACGGCAAAGAACCAGCCGACGCCTCTGATGCCGAAACCCATCCAGAAAGACGAAGCCACCCTCAGCAAGCTCGAGGAGATGAGCCGCCTCTCGCCATCGGCTATCAACACGTACATACGCTGCAAGCTGGCGTTCTACTACCAGTACATAGCCCACATAAAGGAGCCTGACAGCGACCCCGAGACTATCGACAACCGCCTGTTCGGCAACATCTTCCACCGCGCAGCATACCTTATATATAAGGACATCAGCGACCATAGTCCGGTTATCGAGAAGGCTCACATACAGGCTTATCTCAGCAACCGCAAACTGCTGGCAAGTGTCGTAGACCGCGCCTTCGAGGAGGAAGAATGCAAGACCAACAACGGACTGCAGATCATCAACCGCGAGGTGATAATCGAGTATATCACCAAGCTCCTCAAGATAGACCAGCAGCTCTGCCCCTTCTCCATCCTCGCCATGGAAGAAGAAGCGAAAGTCTACACCTCCCTGTCCTTCACCACCTCACCATCTCACCACCTCACCACCTCACCATCTCACCACCACCTAACCATCGGCGGCATCATCGACCGCCTCGACATCCTCACCGACAAGCAGACCGGCAAGCGCCGCATACGCGTCGTCGACTACAAGACCGGCAACCAACCCTCCAGCCCGATCAAGAACATCGACGAAATCTTCGACCCCAACAACATCCGCAGCAAACACTCCAACTACTTCCTGCAGGCGATACTCTACTCGCTCATCGTGAGCCGTTCTAAGGAGTGGAACGCCGCTAACGACCCCGTCAGCCCAGCGCTACTCTTCATAAAGCAAGCCGCAACCAACGACTACGACCCGACGCTCTGCATCGACAAACACCCGATAAGCGACGTAACGGTCTACGAGGAGGAGTTCCTCACAAAACTGAAGGAGACCGTAGCCGACATGTATTCCCCCGACGCCGCCTTCACGCCCACTGACGACAGAAAGAAGTGCGAGCTTTGCCCCTACCGAATGCTCTGCGGACTATAGCAACTCTTTGCAAAAGTCATCGGCACCCGTACGCCGTCCGATCAGACCCCGAACGCAACCCGATTGGACGGCGAACGCAATCTGATCGGACGGCGGACGCAATCTGATCGGGCGGCGGACGCGAACGGTGACGTTTCGACGGAAATAATAATACTTAATCTGTGCGATTTGGAATTGAATGATAAGGCATTTGATCCTAAATATATTATTTCTACAGCGGAGATTAAGATTGCGAGAACAAGATGGTTGACTATACTCATGCTATTCTTAATTATTATTGCCTTATATCTTAGTGCTTATCTAAAGTTTTTTTGTAACTTTGCATAGGTTTGAAGAACTATGTTTCAAGCCCTAAAATCATATAAACACAGAAAAAACATGAAAGATGTTACTAACAAACATAATAAAGACTGTTTTGAAACGAACTTATTACTTTCACAATACGGATTTGTGGAAGAATATGAAACTGTCGTAAGAAATAATAAGCTTGAAAAACTCCGTTTTCTTTATCTACAACTTAAACCTACTATTGGTCTTCTTGTATATAATTTCTATCACACGGATACTAAAAGAAAGCTTCAAGGATTCGATATGTTCATGTATGATTCTAATAGTATTAAAGATGCAATATATCAATTTCATGGACATAATAAACATAAAAGACTTCCAGGATTTATGCTGTTATGCTTTCAAGACTATATAGAACGCACCCAATTGATATTAGACCAACTTCTGGAAGAAGATATTGACGATTTTCTTGCAGTTGAAACTAAGTACGAGAAAGTTTCTCGTGAATTATATAATAAAGAAAAAGAAAATCCAAATGCTATTCGTGAATTGCAGGAAACACCATAGTTTTACATAATATAGATATTATAATGGTTAATCCACCTTATAAGGGTAATTATTGAATATACATTTAAACATTAAAATATGAAACGACTTATAATATTTATCATTTCGTTTTTGTGCTTCACACAAACTTTTTCTGAGGAACATTTGAAGTTCCTTGGATTCCCTATAGATGGCACAGCCAACGAATATGCCTCAAAACTAATGTCAAAAGGCTTTTATATTTCTCCTGATAACGAATATGCCAGTAATGGACTTCGTGTTAGGAAGGTCTTTTCCTTGAATAGCTTTGGATTGACAAACTTAGAAGTGTGATAAAATGAATGATCCTTACAAGAAATCATATATATTGAAACGAATCCTAAAGGAGGGTAGTTTTGAAGATAACTATCCAGAAAGAGCATTAGATTGGGACTATGATGATGAAAGGAATCAACCATACAAACCATCTGATTTTCTATCTGGGTCAAATAAACTTATTTATTGGAAATGTCATGTGTGTGGCTATAAAAGTGAAACTCCGACAAGTATTCAAAGCCATGCTAAGAAAATGTTCCCATGTAAGAGATGTGCAATAAAAGGTAGAACTAATCAGCGATATGGAGAAGATCCTATAACAATAACAAATCCAGAATTGTTAAAGGAATGGGATTATGAGAAAAACGAACAAGAAGGCATATTCTCGGAGGATGTTACTAATCATGACACCAAGACACAAGTTCATTGGGTATGTAAACGTGGGCATCATTGGAAGAATAGTGTGTCTTACAGATTGCATAGAACGTCTGGTGAATGTCCTATTTGTCAGAGGGAGATGCATACATCATTTCCTGAGCAAGTGTTATATTTTTACTTTAACCAACATATAGAATGCATAAATGGATATAAATTAGAAAACAATTCTCATATAGATATATTTATTCCCTCAAAAATGATAGGAATTGAATATGATGGGCCAAAGCATAAAACACCTAAACAGAAGGCAAGAGACGAAAGAAAAGAAGTTCTTCTGCAAAAAATGGGAATAAAGTTATATAGAGTTATAGAGTCTGAATATTTTAGTGTGAAAAAAGATGCTGTTCATGTTATTTATGACAAAAATTACGCATATTTAAATTATGCTATAGAAAATCTTTGTTATTTGATAGGTATTCCATATGTTGCAATTGATGTAGAGAAAAACAAAGTTGCCATAAAGGAATCTTATCTCACAAGAAAGAAAGAGAATAGCATTGCAAGACTTTATCCTCATTTGCTTACTGAATGGGACTATGAAAAGAACGGAAATATAGACCCAGAATGTATTAGCCGTGGCTCAAGTTTAAAACTATATTGGAAGTGCAAGAATGGACATAGTTGGTATGCACCTTCTTCAAGCAGAACACAAGGCTATGGTTGTCCATATTGTGCCGGTGTAAAGTTACTGATTGGATTTAATGACTTTGCAACAAAAAGTCCTCAATTACTTGACGAATGGGATTACAAAGAGAATGGGAAACAGGGTATAATGCCAAACAATATATCCGCCGGTAATAGTAAACAAAAAGTATATTGGATTTGCAAGAATTTTCCTGAACATAAATGGACGGCAACTGTTGCTGATAGGATTCAAGGAACAGGATGCCCATATTGTGCAGAAGAGCTACGCAAAGTGACCAAACGCAAAACATATGTAAAAAAGAATGGATCTTTTGCTGAAAAATATCCAGAATTATTGAAAGATTGGTTTTATGAGAAAAATGAGACCTTGAATGTATTTCCTAACAAAATCCCGTCTCACTATTCGGAAGTCGTTTGGTGGAAATGCCATATCTGTGGTTATGTATGGACAGCGACACCAGATAATAGAGCAAATGGAAAAGGTTGTTCCCAATGTTATAAATATAATCATTCACAAATAATGAGAGAGGTTCTTTTAGCAAGACATGGGTCTTTATTACAAAAGAATCCAGAGATTGCTGTCTTTTGGGATATTGAAAATAATAAAGAAAAAACTGCTGATGATGTAACATCAATGTGTGATTATAAGGCAAGTTGGAAATGTCCAAAATGCGGGCATCAATGGATTAAACGAGTGAATAAAATGGTATTGTATCCATGTTGTCCTAAATGTAAGTACAGCCTTAATGAAAAGAAAAAAACAATAATCCAATTTGATTTAAAACTAAATGAAATTGCTAGATATGACTCTCCAAAGAAAGCAGCGATAGCGACAGGAATTGATAGACAATATATTTTATCTACAGCAAGACATGACTCAAAAAGTACGCATGGATACGTATTTCGATACGAAGATGATAATACTGATATAAATCAATTTACGCCTACACATCAACCAACTCCAAAGGCTGTATTACAATACACGAAAGAAGGAAAATTTGTTAAAGAGTGGAATAGCATAAGGAAAGCAGAAATAAAATATTCGATTGCAAATGGCAAAATATCTGCAGTATGTAAAGGACAAAGAAAATCTGCAGGTGGGTATATATGGAAATATAAAGATGTTGAATAGAATTGTAACTGGACCTTATACCGTTCATACATCTTTGAGCCATTCTCTTCAATAGAGCCTGATTTGCCTATATAAGCAATAAACTTATAGCTTTAATCATTTACCATTCTATATTGAAACGTGCGAATAGTCGTTATAAATTCGGATATTACGCTTATAAGTCCGTTAAAACTGGACTTCGGTAGGAAATTTATGCTCTTTGGAGTTTTAGCGGACAGCAATAATAAGGTTATTATAGTGGAGTTGATGATTTGCAGACGGGTGAGCCATGAGGAGACCTGCCGGTTTCGGCTGTCCGAGGAAAGTTCGTCATTGTATCTGACATACTGGCTGCGGTATGTGTCCTCATACATGGCTGCGGGCCTGCTGGCGTTGGCGTCCGACAATGTGCAGCTCCTTGGCATGGTCTTTATGCCAAGATGAGCGAGCTTACGTGCCTCGGGAAACATGAAGTCGGTAATTTTACGCAATGAGTTAAATCTCTTGATAACGGCGTAAAGCATTATAACCAGATGCTGGTAGGCATCAAAAAGCTTAACGTAGCGTTCTCCGTTATGTTCGCGACTGAATTTGAGAATTTCTTCCTTGCTGAGCAAATTTATTAGCTGTCCACACATCGGCTGTCCGCTAAAATGTGCACCTTTTTCATAGTTACTTGAATTAATATTTTCAAAAACAAAGGTAACAAGAAAGGCTGATACCTCGTGAGAAGTATCAGCCTTAATTTATTTTGTTTGAAAAGTTTTACCAGCTTCATATCTTTCACAAGATGTTAAATAAGATAATTCTTGTTAAACAAATCATATCTTACCTCTCATGTTTATACCTTTGCGGACAATTTGATAATCTAAAGGATAACATTGTTTAATAAAAAAAGAAAAACATGAGAGAAGATACAGAAAAATCGGTAGTCTGCAACCATCATCGAATAAGCTTCTTGGGATTGCTCGTCACTTTAGGCATCGTGTTTGGCGACATCGGAACATCACCCCTATATGTGATGAAGGCCATCCTGCATACGGGCGAAGCCATCGACGAGAGCACCATACTGGGCGCATTATCCTGCATCATCTGGACACTCACCCTACAGACAACCATCAAATACGTATGTGTGGCGCTGCGTGCCGACAACAATGGCGAAGGAGGCATTCTCGCCCTTTACGCCCTGCTGCGCCGACTCAAGAGCAAGTGGATTTACATATTGGCCATCATAGGCGCCAGCACCTTGTTGGCTGACGGAATCATCACCCCTGCCATCACGGTTACAACAGCCATCGAAGGACTCGAAAGCATCAGTCCTGATCTGCCGGTCATCCCAATTACACTTGCCATCATCACCATCATCTTCTTCGTACAGCGGTTTGGCACAGAGAGCATAGGCAAGTCGTTTGGAGTATTCATGCTGCTATGGTTTCTGCTGCTGGGCGTGGTGGGAGCCGTCAGCATCACGTCTTACCCCATGATACTGAAGGCTTTCAATCCCTATTACGCAGTTGTTCTGCTAACACAATCGCCTGAATGGTTCTTAATCCTTGGCGCCGTGTTTCTCTGTACTACCGGTGCCGAGGCTCTCTACTCCGACTTGGGACATTGTGGCAGAAAAAACATCACCATCAGTTGGGCATTTGTAAAGACCATGCTCATTCTCAACTATCTGGGACAGGGCGCTTGGGTGCTGAACCATGTGCCAACAGCCTTGTCCGTGAATCCGTTCTTTTCCATAATGCCGCAGAGCATGTTGATCTTCGCCATCATCATGGCCACGGGTGCGGCTATCGTGGCAAGTCAGGCACTTATCAGCGGCACCTTCTCCATATTGAGCGAAGCCATGAACCTGCACTTCTGGCCGCGTATGCGTATAAAGCATCCTACTCATGTAAAAGGACAACTCTATATCCCGATGATCAACCTTGCCATGTACATCGGCGTGGTTCTCATCATCCTTCTCTTTCGCGACTCCTCACACATGGAGGCTGCGTACGGACTCGCCATCACTATCACCATGCTGATGACTACCCTGCTGCTAGGTTTCTACCTGCACAGCAAGGGCGTGGCACGAGTCTTCACGCTGCTGTTTATGGGCGCATACTGCACCATCGAAGCCATCTTTCTGGCAGCCAACCTGTCAAAGTTTCTCGCTGGAGGATGGTGTACGATGCTCATTGGCGGAATCCTGTTCCTAATGATGTATGTATGGGTTCGGGCCATGAAGATACGACGCCATTATGTCTGCACCAAACCGCTGGATGACTATTATCAGATTATCTCCGACATCAAAGCCGACGAGAGCATACCTAAGTACGCGTCCAACCTTGTCTATGTAAACCATACCAGCAAGGAAGGCGCCGTAGACGACAAGCTGCTCTATTCCATCATCAACAAGCAGCCGAAACGTGCCGATCATTACTGGCTTATAAATATGGAGTTTGTAGACACTCCCGACACGTTGGAGTACAGCTGCGAAACTCTGGTGCCAGACACTCTCTATAGTGTGACGATGCACATAGGTTTCCGCATAGAACCTCGTGTGAGCCTCTATCTGAGACAAGTGGTGGAAGACCTTGTGGCAAGCAAGAAGGTAGATTTAAAAAGCACCTATCCTTCGCTTCGTAAGAACGGAATACCTGGCGATTTCCGATTCATCATCATTCATCGCGTATATTATCCGGAGAGTTCCGCCAACCGTCAGCAGAACTTGTTGATGAGTTTCTACGCTCTTATCAGCAAGATAGGCATCGACGAGCCTAAGGCATTGGGGCTCGACACTTCTATGGTGGTCGTAGAACGTGTGCCGCTCATCATCAACCAACGTAACAGAAGCATCAGGCGCATCACGCAGATTGTGGACAAAAGGAAGAACAGAAAGAAAAAGAATGTTTCTAATAAACCTTCGCGAACGATTTGCGTCTAATTGAATGTATGATGTTTGAAGATTTCTGTCCGCTTCAAGAACGAGTAGAATTTACTTCAAAACATCAATCATATATTTATAAATTTTAATTTGTAGCTTTATGAAAAGAATCATGAGAATTTTGATTATTGCCGTTTGTTGCATGATGTCATTCAGTTTCGTAGCAAATGCCGACAACGACAAACCCATCAACGTTAAAGAACTCCCTGCCAAGGCCCAGACCCTGCTCAGCAAACACTTCAAGGGTCAGAAGGTCATGCTCGCTACGATTGAGTCCGGCGTCCTCAGCAGAAGCTATGACGTCGTTCTGCGGAATGGCACAAAGCTGGAGTTCGACAAGAAGGGCAACCTTACTGAGATTGACTGCAAACAAGGCATCGTGCCCAGCCAGCTCATCCCGCAACCCATCAAGAACTACCTGAAGGAGAACTATAAAGGAGCAGCTGTGAGAAAAATAGAGCTGAACACGAAGGAATACGAAGTGGAACTGACAAACGGAATTGACCTCACCTTCAACCGGCACTTCCAACTCATTGATATCGACTGATCGGCAGGATAAGTCCGGCACGTCGTTTCCGGTTAAGATCTGATGTAACATCTCTCGCTATAGCAGCATCCCTTTTGTATGTAGAGCAAACAGAGCCGTGTGTCACGGCCCTGTTTGAAAATATAAAATATGGGCATGGTCAACCATCACGGTTGTCCATGCCCATTAACGTCAATTATGATTTATTCAATAATTAATCACGTCTATTTTAGCTTCTTGTAACCGTAAACAGCGTTATCCCCCAACTGCTCCTCGATACGGATAAGTTGGTTGTACTTTGCCATACGGTCAGTACGGCTCATCGAACCGGTCTTTATCTGACCCGAGTTAGTTGCCACAGCAATATCAGCGATAGTAGTATCCTCAGTTTCACCAGAACGGTGCGATGTAACAGTTGTGTAGCCATGGCGGTGAGCCATCTCTATCGCATCCAAAGTCTCGGTAAGCGAACCTATCTGGTTCACCTTGATAAGGATAGAGTTGGCAGCACCCATTTTGATGCCCTTCTCCAAGAACTTCACATTCGTAACAAAGAGGTCGTCACCAACCAGCTGGCAACGGTCGCCGATGGCAGCCGTAAGCTTCACCCAGTTGTCCCAATCATTCTCGTCAAGACCGTCCTCGATAGAATCAATAGGATATTTGGTGATCAGTTCTTCCAAGAACTTTATTTGCTCTGCAGCCGTGAGTTTCTTGCCGTTGGGATCCTTCTTCTTGCCGTCCTTCAGTTGGCGATAATCGTAATACCATTCACCGTTCTCCTGAACAGCAAACTCGCTGGCAGCGCAGTCCATTGCTATCTTCACATCCTTTCCCGGCTCATAGCCAGCATCCTTGATTGCCTGACAGATGCTCTCAAGCGCATCCTCTATACCATTGAGTGCAGGAGCGAAACCACCCTCGTCACCGACAGCAGTAGAAAGACCGCGACTCTTCAGGAGCTTGGCCAAGGCATGGAACACCTCAGCACCCATACGGATGGCCTCTCTCTCATTAGGAGCACCCACAGGACGGATCATAAACTCCTGGAAAGCGATTGGCGCATCAGAGTGAGCACCGCCATTGATGATGTTCATCATAGGAACGGGAAGGCAGTAAGTATTGCAACCGCCGATATAGCGATACAACGGGATGTGGAGATACTCCGCAGCAGCATGAGCCACTGCAAGCGATACGCCAAGAATAGCATTGGCTCCCAAGTTTGACTTGGTCCTGGTGCCGTCCAACTCCAACATCTTATGGTCGATAGCACGCTGCTCCAAGGCTGAGAAACCGACCAAAGCCGGTGCAATCACGTTATTCACATTCTCTACAGCCTTTAATACTCCCTTGCCACAATAGCGGCTCTTGTCGCCATCACGAAGTTCCAAAGCCTCATTCTCACCTGTTGAGGCACCAGACGGGACTGATGCGCGACCAACGATGCCAGACTTTAATGACACCTCAACCTCTACTGTTGGATTGCCACGAGAATCCAAGATCTCTCTTGCATGAACATTTTCGATAATCATAATACAATAACCTTTATAATTATAAAACTTTTATATAAACCGCATGAACACAACTATCGGTCGTGTAAATACGATTCTTTTCCGAGTGCAAAAATAGTAATCATAAGAGAAACCACCAAATTCGGAGCGTCATCAAAAATAGGTATTTCACGAAAAATACCCCAATGTAGGTATGGCATATTGTCTGTATTATGCCAACAATGGTGCTTGATGGAGTGGTAGGGTAAAAGAATATACTAACAAAACAGAAATTCCACGGCATTTAGTTAAAGAATACCAACATCCTACATCAAAGGAATAAAAATACCCACAAAATAGATATCTTTGCGCAGTAAATGATACATTTCATGGGCTTAATCATATTATATTTCTTAAGTGCTCTGTCACTATCCTTTTTATGTTCCGTACTCGAGGCGGTACTCCTATCCACTCCTATGTCGTTCATCTCGATGAAGGAGAGTCAAGGCAGCAAGACAGCCTCCTTGATGAAACAGTACAAGAACAACGTGGACCGTCCCGTAGGCGCAATCCTTTCGCTCAACACCATTGCCCACACCATCGGTTCGGCAGGTGTCGGCGCAGAGTCGATGAAGCTCTTCGGCGAAGAATACTTCGGACTGATATCAGCCATTCTCACGCTGTTGATTCTTGTGCTTTCCGAAATCATACCCAAGACCATCGGAGCATCCTACTGGCGTTCGCTCGCCATGCCTTCCACCAAGACTATCCGCATGCTCATCTTCATCACCTACCCTCTCGTTCTGCTCTCAGAGCTAATCACAAAGGTGTTCACCCCGAAGGCGCATCAAGCCTCCGTGAGCCGCGAAGAAGTGTCGGCGATGGTTGACGTAGGCACCACGGAGGGCATCTTCCGCGAGTCAGAAAGCAAGATTATCAAAAGCTGCATCCGTCTGGCTGCCGTTAAGGCACGCGAGGTGATGACACCATCCATTGTGGTAGAATCTGCCAACGTGAACCTTACCATCAAGGAGTTCTACGAGCAGCAGACATGGAATTTCTCACGCATACCCGTCTGCGACAAGAGCAAGGAATATATCATCGGCTACGTGCTGAAAGACATGGTGCTGAAGAAGTTGTCGGACGACAAGTTTGAAACAAAACTCTCCGACCTCATGCGCCCGATACTTTCCTTCAACGAAGACGATTCGGTATATCAAATATGGGAGAAGATGCTGGAGAAGCGCGAACACATCTCCATCATCCTCGACGAATACGGCTGCCTACGTGGCGTGGTCTCAATGGAAGACATCATAGAAACCATGACCGGCGTAGAGATTGTGGACGAGGATGACGTGGCTGTGGACATGCAGGCTTTCGCAAAGGAGAAGTCGCGTAAGATGTTGCAAAAAGGAAAACAGCAAGAATCCATGCCACAAGTAAACATCCAACATTAAGAGCACAAAGAGTTTGCTCATCTCAGATTGAATACATATCTTTGCAACATAAAACAAAAATAAAAACAAAAACAACCCAATTATGAACATAGGAGACAAAATACCCGAGATTCTTGGCATAGACCAAGACGGACGTGAAATCAAGGCAAGCGACTATCAAGGTCGCAAAATCGTACTTTACAGCTATCCCAAGGCAAACACCAGCGGATGCACAGCCGAGGCATGTTCCCTCCAGGCACACAAAGAAGAGTTGGCAGCTGCCGGCTACGACATAATAGGCGTCAGCAAGGACAAGCAGGCCCTGCAGAAGAAATTCGCCGACACTCAGGGACTGCAGTTCCCGCTCATCGCCGACACCGAGACAACACTCTTGCAGCAACTTGGTTGCTGGGGCGAAAAAGTAGCCTGCGGCAGAAAGACCATCGGCATCCTGCGCACAACATACCTCGTTGACGAAAATGGCATCATCCAGAAAATCTTCACACCCAAAGAGATAAAGACGAAGATTCACGCCGAACAGATTCTGCAATACATCAATAAAGAATAAAACTCTCACAAAGTTCAGAGAAGTTTAAGGAGTTAAGGAGAAGTTAAAAATTAAGGAGTTCTTGCGAGCAAGCGGCAAAGCCGAGCGAAGCCAAATGCTTTTAATGCTGTAAATCAAGCAAAACA
>OGET01000120.1_pt1 | contig 52450 bp, 38 predicted proteins | sample 1570771 | NCBI WGS metagenome assembly OGET01 (sample SAMEA2582032, study PRJEB24529) | metagenome | biome: Human gut stool | place: China | collected 2011 | reverse complement strand
AACCAACTTTACAATTAAGACTGAAAGTAGTCAACTAAAAGCGTTAAACTACAGTGTGTTTTGTAAAAAGAAAAAGTTTCTTCAGCCCCAAATACATTACCGCAGCGTGGTACTTCTGTTTCCGCAATGCGGTAATGATATTTTCGCTACGCGGTAATCGTGTTTCCTGTCTGCGTTAATCGCATTGACAGGCTGGGGATAGCTTGTTGAGGCTATAGGATAGGCTGGTAGATAACCCGATTTTCGAGTTGCCTACTAGCCTTTATATTGCTTATATACAACAAGTTATACAGACGTTTGGAGATATGTGAGTTTTTTTACGTACAGTGTTATTATATGAGACGATGAGCATTGACGGCGCAGGTGCATTGTCGGCCGCGATGATGCGCCCTGCGATGTATCGGATGCAACGTGGCAGATGATATAAACAAGTGACTCTTCAGATAAAATGTCATTACAATTTTATCTGAAGAGTCACTTGTAAAGAACGACCGAAAATAGCCGAGAACGACCGCAAAAATGACCGCAATGACCGCAAAAACGACCGCAACGACTGCAAAAACGACCGCAACGACTGCAAAAACGACCGCAACGACCGCAAGAACGACCGCAACGACCGCAAGACTTATATTATGAGTAAAGTTCTTTTTCGCCTATCTCTGTTATCAGCCATTTTTTGCCATTCGAAGATTTTACTATAAGTTTATCCTTTGCCATATTAACAAGGAGACGACCTATTTTTCGTAGCTTTTCGTCACGAGTGTTGTTTGCAGGAAAAACATGTTGAAGGGTTTCAAATGCATCTTTACGCTGGAAACCTAATTCTCCAGCATTATGCGCTAATTGAAGCAGCAGCTTTTGAATGCTGTTTTCAGCAAGTCCTTTCTCCTTGGTATAATGACCTATTTGGTTTGTCAACTTGGCAACTTTTAGAGATATGGTGTAATGTGGCGCACGGCCTTCTATCAATCCTTTTTCATAAAGATGCTTTGCAGCTTCCTTGGTAATGGGGTGGTGTTTCTGTACCGCATCTAACCAAAGGCACTCTTTCAGAGACAAAGAGCTATTTGTTTTCAAAAGATTGGTATATTTCTCGTCAATCATCTTGCCATAGATAGTGACTCCTACAGTACGATGCTCATTGTCAATATCGTAATCAGGCATGGGGAAGAAACGATTGCGTTGTTCAGTGTAAATCTTCTTGATGCCACGTCCTACGGTATCAATCATGTTGAAGTTGACCATGCCTCGGCATAAGCATTCGTTGCGATAGTGAAACTGAGGACCTTTATGCTCCAAAGCATTCTCTATGGTGCCGGGAATAAAGCTACCGCCATTGCCATAGTATAAGGTGCTTGGACCTTCTACGAAAACTATGCGCTGTTGCAAGGTGTAATCTTGATGGGCGATGGCATTATGTAGAGCCTCACGTATGGTATATTCATCATACTGCTTCATCGTATCAGGAAAGAGGGTTCCGCCTGGCAGTTCACGCATGGTTTTGTTGCGTATCTTGCCCAACACCTTATCTACAGTCAAGATGAAAGGAATGGAGAAGTGTTCATAATCTTGCACAATACCTTCTTCATCTTCCCAAGTCCAAGTGATTTGTGCAACGGCAGGATGAATCTTTTGGATAGAAAGCGGCTTGCCTAATAACAGTATTGCAGCACGAGTGATTTGGCCGTCTCGCATCATCATGCTATTAGCTAAGAACTCTTCTGTTGTCCACGCATCTATTTCTTCGGCAGGAATACTTGAAGAGTGTACTTTCTTGAACATGACTTTAGCTGTAGCCACAGCCAACTCATCCAAATCATTTATGGTCGCATTGGGTACGAGTTGGGCTGTCCAATCTGGTATTGGTGGTTGTTGGCGGATGGCATCTTGTTTGGCTTGGTTCAATGGTTTTAGACTTTCACCATCACGACCATAAGCCACACCTTTCCAGTGCATCACGATATTGCGTGGCGATGCAGGAACTTGGAACAACAAAACACGTTTGCCTTCAACCTCAATAGGTACAATATCCCTAAAAATAAGGTTGTCTGTAGTGTGTTGAGACATGTCTTGCTTTAGGCGGTTCAAGGCTACTTCACCATCTTTGAAACTGGTGCCAATGATTTGGTGTTTCTTGTCCCAAACACCGAAGACTATCCAAGCGAACTCATGTTCTCGTAAGTTTGCTTCATTGCTAAGAGCGGAGAAGTACTTTCCCAACTCGTCAACATCAAAGTTGGTCTCTGCTTTCTTAAACTCTACGACCTCATTTTCTGAGTGCTCCCAGAGTTCTTTGAATTTATCTATGAATTCAATATTGTTCATGATGTTTATAATCGATTTCTGTAAGGAATAGCCGATATGATTACTTCTGTATCAAAACACTTTGTCCATAAGAATGATTTTATTCTCATGACAACTTCAGACGAGGATTGACATGGTCCTACAATGATTCTTTTTAGACATTCAATGGGGATGTTAATTTTGATGTATGGTACAAGTTTGTTGTCTGCAAGACGATATTGTGGCATTATTTGATGTTTTATGATGCGATATTCGCCCTCTGCTTCATATTTTTTATTTTTATAGATAGGAGCATAAGCATTGTTTATTATAGCCTGTTTTACATCTGTCCACTCATCTTTATTGAAAATGTTTTTTAATGTCTTATTGCAGGCTTCTTCTGCAATCTTGATGTTATTTGTATCAACATACTCACATTTTTTTATTTCATCATAAAGTAAATATGTCGGCTCACTTTCACTCCAATATTTACGTTCTTTGCAATCTGCTCCATACATAGGTAAAGTTGATGGAAGCTTGGAGAAATCGAAACCTAAACTTATGCCATCTCCATTTTGTCCATATCCACGCCACATTGTTAAATCATCTTCCTGCTTAGAGAACGAAATCGTAAATATGTTCAGATTATACTGGGGGTGTTGTGTGAGTTCCTTTTCTTTGTCGTTAAGTGCAATGTTGTTCTTTTTAGTATAATCAAGTACACCGGCTTTTAATCCTTCAAAGAACAACTGACATTCTGTTGGATCGTTTTGAAAGGCGTAATGTGTTGCCCACATTGTTATATATTTGGGATGTATATCGCCTTCCTCATAACACAATGAATGTTCTATCATATTATAGAACGTATTCATTGTGGTATAGTGATATAGTATAATATTATCTTCTTTAGTCATACTTATCTCTTTTTAATTGTCAAATCCAAATTTATTCCAGGCATCGAGGACGAGACGCTTGGTGCGGTATTCTCCGTACTGGCGCAGCTCGTTGTCTTTCAGCACACGGATAGTTTCCTTTGATGCTTTCTAACTTCTACAAATATAATGCTTTTCTTTGAGGTATAACAACAAAAAGCAAACTGATTTAATAATCGAATATATACTTTTCGATGTCTTTAGTCATTAGTGCCTCAGATTTAACGAGACACTAATGATCTTAAGTTAAACAATTCTCCATCTAATAGAGAATAATGTCCTTTTATCAAAGTTGCACTCTAATGATTTTAATAACTTTGTTGTCATTGTGTCAACGTTCTTGTTGTATTCATCTTCCAAGTCGAATAGTTGACGCTGTTTTTTAGAGAGTTTCTCAGACAAATGGTTTTCTTGTTTCTTAAGTAATAGTTTGGTCTTGATATCCTTTTCTTTTCTTATTTGTCTGTGAATTGTATCTCTTTCTTTTCTAATATCTATTATTTCCTTTTGCAAAGGAACAAGTTTGTCATCTGACCATGATTCGTATTTTTCAATCTCATATGAAGCATATTCCTCCATTCTGGCATTGACTTGATCTTTATATTTTTCAATGTTTTTATCAAATATATATTCTGTATCTTCTTTAATATGGTCAGGCAACTTACAAGTGACACTTTCTTTTGCTTCTAATTCTAATAATTTAAATCCAAACTCAGCTGGCAGTACATATTTATCATCGGTGATAGCACAGAAAATGATATTCTCTTCGTCGTCATACTCATTAGTGGAAGAAACTTCATAAGCAATAAGCCAACCGGCTTTGTCTTTATATTCTTCTAATAAAATAGATCTATAAGGGTATGATGTCAAATCGAAAGTTACATCTTCGACAACATTCAAGTAGGGTATTTGTCTAAGTATATAGCTTCCAATAGAACTTGTTGCCCTTATTTGTATTTTATCTGTCTCTTTCTTGTTTACAGAGTACACTCCTGCCTTTATCTCATTTGAAATGTCTGCATCTAATTTAAATGACGATGTATTCTCATTTATATCAGAAATGAACCCATTTAAAGCGACAAGAGCTAACTTCCAAAAATGGCGAATATAACTATCGATTCTCTTTTCGTCATCATCTTGTCTAACCTTTAATAAGTTAACAACGTCTTCATCAAAGTTTTCCAATAGAGTTTTCTTTGTATCCTTGATACGCTCTGAAATAACATCTTCCAACTCCTTCTGCAACGAATCGAAAGCCTTGTTTATTTCACCTTCTGTTCTGCATACTCGTAATATTGAACTCAATCTGCTTTCCAAATCAAATGTAGAGTCTATAGCCCCCAATATTTCATCACTGCTACCCAATACGCCTTCAAATAAATTAAACTTAGTTGACAGTAACTCATATACACGGCAATCTGCAGCATTAGCCTTATTTACGAAATTCACAACCACCACATCGTGCTTTTGCCCATAGCGATGGCAGCGTCCAATTCTTTGTTCTATTCGTTGGGGATTCCAAGGCATGTCGTAATTAACCACTAAAGAACAGAATTGAAGATTTATACCTTCAGCACCTGCTTCTGTAGCAATCATTATCTCTGCTGAATCCTTAAAGAAATCTACAAGAGACTGCTTCTTGTCTATCTGCACATTACCTGTTACATAAGATGTTCCTGCATGGGTCAATAGCCATTTCTGATATATATTGTTGGCTTCATCATTACTATTTGTTCCATTAAAACATACAACCTTGTCTCTGAAACCGTTCGCTTCAAAAAAGTTTTTTAGATATTCTTGAGTTTTACGACTCTCTGTAAATATTAAAGCTCTTCGCAGACCTCCAAGGCGTTCAACCTTGTCAAATGATGCAGTAAGGGCTTTCAATAATGCTTGAGCCTTTGTTTCACAACCAATTCCTTCGGCCATTGAAACATAATGTCGAAGCTCTTCAATTTCGTTATCAATGGCAGCTTTGTCTTGTTCAGAAATTTCTACTGTTTCATATGAATCTGAATTATCGTCATTATCAATGGTTTCCAAATCATTTAATACAGATGACATACTAAGTATTTGTCGTCCTTCGTCCTTAATTCGTTTAAGTCTTTCAATTGTACTTTGAAGCGTGAAAGACAGTGCATAAACAGATGACGACATAATTTTTCTGTAAAGGAGTGATAGTAAAGGACGTATTCTATCCTGTATACCATAAGTGCCCTCACGAAATAAATAGTCGCTAATAGCTTCATATAAATCAATTTCTTTCTTTGAAGGATGATACTCTTGCACAAAAGGAATACGTTTGGTGTATTTCACATACTCCTGTACTTGGTTTCTCAATGTACGATGCGCTATATGGGCAATCCTTGCCTTCAATTCTCCATATTTAGAGTTGTCACGGATTGATATTGTATTATACAGTTCCTCAAACGTTTGGACAGAAGAGAAGAATTTATCATCAATTATACTGATAAGTCCATATAGCTCCCTTAAATTGTTTTGTAAAGGAGTGGCTGTAAGCAATATCTTCTTGTATGGGCGCAATGTCTCCTTCAATACATTTGCGGTCACATTTCCTTTTTTGTATACGTTACGAAGTTTGTGAGCCTCGTCTATCACAACAAGATTCCACATGACTTTTGATAACTCGTCCGCATGGGTAACGGCAAACTGATAAGAACAGATTATTATACTTTCATCTGTTTGAAAAGGGTTTTCTGTTTTGGCTGCAATGGTTTTGTAAGAACCTTGCTCTAATATTAAAGACGGGAGAAAAAACTTCTCTAATAGCTCCATGCTCCACTGATTTCTCAATGAGGCAGGAACTATAATCAATATGTGTCTTTTATGTTCTGCCCATAATTCTGACAATAAGATACCTGCTTCAATGGTTTTTCCAAGTCCCACTTCATCGGCAAGTATTGCTCCTTTACTTAATGGTGATTTAAATGCAAATAGAGCAGCTTCCACCTGATGAGGATTTAAATCGACCTTTGATTCAGATAAAACGCCAGTAAACCGACCTTCATCTGAAGTCGATTTTTTGTGGCAAATGTCCCACTTATAATATATTTGTTGAGCTATAGATATCATTACTTTTTATTCTTACGTTCAACTTTAACAGAATATTCCGGGGATACAGCATCGAATTCATTTATTGCTGCTCCTTTCCAATAGTTTATGGCAAGTTCTTCACATTCTTTGCGTAATCTGTCATTGAAATCAGGTTCCTCTTCTTTGCCATAAAGGTTTACAATATGGTTGTATTGAGGAAGTATAGAAATATCACTGAAAGATATTCTTACAATCCGTATTTGCGCATTGGGATGATTGCGAAGGAATGCATTTTGCAGTGCGGATATGCCAATGGGTATCTTGTTGTCTGCAATGCTTTTTATGGTAGAGACAACGCTTACGTATTTCTCACCATTGTTTATGTTATAATCACAACCTAATAAGCTATTGCTTACTGACTCATATTTTATGCCTTCGTTTAAAAGATATTGTTCATATATCTTCTTGCCGATATAATTCACAATGCGTCGAACCATAGATGGTGCCTTGTCTTCATCTATTATCCAGTTAACGATATCATCAACGTGGTCTGCCACAACAGGAAGATTGTCTGCGCCAACCTTATCTACGATTTGTACAAGAGATTCCAAATTAGAAGTAATAATGTTCGGTATTCTGGAAGTTTTTCCATCAGAATAGGAATATAATTTTGAATTAGAGCCAATTCCTATATGGTTGTCTTCGCCATACGAAGAATGCGACTCATTTAAAGCTTCTTTTATATCTACTCCATTTTCTAATGCGGATACGATTGATGCCAAGGTCTCGACAGAGCACTTTTGCTCTTCTAATTTCTTATATAGTTTCTCTCTACTTATTTTGTCTTGTTCTTCTTTTTCTTCTTTATCCTTTTTTATTTTCTCCGCTTGAATCTCATTCAAAAAGGTCAAATGCTGTTCAACGGTATCTTTTTTTTCATAACCTAACTGATGAAACTCGTCAATGGTTATTTCGTTAGGATTGCAGAATGAACCATCAGCTCTAACTATCCACTTGTCATTTTTCAAATTATGATAATAAGAGCTCTCAAAACCTCTAACATGGTATGACCACTCACGATATAAACAATATTCTAATTCTCCATTTTTCTTTGTACCGATCCCGTTTTCACAGACAAATCTCCACAAAGCATGAGACCAATCTTTTGAACAATTATTTATATCATAACCATCCAATTGGTAATCTTTAAAGAAGGGAAATTTAGTAACAGCCAAATATTGCTTTTCAAGGAAATCAACAATATATTTAGGGAAATTCTCATATGAATAATCATACACAATCCTTCTATATAGTTTCTCTGCTATTATCGTTATCTCACGAATTTGAGGTTTGCTACTAACGTTTAAATATAGTTCAAGAAAATGTTTAACTTCAGAGTATGACAAATCTGTGCCTTTTGTATAAAAGTCACAATCAACAAATTTAAACGAAGTGTCGCCTTTTGCGTAATTCAGAAAATCAGTTGTTGGTATGTACATTTCTGATAGGTTACACAACGTAAAACGAGATTCGTCTAACTGTTTTAGTTTCCATTCTTTCTTTATTATATCTTTAATTCTCTGGTTTGCATTGGCATAGACCAACTTGTATATATACTCAAAATCTTTTAATAAGATTTCTTCTGTTGGAATGTCATTTTTCTTATAGCGAACAAGCAGAGTCTTTTCTAAATAGTCAGCCATGTCTGGCTCCTTTATTCCCATACCCCGGAAAAGGCTTTCATGTTTCTCAAAGATTTCCTTATCTAACACTTTACCGAAAGCGTCAGTTTCTACATCCTTAAAACCTGAATATGGAAGACAGACATTTGCATTCTTTTTATACAAATAATACGGACTTATCCATTCTCCATCTTGTGTTTTTGCTATAGAAGCAAATCTAAATTTGAGCTTGTTCCAAGAATCTACGGGGAATTTATACCATGTGTCGCTAATAGTTCTTGGTTCATCAGACCTCCATAAAACGCGTGCTTTGTCCTCTATATATGTAAGAAGTCTGTGAGCCCATTCCAATGGTTGGTTTGCCATGAAGGAATTTGAAATATGCTTTGCTAGGTATTCATTATCAAACGGCTTAATTTTTAATTCTGCTTCGACTTCCTTAAAATCAGATCTATATTGTTTTAAGTAAAGAAAATCCCTATCGTTGTTTTGGCATAATTGTGCAATCTGTGAAGAGGAAATCAAATTTTCCAAATCAATGGTTGCTGAAAACACATCGTTTATAGAAGCATAACGTTTTGACCTATTAAGAAGCAGTTTATTATCTCTTACTTTTCTGAAATAACACTGTTTCAAATATGTGTCTCTGTATTCTGTTGATTTAATATTTAGGATATGGAATATGTTGTCGTTTATGAGGATGTTTTTGTCCGTAGTCGATATTTCGTTATCTTCCGATTCTAATAGTCTTGAATTCCTGCATTCACCAATTTCTTTAAGACACAACAAGGCATCAGCCGCTAATTCGGCAATGCAATTCAAGAACTTTTGATTTATATCCTCATAGCGTTTAATACTATCTCTATTGTCAACAAGTAAAAATGGAGCATGGCTTACAAAACAACTATCAAAGTGCTCACTTGTCGGGAAGAAACAATATATTTGTCCCTTTACATCAATATCCAAAGATCCGTTAGGGTTTACATAAAATCCAACACTTATATTGTACTTTCCTTTTATTGTATTGCAGTCACGATGGAACAGATACATTAACAGGTTCTTGCCGTATTCATGAATACGGCAAAATTCATATTTTATGCCATGGCGTTCACCCGTTTGTATCGCCTCTTTTGAGTACTCATGTATCGTTTCTTCTCCATCAATACACCAGGCTATTTTTTGAATATGAGGCAGAAACAATACAGGCATATTAAGATTCTGTAGTCTTTGTAGAATCTCTGGATATGCTTTCTCTGGGTCCTTAAAAGGTAGTTCAAAAAGAGTCTCGCCTGCATTGCGGAGTTCATGGTCGTTTTCTAATAATGTTGGAATAATATAGTTTTCTATCTTAAACCAAAAAGTATCGTCATATATGGATGGGGTATCTGTATATTGGAACACCGACTTAAAACCTACACCGAATTTACCTATAGTTTGTTCTTCATCTTCTTTTGTAGAACAACCTACAGATGTGATAGAATTGATATCTCCAATCTCTCCAGTCTGTTCTCTGGCGTCTGTTATAGAGAATTGGCGTTTACCATTGTGTTTGAAGACCAATTTATCTCTAAATAATAGAATTCTTACGTTTGTTGCAGCTGTGTCATCTGCATTTTGTATCAATTCATATATAAAATGAGCTGTTTCAGGATATTTTTCAACAATACCCTTCCAAACTTTTATGTTAGTACGTTTCGAATAGGTTTTCCAGTCATCTTGTTTATCATTTACAAGAATCTTAAAGAGCCTTTCTTGTTCAGAATTTAAGGTATGTGTATTCTCATTCATATTTCACACTATTATTGTTTTTAAGGATCATTATCTTTTTCTATTTAGATTCTACAAATGTAGCACATTCTTTTGAATGATGCAACTAAAAGAAAATAAAATTTAGTAGCGAATTATGTTGGCAAAATGTTGGCAATTTTATAAAGGCAAAAATCCTAACTGCTTATATCCAAGCAGTTAGGATTCTGTATGGTGCGCCTGAAAGGCACATTTTAGTAATATCTATTGAAATTTTCAGAAATCGCTAAACAGCTGATTGTCAAATAAATACGCAATAGTGTTATTTCACTAAATAGCGAGTAATATCATTAAATTACAGAAAACTCGGCAAAAACTCGGCAAAAATATTGCAAGTAGAAAATATTACCATTACCTTTGCAAACAAATAAAAATAGAGGTATTATGGCGAATATTGATTTGAAATTATCCTCAAAAGAGGACAAAATAACTCATCGCAGTGAAATACTGATAAGGTTTTATCAAGGTCAGAAGATTGACTTTAGAGTCAAGACTGGATTATTCATACAGCCTCGTCATTTCAAATATTTTGTAAATAGGGCTGCAACCAAGAAGCAGGGAGTTGATATTCCAGACAAGATTACTTCTGTCTGCAAAGACGAAGCAAAGGCAAAAAGATATGTCGTTACAACAAGAGGTGAGGTTGTTATTACTGATAGGCTTATTACCCCAGATGTTCTATATGACAAAGAACAAGCCCGATTGTTGGTGGATTTACAGACAATTATAATGGATGCCTTTGTCAAGGTAGATAAAGAAAATATTCCAGATGATTGGCTTGATAAAATCGTGCGCAAATTTCATCAACATGGTAATGTCGTTAATCCGAAGAAAAAGCGTGGAGTTAAGAGAATTTCCATTTATGATTTGGCGGAAGAATACTTGGAGAAAAAGCGTTTCTCATACGACCATACAAAAGCCTTTCGAGTTCTTGTGCGTGATCTGGCTCGATATGAAACGTTTAAGAACAAGGTTCTCAGAGAAAAGTTTGCATGGAACATCGACAAGATAACCCGAAAGGACATTGAGGACTTTGAGAATTATTTGCGTAACGAGAAAACATTGTCCGAGAAATACCCAAAACAGTTTGAATCAATATTGGAGCAATACCCTGTAGAAATCAATGTAGTGCATACTTTCACCAAATTGCAGAACCGTGGAGAGAATACCATAGTAAAGCTAAAAAAGAAATTCAAGGCTTTCATGCAGTGGCTCTATGAGACGGAAAGAACTTCCAACCGACCTTTTGATGGCATAAAGATTGGTACGGAGAAGTATGGCGTTCCTTTTTATCTGACAAAAGAGGAGCGCAATCTATTGGCTGACGCAGACATTCCTGCATTATGGGAGGGATTGGATGATGAGGACAAGAAACTCTGCTCAAAATTTCCATTGAAGACATTGGAGGTGCAGCGAGACATATTTGTGTTTCAATGCCTGGTTGGTTGTCGTGTGGGAGATTTATGTACACTGACCTCAAAGAACATCACGGACGGCATATTGGAGTATGTGCCAAGCAAGACGTCGGATGAAGATGCTCCAGTAAAGCCACGTATACCGCTAAACCCATGTGCGCTGAAGTTGGTGGCTAAATATAATGGGGTAGATAAAGACGGAAGATTGTTTCCTTTTATAAGTCCACAGAAATACAACGATGCGATAAAGGCTATACTCATGATATGTGGCATAACAAGAATAGTTCCGGTGCGCAATTCAACTACTGGTGAAACGGAAATGAAACGCATTTGTGATGTTGCCAGCTCGCACATGGCTCGCAGAACTTTCGTAGGTGCAGCTTACAAAGCCGTGCGCGACCCAAATATTGTTGGCAAGATGAGCGGACACGTTGAAGGCAGCCGGGCATTTAACCGCTATCGTCAGATAGATGATGACATATTGAAGCAAACGATAAGCGAGATTTAATCTCGTAGAACATAAAATCCGACATAAGCTAAGGGCATACCAATAGTCGTGTTGACCAATGGTATGCCCTTGTTCTTTGGTTCTATTCATGTTTCTCGTTAGAACCAATTCCACTATTTGCCCCTTAAATCAGTTGTTATCCATACGTTTTTTCTTCCTTTCGCTATTGTGCGTAATAATTTTGCTTGTGAATTCTCGAGAACACAAGTGAAAATTATAAGATGTATAACAATAAAAATTCAGAATACAATGGATATCAAAGAACTTTCAAACAACGCACAAATACAGGTTGTTTTGAACATAGCCGACCTGAAGGAACTTTTCCTTGAATGGAAGGAGGACAATAGCAGAAATGCCAATAGCGAAGATGAGTATATGACTGCTGATGAGGTTGCCATCAAGTATCATGTCTCAAAGACTACGCTTTGGCGTAACGTGAAGAACGGTGTATGGCCTGCTCCTATAAAGGTAGGAAGAAAAGCCCTTTACCGTAAATCGGACATAGATGCCGTGTTTAATCCCTCAAAACAGTTGCCGTTATGATAAACATAACTTCACATTCCCTTGAAGCCCCACCACACGAGATTCCCATTTGGGCATTGCGTTTGGAGGTGCAGGGGATTATCAATCGTTATGCTGAGGTCTTCGAGTGCTCCCGTGACTTCATAACGGCAGCCGTGTATGCCATCGTAAGCACAATATGTGGCAAACATATAGAGCTTTTCGATGGCAAGTACAACAACAATCCCAACCATTGGATTTGCGTGGTTGCTCCAAGCGGTTCAAACAAGAGTGCTCCAATAAAAGCCCTGTTGGAGCCCATCTTCAAAGAAGAAAAATTGCGCATAAAGAAATTCAAGGAGGAATATCGTGAATACAAGAAGAAAGGCGGTGAAGAACCAGTCAGAGACAGACTGATTGTTTCGGACGTAACTCCGGAAGGGTTGTATCAAGTCCTTGCCGACAAGGACAATACAAAGGCAGGGCTGTTGCTATATCGTGATGAGATTAAAGGTTTTCTTGATGACATGAACCGCTATAATTCAAGTGGTGAAATCAGCAACTACCTGTCTATCTACGACGGAACCCCGTTCCCAGTTGACCGTAAGACACAGGAACCTCAATGGATTTCCAATCCTTTTCTTTGCATATTGGGGGGCATACAACCTCGTGCCATTGCCAATGCCTTCAAACCCTCATGGGCAGACGAAGGCTTTGTGCAGCGTTGGCTGTATGTTTATCCACAAGTTCTTCCAGAGAAGGAATATAAGGACAATGTGCTTGATGAAATGTACAAAACCGCATGGTATGAAATGACTGATAAATTAAGTGCTATTGGAGATATGAAACTATTGTTAAGTACCGAAGCAAAGGTTCTCCTCACAGAGTTCAATAAAGAAACTGCAAAAAAGGAAAGAGATGCCGATCCTTGGGTGGCATCCATCCTTTCCAAAATCAGAATACAGATAGAAAAATGGTGTGCCATTACCCACATTCTTTCTTGTGGAGAAAGTGCTGGCGCAGGACAATACTTTGCATTGCCAACATCAATGATAATTTCGGAAGAAGAAATGCGGTACAGCATAGAGTGCATGCGTTACTTTGAGTACTGTGGTTACAGGATGTTGAAACAGATGAAGGGCTACTCGTCAAACGAAATGACAAAAGCACAACTGATAGCGGAATTGGTCAAGCGCACGGAACGCCAGAAACTTAATATTCAGAAACTCGCTGATGCCATAGGTGTATCACGGCAATATGTAAGTAAAATCGTAAATCAAGCCTCCAAGTTGCGGGGTTGCACTTGCGACACGTTTCAACTAACTGATAATGAGGATGTAAACTCTTGGCGCAACCGCAACCTGTAAACGAAAGAAAGACTATGGACATTTTCCAAACTCATATATCCGTTTATAACGGAGTGACTGACAATACAGGGACAAGAATGCCTTTAGGGACATTCCTTTTCTGTAAGGAATATAAGGATGATATACTAAGGTTGAGAGCTGTCTTTGACAAGGAGAAGCGTAATGCCTTAAAACGTAGTCTGCCACAGGCTACTATTAGTGGCGTATTCTCTCCAACAAGAGCAAAGAACAATCTTTCCCAACACTCAGGACTAATATGTGTGGATATTGACGCTAAGGACAATCCAGACATTTTGGATTGGGAAACATTGAAACAAGACTTGTCGGTACTTCCACAAATAGCATATTGTGCATTAAGTGTAAGTGGCAAAGGATTGTTCCTGGTTATCCCATTACGCTATCCCGAAAAGCACTTGCAGCAATTCCGCCAACTTCAGATTGATTTCCGAATGATGGGGATAATGATAGATTCGGCATGCAGCGACATCACCCGATTGCGTTGCTTGTCGTATGACGAGCATCCTATCATAAATGAAAACGCCACATTGTATGAAGGAGTTTATGTGGAAAAACCAAAGCATAAATCCTTTCCGACTTGCTTTATATATGAAGGTGAGAACACATCTGCAGAGGTGGCTGTTTGCTGTCGAAAAATACAACAATGCGGCATAGATATTACAGCCTCTTATGATGATTGGTTGAAGGTGGGGTGTGCCTTGGCAACCCTTGGCGAGAGTGGAAGATCACTATTCCATATTTGCAGCCAGCAAAACGCAAAATACAATGCTGCTAAGACGGACAAGATGTTTACCGACCTCCTTCGGAGAAACTATCAACAGGTTAATATCGGCACGTTCTTTTGGATGTGCAAACAACATGGTATAACAACAAAAGAATAAAAGAAGAGCTTGCTCTTGCTTTGAAGATAATACTTTGTGAGGAAACGATTTATAAATCGCATAGCCTAATATGCGTTAACTTTCGTTTACGCTTTAGGCTAACCCCTCATAGAGGTTCCTTCGGGGAGCAAGCTCGGTTAGAACTTAACATGAAATAGATATGGCAGAAAGAAAACAAGTGATGGATATACACGCCAATAGCAGTGGCATCACACAAGCAGAAAGCAACGAGCAACAGCGTAACTGGAATGACAAAATGTGGAGTGTGAAGGCTTCCGACAGTCTCTCAAATTATGATCCTACAAGAAAGCATCTTAATTTTGAAGTTGTAAAAGGTGGAACTATACAACAAATAGATACGTCAAAATCAATAGCGCAGAAGATGACTGAGAGTCTTGCATCAAGAGGCATCAAAGACCCGAACGACCGTCCGAATGTCAGACGTAGGCAAAACACTCTCGCCCAGTTTGTCTTTGGTGGCAGCCGTGAACGGATGCTCAATTTGGCTTTCGGAAGTCAGAACGTAAGTTTTGAAAAAGGAGCGGACAACTCTCATCTTTGCAGGACAAAGGATATAGAGGGTTGGGCGAAGAATGTTTATGATTTTGTGGCGAAGCGTTTTGGCGAAGACAACATTGTAGGCTTCTACGTCCACCTTGACGAGACAAATCCACATATCCATTGTTCTGTGATTCCGATGGACAATGAGCGTGGCAGAATATCGTGGCGTGCGGTATTCGGAAAAGACAAATACCAAATGGCGACCATCTTCCGTAAGCTTCATGATGATCTGGAAAAGGAGGTAGGTCAGAAGTGGAGATTGGAGCGTGGCAACGACATTGCCACCACAAAAGCCCGGCATCGTTCTATTTCAGAATACAGGCATGACTTAATATCTGAGGTTACACGTTTGCAAACAACCAAAGAGGATTTGCTGAAGCAGATACATCGTGCCGAGATAAAACTGAAAGGCATCTCAACCATGATTGCAAACTTGCATACTCGTAAAGAGGAGGTGCAAGAGCAGATAGACCTCATAGCCCGACAGTTCGGGCAAGACGGTGTTGATAATGCAGACTTGGCAATGCAAATGTCAAAACTACGCAAAGAGATGGAAAGTATAGACGAAAAACTTGCTCTCCGCCAAAAGATGCTTGACGATGCCAACTCTATCATTACGGAAGCCAAACAGAGGCTTGCAGAAATGAAATACGAGCACAGCAGAATGCAAGAAGTCCTTGGTGAAGACCGGGACTTGCACTCAATTCAACTTCAAAGAAATATGCTTGCCACTTTCAACAGTATGCTTGTTTCTTCCTTAGAGCCTCTTACCTCTACGCTCACCGACCGTCAGCAGGAAATTCTAAATGAGTCTGGCTATTCCGACTTGATGCGAAACAGTAGCCAAATCATCAACTGCGCCATGCTTCTTTCGCTTGGATATATCCGTGAAGCTACAACCTATGCAGAATCATGTGGCGGTGGTGGCTCGCCTGGCTCTGGTTGGGGACGTGATAAGGATGAAGACGATGATCATTGGTGGCGCAGGTGCATCGCCGTGTCGGCTGCGATGATGCGACCTGCGAAGTATCGGATGCGACGTGGCAGATGATATGAAACAACCATAATGACAGATAAGTGTGAGAGATTTTGTTCTTTCACACTTATCTGCTTGGCTATATTAAAACATGAAAAGTGAATTACGTATATCCTAAAATGGAACTGTCAGTGAAACAGATCTATTATTTTGATACTCATCATCCCATGTTATTTTTAGGCGAAGAGTGTCATTGTGACCTTCGCAAAGAGACATGATTTCCTCTCTATATGATTGAGGATTGATGACATCATAAGGACCAAAAGAGCCATGAAGGTAGATGCCTGACATTTCTTCTTCGGATGAAAGGATATCGACTCTTACGTGTTTAGCATCATTCTTTCCTGCATTGACAAATCTAATTCTTGCGGTTCCCCCATGATAGTGGATAATATTGGCTTTCATTTCGGCCATTTTCTCCTTAGCCTCTTCTTTCTCGAACTGCTTAATTTGCAACTCATTTAGTCTTAGTTCTTGTTCTTTTATTTTTCTATCATGTCGCAAGTAAGCACAAAATCCCCCACAGATTCCTAACGAAGACAGAAGTAGGGCGCCCCATTCTTTGATAAAAGACAAAATACCTTCCATTTATTTGAACTTTACAATTTTATTCCCTTTAAAACTTTTTCTTAATACATCTTGGAGATGTTTAGTTACATCATTTTGAATTTCTTTTTTTGTATCCTCAAAGGCATTGCGATTATGCTCTTTCAATTCTTCAATGCCACCTATGTACTCTCTATTACAGAAAGTGCATTTCACGTATGATTTATCTTTATTATACTCAAAATGATCTTCACATCCACATGTAGCACAACGTAGTTTTATTGTGTATTCTTTCTTTATACCCATGTTCTTAATTTATTATTTTTTCTCTCTTGCTACATCGTTTGACATTGTTCCTTATTTACGACTCTGTCTCTGAACAACTTCATATTTGTGAAATTACGAGATATGTTCTGTACAAGTTCCAAATAGTTGTCTCTTCCATCATCCCATTTGTGATAAAAGGGTTTGATGGAAACACAATTTTCATGCTCAAATACGGTATTGAGTAAAGTTCTATCTGAATTACCACAAGAATGCCCCATTATCAAAACTTGAAAAGGAGCAGACAACAGAAACTCCAATAGCTCATGATAGTGTCTCGTTTCTAAATACTTAACAGACTTGACATTTCTAAGAAACTCATTGTTATTTTTGTCAAGTATATCTTGGTAGTTCTTGTCAAGTTCGTCACCATAACCGAAAATTATATTTTCAGGATGCTCTAAGTCTCCGTGAATATAATTATGTATGATATTAGGGGCGATATATTTTCTTGCAGTATCAGTATAGTTGAAACTCAACACCATAATATGGATTGGATGCAGTTTCTGCCGCTTATATGAGTTGTTTGGTAACTCTTTAAGTTCGTAATTTTCCAGCCCTATACTTCTCAATGCTCTTTTCTTTCCTTCTGTAGAAAAATCGGCAGGATTGAAATTTTCAACAATTTCACCATTAAGGTCATTTTTTAATTCACTTGTTCCTATTGTGTTAAGATATTCTACAAGTTTACCTTGAAGGAAGGCTAATTGTTTGTTCAATTCAATAATATTATAATCGCATCGAGGGCTGTCTATATTATTTTTCAATGTCTGATAATAGTCATTCTCTATATCCACCCAACCCTTCGTTTCTATTGATTGTAGAATGGTTTCAAAAAATGGACAGCATTCTACAGAAAACACTTTTGGGTGTTGTCTTATCTCCTGAATAATTTCAAATCCAGAGTATCTTTCTTTATGGTATATGTCCTTAAAGAAAAATGAGTTTTGAAATGCGAAAACATTCCAACAACTGATGTCTTCGTTGCCCTTGATTTGCAATTTGCAAAGAATGTCTTCCGATACCTTGGTCGTATTGCCTACGAAAGCATTGACACGTTGATCCCAATACCAGTTGATGAAGTCCATATAACTGGTTTTGAGACCATGTGCCATGTCAAATCCATTTCCTATGATAACAAGTCTGTTCATATACTTATATTTAATCTTCTTTGGCGTTTCTAAATCATTGTATCTTGCTTGTATTGTATATAAAGTTTACGAACTTGACATATAGTTATAATCAAGACAAATATAGACAAAATTCCAATTAGATACAATGCACTGCGTTTGTATTCTTGTGGCAAGAATCTAAAAGAGAGCCAACTTAATGTGCAGTTTAACAGAGATACACATAAGATGGCAAACACCCATCTGTTTACAGACGCCATTTTTTTGATGACTTTTACCGTAATTTGGTGCCGTCTTCTCATTAGTGGGTCTGAATGCCCCAATTTTGCCTGTTCTGCATAAACTTCAAGTTCGGAACGTTTTCCTAAAATCACAGAATAAAGCAGTGTGATTATTGAAATTAAGATTCCACAAAATGTCATATATACAGTCCAGGCATCATTGAGCAGCGTTGAATAGAATTCGTTCGTTTCCATATTACTCATATCCACTTATGTAGTTTGAAATTATTGCTTCCATCTTCTCTTTCATGAAGTCGATGTTATGCACTTTCTCTTCGAGTTCTTGCTGAGTAATGGCTGATTGAGCATTGAAGATTTTCTCTGCTGTCTCTTTCAGTTCTTCACCAGCTTCGGATATTAACTGCTTGGCAATTTTGTACTCACGTTTTCCGTGATGTATTAATGTCTCTTTTTTCTGATAGTTGCCATCCTCAGAAGTATCCGTTATCAACTGTTTCATAGTTTCGAATGGCATGTTCTTGAAATTACGGAATTCTTCTTTTTTAAGCTTGGTACTATCAAGATAGCTGGCATACTTGACATCAATGTTATTCTCAGCCTCAGTGAGACTAAAGTATCTGATGCTTAATTCTGGAATATCCCCAATGGATTTGAGCTCTTTAAGGATCATTTCCAATTTGATGTTTTGTACAGGAACATTCAGAATCTTGTTTGCTACAATTTTTGCAAGGCGACTTACTTCTCCTGCATCTTTTGTTGGGTCTTCATATGCCAACATCAAGAAGTAGCAGGTATAATGTCCTTCTTGCAGTCCAATTATACGAGGATAGAACAACACAAAGTTGGAGTCACTTCCGATTTTGTTGTCTTTGGAAAAGGCAATTTTTTCAGAAGCTTCAAAATATCCATCATACAGATTTGTATTGAAGGCATTTATCTGTAAAAGTAAGGACGGAACATCCCCAATAACAACGTCTATCGGTGTAATTTTATTGATGACCATCTTCTTAGTCTTGTTTCGATTATCCGTTGAAATTGGAGAAGAGAAAGATTTCAATCTTTCCTTCAGTAGAGAAATCATATCTTGGTAGGTTACCCTACCAAACAAGCCTTCTTCTTGTTCCATCATAGATGTCGTATATACTGGCATCTTGATGTTGTATGTTTTGGGAGCCTTTTGCGTCTCCTGTTTGTGTTTTCTTTCTGCCATTCTGAAGATAATTATTACATTTCACCTTTTAAATATTCCGACAAGTCATAATCTGTTTCTTGTAACCTTACGGCACTTTCTATAACAAAGTTTATACAAATATTACACAAGTCTTCTGAAATATTTACTCTTTTGGATAGAGACTCTTCACTTTCTATGCTATCTCCTTCTCCTATGAATCTGATGATATGAGGAGTGACGGCTTTGAATAAAGCATACTTTTTGAAATCAATGCCCAATGCTGTGATTTTTGCCACATCCCTCAATTCATTCGTAGTTTCGGAAATTTCCTTGAACCATGCCATATTGTTATTGGCATTTTTCAAAGAGGCATTCTTAACAAAGTTTTTGTATTTATCACCTTGTTTCTTGCCGATTTCCAAAATGCTGTGATACCAATGCATTTTAGTTCCTTCATAATCTTCCAATAAATTACTAAAAGCAATACGTGATTGTACCAATGAATCATACAATTTGCCATCGGCCATATTCTGAACTGCAATTGATAGAGGACTTCTTACTGATTCATATGAAACCAAGTCAACTAATGAGATGGTGTCGAAATCTATGCCAAATTGATTTTGGACATTTTCATGTAAGAATGTTCCTACGTTGATACTACATTCCACAACATCATCATGCGAAGGGAATGAACCATGATGCTTCAAGCTGACCCTTCTTTGCTTCATGGTGTTCATTGCGTCACGCATTGTCAAAGTGCCAATCTCTGTCCAATATTGCATAAAAGACCATTTGGCGTAATCTTTCTTACCCAAATTCTCTGCAACAAGGAGAAGAAACATTTCTATGCAGTCATGGAACTGCATAAGAGCAAAGCCTGCAATGACTTCTGGTAACTTTGATCGCTCAACCCCTTGTTGATAGAGATACTTTATGTAAGTGAGTCTCTTGGTTATGATAGTCTTATCTAATGCCATATATCCTACTTTTATGAGATTAAGCGTATCTTGCCAGTAAGTAACTGTTGCATCATGCCTTGTTTAATTGCCTCGTATTTAGCTTTCTTTGTTTCGAGAGCGGTGATTTCGTTATCCATCTTGTTGAGAATGGTAGCAATGGCGCGTTGTTCAGCCAAAGATTGTGGGGCAAAAAGCATAACATTCGCTACTTTCTCTTTATTCAAGTTCTTAACACTACTTCCTGCAGCCATAGCTATATATTGTTCAAATACGGTATCTGAACTTAAAATGTAATATAGAAAGTCCATGTCATAAGTGTTGGAATAATCCTTTATGACCAGCCATCCATCATGTATGCATCCATCTATGTCAAGAATATATGGTCTGCCAAAACTCATAGAGTTTGAAAGGATGAAATCTCCTTTATATACTTGTCGTGAGTGAGATATACCTTCTGGGATTATTTTCTCCACTGTATGTCTTATAAACTTGTCATTTGGACGAACATCGCCAATTTTTATCCAGTTAATACCATCCCGATTTGTCGTAAGGTATGCTTCTATAGGTCTTGGTGAACCTCCACGTTGAATGGTAGCGTTATCTCCCAACTTTCTTTTTACCCACGGCTCACTAAACCCTTTGAGACGAGTTTTGCCAGTTAGAAGTTGTTGCATAGCTCCTTGCTTGATATTCTTTTTTTTCTCTATCTGTTTGCCGAGAGAAGAAATCAAGTTGTCAATGCTTGTGAGGGCAGAGGCGATGCGATGCTGCTCATTAAGAGGAGGTAACGATAATTCTGTTTCGCCCAATATTTTAGTATTGATAGATGCCATGGTTAGACCTACGGCTCGACTAACAATATCACTTCTGACACTATGTTTTAACAGACCATAATGCAAATATAATGAATCAGTTTGCTTAAATGGACGTACTCTAAGAACACGTCCAGAGAACAACCACCCTTTTTGACGAACTGTTACTAACGCATTTATATCAACAGAACCTACACGGGAGAATACAATATCGTCTTTTGTTAGGGTATATGATGACATTCTTTTTAAATCCTCTATTCCTACTTGTGGTATATCCTTGCCAACTAATGGTAAAATCCCATTCTTAAAGTGCTCTGTCGTGACAATAGGCGTACCTTTAGCCACATAATCTTCTGCATGTAGCATACTTCCAAAAGGACCAGTTTTAACAGAACAAAAAGAGTTTATTGTCCTAACTTCCCAATCATCAGGAATCCTACCTATTTCCGTATTTTTGAATTTCGTTTCTTTCATACCTTTTAATCTTTATTTTGGGTATTTTCAAGCACCACCCACACACCTGCATTAACCTTGCCTTCATGCCGAATGATGCCAGCTTTCTGCATTGCCGCCAAATCGCGTTCTACTGTACGCTGTGTCACCGACAATGTTTCCGACATTTCTTTTCCTGTGATTAACGGATTTTTCTTGATAGAAGACAAGATAAACCGTTGACGTTCAGTAAGGTTCGTTTCCGACATGTTTCCGACATTTGTTTCCGACATGTTTCCGACATTGTTAGTGTCATTAGTGCCATTTACACCGACATTACGGTAAATGGTAATCAGCGTTCCGCTGACATGATTCTCGATTTTAGGCTCAGGAAGTCCCATCTTTTTCAAGCCTTGACGTATCTTGTTAATGCCACGCCCCCATGTCTCGATAAAGCCAGCCTTGTAGAAGGCATTGGCTATGTTGCGATTGCGAGGTTGTGAAGCATGTTCTGCGAACAACTTTTCTTGGTCAATGCCTTCTGGTAGTTTGCCATCGTTCCAAAGCATAATGCAGTCATCGTACACTTTCATTTGTGTATGTACTCCCATATAGTCACGGTGTACGATGGCATTGCAAATAGCCTCACGCAACACATCCTCGGGTATTTCCAATTGCTCTATACGTGTTATCCCTTCGTAGTGAATGGGGGACAAAAGGTATTTGGAACGCAACAATTCAATGATACGGTTTACCATTTGCAGGATATTACCTTCTACAACATCCTGTGTGATCAAGTCGCTCTCGTCATTGCGGAAACGACCGATACGGAAATCGCAAGACACAAAGAATCTCTTCGGGTTCTTGCCAAAGAGCAACAGGGCGGCTTGCTTGAGCTGTCCTTCCTCTGTTATCAAGTTCAGACTTTGCAGTACAGCTTCAGTAGATGAAGTATAGGCATCACCCGAAATTCGTCCCACTTCAATGCCTTTGCGCAAGAAGTAGTCGATAGCCTGACGATCAATATCGTTTAGCGTGGCATCAGCGACTGGCATATCATCCCATGACCACCCCATCTTTTTCAAGATAAAGTTCTGTAATGCCAGTCCTTTTAGTTCTTGCTTGGTAGAACCACTACGATAGTGGTAAATACCACGGTAAGCCACAGGCATACTGCTTGGCGTCACCACAATCTCTATGTATTCCTTTTCGTCCTCTGTAAGCAAGTTTACATCTTCCACGATGCCAAGGTAGTTGACAATCTTGTTAGGAATGTCTTCCATCAGTTTCTTGGCATCTGGCAGACCTATCACTTGCTTCTCATCATTCACTCCGATAAAAATGCGACCGCCCTGTGCGTTGGCGAAACCGCATATCCATTTCAGATATTCGTCTCGCCAAGATTCCTTGTATTCTATATTTTGACTTTCACTAAGCATGTTGTTTCTTCGTTAAAGTGTAAAACCCATTTCGGCAAGGTAGCCGTTTACCTCACTCTCATATTCACTCACCTCTTTTGTCAACTCAGGTAGGGTGTTTTCGTACCGTTCCACAAGTGAAGCAACTTCTGTACCAATACGATGAGTGACTGATTGCATCAATGCCATGCAACCGCCAATGACAGTGGCGAGCCACTTGCGTTCAACAACAAGTGTTCTAATTTCATCCTCAGTGAGAGAGGCATATTTCTCTACCACCTTATTCGTCAGTGTTGTCGTCAGCTCCTTGATTTGGGCTTTCAGATAAGTCAATTCGTCATATTTGTCAAGATACTCCTTAAACACGGCAAGCGTGTCAGGAAGAAGAGGATGGTAGTTCTCAATTTCACCAATTCTTCTCTTGATGTCCGCTTTGTTGAATTTATCCCAGCCTTCAAAAATGTCTTGGTGCTCCGTAATGAAAGCGTTTCTTGCAAATTTTGCATTTTTGTTGTTGCTTGGCATTTCTGCTAAAGTCAACAAGATTTCCTTTTCCCCTTTTATCGGTTTCTTGCAAGTTGCAGATTTGTATGCTGCTCTTATTTCATTAACTTTGTCATAGCCATTGAAATCATCCTCATGCTCCTCTGTTATTTCTTGCATCAAAGACTCGATTTCTTCTTGTTTTGCCTTTAGGGTATCAATATGATGCTTCTCGTCTGAAAAATATTCATCAAGTACGATGTTTACAGGAAGAAGGTCGCATACTATCTCATCATACATGCAAGGTATCTCTTTTGTCTTAGACTTATCGCTTTCAGTATCGCTGCCATTATCCTTCTTGTTCTTCTTTTCCTTGACTTCCTTAATTTTGATGGCTTTTACTTCAGGGTAAGTCCAACCATCATTAGAAATCATATAACAGTCATCCTGCATAGTATCTGCCCAGTAGTTTAGCAGGACATCATAGGTATCATAAGCATCTACGAGTCCACTATGCTCCATAGTTTTCGCTAATAGACTTTCAGACCAGTCGGCAATCAATTCTTTTGGATGGACACCTTGATTGATAGCCATCATCTTTGGTTCGACATCTTCTTTCCATCCATTTAATACTTTGGCAAAAGCTTCTCCTTGTGCCTTATAGGAAGAATCGCTGTCTATTACATCATTGATGTCTTCTTTTTTAGGCATTAAAGAATAGTACCCATTGTTGGCACCACTGAAAAGTTTGTCCTTCAATGTTGGGCAAGCCTTCCAAAAGATTTCCATGTTTTCAACATCGGTAGCTGGAAGCCCACCATGCAGATGAGCTTCTATGTCGTGCTGAATCTCGGAGTCTATAGGTTGGATGTAACGAGAAATATTCAAATTGTAGTCATTCTTCTCAATCTCACTCCACTCTACCAATCGGCAATAATGTGGTATGGTTTGCTGAGCATCCCAAGCATCTACGATGTGTTTGATGTCCTGTTCACGAAGGCGGTTCTTCGCACCATCTTTCGTAAAGCCGTCTTTGGCATCAATGACAAAGATGCCCTTACGGCAATCCTTGTTTTTCTTGTCGATGATGATGATGGAAGCAGGAATACCTGTACCAAAGAAAATGTTTGGAGGTAAACCGATTATACCCTTGATGTAATGTTTTTCGATAATCTCCTTGCGGATGTCATATTCTGCATTTCCACGAAACAGTACACCATGAGGCAAGATGCAAGCACCACGTCCAACATCAGCTTTCATGGAACTGATGAGGTGCAGTAAAAAGGCATAGTCTCCACATTTTTCCGGTGGTAACAGGCTGGCTGTCCAGCGATTATATTTGTCTGGAAGCATGTCTGAGGCAAGCCAGTTCTTCTGTGAAAAAGGAGGGTTTGCCACACAAACATCAAAAGTGCTCAACATACCATATTGAGTGAACTGAGGATTGCCCAAAGTATCTCCCACCTTAATCTCAGCATTGCTTACTCCATGGAGAAGCATATTGAGTTTTGCCAATGCGGCCGTGCTGCTGTCTTTTTCCTGTCCACAGATAGACACACGAGGATTGCTTGCTTCTGCCAAAGCACGAAGCAAGAGAGAGCCAGAACCGCATGTAGGGTCGTAAATGGTTTGCTCGGCACGGTTAAGATCGTTGATTCGTAGCACCTTCGCCATGACACGACTCACCTCGGCAGGAGTATAGAACTGTCCTTTACTCTTACCACTTTCAGCAGCAAAGTTCTTCATTAAGTACTCGTAAGCATCGCCCAACAAATCATCGTCAGCTGCACGGTTACGTGAGAAATCAAGTGCGTCGTTCTCAAAAACAGCAATCAATCGAGATAGGGTATCCACCATAGTCTTGCCACTCCCCAACTTGTTTGGATCATTGAAGTCTGGAAGGGCAAGGTCGCCTATCTGTCTGGCGTTCAGCTCCTTGATGGCCTCCAATTTTTGGTTGATTAACTCTCCAATTTTATCATTCCGTTTGAGTGCGATAAAATCTTTGAAGTAGCACCCTTCTGGAACTTTCAGGCGAAAGCCTGGTTGTCCTGCTTTGTCTGATAGATATTTGATGAAGAGAACGATGAGAACGTAGTCTTTATATTGACTGGCATCCATAGAGCCACGCAAAGCATTGCATGACTCCCAAAGTGCACTGTATAATTGTGATTTTTTTATAGCCATATTATTTGTATATTAATTATGAGTTCTGTGAAGCAAGGCGGTAAATTTCATAAATGTCTTGCTCTGTCATTGCTGGGAATAAAGCCTGTAAGTCATCACGTAAGTCCCAACTTGCGTTGCTGTCAGGGTCTTGCCAATTACGCCCAGCATTCTTGTATATGAATTCATCTATTGTCTTGATGATGCGGATAGTCTCATCTTTGTCTTCTGGAGCATGCCATGTGGCACGATTGTTCCATAGGGCTTTACTACGCCTGTTTGCCAAGTCGGATGGTGCATCGTTGCCATGTTTGATGGCTTTTATATGTTCTATTAGAGCTTCTATCTTTTCTTTTGCCGTGGCATTGCGAGCCTTTAGCTCTTCAAGGAGTGCCTGCAATTTGTCACTGAAAAGTTTATATTCCTCCGCATCACCGCTGTTCCAGTCTGTGTTTACTCGGCGAGCCTTACCTTCGATAGCCTCTGCTGCTCCATTGGCATTACCTCCTGCTTCGTTGATGGCTTTTTCGGTTGCTTCTTTGGTGTCTGTAGAGTCATTGATGAGGTCAAGAAATGAGAAATCTGCCGATGATGGAATGAATGTTTCTGCATCCTCCGCCCTAATGTGTTGGTCAAGAAGTTGACGCATATCGGGGTCAAGCGTCTTTGGGTCAAAGTCATCACCTGATTTTTGCTTGACTTTTCGCTGAACCGTTCCCGCTTCTCGTGAAAGTGAGGCGAAATGATTTATTTGTTCTGCCGTGAAATCTGTTTTTGAGAAATAGTCCGACATGTTGTTATATGCCGTGACCATACTTCCTGTAATACTATACATGATGTTACGGCGAGCTTGCGCAGGTTCTTCGCCATCATATTCCTTGATATAATATTCAGACAAAGCCTCCAAGTCGTTCAAACTTTTACTCTCCCAAATAGTTTTTAATCCCTCGTATGCTTCTGTGACAGCAAGAAGTTTTTCCTTGCATTTATTCACTGCACTATCCAGAAGTCCATCTATGTCCACATCATCGAGTCCTTCAAAGCCTGAACCATCATTGAACTTGGTGACAACATTTTCTATGCTGCTGAAAAGATTCTTGAAATCAACAATGCGTCCAAATTCTTTGTGAGTCTTGACTATAATGTCGCCCTTGTCATCTTTGATGTCCTCGCCAAGTCGGTTGACACGACACACTGCTTGGAACAGCGTATGGTCTTTTATCTCATTATCTATATAGAGAATAGTGGCGCAAGGGGCATCAAAGCCTGTAAGCAACTTGTTGACTACAATTAAAAGTTTCATCTGGGCAGGACGCTTCACGAAAAGCTCTTTTGCCCACTTTTCATACTCATCAGCATTCTTTACTCCAGCTTCTTCAAACGATTTCTTCGCCCAGTCGTACTTGAATTTTGCTTCTGTAGTCTTGTTATTATCGGCAGAGTTGTTGGCTATATCACTGTCCGTAGGGTCGTAACTTGTTACAACTGCACATCTACCTTTCAAATCGCTACTTGAGAAAAACTTATAATAACGATAGGCTTGGAAAATAGAGCCAGCTATGAGCATGGCGTTACACCAATCATGTTTCAGTAATCCATAATTCAAGTCATCAAGAATGCTGTAACCAATACGTTCTATGCGTTCTTTTGTGGAATAGATACGCTCCATTGTTGCCCAACGTTCTTCCACCATTTGCTTTTGCTCTGGGGTAAGTTCACGCCCTGCTGTAAGTGCAGCAAGCTTTTGGTCAATCTTCTCTTTGCTCGTAAGTTGCTGTTCCACATTGCGGTATTCATATTGTAGGTCAAGGATAACCTTGTCCTCAACTGCTTGTTTGTGAAGATATTTGTGAATATATGATCCGAATGTGCGTTCTGACATGCTCTTAATGGCATTGTATGGGTCTCCTTTGTCTTTCTTCAGTAAAGGTGTGCCGGTAAAACCTATAAGCATGACTTCCTTTCCCATGATAGCACGCATTGCTTCATGGAGGCGACCGCTCTGGGTTCGATGACATTCATCAACAAATACGAAGATGTTGTCACCTTTTACACTGAAATGATTACCATATTTTTTGTCAATGATAGTTTGCAGTTCATTCAGATACTCATCAAGGCTGACTTTTGTTCCAGACTCATCCTTTTCAGCTTCATCATTATGTTTGTGTGCGCCAAACTTGTGAATTAACGAACAGATTAGCCATTCGTCTCCTTTGTTTAATGTATCAAGAAGGTCGCTGCACGATTCTGCATGATGAAGTTTGTTGCCTCCCTTTACAAAAGTACCAGCAAGCTGTAAGTCAAGTTCCTTTCGGTCGGTGATTACAACGACACGAGGATTGGAAAAGTTCTTCTGGATATAGGAAGCCAAAGCTACCATCGTAAGACTCTTTCCTGAGCCTTGCGAGTGCCAAATGACTCCACTTTCTTTTTGAGGCATTCTTTTAGCAGCTGCTTTAATGGCATATATCTGATGCGGGCGTAATACCTTCTTAATACCACCATCATTCAGCACACCATAATGAAAGAAGAACATAAAGTTCTCCTTGTCGAAAAACAGACGGTATGCTTCTTTCTCTGTAATAGTGTCACCAACTTTATTTGTATCTCTTTTCCATTTACACCAAAAGGGAAGAGGAGTACCTATTGTTCCATAACGAAACTCTACATCATCATTTGAGGCAATGGTGAACTGTGTTGTGGTAAAAAATGATGGTATAAAATCACGTTCGTTGCTAAGATGTTGTTTAATGCCTTCCTCGTAGTTGACCAAACTTCGTTTCAGTTCAATGACTGCAAGTGCTATTCCGTTCACATAAACCACAATGTCGGGACGCTTGTTTTTGCCAAGGAGAGGGTCTATATAACTAACCTCTTCTGCAATCGCAAAATGATTGTTTTGTGGATGGTCGAAATCGAAAAACATTACATCTTCATGATTCTCTTCTGGTGATGGTTGTGACTTAATACCCATTATCAGTGTATCGTACAAATCTGTATTGCACTGTATGAGACTACTCATCTTGGAATCACCAAGGCGAGCCTTATCCTTCAATTTTACCAAAACATCCTCTATTTGCATTTCTGTACGACCTTGTTCTTTCAGGAAAGAGCGTACTTCGTCATCCAATATCGGTGAGTTGGCTACACCCATATTGTTTACATTAGCACCTTTAGCATACTGCCAGTTGCCAAGATAAGTATATCCAAGTTCTTCTTGGAAACGCTTTACGAGAGCATTTTGATACTCTCGTTCTTTCTGTTCTTGATAGTTTGCCATATCTCTTATAGAGGAAATTCGTTTAATTGTTCTTTTATTTTTTGCCATCCTGGAAGGTAAGTTCCGAGTATGTGTCGAAACCTGTCTGTATGGTTTTGCTCAATGAGGTGAGTGAGTTCATGAGCTATCACATATTCAATACAGTTTAATGGTTTCTTTGCCAACTGGAGGTTGAACATGATTTTGCCACTTTCTTTGTGACACTTGCCCCAACTGGATTGCATTTGTTGAATAGTCCAAGTTGTTGCTTTCACCCCAAGAATTTGCTCCCATTTTGCAACAAGCCGTTCTGTTATTGGTATTAATTGTTCTTTGTACCAAGTCCATAAAACATTGGCTATATTTTCTTTGGAAGTGTGTTCTGACACATATATAATAATGTAGTTTCCTCGTATCTCTACATGATGAGTACAAGTTTTGTCCCTAATAACTTTCAGTCGATAAAGTTCACCTTTGAAGAAATGTGCTTCTCCTGAAATATATTCTCTTTCGTCTTGTATGGTATAGGACATTGTTTCCTTTCGTTTTAAGGTTATCCATACCCATTTTTTGAGGATGAACAGCTTTATTTGTTCATCAGTATATTCGTTAGGGGCAGATACATGAATCCTCCCATTTGGCGGATAAACTGCCAAATGTAAGTTTTTGATGGGCTTGTGCTCAATTTCTATTTCGATACCATTGACTAACATTACTTATTTGTTGTTCTCTTGCGATAATAGATAAGATTTATATTCACGTACTATTAACTCTCTCAAATCCACTTCAAGCAAATCTGCTATTTTTAATAGACTGCTCAAATCTGGTTGTGATGAGTTTGTACACCACTTTGAAACGGTGGAAGGTGTTACTCCCATCTGTTCAGAAAGCCATTTGTTTGTACGTTTCTTTTCTACCAGTACAAGTTTTATTCTATTTATATCTTCCATATTGCCAAAAAATTATAGTGCAAAGATAGTGAATTAAATTCAATTTTTCAAACTATAACGTATTTTGTATGCGTAAATAAGGAGTATATTCAATAAAATCATATTAATATATCCAACCATAGATTTTAAAGGCAGGATTTTGAATATAAAAAATGAATTTGCCGAGAATATAACAGATACAAGTAAATTAACTCGGCAAAAACTCGGCAATTTCGTAAAAGCAAAAATCCTAACTGCTCAATATCAAGCAGTTAGGATTCTGTATGGTGCGCCTGAAAGGACTCGAACCTTCACGTCCTAAAACACCAGATCCTAAGTCTGGCGCGTCTACCAATTCCGCCACAAGCGCATTAGCGGATGCAAAGTTAGTGAAAAATGGTGAGACTGGCAAAATATTATGTGACTTTTATGATCCGCACCGACCGGTGCGGATGCTCGTAACGACCGATGCGGATGGCAGAACTCTACTTCTTAAGCTCTTCGATGAATCGCTTCATCTCTGCCTCGTGTGCCTTTGCCTTGAGGAAGAGGTGCCACTGGTTGCGGGCGCGTGTGAGGTTGTGCTCGGCATACTGGCACTTCCAGTAGTGGTCGCCCGAGAGGTAGTCCCAGAGGAAGCGCACGCACTGCATGTAGGGGAAGAGCTCGGCGGCGTAGGGGAGGAGCGACACTTCGAGCGGAGTGAGGAAGCGTTGTGCTGACTCTAAGTAGCCGCGTGTGAATGCCTCGAAGATGTCCATGCGGAAATCGATCTTCTCGTACTCGGGCGAGTCTTCGGCAATGGTGTTGGCAGCGGTGCGCAGGAAGTCGCCGTAGTCGCTGACGAAAAGCGACGGCATCACGGTGTCGAGGTCTATCACGCAGAGCACCTTGCCCTGCTTGTCGAACATCATGTTGTTCACCTTCGTGTCGCAGTGGCACACGCGTTTCTGCAGTTTGCCATCGGCGAGGAGTCGTTCGCCCAGGCACATCTCGTCCATGTACGCCTCAATCTCTTCTACGAACTGCTTCACGCTCTCGGCGCGTCCAACGGGGTTTTCGGCGTACACCTTGCGTAGCTGGTCGCGGCGTAGGCACATGTTGTGGAAGTCGGGGATTGTCTCGCCCAACTGGTCGGCTATGTCAGCTAAGCGCGCCTCGAAGTCGCCGAACGCCTTGCCTGCGTCGTAGGACGAGTCGGGTGTCACGGTTTCCATCGTCACGGCATCGCTGATGAATACCGACACGCGCCAGTAGTTCTCACCGTCGAAGAAGTAGGTCTTGCCCTCGGCGGTGGGCACGAAGCGCAGCACGCGGCGGTCGAGGTCGTCGACACCCTCCGCCTTCAGCTGCTCGCGGATGTGGTTGGTCACGGTCTCCACGTTGTGCTGCAGCAGGTCAACATCTGTGAAGATGTGGTGGTTGATGCGTTGCAGAACGTAGTCGGGGCGGTCTGTTTCAGCGGTATGTATGCGGTATGTGTCGTTGATGAGTCCGTTGCCGAGTGGCTTGATGTCGCTCACGGTGCCCTCGATGAGGAACTTGCTGGTTATGTTGTTTAGATTGTTCATAGTTTTTATTATTTGATTTTTGCAAATTTACTGCTTTTTATTATAATAGATGATGTTATGGCGGCTTATTTCGCTTTTTTGCAGTAACTTTGTGGTGATAGACAAATAAAAAAACTAATCATAATGCAATCAAAAAAACAACTCCTTGCGCTTCTTGCGCTTTGTGCCTTGGGGTCTGCCAACGCTTTCGCCGAGCGGAACACCCCTTTGAAGTATTGGTTCGACCGTCCGACGACGATGCGCGGACAGGCAGTGTGGCTCGCTTCGAGTCCCGACCGTATGCCTACCGAGCGCCAGCTGGTGCGTGCCGGCGACTTGGTGAACAACCCCGACCCCGAATGGGAGTCGCAGTCGCTGCCAATCGGCAACGGCAATATCGGTGGCAATGTGCTCGGCTCGGTTGAGGCTGAGCGCATCACGTTCAACGAGAAGACACTCTGGCGCGGCGGTCCGAACACCTCGCGTGGCGCTGTCTACTACTGGGACGTGAACAAGCAGTCGGCTCACGTGGTGGGCGAGATACGCGAGGCGTTCACCAAAGGCGACTGGCAGAAGGCGGAGCTGCTCACACGCAAGAACTTCAACAGCGTGGTGCCCTACGAGGCTGATGCCGAGGAGCCGTTCCGCTTCGGCAGCTTCACAACAGCCGGCGAGTTCTACATTGAGACCGGACTCAGCTCAGTGGGAATGACCGGCTATCGCCGTGAGCTTTCGCTCGACTCTGCTCTTGCGAAGGTGAGCTTCTGCAAGGACGGCGTGCAGTACGAGCGCGAGTATTTCGTGTCGCATCCTGCCAACGTGATGGCGGTGCGCTTCGCTGCCTCGCAGCGTGGCAAGCAGAACCTCGTGTTCTCCTACGCTCCCAACCCTGTGTCGACGGGCGAGATGAAGGCGGACGGCACCGACGCGCTCTGCTGGCTGGCACGTCTCGACAACAACAGTATGGAGTACGCCGTGCGCATAAAGGCTGTGGCTAAGGGCGGCGCGGTGAGCAACGAGGGCGGCAAGCTCACGGTGAAGAATGCCGACGAGGTGGTGTTCCTCATCACTGCCGACACTGACTACCGACCCAACTACGACCCAGATTTCAGCGACCCGAAGGCTTATGTAGGTGTAGACCCTAAACAGACTACTGCCGACTGGCTCGCCAAGGCTGCCACAAAGGGCTACGCTTACCTGCTCAACGAGCACTATGCCGACTATTCGGAGCTTTTCAACCGCGTGCGTCTGAACATCAACAACGCTTCGGTTGATGCCGACGACCTGCCCGTGAACCGCCGTCTTGAGGCTTACCGCCAGGGCAATCCCGACTACTACTTGGAGCAGCTCTACTATCAGTTCGGTCGCTACCTGCTCATCTCGTCGTCGCGTGCCGACAATATGCCGGCTAACCTGCAGGGCTTGTGGCACAACAACGTCGACGGACCGTGGCGCATCGACTACCATAACAACATCAACCTGCAGATGAACTACTGGCTGGCTTGCCCGACGGGACTCTCGGAGTGCGAGCTGCCGCTCTTCAACTTCATCCGCACGCTCGTGAAGCCGGGCCGCGTAACGGCGAAGTCGTACTTCGGCACACGTGGCTGGACAACGTCCGTATCGGGCAACATCTTCGGCTTCACATCGCCGCTCTCGAGCGAGGATATGTCGTGGAACTTCTCGCCGTTCGCTGGTCCGTGGCTCGCCACACACCTCTGGAACTACTACGATTTCACGCGCGACCGCCGCTTCCTCGCTGACAACTACGAAATACTGAAGGAGTCTGCCGACTTCGCGTCCGACTATCTCTGGCATCGCGCCGACGGCGTGTACACCGCTGCTCCGTCTACATCGCCCGAGCACGGACCTGTTGACGAGGGTGCTACGTTCGCCCACGCCGTGATACGCGAGGTGCTCCTGGATGCTGTTGAGGCTAACCGCGTGTTAGGCAAGAGTGCCAAGGAGCGCCGCCAGTGGGAGGACGCGCTGAAGCATCTCGCGCCGTATAAGATAGGACGCTACGGACAGCTCATGGAGTGGTCGACCGACATCGACGACCCGAAGGACGAGCATCGCCATGTGAACCACCTCTTCGGTCTGCACCCGGGTCGCACCGTGTCGCCAGTCACAACGCCCGAACTGGCTAAGGCATCGCGCGTGGTGCTCGAGCATCGCGGCGACGGCGCAACGGGATGGTCGATGGGCTGGAAACTCAACCAGTGGGCACGTCTGCACGACGGCAATCATGCCTACACGCTCTACGGCAATCTGCTGAAGAACGGCACGCTCGACAACCTCTGGGACACGCACGCTCCGTTCCAGATTGATGGTAACTTCGGCGGAACAGCCGGCGTAACCGAGATGCTTATGCAGAGCCACATGGGATTCGTCCACCTGCTGCCTGCACTACCCGACGCTTGGGCAGAAGGCTCAGTGAGCGGACTGCGTGCCAAGGGCAACTTCACCGTGTCTATCAGTTGGAAGAACGGCAAGCTCGCTGAGGCGACAATACTCTCCGGTTCGGGTGAACCGTGCGAGGTGCGCTACGGCGAGGCGGTGCTGAAGTTCAAGACAAAGCGAGGCGGAAGCTATAAGGTCGTGTTCTGCGAGAACAAGCTTGTAGGGGGTGCACTTGTCTCAAGTGCACCAACCAAGTAAAATACCAATTAGTTGGTGCACATTCTGTTCGGTTGGTGCACATTTTGCTCAGTTGGTGCAGTCCTTGCTCAGTTGGTGCACTTGAGACAAGTGCACCCCCTACAAGTGCACCCCCTGAAACAACAAAGGTCGAGCGAAATCGCTCGACCTTTGTTGTCTTTGTATTATTAATACTCATTCTCTTTGTTGCAGTGTATTATTAATACTCATCCTCTTCGTTGCTGTTGTCATCATACTCCCACGAGTCGAAGTAGTTGCGCGATGGAGCGAAGTGACCGCCGCCGTAGCCCGGTTCCAGGTCTCCAATATTGCCAGTTCCGCCACCGTCACCAATCGATCCTGCCATTATGCTCATTGCCTCTATTTCCACTGTTGTAATAGATGGCTTTATATAAAGTTTTCTTTTCATGTTTAATGTTTAAGATGTTATATTTACTTTACTACGACCTTCTTGCCGTTCTGGACATAGATGCCGCTCTTCAGTGTGCTGAGTGAGTTGCCTACGCACTGTCCCTGCAGGTTGTACACCGGCGTGTTGCTTTCCTCAGTGTCGAATATTTCGCCGAGCGATGTTGTCGCTCCGTCGAGGTTGGCACGCAGCTTCTTGATGTCTGTGCCCTCCGGCACGATGAAGTATGCACGCAAGCCGTTCATCTGGCAAGCTTCCGCATCAGCCGGGTAGTAGAACTTGTTGCCGGCACCGATGTATATGTTCGTCTTGTCCTGCACCAGTGTTACGTGGTTGTAGATACCCTTCATCTGTACTGTGCTTGCATCGCCCACAGCCTGCGGGTTGCCGTTAGTGTCGAGTCCTGTAGCCACCATGCTTACTCCCTCGAATGTCGGGTTCTTCACAACGGCGTTGCCAGGCTTCATGATGTACGGCTTGCCAGCCTCGATGTTGGCTACAGTTGCGAAGTACACAATGTTGTTCTCGCATCTGCCTTCGTATGTGCGGAGCTGTGTGCCCTCGCCGAAGTACTGTGTCACCTGGTCTTTATCGAGTGCGAACGGCACGCAGAATGAGTTCCAGTGGCTTGCTTCGAGTGTGCGCTGCAGCGTCACGTTGGCGTTCTCGTATGTCTCGATGACGTTGTCGGTCTTTGTCTCGTCGAGAGTGTAGCTCTTTGCTTTCGGTACTTCTACAGTGACGATGATGTTAGTGGCGCGAGCCTGAGAACTGTTTGTAAATACAACCTCCTTAGCAGAACCTACCCAAACACCATTGTTAGGATCTGTACAGGTGTAGTTGTTGTCTGCAGAAGTCAGGTTCGTCAACGGATTGCTAGTTTTATTATCTATAATGTTATTGCCTACAAACTCAATCTTCGTGATTTTACCAATCTTGGTTGAGATGGTATGGGTTGAACTATAGAAGCGATAATTATCATCGCGTCCTAATGCAGCACTTTCTGAAGAAATCAGGACACATCCCTTTTCCACTGTATCATCAGCAGTTGTTGATGAATTATTTCCCTTATCTACGCCAGCAACGAACTCGATGTTTTTTTCTTCTACTGCGCTGTTGGTTACCTTCAGCGTGCATGTAGCCGTTGTCTCCTTATATGTATCGTTAGCAGCACCGGTAGCGGTGATGGTGTATGTGCCACTAACTTCAATAAGTGCTTTTCCGTCAGCTTTTCCAATCGTTGCATTAGCACTTTCTGGCGATATGGTGTAAGTTACGTTGAGGCTGTGTGGGTTCTGCAGCACATTTGCTGCGTTGAATGTTACACTACCTTCTGTTGCTTCTGCTAAATCTGCGTTGTAACTCTCTGCTGCGAACTTGAAGTCGGCATCAGTTGTGCGATGGTCTTCAATCACGAGTTGGTAAGATGCTGTGCCTGCAGCATACTTGTCTGTAGCAGCCGATGTGGCGGTGATGATCACCTCGCCAGTATTGTACATGTGAATTGTATTGCCCTCAACCTTTGCGGTTGCGTCGTCGGAGCTTGCGTATGTGATAGCAGATGCGTCAAGGTCTTCAGGCTTGGTGATGGTCTGAAGGTCAATAGTGCCCGCTACTAACTCCTTTGTTACAGTTGCCTCGGCGAATGAGATGGCAGGAGCAGGCTTCTTCTCTGCTGTTGTGACGATGATTTGGGTGATGTTTCTTATTACACTTCCTGGATTTGTGAATGTTACAGACTCTTCATAGCCAGTCCAAGTGCCAGAGGCTTTGTCGTAAGTGTTTTTGTCTGTTGTGAAATTTGGGTATATAGTATTAGAACCAATAAACTTAATGCTTGTAATTACTCGTGTAGGATCGGTAAGTGAGAACGTTGTTTTGCTATCCTTATAGAAGCGGTAGTCTGTGCCATTTCCAAGTATAGCTTTAGTTGAATATATCTTTACAATACTCTTGTTTAAGTTGTCTTCTATTTGTTGAGAAGAGTTGTTTGATTTGTCTTCAGAAACATTGAACGTAATCTCCGACAAATCAACAGCCTTCTTGTTCGTGATCTGATACGTAGCAGTAGAGCCAGAGTATTGTGTTGGGTCTGCAGGTGTGAATGTGGCAGTGATGGTTGTTGTGCCATATGTTGTGGCGTTGATGGTTACTGCGCCAGTCGTGGGGTTGACAGTAGCCACAGCGTCGCCCGAAGCTGCGTATGTGATAGTGCCGTCAATGTTGTTAGCTTCGGTAGCGGTGTAGCCCGTGAAGTCTGCGCCAGCATCGGTCTTGCCTTCGGTAAGAGTGATGTCGGTGCTATTAAAGGACAGAGAGGTAGTGATGTGGTTGTCTGTGTTTTCGACAGCGTATGAGTCGGTAGATGTTTGGTAGGTGTCAGTTTTAGGCAGGGTGGCTATGATGAAAGCCTTGCCAAACTTAGTGTTGGTGAATGTCAGTTCGCCGGTTTTAGAGTCAACGGTTACGATGTCCGCGTCAGAGCTTGTATATTCAATAAGATTAGACAAGTCGGTCTTGTCGTCGCTCTTTGTAGCGGTAGCTTTAGGCGTGGTAAAACCATCAAGCGTTCCATTGGTGAATGTGAATGTCTTGCCAGAGTTGGTGCCAAAGGTGGTAGTGGTGGAAGCTGCATCCTCAAAAGTGACAGCTATACTTAATAGGTATAGAGCTTTTTTAGTTTTATTCTTACTGATGTTAACAACGATTTCTCCAGTAGCTTCTCCACTAAACGAATAGACAGCATTGGTTGTTGTCAAATTTTGCGTTTTACCAAAAGCCTTACCTCCAACTGTGCAGCTTATTTTAGGGGATCCTGAGTCGGCTGCAGAAGAGTTGACAACAATTTTTGTAATCTTCTTGTCTGAATACGAAGATGAGGTCGCTTTTAGATATGAAACAGTAGCCTTAGTAGTTCCATAGTGTATTCCTTTGTCTGTATCAAACGTGGATTCTTTAGCATCCGATGTTATAGTCCATTCACCTTTTTTGTTATCAATGCCTTTTCCATTACATGCTTTTGTGAATGTTAAGGTTGCCGTTTCTTGAGCATACCCCCCCACCGTACACACAATCGTGAGCAGTGTGAGCATAAAGAATCGTAAATGTTTAGTCATAATATGTAATTTTTAATGTTATAGGCTTGTCGTTATGTCGTTAAAATTACGAATGTTGTAGTTGAGATAAGGGATGTTGTTTCTTTGAATGCAAAATTACATCTAATGTTTTGTATTTGTATTAAAATAATGTTTAAATAATGTAAAAAGGGTATGGCATTGTGTGAATGTCATACCCTTTATGGTTGCGTGGGTATGGCAAGGATGCCATACCCTCCTATTATTACTCATAAACCCAGTAGCCGGTGGTCTGCTGCTGTGCTGTGCCGTCTTTAGCCGGAGCAGCTGCAGCGGATGTTTTGCGGAAGTAGCCTACGAGTGTTACGTCGAAGATGAGTGTGGAGTAGGCTGCGCCCGGCGTGGCTGACGAGCCGTATGCCAGCTGATGGGGCATGTACACGAGCCATCTGTCGCCGATGTGCATGTTCTGCAGAGCTGTGGCGAAGCCTTTCACCACACCGCTCACGGCGAAGGTGCGTGGCTTCATCGTGCTGAGGTTGTACTCGCCTTGCCACGACTTGTCGAAGACATAGCCCTCGGCGTAGCTTGTGGATGGCAGCAGACGGCCGCTGTAGTGCACCTTCACCGAGTCGGTGAAGAACGGGCAGCCCAAGCCCGTGCCAGCGTTGAGCACGTTGGCAAGCACGAAGTCGTAGCTGTGTGTAGCCACCTGGTCGTTGAGGCTCCATGAGCGCAGCACCTTCCAGTCGGCAGCACCACCCGCCACCAGCTGCTTCACCTCGGCATACTTCTTGTCGTAGTATGCCTCGTTGGTCTTTCGCCAGTTGGGGTACTCCTCCTTCTCGTTGTCGGTCTCGCTGCACGACGACAGGCTTGCTGCGAAGACGGTCGTCATGGCGAGGAGTATGAATAAATAGTATTTCTTCATTTAGTATGTTTTTACTGCAATTTCTTGAGCAGGCTTGTGATGCTCACCTTGTCCTCGATGATGCTGAGGAGCTGGTCGATGCTCACGCGCTCCTGCTCCATTGTGTCGCGGAAGCGGAGTGTCACGGTGTTGTCCTGCAGCGTGTCGTAGTCGACGGTCACGCAGAACGGTGTGCCCACTGCGTCCTGACGGCGGTAGCGCTTGCCGATGGTGTCCTTCTCGTCGTAGCTTGTGTTGAAGTGGAACTTCAGGTTGTTCACAATCTCGCGAGCCTTCTCGGGCAGTCCGTCCTTCTTAACGAGCGGTAGCACGGCGAGCTTTGTCGGCGCGAGTGCGGGCGGGAGCATGAGTACGACGCGTGTCTCGCCGTTTTCGAGCTGCTCCTCTTTATAAGAGTGGCACATCACGCTGAGGAACATGCGGTCTACACCGATAGATGTCTCGATGACGTACGGAGTGTACGACTCCTTGGTCTGCGGGTCGAAGTACTTGATTGAGCGGCCTGAGAACTTCTCGTGCTGCGAGAGGTCGAAGTTGGTGCGGCTGTGTATGCCCTCTACCTCCTTGAAGCCGAACGGCATGTGGAACTCGATGTCGGTAGCGGCGTTGGCGTAGTGAGCCAGCTTCTCGTGGTCGTGGAAGCGGTAGTTCTCGGCGCCGAAGCCAAGAGCCTGGTGCCACTTCATGCGCAGCTCCTTCCACTTCTGGAAATACTCGAGCTCGGTGCCCGGCTGCACGAAGAACTGCATCTCCATCTGCTCGAACTCGCGCATACGGAAGATGAACTGGCGTGCCACGATCTCGTTGCGGAACGCCTTACCGATCTGTGCGATGCCGAACGGAATCTTCATGCGGCCCGTCTTCTGCACGTTGAGGTAGTTGACGAAGATGCCCTGTGCTGTCTCCGGACGGAGGTACACCTTGTTAGAACCGTCGGCTACGGAGCCCATCTCTGTAGAGAACATGAGGTTGAACTGGCGCACGTCGGTCCAGTTCTTTGTGCCGCTGATCGGGTCTACGATCTCCTCGTCTATGATGATCTGCTTCAGCTCGGCGAGGTCAGGTCCCTGCATAGCCTCTGTATAGCGTGCGTGGAGAGCGTCGCGCTTCTGCTGGTGCTCGATTACGCGAGCGTTTGTGGCGCGGAACTGTGCCTCGTCGAAGCTCTCGCCGAAGCGCTTGCGAGCCTTGGCAATCTCCTTCTCAATCTTCTCGTCGTACTTCGCAATCTGGTCCTCGATGAGAACGTCGGCACGATAGCGCTTCTTTGAGTCGCGGTTGTCGATGAGCGGGTCGTTGAATGCGTCTACGTGTCCGCTTGCCTTCCAGATAGTAGGGTGCATGAAGATGGCAGAGTCGATGCCCACGATGTTGTCGTGGAGCAGCACCATGCTCTTCCACCAGTATTGTTTGATGTTGTTCTTCAGTTCTACACCGTTCTGTCCGTAGTCGTACACTGCAGCCAGTCCGTCATAAATCTCGCTACTTGGGAATACGAAACCGTACTCCTTACAGTGACTCACGATTTTCTTGAAAACGTCTTCTTGTGCCATTTTTATATGTGTTTTATTATAATTTTAGTTGCAAAGTTACGCTTTTTTGATTAATTACGTAGCGTTTAAGGAGTTAAATGTTATGAAACGGTTGTTTTGCGGTGGTAGTTGTGTGGTGTTGCGGTGATGGTTAAGTCATCGGACAGCGTACGGAATCTGATCGGGTGGCGTACGGAATCTGATCGGGTGGCGTACGGAATCTGATCGGGTGGCGTACGGGATCTGATTGGGCGGCGGACGGAGCACGATGGTAAAAGTTGTGCTAATTAGGGAATTTCCCATTGCCGATTAGGGAAAATCCTTTTGGCTTGCAGTAACAAAAGCATAACTTTGCAAGCGAAAGGAAACCTCAAGGGGCAGTTAAGGGGGTGCAGTTGTCTCAACTGCACCAACAGAATAGAAAGCTCTGTTTGTGCACATCTTGCTTTGTTGGTGCATATCTTACTTGGTTGGTGCACTTGAGACAAGTGCACCCCCTGAGAATGACAAGTGCACCCCCTGGGAGGCACCCCCTGAGAATAAGTATAACTTTTAAAAACAGAGATATTATGAAACGGTTATTCGCAACAATAGTAATGGTGCTTGGCTTCGCAGTAGCAGCCGGTGCAATGAGTTACAGTCAGGCACGCGAACAGGCGTTGTTCCTCACCGATAAGATGGCTTACGAGCTGAACCTTACCGACGACCAGTATGAGGCGGCTTACGAGATAAACCTCGACTATCTGCTCAGTGTCAACTCCGACGACGAACTCTACGGCGACTACTGGCGTTGGCGTAACATCGACTTCAGCTATGTGCTCCTCGACTGGCAGTATCGTATGTTCTGCGAGGCAGCCTACTTCTATCGTCCGCTCTACTTCAGTGCAGGCGTTTGGCACTTCGCTATATACGCTCGCTATCCGCACCGCGACTACTTCTACTTCCATCGTCCGACGGTGTACGTGAGCTATCGTGGCGGCCACTCTTGGCGTCAGAACAACGGCAGCTCGTGGTACAACGGCAGAACGTTCGGTTCGCGCCGTGGTGGCGATGCCCACTTCGGTATGCGCGACGGCTTCAAGCGCGGCGACTACGGACGTGGCAACCGCCAGTCGTTCGGCTCGCGTGGCAGCCGTAGGGTGGAGAGCAGAGGTAACAGTGGGTTCGGCTCGCGCCGCGACAACAGCGGAAGCGGTTTCGGCTCGCGCAGCTCGTCGGGCTTCGGTTCAAGCCGCAGTTCGTCGGGATTTGGCTCAAGCCGCAGTTCGTCGGGCTTCGGTTCAAGCCGTGGCTCTGGCTTTGGCAGTCGTGAGAGTAGCACGCGCACAACGGTGCGTCAGCCCGAGAGCAATAGAGGCTTTTCTGGCAGCAGCTTCGGCTCGCGTCGCGACAACTCGTCGGGCTCGTCAGCCCCACGCTCAACGTTCAAGCCGTCGGGCTCGTCAAGAAGCGGCGGTTTTGGTTCGCGCAGATAATTTATAGGGGGTGCACTTGTCTCAAGTGCACCAACAAAGCAGGAGGTGCACCAATAAAGCATTCTACCCTGTTGGTTTTCTACTCTGTTGGTGCAGTTCTTGCTCTGGCAAGCGGCAAAGCCGAGCGGAGACAACTGCACCCCCTTTGGTGCACCAATAACCATTCTACTCTGTTGGTGCACTTGAGACAAGTGCACCCCCTAAACTACTTCCTCATGCTCTGCTCCTTGCGGTATTGCGTTGGCGACATGCCGAGGTGACTCTTCGTGAACTTGCCGAAGAACGATAGGTTGGGGAAGCCCAACAGCTCCGATATCTCTTTGATGGAGAGGTTAGAACGGCGCAGATACTTCTCTATCGCCTTCACCGTGTAGCTATGTATCCAGTCGAGCGCCGTGCGCCCCGTCACCTGTTTCGTGATGTTCGAGAGATACTTCGGCGTGATGCACAGCTCCTGCGCATATTTCTTCACGGGCTGCATCCTGCCGTTGTTAGCCGACAGCATCTCGATGAAGCGCTGGAAGAGCAAGTTGGCCTGCTTGAGATTGCCCCCTTCGATGCTATACTCCACGTAGGGCGTGATGATGGCGAACAGCTCGTAGATGGAACTTTGCAGCAAGCAGTGCATAATCTCCTTATGATAGAAGCCGTGCGGATTCTTTATCTTGTGTGCAATGATGGCGTAGTACTTCAAGAACATCTGTTGGCGTTCCTCGTTGAGGTGGATCACGGGGTTGTGCGATACGTAACCGAGCAGATTAAGGTAGTCGCGGTTCACCTGCACACTGGCTTGAGCTGCCTTGCTCGACACGCCGACACTTTTCGAGTCGTAGTCGGGCGATACCATCACGTTTTCCCATGTGCTGCTGGGCAGACAGATAATCACGTCGCCCGCCTTTGCGGTATATGCGTTGGAGCTGGTTTCAAATTGTATACGTCCCTTTGTGCAGTAGACCATCATAATCATATCAAACTTGAACGTGCCGTCTACCTGCAGCACCTTGTCGATGCCGTCGAGCACAACCATGTCGCCATCTATGTAGTCGGCATTGCCGTAATGAGCGATGAGTCCCATGTCAATCTTCAGTTCTGTCATTTCGTTAGCCATTATGTTTCGTAATTAAGATTCGTATGCAAAGTTATTTTGTCATCCGCAAAGGTAGTCATTATTTCCATACCGATATTATTCCGTTTTGCCGATTTTGTATTCTTTAAGTCAGATTTTATAAAATTATTACGCCTAACGCTGGTTATGAATAATGTAAAGTAGTAGAAAAAGATGTAAACCGGTCATTAGATTACAGAAAAGTTGTAACTTTGCACGAACATTAGGCAATTAGTAAGCAAATACATATAAATAAAAACAAAAATAAGAGAAAATGAATGTAGCTATTGTTGGTGCGAGTGGCGCCGTAGGACAGGAGTTTCTGCGCATCCTCGCCGAGAGAGAGTTCCCCATTGACAATTTAGTGTTGTTTGGTTCTGAGCGTTCGGCTGGAAAGAAATACACGTTCAAAGGTAAGGAGTATGAGGTGAAGCTCTTGCAGCACAACGACGATTTCAAGGACATCGACGTTGCGTTCACATCGGCTGGTGGTGGCACCTCTAAGGAGTATGCCGAGACTATCACTAAGTACGGCGCAGTGATGATCGACAACTCGTCGGCGTTCCGCATGTGCGACGATGTACCATTGGTAGTGCCAGAGTGCAATGCCGAGGATGCTCTGAAGCGTCCGCGTGGTATCATCGCCAACCCTAACTGCACCACTATTATGATGGTGGTAGTGCTGAAGCCGCTGGAGCAGCTCAGCCACATCAAGCGCATACACATCGCCAGCTACCAAAGCGCATCGGGCGCAGGCGCAGCTGCCATGGCAGAGCTGCAGGAGCAGTATCGCGAACTGGTGAACAACGAGCCGGTGAAGGTGGAGAAGTTCCCGCACCAGTTGGCGTATAACGTCATCCCGCAGATTGATGTCTTCACCGACAACGGATACACCAAGGAGGAGATGAAGATGTTCAACGAAACACGCAAGATCATGCACAGCGACGTGCGCTGCTCTGCGATGTGCGTGCGCGTCAGCTCGCTCCGCTCTCACTCCGAGTCGGTATGGATTGAGACCGAACGCCCCATCAGCGTCGAGGAGGCTCAGAAGGCAATCGCTGCGGCTCCTGGATGCACACTGAAGGACGACCCACAGAACCTCGTCTACCCGATGCCGCTGGAGACAGCCGGCAAGGACGACGTGTTCGTAGGACGCGTGCGCAAGGATCTCGCCGACGACTGCGGACTCACGTTCTGGCTCTCGGGCGACCAGATTCGCAAGGGTGCTGCGCTCAACGCGGTGCAGATTGCGGAGTACCTGTATAAGGTGGGCGACCTGAAGTAAGCTGTTCTCCCACAGAATTATTCTGCTGAGATATCCTCCCACAGATTCCACGGATTTTCACAGATGGGACTTACACAAAGAACTCCCACAGAATTCACAGAAGCTTCTTAGGAGGGTATGGCATCCTTGCCATACCCACGCCTTCGGCATAATCCTCCCACAGATTCCACGGATTTTCACAGATGGGACTTATACAAAGAACTCCCACAGAATTCACAGAATTCACAGAATTTTAGGTGCATTTATTGCAGTGTGAGTATGGCAGTAATGTCATACCATCCTATATATCTGTGTAAATCCGTGAAATCTGTGGGAGTTTTTCTCTATAAGTACTTCCGTGAATTCCGTGAAATCTGTGGGAATGTTTTGTTTTTCTCTATTCTGTGGGAGCGTTAGAACTTGAGTTTCACGCTTGCACCAGCCATTACCCAGATGCCCGGCTGCTTCACGTTGCCCAGGTCGTAGTAGTGGTGGTTGGTGATATTGTCAGCCTTTACATATATATTGTATGTAGGCGCAGTCCACTGCAAGCGCACATCCACCTTTGTGTACGGATGATAACCGTTCATGCGCTCCTGCCAACGCAGCGCCCACGACGCCGTGAGCTGTCGCCAGATGCGATGATCAACCTGCAGCGTAGCCTTGTGGCGCAGATACTCTAAGGCGTAGAGCGAACCGAAGACATCACCGTCGGTAGAGTGCTTCTGATGGATGAACGCATAGCCAGCCTTTATGCGCGTGATGAAGAACTTCGGTAGCAACTCCTGCAGGTGCAGCGCAGCATCAACGGAGTAACCCATGTTGTCGAGTTTACCGATGTTCATAGCCTGATACTTCTTGCTCTCAGCTGTAGGGTACACCCAGTCGATGATGTCCGTACCCTTCGAGTAGAACCCACTCAGCATTGCCTCGAAGCCGTGCGTGCGGTAGCGCGTGCCCACCTTGAACGCCTCGTTCTTCTCCGGTCGCAGCGCAATGTCGCCCTGCTGCACCGAGTTGCTGGTATAAAGGTCGGTGTACGTAGGTACGCGCAACGCGCGGTTCCACGAAGCATACACCTTCCACTCGTCGTTCGGGCGGTAGCTCACGTCCACACCCGGGTAGAGGCGGAACTTGCCGTCGAGTGCCGTGTTGCGGTTGGCGAGCAAACCAGCCGACAGCGTGAAGCCGCCCACGATGACGTTATGCTCGAGGAAGATACTCGTGTTGGTGCGCTCGCCGAGTCGGTTGTACTTGCGGTCGGTGCCACCGATAGACACCCATTTGTCCTCCGGCTGCACATCGCCGTACGCCGTGCTGAGGATATGCTCGCGGCGCACGTCCACGCCAGCCGCCGTCTTGCCGAGCAGCCACGAGGCATGAGCGTTGAGCGAGCCGCCGTAGGTGTCAAGACGGTGATAATTCTCGCCGGCAGCAGCACCCTCCTTGCCCTTTATAAGCTGGTAGTGGTCGACATCCTTATGCCAGTAGACCATCGGCGTAAGCACGAAACGCTCGTCAGCCCACGGCTTTATCTCCGCCTGTGCCGACGCAAGAAAACGGCGCGTAGCCTCATACTGATTCTTGAACTTCGCACTATAGAACGTAGACGCACCGAAGTCCTGCGACGAGAAGCCGCCCTGCCACTGCATGTCTACGTAGCGCGACTTCCAACTGCCCGTGTAGTAGGCGCGACGACGACGGAAGTCGCTGTTCTCCGTGCCTCCATCGCTCTGCGTGTAGCCACCGCTCAGCTTCTGGCGCACCGCGCCCGTAGCAAGGTTCACGCTTGCGTCGCCGCCGAACGTGCCGAACGAGCCGCCCTCGGCAGTCACCGTTACGTTGTTCTCGGCATCGGCACGCGTTACGATGTTGATGGCACCGCTGAACGCCGACGAACCGAATACACGTGCCGAAGCACCCTCGAGAACCTCGATGCGCTCAATGTCGGAAAGCGAAACTGGAAAATCGGCAGCGTTGTGACCCGTCTGTGCACTCGAAATATTCATGCCATTCAATAGAATGGTGATTTGGTCGAACGTGCCGCCGTTGATGGAGATGTCCGTCTGTACACCAAAGCCCCCGCGCTGACGGACATCCACGCCCGGGACTAACTTTAAAATGTCGTTGACACTCGCTGCTTCCGCACGCTGAATGTCGTCGCGCGAAATGACAGCCACAATCTTTGCCGACTGCAATGCAGTGAGCGGAGCACGCGAACCCGTTACGAGCACCTCGTCGAGCTTCACCTCCTCACGGCTCAGCGAGTCGAGAGCCAGAGCCGACGCTACCGGCTTCGTGCTGATGCCATCTGCCTTGGCGTTGGTGAGCGTAGCCACACTGAGCGTGCAGATGAGCACCTCGCGACCCAGGCAGCTGAAAAGAGCGTAGCTGCGGTGCGTGAAGTGCTTGAAATGCAATGCCACAGGGCGTGCGTTGAAATTGTTTTTGAACATAAAAAATATAAATTGTTAATGATGATAGGGGCGTTTTGAGCGTGCAAAGTTAGTATAAACTCGGCAAATTACAAAATAAGCAGGCACGTTTTTCACCTACTCGTACACGCCGTACACCATGTAGCTGCCGTCGCCACGCAGCGTGATGCTCTTGCCCGTCGCCTCGTTGAGCGTGCCTTGCCACATCGCTGCGAACGCATACGGCTGCCAGCGCAGACCGTCGCCCTCAAGGTGCGAACACGTGAGGTTGAAGATGCTCACTTGCTGTCCGGCAAAGGTGGCAAGTTCCGTTGTGCCGGAAGCCGAAAGGAACACGCCGTGGTCGGTAGCCATCAACGCCGCGATGTGCATCTCGCGACGATAGAAGTCGAGCAGCGATATGTTGCCTAATGTGTGGTCCTCGCGCTTGCCCGTAGCTCCGACGTAAGCAATACGGCGACATCCACGCTCCACGCAGAAGCGCGTTGCCTTCGTAAGGTCGTTGTACTCCTGCTCCTCCACCTTATATATAATGTTGCGGTGCGCTGTCAGGAACTCCTGCGACATCGAGTCGCAGTCGCCGATAATCGCCGTCGGCATGTATCCGCGTCGTATCAGTTCTTCGCCAGCCGAGTCGCACGCCACAAGCATCCGTGACTGTTCGACGAGCGTGAGCGGCACGGCATGAGTGGGGAAGTCGCCACCGGCTACGACGACCGCATCGAAGCCGTCCGGCTGTAGCGATGCAAAGCTTTTGGGAGTGTGTGGTTGGTTGCACATGTTTATTATGTTTTAGTTGGCAGTGGTTGTTCGTCAACTGTACACTTTGTTTTGAGCAAGCAAAAGTACGCAATAAAAAGCACTTTCTATTGCTTTTTTCTTTATATTTGCAGCATCAAATCAAACTATTCATCTATTATTCTATTATGGCAGAAACCTCGAATACTCCGCACGTGTTGAAATCGCAAGCCAATTGGGATGCGCTTTATTTCTATCAGAAGTCGGATGTGATATATCAGCTTGCGTTCGCCTTCTGTGATCGCTTCATACACCTGTACAAAGACCGCACGCGCGACCAAGTGATACAGGCAGCACGTTCGTGTAAGCAAAATATCGTGGAAGGCTTGGCGGACGGTGTCGCCTCTACGGAGATGCAGCTGAAGCTACTCAACGTGGCTCGCGCCTCACTGAAGGAGTTGCGCGAGGACTTTGAGGATTACATCAAGTCGCGCCATCTGCAGTTCTTCGTTAGCGGTGAACCGCGCTACGCTGATATGCTCAACTATTGTCGCTATCATAATCGCCTGTCCGATTATGAGCCGTTCTTCGCGCAGTGGACTGACGAACAGATGTGCAACTATGCCATCACGCTCTGCCACTTCATCGACCGGATGATGATGTCGTTCTTGAAGAAACTGGAGCAGGAGTTTATCACTGAGGGTGGCATAAAGGAGCGTATGCACCGCGCTCGCACAGGTTATCGCCAGCAGCAGGATGAGCGCTTGAAGCAGCTTGAAGCAGAGCTGCCGCGTCTGAAGCAAGCCCTCGCTGAGGCACAGGCGGAAGCTGCGAAGTGGAAGGCTGCTTTTGAGAATCTAAAGCAAAGAGCGCTAAAGATGTATTATGAAAAGGAAGAGGAGATAAAGAGGCTGAAGGAACAGCTGGGGGAGGAGATGTAGATATTCTAGAAGTTCTAGATTTTCTAGACTCTTGATACCTGCGCCTTTTTGGCAAGCCCCTTCCACTTCCAATATCCCATGACCGCTATCACCACATACAGCCCGTAGAGCCCAGCCTTGAACGGTATGCCCTTGACCACGTACAGATAGCAGCATACAACGTCGACGGCTATCCAGAAGAGCCACTGCTCAACATACTTGCGCGCCAATGCCAATAAGCCGACGAAGCTCAGAGCGTTGGTGAAAGCATCGAGCAAGGGAACCGTACTGTTGGTGTAAGCCACCAAGACATAATATGTGGCAGCCCAGGCAAGGAAGAAAAAACCGAGCGTGCGCAAGATGAGGCGGCGAGGAAAAAACGTTATAGGAAGCTCTTCGGAAGAACTGCTAACCGCGCTTGCAGCTTCTATCTTATCATAGCTAACTGCGCTTGCGCCTTCTTTCTTATCAGAGCCTTTGCGTTTAATCATTGCCTTCCATTTCGCTCCGAACTTCCACACGGCATAGCCGTATATTGCGGCAAGCGTGTAGTAGACAGCCATGCCGGCATCACCATAGAGACCGTGGCTCCAGTAGAGGTAAATGTCCATGGCTGGCATCACGATGCCTACAATCCATAGTGCGATGCTCGCACGGTATTCGAGAACGAGATAGATGAGCCCGAGGATTGTTGTGACAATGTCGAGCCAATGAGTGGAGAGAAAATCTGTCATTTTATCAAAAAAAAACAGCCCCTCCCCGATGGGGGAGGGACGAGGTTTTAGAACTTCAGTGTTACGGTTCCCATGCAGTTGAAACCAGCCATTGGAATGTAAGCCACGGTAGAGTTGCGCTTACCCTGGTTGTACCAATCGTAGTAGACGTAGCCAGAAGCTGCATAGTGACGGTTGAAGATATTATTGAAGTCGGCACCGAGCACAATCTGCTTCAAGCCAAGCATACGCTTCGCGAAGTTGAATGTGTACGAAGCGTTCACGTTAGTCTGCGAGTAGCAGGGCAGTGAGCGATCAGAATTCTCGGTGTTGTCGAGATACTGCTTGCTGACGAAGTTGGTGTGCCATGTGGCGCGGAAACCAGCGAAGTGAACATCTACGAAGCCGTTGAGGATAGCCGACGGCGAGAAAGCAATGGTAGAGCTCTTGTATGTGTTCCATACGGCAGCACCATCCCAGCTCTCGACACACTCCTTGAAGTTATGCAGACGGTTGCGGCTCAGCGCGGCGTTACCCTCTACAGAGAGCCATGAGAGTGGGCTCCAGCCTGCAGACAGCTCGGCACCGAGACGATAAGAGTTCTTGATGTTGCGTGTCAGTGCCTCGCCGATGTCGCTCTTCTCACCAGTCATCACGAACTGGTTGACGTACTTCATGTAGTAGAAGTTGACACCTGCGAACCAGTTCTCGCCCTGATACTGATAACCCCACTCGATGTCGAGCAGGCGTTCAGGCGACGGATTGCCGTAGCCGATGTTGTCGGTGAAGTTGTTGCGCTCGGGCTCGCGGTTGGCGTAGGCGATAGAAGCGTATGCCTTGTGTCCGTTAGCATCGTAGCTGATGCCAGCCTTCGGGTTGACGAAGAAGTAGTTCTCGTTGATGTTGATGCTCTGGTTCTTGTAGTTGCCGTCGGCACCCTGCTCGAAGTGGTCGTTGATGCCGTCGGTCTGATAGTTGACATAGCGCATCTGCATATCGAGGAACCAGTTCCAACCCTTGCCGAACTTGCGGTTAGCCTTGAAGAACCAGCTCCAGTCGTTCTTATCTGCGTCAGAGTCGTAGTACTTGTAGCGACCGTTAGTGAAGTACTTTTCCTCGAGAGTCTTGTCAGCAATGTATGTCACCTTGCCCCAGTGGTTGCAACGGAAGAGCTGCATACTAAGACCGCCCGTAACATCCCACAGAGCATCCTTATAGTTCACGTTGTAGAGAGCACCATAGTTGTTCTGTGTGAGTCCTTTCTTGCGGATAGCATCCGACTTCACGAGCTTCAGTTCGCCGTCCTTTACGTACATCTCGTTGATACCAAACTTAGACGCCAACTTTGTGTTCTGCTTGAACTCGGTGTAGTAGCCATAGCCGTATGTGTAGTGAGCTGTTACGGAGTGGCTCCAACGGTCGGTAGGCTGCCATGTGAAGTTGAGGATGTTGTGGCTCTGCTCGAAGTTGTCAGTAGTCTGATCCCAGTATGAGCCGTCGCGCATCTTGTAACGCTCTGTTGTGAGCGGCTGACTTGGATCGGGTGCCCAGTTGTCATCCATCGGGATGTTGAGCGACTCGTAGAGCGGGTTGAACTTGCCCAATCCATGCTTCCACATATCCTTATAGCTCTTGATGCCCCACGCTTTGAGGTCGGTATCGCCGTCGTAGTTACATGCCGGTACGCCGTTCCATGCCTGACCTGTGTGCTCGAAGTTGCCGATGTTTTTATACGAAATCTTGAAGCGGTCGCCGAACCATGTCAGTCCGCCGTAGTACGAACCCGAGCGTCCGCTTGTGCCGTGGATGTATCCGTCGGTATTGGTCTCGTGGTAAGCACCGTCGAGTACGAGGTGATCCCAGAGCAGACCCGTTGAGAACTTGCCGCCAAAGCGGTATGTGTTGAACGAACCGTAAGAGCCAGTAACCTCTACGGTTGGCTTCAGCGACGGCGCAGCTGTAGCAAGCGACACCGCACCACCGAAGGCTCCGTCGCCGTGGGTTGATGAACCGATGCCACGCTGAATTTGTGCGCTACCCATGAGGGCTGCATAGCTGTTCATATTTGCCCAGAACACGCACTGGTCCTCAGGCGAGTTGAGAGGTACACCGTCTACCGTTACGTTAATGCGGCTACCGGCAGCACCACGCATACGCATATAAACAGTACCAGTACCCACGCCGTTCTCGCTCCATGCAAGCACGCCCGGTGTGCGAGCGAAGAGCATAGGCAACTCTTTGCCAGAGGTAGCGAAGCGCTCAAGCTCAGGCTTATTGATGTTTTCTACTGCAAATGGTGAACTCTTCGGGGCTCTTACAGCCTTTACTACCACCTCGTTGAGGTTGTTCACACGGGTAGTGTCGAGCTTGTTCTGCTCGCCAGCAGCTTGCGAAGGGCAAGTGCACGCAGCAGCCAAGGCTACTCCAATGATTTTCTTCATCTTTTTTAAAGTTGATGTTGTTATCCAATAATAAGACTATAAGGGCTTTTGAAATAAAGAAAACCGTTCGTATCTGTACCTTATCGCTACGCCGGTATTATCCGGATCAGCTCTGAGGGTATGCTCTCAGACGGTAAATATTCCGCCACCCCTTAGTCTACACTATATAAACTGGGTGCAAAGTTAACTAAATTTTGCATATTCAAACAATTTGTTTGTATAATAAACCCTAAAAAATGTGCGTAGCGGGCGGAATATGAAAAATTTGTAGTAAGTTTGCAACACTGAAAAGGCGAGCCAATAAAGGGTTGATGCGCCTTTCGATATTCACACATTATATATAATATAGAACGAAAATGGGGCGTCTGAAACTCATTTTGGCTTTGATAAGCCATTATAAATATGCCATAACCATAATCATCGGCGTGCTCACCGTGGGCTTTGTTGATGAGAATAGTTTCCTGCATCGTTTCCAACTCGAGATGCAAATCAGCGACCTGGAGGAGGAAATAGCGAAGTATAATGCGCAGAACGAAAGCGACCTGAAGAAGCTGAAGGAGATGCGACAGGGTCCGCAAGCGTTTCAGAAGATAGCACGCGAACGCTACTTTATGAAGGCTGACGACGAGGATATCTATGTGCTTAGCGACGACCCCCAACCTGAAAAAGCAAAAGAGTAAATTACAATGAAACAACTAAATACTATACAAAGCGCGCTATTCCTCATCGGAGGCGTATTAATGGTGATAGGAGCTGGCTGCTTCGTCTTTATGTTCGCACAGCAGATTGTATGCTGGATATTCCTTGTCGGAGCATTACTGTTTGCAGCGATGCAGGTGAACCAGGCATACGAAGGACATAACCCAACCATCAAGCGACTCAAGAAGATAATGACCTTCGCCGACATCTTCTTCGTATTGGCTGGTCTGCTCATGGTAGACAGTGCTAACATGTGGCTCAAGGACTACTTCGCCGACACCATTACTTACTTCAACGTAGTTTACAACAAATGGGTGTTGCTATTGCTCGCTGCAGCCATACTCGAGATGTACTCTATGCACCGCATAGCATCGGAGTTGAAGAAAGACGCAGTGGAGGACGAAGCCGACAGTGAAGAGCAGGACGATGCTCCAGCCACAGACAGACAATAAGAAAACAATAAGAACCCAATAAAAACTCAAGATAATGAAGAAGCTACTTTACGCTTTACTCTGTATAATAGCATTGGCATCATGCTCCAGCTCGTACAACATACAAGGCTCCTCGAACGTGTCCACACTCGATGGT
>OGET01000095.1_pt1 | contig 60610 bp, 40 predicted proteins | sample 1570771 | NCBI WGS metagenome assembly OGET01 (sample SAMEA2582032, study PRJEB24529) | metagenome | biome: Human gut stool | place: China | collected 2011 | reverse complement strand
TCTCCGCACAAAGCGAACCGCCATTTCACGTCAAGTGAAGTAGCACCTTAGGCTGAAAAGCCTGTGTCTATTCTATCAAATCCCTAACGATTACACAATGTGTAAAATAATAAAATTAACGCAAATGAATTAATGAAAGGAAAGAAGATGAAAAATCCATTAAAAATAGTCTGGATCGTGCTTGGATTTCTTTGTCTGGGACTTGGTACGATAGGAATTGTACTTCCTATCCTGCCAACTGTTCCGTTTTACATGGCAACGCTGTTCTGCTTTGCCAAGAGTTCAAAGAAACTGCATGATTGGTTCATAGGAACGAATTTATATAAGAAACACCTGGACAGTTTTGTCCAGAAAAGAGCCATGACGATGGGAACAAAGTGCAAGATCGTAGGAACTGTGACCGTAGTTATGGCGATCGGATTTATCTGCATGAAGAATGTGCCGGTTGGAAGAATCTGTCTGGCAGTGGTGTGGGTGTTTCACATTATGTATTTCTTCTTAAGGGTAAAGACAGTAAAAACGGGAGAAATGGAAGTGGAATAAAAGATTTTTGACAGACAATAGAATAAGATGTTTGACATAGAAAAGAAGCGGTGTTAATATAATAGTAGAAAAGGTGCTACCGATGACGGTTCGCCTGATATATTATTTGGTATAAAAATAACCGCTTAACTTACCAGGTTGGGGCGGTTATTTTTGTGCCTTGGAATCACGCTTACCATGAGCGTAACCCAGACTGTAAAAAGTCGCATACAGTGAAATCACTGCGATTAAGTCACTGATGGTCAGCATAAGCACATACCTCCTTTCATAAGAATTCTCTCAAAAAGAGAGATAGATCTATGTAATCGGAGCTATATACTCTCCGCACAAAGCGAACCGCCATTTCACGTCAAGTGAAGTAGCACCTTAGGCTGTAAAGCCTGCAATCATTCTATCAAACATTTGTTCTAAACGCAAGGTGTGTTATCTAAAATTGTAAAATTCCACTAATAAAGAAATGAATAAAAAGAACAAAGTAGAAAAAAAGCGGCAGAAAGAACAGTATGTCGTGGAAGAGATGATCCGGCTGTACTGCCGGAAGAATCATAAGGAATATGACAAAACGACAGGAAAGATGTGTCCTTCCTGTCAGGAACTTTCAGATTATGCCAGACTCAGAAGCCAGAAATGTCCATTTATGGAAGAGAAAACATTCTGTGCGAACTGTAAGGTGCATTGTTATAAGCCGGAGATGAGGGAGAAGATTCGAGTGGTCATGCGGTTTTCCGGACCGAGGATGCTTCTGTATCATCCGGTGCTGGCAGTGTGGCATCTGGTGTGCAGTGTGAAAGAAAAATAGTGTAAAAATAATGAAAAAAACGAAACCCATATAAAATAAAGTGAGTTGGTAAAAGCAAATGATTAAAATAAGACTGGTGGGACTTTTATCCCACGCCAAAAAGTACATTGTCTACACCATCCTGTGGCAGTGGGCGGCATTGCTCTCGCAGGTACTGGCAGTATTTACGATTGCTGAACTGTTGGAGCGCGTGGTCTATCGTGCGGTGACAGTGCCGGTGATTGAGAGGACAATCCTGATCCTCGTTCTGGTGGTGATCATACGATTTGTATGTGAACGGATGGGGGCAAGGTCTTCGTATCTTGCATGTGTAGACGTCAAGAGAATTTTAAGAGAAAAGATTTATGACAAGATGTTGAAACTGGGAGCTTCCTACAGTGAGCAGGTGTCTTCTTCTGAGGTGGTACAGGTTTCGACAGAGGGTGTTGAGCAGTTGGAAACGTATTTTGGAAAATACCTTCCGCAGTTGTTCTACAGCCTGATCGCACCACTGACCTTATTTCTCATTCTTTGCAGAGTGAGTGTAAAGGCAAGTGTGATCCTGTTGATCTGTGTGCCACTGATCCCGATCTCGATCGTTGTGGTACAGAAGATTGCAAAGAGATTATTAAATAACTATTGGAGCATCTATACCGGACTGGGAGATTCGTTCCTTGAGAATCTGCAGGGACTGACGACACTGAAGATCTATCAGGCAGATCAGCAGAAAGCGGACGAGATGGATGTGGAATCCCAGAACTTCCGCAGGATTACCATGAAGGTACTGACCATGCAGCTCAATTCCACAAGTGTGATGGACATTGTGGCGTATGGTGGTGCAGCGATTGGTATGGCAGTTGCGGTGTCCGAATTCTTAAAAGGAAATATCAGTGTGGCAGGAACGTTATGCATCGTCCTGCTTGCCAGTGAGTTTTTCCTGCCACTTCGTCTGCTCGGTTCCTTTTTCCATATCGCAATGAATGGAATGGCAGCAAGTGACAAGATCTTTAAGATCTTGGATCTGCCGGAACCACAGGCGGGAGAAAAATGTCTGCCGGATGGCGCATTGGATGTGTCGTTGAAGGATGTTCATTTTTCTTACGAAGCGGACCGGGAGATTTTAAAAGGCATCAACTTAAATCTTCCGGCAGGAAGTTTTGTATCACTGGTTGGTGAATCCGGATGTGGTAAGAGTACGATTGCAGGAATCCTTGCAGCAAAGAACCGGGGATACAGCGGAGAGATCACCATCGGTGGTGTACCGCTGAATGAAGTGAATGAAACAAATCTAATGCAGAGGGTTGTTCTGGTCCGCCATAACAGTTATCTGTTCAAAGGCACAGTAGAAGAAAACCTGAAGATGGCAAAACCGGATGCGACGAAAGAAGAGATGGAAGCAGTTCTTCAGAAAGTCAATCTCTTAGGCTTCTTACAGACGCAGGATGGATTGCAGACACAGTTGCTGGAAAAAGCAAGCAACTTGTCCGGTGGCCAGTGCCAGAGACTGGTGATTGCCAGAGCATTGCTTCGGACAGACAGTGCAGTTTATATTTTCGATGAAGCGGCATCCAATATCGATGTGGAAAGTGAAGAACTGATCATGAATGTGATTCACGAACTGGCAAAGACAAAGACGGTGCTTCTGATTTCCCACAGACTGGCAAATGTCGTGAAGTCCGACAAGATTTATTTCTTAAAAGACGGGGAAATCAGGGAAAGTGGAAAACATGACGAACTGATGAGCCAGAATGGTGCATACAGACATCTGTATGAAAGCCAGATGGCTCTAGAAAATTATGGAAAAGGGGGAGTGGCATAATGAGTGAACATACAAATACAACAAAACGCAGAAGTGCCATTCAGATCATGGGAAGCCTGATCGGGTTAGTAAAACCCCTGCTTCATATCATGTTGGCAGCAATTATCCTTGGAACATTGGGTTACTTGTGTGCGATCTTCCTGACAATACTGGCAGGACAGGTCATCGTGCATGGACTTCTGACCGGGGTAGCCGGAATGACCGTTCCGGTAGAGAAGATGTGGTTAGTATTTACCCCGGTAAAGACGATTATCACAGTCATGATCGTGATCGCAGTGCTCCGGGGAATCCTGCATTATGTGGAACAGTATTGTAACCATTTTATTGCGTTTAAACTGTTGGCGATCATTCGTCATAAAGTGTTTGCTTCCTTAAGAAAGCTCTGCCCGGCGAAACTGGAAGGCAGAGACAAGGGAAATCTGATCTCTATTATTACAACAGATATTGAATTACTGGAAGTGTTCTATGCACATACCATTTCCCCGATTGCGATTGCCACACTGACCTCGGTTATTATGGTAATCTTTATCGGAAGATATCACTGGTTAGCAGGACTGCTTGCACTGACAGCTTATCTGATTGTCGGTGTAGCCATCCCAATGTGGAATGGAAAACGTGGCAGCCAGAAGGGAATGGAGTTTAGAACAAGCTTCGGAGAACTGAACAGTTTTGTTCTGGATTCCTTACGTGGATTAGATGAAACCATCCAGTACGGACAGGGTGAAAAGAGAAAAAAGCAGATGACAGGGCAATCCAAGAACCTTGCCGAAATGCAGGAATCATTAAGCAAAATGGAAGGCTCACAGCGTTCATTTACGAACATGGTTATCCTGCTTGCATCCTTTGGAATGCTGGCACTGACGATCTGGCTCTATGCGAAGGGCGAGATGGGATTTGAAGGAATCTTAACCTGTACGATCGCAATGATGGGTTCTTTCGGCCCGGTAGTAGCATTGTCAAGCCTTTCCAACAACCTGAACCAGACACTGGCAAGCGGTGAGCGTGTTCTTTCTTTATTAGAAGAGACACCACTTGTGGAAGAAATACCGGGGGATGTGGATACAGAAGAAAGTACAGATCATACCTTTACAGGGGCAAAAGCAGAGAATGTAACTTTTGCCTATAAGGTGAGTGAAACAGAGACAGATACGATTCTGGATCATTATTCCCTTACCTTACAGCCGGGACAGATCACCGGCATTCATGGGGCAAGTGGTTCCGGTAAGTCCACACTTCTGAAACTGCTGATGCGTTTCTGGGATGTGCAGGAAGGAAGTGTGTCGGTAGATGGTGCGGATGTCCGAAAGATTCCGACAAAGCATCTAAGAGATATGGAGTCTTACGTAACGCAGGAAACACACCTGTTCCATGACAGTATCGCCAATAATATCGCCATTGCCAAACCGGGAGCAACGAGGGAAGAGATTATGGAAGCGGCAAAGAAAGCTTCTATTCATGACTTTATCATGACACTTCCGAAAGGCTATGATACAGAAGTTGGAGAACTGGGAGATACGTTATCTGGCGGTGAGAAACAGAGAATCGGAATTGCAAGAGCATTTTTGCATGATGCAGAGATGATCCTGCTGGATGAACCAACTTCGAATCTGGATTCGTTGAACGAGGGTATTATCTTAAAATCATTGAAAGAATCAGCTGAGAAAAAAACGGTTGTCCTGGTATCCCACAGAGTATCCACAATGAATGTAGCAGATGTAGTGTATGAAATGGAGAACGGCAGAATTTCTTAACAGCAGGAATACAGAAGAAATACTTTCCGAAAGGGGAGGTAGTATGAAACTCGGAGAATTTTCGGAAACAGCGAATCGTGATGCGTGCCGGATGGAACATGCAATTAGTGAAGAGTCCTATCTGAAAATTCAGTAGTTGGTGAAAAGTGATAATGGAGTGTTGGGAAAGTTAATATGGGAAGTCAGACAGTATAGCAGAGCACCAATTATTGTTGTAATACCGGGAAGCCATGTGGTAAAGAAATACATCGACTGGGGTGCGGATCTGGTGCTTTGTACGCAGACTGCGGAAAAAACTGGAGAAATCCGATCCAGAAACAGTCAAGCTGATTCAGAGTATCAGGAAGGTGGGATACTATCTGGATATAGATTTACATTAGATGGAATATAATAAAGGTGTATTATGGGATGGTGAAAGCCATCCTTTTTTTGACAAACATAAAAATTCTATGAAATCTATAAAAATATAATAAAACAGCGTCAGTTTTTCGAATCTCAAGTGTTTATTATATGTAGAAGTATCAGGAAAACACAACGTATAAAGTGATACAGGTGGGAATTCATTTTGTATGTTGTGAGAGGAGTGAGAAATATGTTAAAACTGGCAGTCTGTGATGACGATAAGGCTGTATGCGAATGGTTGAGACAGAAATTGCTATACTATGGGGAAACGTGTGGCGAGTCGCTGGAGATTTATTGCTATCTTTCAGAAAATGCCTTGCTGGAAACATTGGAAGAAAATCAATTCGATATAATCTTTCTGGACATTCAGTTAGAAAAAAGCAATGGAATACGGATAGGGGAAGAGATTCGTAAAAAGCAGCATGGCAGAACGATACGGATCACCTATATTTCCACCTTTCGGGAGTATGCAATGCAGCTTTTTCATATTCATCCATTTGATTTTCTGATCAAACCTTTGAAAGAAGAGGATGTATATCATGTTATGGATGAACTGTGTGCCTGTACAGATTCCGAAAGACAGATCTTCGAGTATCGGAATTCGGAAGGAATGCACCGGATCGCATACCGGGAAATTATGTATTTTTACAGTACGGAAAAGACCATCCATATGGTTACAGAACAGGGAGAAAAGGAATTCCGGGGGCAGATTAGTGATGTAGAAAAGAGAACCGGAGACTATTTCCTGAAAATTCATAAGTCATTTTTAATCAACCGGGCATATGTGGAATGTTACAGATACGATATGGTCAGAATGAAGAACCAGACGGAATTGAGTATCAGTAAAGTGAACCGAAAGCGAGTCCGGGGGTTCCTGCTCAGACAGGGGGAACTGCGATGAACATCCATCTGCTTACCTATCTTACAAACCGCATCTTCTGGTTTTACACAGTATATCGTTATAATTCAGCTTTGTATGTAAAAGAAAAAAATCCGCACAGATGGCTCTGTTATGTCTTCAGTTATGTGATTGGCTGTTGTGCAAATATGTGTCTGGGTACGATCAAAGGGAATGTAATATTTAATCTTCTGGGGTTAGTTTTGATTGCACAAAGCTATCCGGCAGATACGAAACACAGGATTTGGAATATATTGATGGTATATATGACAGGCATTTTGTGCGATGCAATTCCAATTGCCATGTGCATCAACCGTGTAAAGAACCGTCATCTTGGACCGGGACTGATTGTAATAGGCAATTTCCTGTTCTTTGTTGTAGAAAGTCTGGTGGAGCGAAAACTGAATTTAAAGCGTGGTTATCAGATGCAAACCAACCACTGGCTTACGATGCTGTCTGTGCCCGTTTTGAGTATTGCTGTCTGTATCAGTATTATGAATCCAGAGGAACACCGCATCCGGGAAAGCATTGTACTGTTTCTTCTGTTCATCAATATCTTGATTTTTTATCTGTATGATGAAGTGCAGAAAAGCTATGAAGAGGAAACGAATTGCAGATATATGGAAATCCAGTTACAGCAGTATGCGAAACGTATGGATGTGATGCAGACATCACAGGAACGGTTGAATAAACTGAGACATGATTACAAACACCATATGCATACCATCCGGGCGATGGCAAAAGAAAAAGACTTTCAGGGAATACTCCGGTATGTGGACCGGATTGAAGAAGTATGGAACAACACGTTTTTCAATTCTTATACGGAAAATAAGATCGTAGATAATCTGCTGAATTATATCCTGCAGGGATACAGGGAACGATTAAAGAAACTGGAGGTCAGCGTGCATCTGCCACCCTATATCGGGGCAGAACTGTTTGATCTGAGTATTGTGATTGGGAATCTTTTGGATAATGCGATTCGTGGGGCAATGGAATCCGAGCAACGGAGTCTGAACTGTAGCATTCATTATGAAAAAGGGATATTGCGGATGCAGGTAAAAAACAGTGCGAAAGGGAAATCACTCCGAAAAGGGGAACGGTATCTGAGTACCAAGAAAAAGAAAGAAGGACATGGCATCGGCCTCGAAAATGTGAGATATGTTGTGGAAAAATATCAGGGAGATATGGAGATCATATCTACGGATCATGAGTTTCAGATCCGGCTTTTCCTGTATATGGATCTGGGAGAATAGAAAAACAAGCTGTTTCCGAAAAAGGTCATTTTTGCCAGATTCAAGGTCAATTCCGCCAAACGCAAAAAAGCTGTCACTTTTTAGCTTATAGTAAGAAAAACGAAAAGAGGGAGGGTAGAGATTCAGACAACTGAATAGGGAACAAAAGAAAAGTTAAGAAAAAGTGACAGGGAGAAAGAGACTATGAAGAGATTTCGAAAGTCGGCTATAGCCTTAGTACTTGCAGTCCTGATGGCACTGCAGGGAACAGAACCTATCTTTGTACAGGCTAAAGAAGCCATTGAGGATGTACAGAAGAATGCAGATTTCTCCAGACCAGAGGCTTTGACGGAAGAAGAAGCAGGGATTACAGATTCCACATCTGGAGAACAAGATAAGAGTCAACAGTCTGATGCGGACGTAAAAAATGAAACGACGCCATCAGAAGATACAGAGACGCAGGAAGAACAGACAACTCCAGCGGAAGAAACAGAAGAAAATCCGCAGGAAAAAGAAGTGGAACTAAAAGAACCACAGGATTATTATCCGATTCCGGAAGAACCGGAAGGTGAACTGATCGATTATGATGCCATCTCCAAGACGTATAAGACAGGGGACAAGCAGTATACAACCGTTTATGGAGGCTATGTCGGAACTTATAAGAATGAGGATGGAGATACCGAGCTGGTTGATAATACACTTGTAAAACCAGAAGAAGCAGATACTCCGGCATCCGAAGAAGCACAGGAAGCCAGCAGTGCATCGAAGGATGACCATAAGGAAGAGAAAACGGAAGTTTATCAGAACAAGGCAAATGATTATGCCATCCTTCTTCCGGAACAGATGTCAGAAGAGAATGGTGTAACGATTGAAAATGGAAAGACCAGAATCGGAATCATTCCGGTAGATGGAGATTATACACATTCCGTTATTAAAGACAATGCAATCCTTTATAATGAAGTTTACGAAGGTGCAGATGTTCAGTATACAGTACTTGATTCCAGTATTAAAGAAGATATCGTACTTCAGCAGCCAACAGACAGGGAAGTCTATGAATACGAGCTGCAGATTCCGGGGTATCAGGCAGAAGTAAAAGACAATCAGGTCTATATCTATCCGGAAGGGAAGACAATCAAAGATGCAAAGTATCTTCTGGAGACTCCATCAATGGAAGATGCTGCCGGGGAGATTAGTTTCCTGATTACTCTGGAACTTCGGGAAGAAGAGGGAAAAACAATCCTGACCGTAAAACCAGACAGGGATTGGCTTTCGGCAGAAGAACGTCAGTATCCGGTCAGGATTGATCCGACACCAGTGGAGATTCAGAAGAGTTCCTTTAACATGATCGGTGTGGAAGAAGGAAGTCCTACCAGTCAGATTGGAGACAACAATTATCCGTATGTCGGATTTGATGATGGTATTAAGTCTGGAAACCTTGCAGGATTTGGTACTGCACATCAGAACTGCCGGACTTATATCAAAGTTAATTCTGATTTTAGTCAGATTCCGAAAGATTCAAAAATCGACAGCGCAACCTTTGCAGTGAGCCAGAGGACAGCATATAGTGGCGGTGCATCGCAGTTTGGTCTTTACCGTGTGGATCAGACCTGGAACACATCGATTACATGGAAAACCAAACCAGTGCAGCTGACATTCCAGGATGTGCAGAGTGCAAGTACCGCAAGGAACAGCTATATCAATTATGATGTCAAAGATCTGGTGAATGACTGGGTGCAGGGGACTTATGCGAATAACGGATTTGCACTGGTAGCGATTGCAGAGGCAAATAATCTTGGGGCATCCATGCAGTGTGAAGTGCTGAATAACCGAAATTCAGCCTATGGACCGAAGCTCAGTATCCAGTGGTCACCGGCTGAAGATCCATATCTGCGTGATATGTCACTGGATGAAACAACGATCCTGCTTCGTCCGATGACAGAAAAGAATACCAATGGAAAGCTGAAGTTTGATGCCGTATTTGCAGACGGAATTGCAAAGAGCAAATCTACAGTAGAATATTATCTGCTTCCAGATGAGGAAAATGAAGAACATCACGAAACAGATGCAAAACCATTGTATTCCTATCCAGACAGCACGGAATATAATAAGCAGTTCCCGGAGGCGAATAAGTATTACAGCAAAGATTCCAACTGGCAGAGTGCTTTGTATTCAGGACTGACAAAAGATAAACTTTATAAAATAAAAGCAAAAGCATCAAAAGAAATCGATGGCAAACTGGAAACGGGAAAAGAAGTGACCAGTGACAGCTTTGTGATCTATGAAGTCAAACAATTTGATACATTCCCGAAGATTGCAAAATATTATGGTGTTCCACTTAAGAACATTATGAAAGACAATCAGGTGATGGATGCACTGGTTGTTGCGAATAATACGATCTTTATCCGTAACCCACAGACCAATGTCCCATATAGTCCTACACCGCTTACCGATCAGGATAAGATGCGGATTGACGGAGCATTGATGGGAAGAGGGCTGCACTGTGAATTTGGATTTGAGCCGGTCAACTTAAATACCGGTAACTTCTACATGGATCAGTCCGATGCGACGATGAATGAGCTGAATGGGGAATTCTCCATTACAAGAAGCTACAATTCCAAAGGAACAGACCAGCATTCCATGTTCGGACGTGGATGGAGCTTTAACTATGACCAGTCACTTTCTCAGATGGAGGACGGAAGCCTTCTGTATATGAGAGGGGACGGCAGTTATCTGATTTTTGATAAGAATGAAGATGGAAGCTACACTGCTCCGGATGGTTATGTATACGATTTAAAAGCAGTCAGCTATAAAGATACAGACCATGACTACATCGGATGGGAACTGACAGATGCGGATCAGAGCGTCTGGTCATTTGATAAATACGGAATCTTACGATATGTAACGGATGTGAATGGATTTAAGACAGTATTAGATTATGACGATGATTATAATCTGAGCAAGATTACCACACCATCCGGTAAGACCTTCGGGGTAAAACAGGATAAATTCGGTCATATTAAGGAACTGTCCCTTCCAGACGGTGGAAAAGTTTCTTACAAATATGATGAGCAGGGAAATCTGGTATCTGTAACAGACCCGAACGGAACAACAAAAGAGTACCAGTATGATGATGACAGCCGTATGACAAGCTGGAAAGATGAGAATGGCAATACGGTTGTAAAGAATACTTACGATAAAGAAGGAAGAGTCGTAGAGCAGACTGATGCAGAAAAAGGAACAGCGACTTTCAAATACGGAAAGAATTCTACTACAACAACGGATAACGAAGGAAATAAGACCGTTTATCATTATGATGATCAGTACCGTACAACATCCATTGAATATCCGGATGGAACAACCTGTGAAAAGACTTATAATGCAGAGAATCAGCTTGCTTCCGAAACGACAGCAGCCGGAACAAAAACTTACACTTATGATGCATTTGGCAATGTAGCAACGGAGACAAGAGAGGATGGAAAGACAGCATCCTACACATATAACGACCAGAATAAGCTGACCAGCGTAACCGGATATAACGGAGCAACGGTTACTTACAGTTATGACGGTAATGGAAATATGGTCACATCTACAAAACCGGATGGAACAGCCATTACCTATACTTACGATGACAAACATCGTATGGTATCCCAGACAGACGGCAGAGGTGTCACAACAACGTATTCGTATGACGGACCGAACATGACCGGATATGTGGATGGAAATGGAGCAGCATGGGGATTCACGTATGACGCGATGAATCGTGCAGTTACCATGACAGATCCACTTGGAAATGTAACCTCGAACAGTTACGATGCAAATGGCAATCTGACTTCCAAGACAGCAGCCGATGGCGGTGTGACCGCTTATACGCTGGATGGTGTGGGAAATATTACAGCAAGTACTGACGCACTGGGGAATACCACCACTTATACTTACGATAAGATGTACAACATGACCAGTGGTACAGATCCGAAAGGAAATCAGATCAGCTACGTTTATGATAAGAATTATCAGCAGGTCAAAGCAACCGATGCAAAAGGAAACACAATTACTTATAAGTATGACAGCATGGGACGTGTCATAGAAGAGAGTAATAAAGATTTTGGAACAAAGCTCTATGAATATGACAAAGCAGGAAATCTGAAAAAATATACCGACGGAAATGGAAATGCAACCGTATCCAAGTTTGATTCTCTGGGACAGGTGCTTCAGTCAAAAGATGCAGTTGGTAATATAACCAAATATGAATATGACGCATTAGGAAACGAAACCAAGATTACCTATGGAGATGGAAGCAGCCATTCCAAGGAATATGATAACTGCGGAAGACTCGCTAAAGAGACAGATGAATTAGGTGCAGTTACCACTTACGCTTATGATGCGGCAGACAATCTGGTATCAAAATCAGATGACAGTGGAAGAACCTGGACTTATACCTACGATAATACAGGAAACCGCTTAAGTGAAACCAACCCGGAAGGTGGAACTACCACATATACTTATGATAAAGCAGGTAATCTGGTATCTTCTACCGATGAAGAGGGAAGAACAGATACTTATGCTTACGACAAGGCAGGAAATCTGACTACATCCAAAGATGCCCTTGGATATACCGTATCCATGAAGTATGACTTAAATGGAAATCTGGTATCCTCTACCGATGAAAATGGAAATACCAGTACCATGACTTACGATGGTAATGGAAACATGACATCGGTAACCGATGCAAAGGGCAACATTACAGCAATGAAATATGATTCCACCGACAATCTGGAACAGACGGTGGACGCCCTGAAAGGAAAGACCACTTACGAATACGATTCACAGGGCAACAGCACAAAGATGACAGATGCCCTCGGCAATGCGTACAGCTATGTGTATGATAAAGAGGGAAATAACACATCCATAATACTGCCGACAGGGGACAAGGTGCTGATGGAGTACGATGCTATCGGACAGCTTGTAAAATGTACGGATGCACAGGGACTCGTAATTACCTATCAATATGACGGAGCAGGCAACCTGATCCATTCCTCCGACAATGGCGGAAACAGTATGGATTATACATATGATGGTGCCGGAAATGTACTGACACAGACCGATGAACTTGGCAGGACAGCAACATACAAGTACGATCAGTACGGCAGACTCCTGAAACTTACTGAAGCAGACGGAAGTACCACCTCTTATGAATATGATGTTATGGACCGCATTACAGCGGTAACGGATGCGGAAGGTCATAAAACAACCTTTACCTACGATAAAGTCGGCAACCAGTTATCCATGACAGAAGAAGAGGAAGCCACATATAAATACGCTTACGATAAGAAAGACCGGGTTATTTCTCAGACAAATCCACTGGGAGCATCCAGCACCTTTAAGTATGACGGAAATGATAATGTGACGGAATCTGTCGATGAAAACGGTACGGTTACCAAGTATGCTTACGATAAAAATGACAATCTCGTATCCCAGACAGACGGAAATGGAAATACGACAACCTACCAGTATGATGAACTGGACCGCAAGATCGGTGAGACTTCTCCGTTAAAAGAAACAAATGAATACCGTTATGATGCCATTGGAAATCTTACCAAATCAAAAGATCCGATGGGACTCATTACCGAATACAAATATGACAGCCTGAGTAACATGACGGAACAGATCTCTCCAAAAGGAGCAATTACCAAATACGATTACGACAAGCATGGCAACGTCATTTCTGTAACGGATGCAAAGGGAAATGAGACACAGTACAGTGTTGACCTAAATGACAATGTCACAAAGATGACACAGGCGAATGGCGGAGAGTATACCTACAGTTATGATAAAGCCGGACGTCTGAAGAGTATGACCAGTCCACTGGGTTATACTAAAAATTTTTCTTATGATAAAGTGGACAACGTGGTAAAAGAAAGCGACAGCTTAAAGAGTACCACCACTTATACTTACGATAAGCTCCATAACATGAAGTCTTCTACCAATGCACTGGATGGAACAACCAGCTTTTCTTATGATAAGTATGGCAATCTGGTGAAGGAGACAGATCCACTTGGACGGAGCAATACCTACAGTTATGACCTGGCAGGCCAGATGACTTCTGCAGCTGATCCGCTTGGTAAGATAACTGCTTATACTTACGACCCGGCAGGAAATATTACTGAGATCACCAAGCCGGGTGGAAGAAAGACCAGCTATGGATATGACAAGAATTATAATGTGACATCTGTAACAGATCCGATGGGCTATGTTGCAAAGACAGTCTACGATAAAGACAATCGTGTAACAGAAGAGACCGATGCACTGGGACAGAAGGAATCCTATACCTATGATAAGGACAGCAGGGTAACTTCTATTACAGACAAGCGTGGATTTACAACAGGATTTGATTACGATGCACATGGTAATATTCAGGTTGTTACAGATAAGACCGGATTAAAGAGCCATCTGGAATATGACAAGAATGACAATCTGACCAAAGTAACTGATGCTCTTGGCGGTGTAACAACTTACGGTTACGACAACATGGATAACCTGGTGACCTTCACCAATGCAGCAAATAAGACAACGAATTATACTTATGACTTAGAAGGCAACCTGACATCCATCAAAGATCCGGCAGGAAGAACAGAGAAATTCGACTATGATGAAAAAGGCAGACTGACCGGACATACACAGGCAAGCGGCAAGAAAACCACGTATGATTACGACAAGCTGAATGACCTGTTGGAGAAATCATATCAGGACGCAAAAGGCGAGAAATCCGAAAAGGACGTGACCTACGCATATAACAGTGCCGGGGAACGGGTATCCATGAAGGATCAGACAGGCAAGAGCAGCTACGAATACGATGCACTCGGAAGAATCACCAAAGTAACAAGCGGTTCGAAAAAGGATGTCAGCTACGTTTATGATGACGCAGATAATCTGCAGGCAATCGTATACCCGGATGGTACAAAGGTCAGCTATGAATATGACTTAAATGATAATCTGGTAAAACTGACAGACCGTAATGGAAAAGTAACCACTTACAAGCATGATGCACTGAATCGTGTGACAGAAGTCATTAGAAGCAATGGAACAAAGACGGAAGTATCTTACGATGCAGAAGATCATATCACAAAGATTGTGAATACCTGTGGTTCCTGTGGCAAAGTAATCAGTACTTATGAGTACAAGTACAATGATCAGGGATATGTAGTCAGCGAGACAGCGACCGAACTGGAAGCTGGAACAAGAAAGACGCCAAGCTGGGAAGACTGGTACAACTGGGGCGATACACAGAAAGAGACAGACAAAGCAGACTGTGAGCATCAGGAAAAAGAGATCCAGACGACACGTACCTATGAATACGATGACAACTGGGAACTGACACGCTGTACAGAAAAAGCAGAGGGCGGTAAAAAGACAGTCCATAATTATACGTATGACAAGATCGGAAACCGGACTTCTTATGAGAAGATTGAAGATGGTGTCAGCAAGGCAAAATATAACTATAAGTACAACGATTCCAACCAGCTCATCAAACGTACCAATGCAAAGATCTGGGGCGATCCGGGAACAACCTACAGCTATGATAAGGACGGTAATCTGATCCAGGAATGCGATAAGACAAACAGTGCAGATCCGGTCACTTATGAATATACAGCAGAGAATCGTCTGGCAGTGGTAAAACAGGGTGGAACAGTCCTGATGGCAGCCATGTACGATGGAGATAACAACCGGGTATTCGAACTGGATAACACCTATAAATGGGAAGACTGCTATGGCGATGAAGTTCTGATCCCGGAGAACCAGCGTACCAAAGATGGGGACAGCCCGAAAGAGCAGCTTGCCTCTCTGGTAAAAGGCGGTTCCAATGCCAAAGGATACACACTGACAGAGTATATCAACGATATCAATCGTGAGAATACAGAAGTCCTCGCAGAGTATGGGGCAGACGAGAAAGTCCGTCAGGCTTATACTTATGGAGAAAGTGGAATCGGAGAACGTATAAGCGTTGATAAATCCACAGAAAGCAGTTATTATTTATATGACGGAAGAAACAGCGTGACCGGAATCCTGACCGAAACAGCTAATCTGACGAACAGTTATCAGTATGATCCATACGGTAACCTTACATCAGGAACAGCAGACGGTGTCAATTACTACGGTTATAATGGGGAGTCCACAAATGTAAAAACAGGACTTCAGTATCTGCGGGCAAGATACTATAGCGCAGAGAACGGAACCTTTACAACTGAAGATAGTGATCTTGGAACGACAGAAAATCCATTAACCAGAAACCGTTATGCATATACATCCAATAATCCGGTAAACTATGATGATCCGACAGGACATTCATGGTGGAAAAAAGCAGTGAGTGCGGTGAAGAATGTTGGTAAGAAGATTGTTAATACAGCGAAGAAGGTTGTGAAAACAGTCGTCAATACGGTCAAAAAGGTAGCCAGAACTGTTACAAATGCTGTGAAGCGAACAGCAAAAACTGTAATAAATGCAGTCACACACACGAAGACATATCAATCTGTGAAAAATCGTGTTACAAGCAGTGGAACTTACCAGAAGATCGTATCAAAAGGCAGCAACTTCATCAGAAATGTAGGAAGCGGACTGCAAAAGGCTGGAAAAACATATACATCTTTCCAGTCATATGTAGCAGAACGGAGAGCAGAAATCCGTGCAGAAGTTGTTCGTCAGATGTGTACAACAGCAGACCGTATTTCAGATCAGTTAGGAAAAGTCGACTGGAAGAAGGTAGGAATTGCAGTTGTAGCTACTGGAGCTGCGATTGGAGTCGGTGTCCTTACAGGTGGAGTAGGTATTGCAGCAGTCGGTGCGCTTGGGTTAACAGAAGGAACTCTTGGAGCAGCCATAGTTGGTGGAGCTGTAACGGGAGCAATCGGAGGCGCAACGTATAGCGGTGTAAGCTCAGGATTATCGGGCAATAGTTTGAAGCAAGTGGCTAAAGACACATTAACCGGCGGTTTGATGGGAGCATTAACTGGTGGTGCAATGGGTGGTCTTGCCTATGGAGCTGATAAAGCTATAGGAACTGTGAAAAATGTAATAAAAGGAAGTAGTAGCAGTACCACTTCTCCAGGTCACATTACAGAAATGGCAAAAAAAGATCTAACGGAAAGAGATTTTCAAAAAGGTCAATTATTGTCGAAAAATAAACCTAGCGAATCTGCATCTAATAAAATATTTACATCAACAGAATATAAAGGGACTGTAAAAGTAAATAATGAAGTTCGAGATGTAAGTAGAAAAGTTTATCAAAGAAATGACATAGATATTAATTTTGTTGATGAAAATGGCTTGACAAATTTAGAAAGGATGCAAGCAGGAAAAGCACCGTATGGACCAGATGGCAAAAAAATACAATTGCATCATGTATTACAGGAAGAACCAGGACCGATGGCTGAAGTAACAGAAACAACACATCAAAATTATTATAAAACTTTGCATGGTCTAAAAGGTAAAGGAGAAAGTTTTAGAAATGATCCTGTTTTGGAAAAACAATATAATAATTTCAGACGTCAATATTGGAAATGGAGAGCAGAACAAATTGTAGGAGGACAGTAAAGTGAATTCGGTATTTGATTTAATGAAAGAATATGAAGAAAGAGGAGATTTTGCACATTCATTAGTAAATGAAAATATGATAAAGGAGGCAGAAAAAAAGTTAAAAGTAAGATTACCAGAAACATATAAGAGGTTTTTAATAGAATTTGGATTTGGAGGATTGGATGGAATAGAAATATTAGGCGTTGCCAAAAATGGTCGAGTGGTTTTTGTGGATACAACATTGAAATTACGCGAATTAGGAATGCCCCAAAATCTTATTGTTATTGAAGAATGTGACGAATGGGTTTATTGTATTGAAAATGAATCTCAGAGTATAGTTTCATGGGCGATAGAAGATGGAAATACTTATAGAGAAGCTTATCAAGACTTTGAAACTTATTTACAAGACAGAGTAAATGATGCTATAGAGAATTTATAAAATATAAGTAGCAGATTTCTTATGTTTTTATAAGAATCTGCTACAAAAAATTATAAAATTAGTAAGAAACAAGGGGGCTTAATAATGGAAAAAGAGATTCAAGAAGCTAAAATTGAATTAGAAAATTGGCTGTCAGATCCAGATGAATTGGGAAGAAAACCGGCTAGAATAGAATATACCAATCATTTTAAAGATGAAGATGGAATAGAATGTATAATATTTAAATTTAAAAAATCAATTGTAGGAAAATGGTTGTTAGGAATTGTTAGTGAATCCGGTACGTTTAGTGAAATGAAAGAATATCATGCAAAAAATGAGATTGATGATGCAACAATAATTTTAAATATGCTGAAAGAGTATTGGAAAGAACAGGCAAGACAGAGATATTAGGGGATATGTATTTGACATTCAAAGGTAATTCGAAAAAATAGCTGACAAAGGATATGAAATATGAGAAGAAAAAAATTTAATACAATAAATATAATAATAATTATTTTTCCTATAATACTATCAGCTTGCTCCAAACAACCAGACTTCGATGCCAAATCCTACGTCCAAAGTTCTCTTGATGCATACTATCATGGAGAATATAAGGACTATGCGAATCTGTTAGAACTCTCGGAAAAAGATGCAAAGAAAGAAATCGAAGAGGATTTTAATGAGAGCATCCAAAAGCAATTTGATGATTCCGATAACATTACGGATAAAGGAATTGCTGATTATACGGAAAAACTGACAGAAGTAAAGAAACTGGCAAAATACAAAGTACAGGATGTGAAAGAAGAGGATGGAGTTTATACAGTAAGTGTACAAGTTGAACCATCCAATGTATTTCAGACATTGCAACAAAGCTCTACAGAGGTAAGCAATGAAAAAATAAAGCAGGGATTGGATGGAAATGATCCGGAAGTCTTTGCAGCTGTATTAACAGAAAGTGTCCAGAAGAGTCTTGAAAAGAACAGATATGGAAAAGCTGTTACTGTAAACGTATCCGTGGAAAAAGATAATTCAGGAAAATATGGTCTTTCGGATACAGAGATGAATAAGCTGGAAGCAGCGATGTTCCCAACAGAATAAGAATGAATGGAAAGCTATCAGAGGAAAAACTGGTAGCTTTCTTTTATCTTCAAGACGAGAAAAGTTCTGGCGATAGTAACGTTTAATCATCGATATTCTTATTTTATATTCTATTTTACCAACTAATCTGGCGATGCATTTTACGATATTGTCCGGGAGTTATACCAGTGTATCTCTTAAAAATAGAAATAAAATAACTTTGAGATGAAAAATTCAAGTAAGTACTGATTTCACCCAGACTATAGTCGGAATGTGCCAGTAAATTCTGTGCCTTTTCAATAAGAACTTTATGGATAAAAACAGTAAGCGTCTGTTCGGTTTCTTTATGGAACAGGGCAGACAGATATTTAGGTGTTAAATTAACTAAAGATGCCAGTTGATTTAAGGTTAAAGTTTTATTTTTACCATGATAGATATAATCAATGACGCGAGAAATAGCTGGTGAATAGTAGTTTTTTGGCGTCTTTTTTGCTTCAGCAACACGAAGCGTAAATTCAATAGCCATCTGTTCATTTAATTTCATTAAAGCGTCAACATCGGTACATTGTTCCATTTTTCGTATATATACATCACTTAAGGAAAAAGCAGTTTCCTCATTAAGTCCTCCTTCGATGGCATATCTGGTAACTAAAGTTGTATTAGCAATACTTGCATAAAAAAGTAATTTTAATTTGGAATTGGAAGAGGTCATCTTTCCGTAAACAGTTGTTGGGAGTGAATAATAGGTATTCTCCAATGCGTGAATATCTCCGTTTGAAACACATTCGAGAATTGCTTTTTCCTGTGCATAAGATGTATGTATCCGTTCATTTTCTGCATTTTCCAACATTTCATGTGTGAGTGAAAAATTGATGTCTGACTTCATTTTATACATAGGTAATTCCTCCTGTCAAAAACACGATAAATTGACATAAAACACGATAAATCAATATAATTATATGCCGGAAATAGATAAAATGCAATTAAGAGATTAAGAGAGAGGAGATAGATGCTATGAAACGAAAAGAAGTATTTTTTTTACTGGCAATGCTGTTAGTTGGAACTTCTGTTGGTGGTTTTGCATATCCAAGTAATTGTTATGCAGCAACAGCAGAGACAGAAAGTTCTTCGGAACAAAGTATTTATTCACTGGCCAATCATTATTTTAAAATCAAGTCTATCAGTAATGGGAAATACTTGCTTGGAAATAAAGCAGGATATGAAGCTCAGGCAGATACAGCCGATAGTGGAATGACATTCTACTTTAAAGCATCTGACTTGAGAGAATATATTCTTTTTGATCAGGATAGCAAGTATCTCACATATAACACTTTTAATGCAATTGTCCGAAATACGACATTGTCAGATAAGACGCGATTTAAAGTAGAGCAGTATGAAGATAATTCCTTTTCTTTTTATTCTTATGTTAAAAAGAAATATGTTGGAATTAAGGGAACTTCACTGGTTTGGAAAGACAATGTGGATGATACATGCCGGTTTGAACTGGAACTTACAGAAGGAAATAATCCGTTTCCGGAAGCAGATATAAATATTTATTTTTATGACGGGGATGGGAATCCAATAACGACATCGAACGTGATGGCGAGACCGTCAAGTGGTGAAAACATTATCGGAACAGCAGATACTCATGCACATTTGTGTCATAACAAAGGATCAGGAGAAGTTGTATTTAATGGAGATGCATTTAGTCCCCTGGGAATTGCAGATGCACTCAATGATTGTACGGATCTGCATGGAGTAAATGGAGCGTATGATATTTGGGGAAAAGCAGTAGATGGTGCAACGACACATAATACATCGGGATATCCAAATTTTAGTTACTGGCCTACAAGTTATTCTACAAACCACGAACAGACATACTATAAATGGCTGGAGCGTTCCTATCTGGCGGGGCAAAGAGTGCTGGTACATCAGTGCGTAAATAATGAAATATTAGGAAAAGTTACCAATGCACTTCCGCCTTATAAAAATGGCGTAACAAATGATATGGACGCAATCCGACAGGAAATAGAGTATGTATATAAAATGCAGGATTATATAGATGCACAGTGCGGTGGACCGAATGAAGGATGGTTTAGAATTGTAACATCATCCGAACAGGCAAGAGATGTGATCAGTCAGGGCAAAATGGCTGTATTCTTAGGAATTGAAGTAGACACAATTTTTGGTGCAGATACGGATTTTGTTGGAAAATATAATGCTGGAGAAATCACAGAAGAAGAAATGAACACAGGTCTGGAAAATATAGAAAAGCAATTGGATGAAGTATATGATCTGGGAATAAGAAGTTTTTATATGATACATGCATTGAATAACGGTTTCGGTGGATGTCAGTTATATCAGGGGGAAATATTCAGTATTATGAATTACCTGAAAACATCAGATTTTTATCAACCAGAGGTAAGCACCAATCCAAGAGTATTCTACAAACAGCCGAAAGCAGATCTTCCAGAAGATGCACAGGGACATGCCAATGTTGAGGGACTTACAGAGACTGGAAAATGGATGATTCATCAGATGATAAACAGACACATGATTATAGAACTTGATCACATGAGTGACAAGTCCTTAAATGATACCTTGGATATCGTATGGGAAGAAAAATATCCGGGAATTATATGTTCTCATACAAGAATTTTGGATATGTTTAATCCAGAAGATGAGGCATGGGAACAATTGGATATTCCACGTATGATAAAAATATATCAGCTTGGTGGAATTATATCACCTATGATGTGGGAAACAACAACAGGACATCAGAGATGTGCAACGGATTATCTGGAATATATGATAGAACTGAGTAATAATTCAGAAACACCGACTACAGGAATATTAGATAATCAAAATTACTTTAAATATGACGGACCATACGAAGTGCCGACTACATGGTATAACATGAATAATGATGAGTCAGATGACATGATTCTTGGAATACCGTATGGAAGCGATGTTAATGGTGCATGCATGTTACCGAACTTTGATAAAGTACAAGAAAGTTTCGATACAGTTGATTATGACACTTTTACAGATTTATATCCGGGAATTTATGCGGATGGAGTAACAGCAAAGGTTAATAAACAAACTACAGGAAATGTCACATTTGATGTTAATGGTGATCGTGGTGTTGCACATTATGGTTTAGTACCAGATTTCTGGAAAAAAATGTCAACCAATAGCGATATTGTGGATATTAATGCAACATTTAATTCGGCTGAAGCGTATATCAGAATGATAGAACGTGCAGAGAAATACTCAGATACATATCCAAGCAGAGATGAATCACAATGGATAACAACTTCGACAGAATATTGGCATTAGATATGGACTTTGAAAGAGGGGATAAGCCATGAACATTGATAAAATATGTGAACAGTTAACAATAGATGAAAAAATCCGGCTTTTAGGCGGTGTTGGTGACTGGCATACTTATGACTGTAATGGGAAAATCCCCTCTATTATGATGACAGACGGACCACATGGGATTCGAAAACTGGAGCAGGAAAAGGTTGGGGATATTGAAACCAGTAAGCCAGCAACCTGTTTTCCAACTGCAAGTGCAATAGCCTGCAGTTGGAATCCTGCTATTGTTAAAAAGATGGGTGAAGCGATCGCGAAAGAAGCAAAAAAAGAGCAGATATCCATTGTGTTAGGCTGTGGAATCAATATCAAGCGTTCTCCTTTATGTGGAAGAAATTTTGAATATTTCAGTGAAGATCCGTATTTGACAGGAAAGCTGGCAACGGGATATATCGAAGGGGTACAGAGTCTTGGGATAGGTACGAGTTTAAAGCATTATGCTGTTAATTCACAGGAAACAAGACGAATGACATCCAATAGCCAGATTGATGAAAGAACTCTTAGGGAAATATATCTGTCGGCTTTTGAAGAAGTTGTGAAAAAAGCAAAACCGACTTCTGTAATGGCTTCATACAACAGGATTAATGGCGAATTTGGAGCAAGAAATAAATACTTACTGACAGATGTTCTGAGAAAAGAATGGAAATATCAAGGTGGTGTGGTGTCGGATTGGGGAGCAGCAAATGATATTGTAAGCTGTATGAAAAATGGTCTGACACTGGAAATGCCAGATCCGAAAGGCTTCCACACAGATGTGTTAAAAGAAGCGTATAAGGATGGCCGGATTACGGATCAGGAACTGGATAACTGGACTAAGAATGTTCTGCAGAATTTTGTATCACTTCATAAAAATATAGAAGAAAATTATGAGGTAGATATGGAAGAACAGAATCAGGTGGCACGTAAACTGGAAAATGAAAGTGCAGTACTTTTGAAAAATAATAGTGTTTTGCCAATTGGAAAAGAGAAGAAGGTAATCATTATTGGAGAGCTTGCCAGGCAGATGCGGTTTCAGGGAGGTGGGAGCAGTCATATCCAGCCGACGGAGATGACAAATGCGATTGAAGCAATACGTGAAAAAGGATATCAGGTAACTTATATACAGGGATATCAGAATGAAAAGGAAGAATTAGGAGAAAAGCAACTACAGAATACGATAGAAAAACTGAAACAGGAATATAGAAAAAAAGATTGTGTGATTCTATATTTTATCGGTCTTACAGAATCTTACGAAGGAGAAGGATACGACAGGAAAAATCTTAAAATCCCTCAAAATCAGGAAAAGCTGTTGGCTGAAATTGCAGAAACTGTTGGAAAAGATAATATTGCAGCAATTAGTTTTGGTGGTGCACCTATGGATTTTAGTTTTGAAAAGAATGTAGGAGCAATTCTTCACATGTACCTCGGAGGACAGGCTGTAGGAGAATCTGTTGCTGACTTAATCAGTGGAGAAGTGAATCCATCCGGTAAATTGACAGAGACAATTCCGTTTTCAGAAAAAGATACTCCTGCATGGAGATATTTTGCACCTCCGAATGATGATGTAGAATACAGGGAAAGTATTTTTGTGGGTTATCGTTACTATGAGACATTCCATGTTCCGGTAAAATATCCGTTTGGTTATGGACTTTCCTATACTTCTTTTTCCTATTCGGAATTGAATGTATCGGAAGTGTATAGTGGTGGAAAGATACAAATTCGTTTTAAAATTAAAAATATCGGAAAAGTGAGTGGAGCAGAAATAGCACAGTTATATGTCTGCCCGAACGAATCAGATGTTATCAGAAGCCATATAGAATTAAAGGGATTTCAAAAAATATATCTGCATCCGGGAGAAGAAAAAGAAGTTATACTAGAGCTGGATGAAAGAAGTTTTTCCGTCTATGATGTAGAGAAAAAAGCCTTTTCCATGTTAAGCGGTAAATATCAGATCTGTATCGGAGCATCGGTACATGATTTGCAATTAAAGGCGAATATAGAAGTAGTAGGAAATAGTTATTTTAGAAATGAAAGAGAACTGTTTCCGGATTATTTTAGAGAGCAGCCACATGGAATGGAAATCAGTGCAGAACAGTTTTATCAGCTATTAGGCGGTGAACCAAAACATGACAAAGAAAAAAAGCGTGGAGAGTATACGGTTTACGATTCCTATCAGGATGTGGTAAATGTCTCAATATTTGGAAAATTTGTTCGTGGAATCGTACATATCGGACTTAAGATTATGCTTCGGGGAAAATCAGAGCGGGACCCGGCCTTTAAAATGGTAAAAATGGGAGTCGAAGAAGGAAATCTGGAAGGTCTGATTGCAACCAGTGGTGGAATTGCAACTCCGAAGTTAATCGATATGTTAGTTTACAATGCAAATAAAAAATATTTGCAGGCTTTTAAAAGACTGCTGAAGAAATAGAGAGAGGGGGAGTCGTATATGGAAAACAATAAATTGGATAAACGCACAAAATGGAGCTATTGTATAGGAGCAACCGGAAGAGATATGGCGTATGCACTCGTCTCTATGTTTCTTCTTACATATATTCAGTATACGATGAAACTGACAGTTGCCCAATATGCAGTAATATCAGCAATTATGGTAGTGTGTCTGCTGTGGGATGCCATTAATGATCCAATGATGGGAATTATTATTGAAAATTCGCATTTGAAAGCCGGAAAATTTAAACCTTGGATTTTTATAGGAGTAATTTTAAACAGCCTGGTAATTATCTGCCTGTTTACAGTAAGACCGGAAGGATGGGGATTTGTCGCATTTTTTGGAGTGGGATATCTTTTATGGGGAATGACTTACACAATGAATGATATTGCCTATTGGGGAATGCTGCCGAGTCTTACATCAGATCCGGGAGAACGGAACTGGCTGGTAACCGTACAGGGAATTTTTATCTGTATCGGACAGTTTTCTGTTGCGGGTCTGCTCCCTGATATGGTAGCAGGAAATGCGATTATGGCGTATCGGACGGCTGCGATTGTGATTGCTTTTTGTTTTATTGGTTTCCAGCTTCTTACAGTGTTTGGAGTAAAAGAGAGAAAACGGCCGGAAAAGAAGAGAACACTGTCATTAAAAGATATGTTTCATATATTTCTGAGGAATGATCAGTTGATAGTGATTGGAATTGCATGTTTATTATTCCAAATCGGAAATGGTCTTCTGATTATGATTGGAATGAATTTCTTTTATTTTGAATTTGGATATTCTGTAGGTGGCAGTCTTGTATTTTGGTTTACAATTATGTATGGATTAGGAACGCTGATATCAGAGGCATCTTTTGCGTGGCTTTCCTCAAAATTCACACGAAATCAGATTATAACTGCAGCTACCGTCATTACAGTCATTGGGTATATGCTTTTTATGAGTGTAGGCTACATTTTACCAAAGAGTGTTGTTTTACTGAATATCATCGGTTTCCTGATCTTCTTTTCACAGGGGGCATTCAATATGACGATGATTGTCATGTTAAATAATACTATAGAGTATGATGAAGTCCGGTTTCATGAACGACATGACAGTATTATCTCAGCAGTAAGATCTTTTGCAACAAAGCTGGCCAGTGCAGTTGATCAGGCGATTGTTGCGTTAATACTGATTATAAGCAATATCTATGCAATCAGTCAGAAAATATCCGGATTAGAAATAAAAGCTGGTATAGGAGAACTTACTTCGGAAAATGTAATTGTACAGGCAGATAAATTTATCCAGACAGCAGATGCCGGACAAAGATTTATATTGCGTCTTGGAATTGTAGCTGTTCCGGTAATTTCTATAGGAGCTGCTTATATACTGATTAAACGGAAATATATCATTGACGAACGTAAGTATGAAGAACTGGTAGCGGAAATAAAAAGCACAAATAAAAAATGATTCAATTAGTTGTGATGACCTTATAATTGATGAGTTTAGAAAAAGGTGATATGAATGACAATTGATGATTTTATATATGAAAATAGTATTGTACGTGATAATGGTTCTGAATATACAGCAGATCATATAGATAGGGTGATAGAATCTGTTTGTAATAATTATGGATTAACTAAAAAAATGATTTCTACAAATTATGTTTTTCCACGTATTATAAAATCATGAACAAACACATTTTAAATATGAGAATGATAAAGTTCAAAAAGCATTTGATTTAAAGAATATAGAAGATATGCTAGATATAGTACATAGACTTTATGAGAATTATGATGAATCATATTGTAAAGAAAAATATTTGAAAAGTAAATCAGAATTATTAGAAATGATTAATTCTGCAATGTCAGATACTGATTTGAAAGAAGAACTGTTATGTGATACATATTCATTTAATAATTGTATCTCGGTATATAGAAAGGTTTGGGAAAAGAAATATTCAGAAAAAAAGATTATTACTAAATGTTCAGAAACAATTCGTATCGTGAATTATTATAATTCTATATTGATTTCATTAAAGACTTTTTGGCAAAAGTGTAATTGCAATATTGATGAAGTAAATATTCATCAACAGGCGATATCAATGAGGATGTATCTTTTTGAAGTTATTTCTGCAATACAAATCATACAACAAGATTTGCAAGATTACGAAGATGAAAATCTATGGAATTATAATGGTTTTGAGGACAATTATAATCTTGAAAATATGTTGTATTCTTATTTTTTTAATGAAAAGGCTCTTGAATATTGGAAGAATATATTCTCATCTGATACTTGTGAAAAATTATCAGATCAAGATATATATAAATTGTTAAATTGGAGGTAAGAAAATGAAAATTAAACTTGAAGTAGCTTATACGAATGAAGAAACAATCAGTCAATTAGATTCAGCGTTGGAAGAAATAGAAGATATTAAGGTTGAAAAATTTGAACAAAATGGGTTTGATGGTTTCGATCGTTTATATTACTTTTTGGAAACAGGTACGGCTGTTGTTTTAATAGAAAAACTTTGTAAGATTATTATTGCATTTATAAAGAGAAATGATTCGAAAAGTTTTAAAGCTAATGGAATAGAATGTGTTGGCTATAGTGAAAAAGAGGTAGAAAAATTAGTTGAGAAGATAAAAGAATCAACTAAAAATGAATCAGAATAATAATAAATATAAATGCTATAGAGAAGGAATGGAAAGCTATCAGAGGAAAAAACTGGTAGTTTTCTTTTGCTTCAAAAACAGAGACTTGTTAAAAAAGCTATTGTAATAAGCGAATCAGAAAAGTTATAATAAATGATAATGGATGGCAAGAGGTCATCCATTCATTAGAAAAAAGAAGGAATCCCCATGAACCAACAAGAAATATTCACATACATCCAAAAGCAATACCCCGTCCATCCAGACACCATCACCAAATCCGGATACCCCGTCACCATCTTCAAAAACCCAAGAACTGCCGCACCTTATGTCATCTTTTACCAATCAGCCGAAAGAACAACTTTCATGGAAGTTCAGGCAGAGCCGGACATGATAGGCAACTACATCGAAATGTACCATCTTGCTCCGGCAAAGCACATGGATCAGAAGCACTGGCTGGCAGTTCCGCTGGACGGTTCTGTCAGCGATTCAAAAGTTCTGGATTTACTCGATATGAGCTACGACCTCGTAGACGGACAGGCAGAAGCAGATGGAGAAACAGGAGCAGATAGACAGATAGGGGCAGACGGACAGGCAACAGACAGTACGCCAGAAGAAAAAGATTGACAATTCTGACCACACATTCCATAATGACGATAGTGGTTCGAGAGAACTAACAGGAAAAATGGGAGAGACAACATGAAGAAAAAAAGCTCATACCGATGGCTGATATGGATCATATTGGCAGTGGTTTTGATCGGGGTAGCACTTATGCATATCCTGCCCCCATACATCGACCGATGGAAATCTGCCAGAGATTATGACAAACTTGCCGAAGAGTATGTAAATGATGAGTCCGAACCAGATGATGGAAAGCAGAAGAAAAAAGACTGGTGGGCTACAGATGTAAAAGTAGAGTTTGACAAGTTGAAAGCTGAGAATCTAGATGTCATCGGATGGATACGGTTTGATAATCAGGATGAACTTGGCATCAATTATCCAATTCTGTATTCAGGAGACAATCAGAAATATCTGAGAACCGACCTGCATGGCAACAGTCACATCGCAGGATGTATCTTTTTGGAAGGCCTTAACAAATCTGATTTTTCGGATTATTACAACATTATCTACGGTCATAATATGAATGACGGAAGCATGTTCGGGAGCCTGAAAAAATATAAGGATGACGGTTTCTGGAAAGAGAATCAATACTTCACTGTATATTCTGAGACAACCGCCTACCGTTATCGAATCTTCTCTTATGAGGATGCAGTCAATGGCGGTGATGTATACAAAGTAGGATACCAGCCGGGCGAAGAGTATCAGAAATTTATCGACCAGATGATAAAAGATTCCGATGTTGATACAGGAGTAAAGCCGCAGACCAGTAACAAGATACTGACACTTTCTACCTGTACAGGGAACGGATACAGCAAGCGGCTTGCCATCCATGCAGTCTGCATTGACGCACAAACTACAGATGAGTCAAAATTAAAGGAAACAGGAAATTAACTATGAAAATATCCAAAAGTATGTCGAAAAAATATCCAAAAACATGTTTTTGGATGAGCGTGTAGATGTATCCGGTATCGAGATTGAGAATGTTGTGGCAGTACGTTATGAATGTACACAAAAAGGCTCAGGCAATAAATGGCCATCTATGAGAGAATTCAAAGTATCCACAACACCGGAGACAGGAGTTGAGTTTACGAAAGAAGTCATCCGTACACAGGACGGATGGGCTCCATATCAAGGAGAAGAAAGTAACTTGATTGACGAAAATACACAGACATCAATCTGGTATAATGTAAGACAGAATGGAAATCCGGCAAATACTACAATCAAAGGTGACTATGTCGGAGTGAAATTATCACAGCCAATCACGTTAGGTAAAATTGATATTTTACAGGGTAAGAATGGCAATGATGGTGATTACTTCAAGAATGTAAAATTGCAGTATTCAGTAAATGGAACAGACTGGAAGGATATTCCGGGTGTAGAGCCGTTTAAAAATACAAGACATATTCAGGTAGATCTTTCGGACAAAAACATCGAGGCACAGTATCTTCGTCTGGAAAATCAGGAAAATCAGGAGAGCTGGATTGCTTTCAGAGAATTTGATGTAGATGCAAAAGTATTTTACAATGCGAAAGCATATACAAACGTAGATGCATATAAAGATTTTGGGGCAAACGTATTTGCAGATTCAGCAGAGCTGGCTCCACAAAATGACATTGCGTTGGAGAAAGATCAATATATTGGTCTGAAATTAGATCGTGTACATGAGATTACAACGATTGAGAATCAGTTAAAAGATGCAGACGGTATTACATTAGAAGTATCGAAAAACGGATACGAATGGACTGAGTATGCAGCTGGAAAGAATGTAGATGCACGTTATGTACGTCTCATCAACAAGACAGATGCGAAGAAAACATTCGATATTCAGAAGTTGTCATTGAAGACATTTGAGATTTATGAAAAATCACTTGTAGCTGATCAGACAACGTTTGCAATCGGTGAGGCGGCAAGCAATCCGGCAACAAACCTGTTTGACGGAGACCGCACGACACAGGTTATCTATCAGGGAAGCCAAAATCAGGGCGCAAAATTTGTCTATGATCTGGGACAGACAATTGACCTGAAGACATTGAAAGTAGTATGTAGAGACAGTGAGATTGATTTCCCACATCACGCAAAGATTTCAGTATCAACAGATGGTCAAAAGTGGACAGATGTGATGACAATCGGTAATCAGGATAAAGAAAATGAAGGCGAAGCTTCAAACGAAGATAATATCAATGATGTACTTCCGTTACATGAGACTTCTTACAATGCAAAATTGGAAGAAAATATCAACCAGAAAGCTCGTTTTATCAAGTTTGAGATTACAAGAACAAAAGTAGGTTCAGATAAATGGGTGAGATTCCAGGAATTTGAGATCAATGGCGGTGAGTATATGCCGACAGTGAACGACCCGACATTTGAAAGTGACTGTCTGGATACAAGAAACGGAAAATATGCATACATGGTAGATGCTGATTTGTCTACAGCATTTGTTCCGGCAAAAGAAACAGGAACATTGAACTATACAGTTTCTGACAATAACAATGTCAATGTGATTAAGATCATTCAGGGAGCAGACGCAATTTCCAATGCGACTGTAAAAGCCCGCACATTGAAAAATCCGGACAAATGGATTACACTTGGAACGCTTGCACAGACAGTAAATGAGTTCGTATTAGAAAAAGATACCGTTCTCTTAGATGTGAAATTAGAGTGGAAAAATGTGACACCATCTATCACAGAATTAGTATTTGCAAAAACAGATACTGTGAATGTGGACAAAGCAGAACTGAAAAAGCTGTTAGACAACAAAGAAGATACTTCTTCTTGGACAACAGACAGTAAGCAGGCATATGATGCGGCAATTGCAGCAGGTCAGAAAGTATATGACAGCGAACATGCAAGCAAAGGAAGCGTTGACAGCGCAGTACTTGCAATTAAAAATGCAGTGGCAGACAAAGAGTTGAAAGGCGATATGTCAAAATTGCAGGCAGCATTGGACAAGGCGCTGAAAGATTCTGAGAACTACACAGCAAGAACATGGCGTGTATACAGCAACGCAGTAAGTGCGATTGAAACAGCAATGGAAAATGCGGATAATACATCAGTAGCAGATGTAGAAAAATTACTTGCAGATTTAGAGGCGGCAAAATCAGCGCTTGTATACAATCCGTCTGCAATGGAAGAATGTATGCTCGCAGTGCAGGCAGAAAATGACTTTATCAATGCAACAGATAAATCTATCTATACAGAAGAGTCTTGGAATAATTTTGTTGCGGAAAAAGAAGCAGTGGAACAGCTGATTGAAAAGAACAAGACAACACCGGTACACCCATCAGAATTTAAAGATGCATTGAAAGCGTTGAAAGATGCAAAAGAGGGATTGACTTTTGTACCGGTAGCACCTGTATCAAAAGAAGTGTTGTCTGGATTGATTAAAACAGCGGAAGGTTTAGATGCACAGCTTTATACAAAAGACAGCTATCAGGCATTGACAGAAGCACTTAACGCTGCAAAAGCAGAATTTGACAGAACAGACAGTACAGAGGAGTCTGTAAAAGCGGCTGTTGACAAATTAGATGCAGCGATCAAAGCGCTTGTGACAAGAGCAAATGGTGAGGAAGTGAAAGCTTATATCAATGGTATTGAGTTGAAAGATGCCTCAAAATACACAGAGGAATCTTACAAGGTATATAAAGATGCATATCAGAAACTTTGTGGAGTATTAGATCGTCTTGACAATGTTTCACAGGAAGAATATCTGAAACTGAGAAATGCATTTGAGACAGCGGAAGCAAATCTTGTGGAGAAAGATGCTGCTAAGCCAGAACAACCAAAACCAGATAAACCACAGCAGGATCAGAAACCAGATTCGGATGACAAGCATGAAGTTCACACAGGTGACACAACAGAAAGTAGTCTGCCAATGGCATGGTTGCTTGCAAGTGTTGTCGCAGTGGGCGGAATATTGATCAGCAAAAAGAAAAGAGTAAAATAGTGAATTCTAACGAGGGAGAGCGGTATGCTCTCCCTTTTCAGATGCTGAAATGTATGTTAGAATAGGGCAAAGCATTGACAGAAGACAGGAGTGTGTAGATATGGACCAAAAGTGGGATATGGAGATTTTGTCAGTTGAAAAGTTTGCGGAAAGATACGAGGAATTATTTCATAGAAGTTTTGAGTCAAGCAAACTGCATTACATTCGTTTCTGCAAGGCGGAAAATTGGAGTCAGGCAGTGGAGGGGACGTTTGCAATTCCGCAAAAAGAACATTTACGAGGAGAAAAAACAGCATTTGGATACTGTGTATTACCGAACCGATTTATTTTTATTGAGTACGAGACAAAGATAGAACCGATGCTGAGAGAGATGAAGGACTATCCGAATATAGATGCGGCATCTCCGTTGCAGTTTCTGTTCAAATTTATGGAATATCTGCTGGAAGATGATATGATTTTTTTGCAAGGATATGAAGATAATTTGGAGGATCTCGAGGATGAACTGTTAAATAACAATCTGGAAGATTTTAACCGCACGATTCTGGCTATCAGAAAAGAACTTTCTGTGCTGAGTTCCTATTATGAACAATTATCCGATATGGGAGAGACGCTAAAGCAGAATGCGGCCGAGCAGGGGGCTGAGAAAGAAGAGTTATTATTTTCTTTGTTATGTGAAAGGGCGGGACGGTTTTATTCGACTGTCCAGGAATTGAAGGAGTACTCCATGCAGCTTCGGGAGATGCATCAGACACAGGTGGATATCAGACAGAATGAGATTATGAAATTTCTCACGATCGTGACAACCATATTTATGCCACTGACACTCATTGCAGGATGGTATGGTATGAATTTTGTCCATATGCCGGAGCTTTCATTGCGGTATGGATATGTGGTTATTTGCGGCATCTGTCTGCTGATTGTGTTGATTGAGATATGGTTCTTTAAAAAGAAAAAATGGTTTTAGAAAATAAGGAGAAAAAGATGGGAATAGAAATACAATTTTTAGACTGGCTACAGACGTTACATAGTCCAATAGTTGATAAAATGATGCTTGGGATCACGCACCTTGGAGATGCGGGAATTTTTTGGATCGTGTTGGCGGTCATTCTGCTTTTGATCCCGAAAACGAGAAAGAGCGGATTGATCGTGGCAGCGGCATTATGCATTGATGTCATTGTGTGCAATGGAATTTTAAAAAATCTGTTTGCCAGAACGAGACCGTTTGATGTCAATGAGGCAGTGCAGCTTTTGATTACAGCGCCAAAAGATTTTTCGTTTCCGTCAGGACATACGGCTGCATCTTTTGCGGCGGTTGCGGCGCTTTATTTTGCGGGGAAGAAAAAGCTTTGGAAGGTCTCGCTTGTGCTTGCTGTTTTGATTGCATTTTCACGAATGTATCTGTATGTGCACTATCCGACAGATATTTTAGGCGGAGTGCTTGTCGGGCTTGGAGCCGGAGCGGCAGGTTATTATCTTGTTATCACATTGCAAGAACGAATTGGAAGGAGGAAGAAAAATGGCTCAGACGAACTGTGAGAGTTGTATGAATTACGAGTATGATGAAGAATATGATTACTATGTATGTATGAAAAATCTGGATGAAGATGAGATGTATCGGTTTGTTCGGGGAGAATTTCGGGATTGCCCGTACTATCAGTTCGGAGACGAATATCAGATTGTGAGAAAACAGATGTAAAAAGGCTGTGTGCAGTGACACATTCTGAGACTTATAATTCATCAATCATTTTTTGAAGACCTTCATAGAATCTGCCAATATGAACGCCGTCGATTATGCGGTGATTGACTTCCACGGACATTCCGAGTGTCTCACGACCGTTTTGGGCCATGATCTTTCCCCAGGTGATTCGTGGAATCATATCATCGATATCCAGATTACGTTCATGGGTACATCCGGTAAGGTCAAGCCACGGAAGACAGGACATATAGATCAGCTCGTCGCCTTCTTCGGTCTGGTCAATAAACGTCGTCTGTGTATGACTTTTTTCTTTTGCAATACGGCAGAATTTTTCCATGGAATCCTGGCAGCGGACAGTGACAATATAGAACTGTTCACTGTCTTTTTTTATGTCTGTAAAACTTGGAATCCGCTCTTCTAAAAGTGCAACTTTTCCATCATGGATTGTATAGCGGAAATTTTCCACTTGATTTATCGCTTTTGTAACCAGGTAGGTCAGTGCATAATAGAAAGAAATACCATGGCTTTTGGTGTATTTGTGAAGCTGCGTGACATCCACACGGAAAGTTGTACTGTAAAATGGATGATCCACAGTAGAAAAAAAGTCAAATAATTCTGCTCGTGACCAAATTAATTTGTCAATATATTTCATAACAACTCCTCCTGAAAATATTTATTATATTATAAAACAACAAAAAAGAATGTTCGATAAATAAATTTATTGTCAAAGTTGATAATGTATAATAGCGGTAGTATCATCGAAAGAGGAAAGAATAGAAAAAAGAAGCTAAGATGAAGGAGAGGTTATGGTGAAAAAAGGAATCAAACAGTTTCTTGCAGGGATGTGCGCAGTGTTGGTCATGCCGACCGGAACTGTACAGAATGTGCTTGCAAAAGAGTCGGAACAGGCATTGCCGGTATCCGCGGAAAAGTCGATCAATCAAGAATTGAAATTATGGTATACTTCGCCGGCTAAGATCGACACAGCAGAAACAAATGGCGGCGAGTGGATGCAGCAGTCCCTGCCTTTGGGCAATGGAAATCTGGGAAATCTGATTTTTGGAGGGATTGCAAAGGAAAGGATTCATTTTAATGAAAAGACGCTTTGGACAGGTGGACCTTCATCAAGTCGTCCAAATTATCAGTTCGGGAATAAGGCAACAGCGTATACCGATACGGAGATTGAGGAGTATCGAAAGCTTTTAGATGACAAATCTACAAATGTATTCAACGATGACAAAAGTCTTGGCGGTTACGGAATGGGGGCAAAGATTAAGTTCCCGGGAGAGAATAATCTGAACAAAGGAAGTTATCAGGATTTCGGAGATATCTGGCTTGATTTTTCCAAGATGGGAATCAATGATAACAATGTAAAGGACTACCGCAGAGAGCTGGATATTCAGACCGGAATTGCGGCGACAGAGTTTTCTTGCAAAGACGTGACATATAAGCGGGAACATTTTGTGAGTAATCCGGATCAGGTGATGGTGACAGAGCTTTCTGCATCTGAAAAAGGAAAACTTGATTTGAATGTAAAAATGGAGCTTAATAATAGTGGTTTAGAAGGGAAGACCACTTTTGATGAAAAGAATCAGACATGTACGATCGAAGGAAAGGTAAAGGACAATGATCTGAAGTTTTGCACAACGATGAAGCTCGTTCTGACAGGTGGAAAACTGAGCGCAGATGAAAAGAATCAAGTCTATCAGATTCAGGATGCAGATTGCGTGATGATCGTGATGGCGGCAGAGACGGATTATAAGAATGATTATCCGACATATCGGGATAAGAACAAAGATTTGAAAAAAGTAGTCGCTGACCGTGTGAACAATGGAACGAAGAAATCCTATGATGAGTTGAAGGAAACACATATCGCAGACCATCAGGGATTATTTGACAGAGTAAGTCTGGATTTGGGAGAACAGCGCACATCAGTACCGACGAACCAGCTTGTGGATGAATATCGAAATGGAAATTATTCGCATTATCTGGAAGTGCTGGCATTTCAATATGGACGTTATCTGACAATCGCAGGTTCAAGAGGAACACTTCCAAGTAATTTAGTTGGATTGTGGACAGTTGGCAACTCTGCGTGGACAGGAGACTACCATTTCAATGTGAATGTACAAATGAATTACTGGCCGGTTTATGCAACGAATCTTTCAGAATGTGGGACAACGTTTGTAGATTATATGGATAAGTTAAGAGAGCCGGGACGCCTGACTGCGGAGAGAGTGCACGGAATTGAAGGAGCAGTGAAAAATCATACCGGATTTACCGTACATACAGCGAACAATCCGTTTGGTATGACAGCGCCGACAAATGCACAGGAATACGGATGGAATCCGACAGGGGCTGCATGGGCAATCCAAAATCTTTGGTGGCATTATGAGTTTACACAGGATGAGGCATATCTGAAGAATACGATTTATCCGATTATGAAAGAGGCAGCTCTGTTTTGGGATTCATATCTCTGGACATCGGAGTATCAGAAAATTAACGATGAGAACTCGCCATATAACGGCCAGAACAGACTTGTAGTTGCACCAAGTTTTTCAGAGGAACAGGGACCGACAGCAGTTGGAACAACTTATGACCAGTCGCTTGTGTGGGAGTTGTACAATGAATGTATCAAGGCAGGAAAAATTGTCGGAGAAGACGAAGCACTTTTGAAATCATGGGAAGAAAAGATGCAAAAACTGGATCCGATTGAGATCAATGATACAAATGGAATCAAGGAGTGGTATGAGGAGACACGTGTCGGACAGAAGAACGGTCATAACCAGTCTTATGCACAGGCAGGAGATCTTGCAGAAATCGAAGTTCCAAACAGCGGATGGAATATCGGACATCTGGGAGAACAAAGACATGCATCTCATTTGGTAGGTCTGTTCCCGGGAACATTGATCAACAAAGACAATGAAGAGTATATGAATGCGGCAATCCAGTCTTTAACAGAGCGTGGAGAATACTCTACCGGCTGGTCAAAGGCAAATAAGATTAACCTTTGGGCAAGGACAGAGAATGGAGAGAAAGCATATACACTTTTGAATCATCTGATTGGAGGAAATTCTTCCGGGCTTCAGTACAATCTATTTGATTCTCATGGTTCCGGCGGTGGAGACACTATGATGAATGGAACTCCGGTATGGCAGATTGACGGTAACTTTGGCCTGACATCCGGTGTGGCAGAGATGCTTGTACAGTCACAGTCCGGATATACACAGTTTCTTCCGGCAATTCCAAGCGCATGGGAAGAAGGAAGCGTACAGGGACTGAAAGCAAGAGGCAACTTTACAATTGGAGAAAAGTGGGCAAACGGCGTGGCGGAGACATTTACGGTATGCTATGACGGAGACAAAGAAAGCAGTACATTTACAGGATCTTATGAGGATATCACTTCTGCAAAAGTATATGCTGATGGAAAAGAAATTGAAGTGACAAAAGAAGAAGAAACAGGTCGTATTTCTTTTGAAGCGAAAGCAGGAAAGACGTATACAATTGATATGTCTGAGACGAATGTGGAGGAATTGAAAGAGAAGGCAACAGCATTTTTAAAACAACTCCATCCGGATCTGATCAAGATTAAAGAAGAACTGCAGTCGGCGATTGACCGTTCTTCAAAAGAACTGGGAAGTATTCTGACAAAAGCAAAACAGATGGATCAATTATACCGCACATATCTGCAAGAAGCAGAGAACGTATATTATCTGACTGATCAGGAAGGGCTTGCCTACAATGAGATTGATACTATTTACAATCAGTTGAGAGAATTGCGCAATACATTGCTGGAAAACACAGGGGATATGGAATACTATCAGAAGGCAGAAAGTCAGCTTACTGATACCGCGGCACAATTAGAAAAACAGATGGAGAACCGGGTGATTTCATTTAGTAAAGATTCCGGAATCATTGGGGAGGACCGGGCGCTTACTTTGAGTAAGAGTGAGAATGCTAAAAATTATGAGATCCGCTATACAACAGATGGAAGTATTCCGAGAAAGACATCAGAAAACTACGAGAAACCACTTCAGTTGAGTGATCAGGAGGACACTGTTGTCAGAGCAGCATTGTTCTATAAAGAGCAGAGAGTCAGTCAGGTATATACAAAGAAATATATGACAGAAGGTATTTCCGTTAAAGATTTGGTAGTATCCCATGAAAACCATTGGGGAGATACTTATGCAAAAGAGAAGATGATTGACGGAAATCCGGCGACAAGATGGGCATCAAAAGGTGTAGATACTTCCAAACCGATGGAGCTCACATTGACATTTGCAAAAGCAGAGCTACTCAGCCAGATGAAATTTGACCTCTTTGTGTCAAGAAATAATGCGATTGGTGCATTTGAAATTCAAGCGCTTGTGGATGGAACCTACCAGACAGTGTACGAAGGTACAAAGATGGGGGATATCAATGATAAGGTGGGAGATGTAGATGGAAACAGCGAAGGGTATCATGCATATTACTTAGCGGAATTTCCGGAGATCAATACGGATTCTGTAAAAGTGATACTGAAAGCAGGATTCTTAGGCGAACCATCTCTGTATGAGGTGACACCACTTTGTGCAGGTGTTCCGGCAGATAAAGCTGGTGACGCAGCAGAATTGGAGAGCATGATTGGATTGGCAGAGGAAGCAGACCGTACATCAGACTATTATGTAAATGCACCGCAGGAACTAAAAGATGCATTTGAAGAAAGCATTTCAGATGGAAAAGAAATGTTGAAAGCATCACAGGATTTGATGGATTCCAGAACCGAATTTTTATCAAATAGATATGACCGTCTTGGCTTTGGGGAGACAGATAAATCGGCGCTGGAGACATTGATTGCACGGGCAGAAGAAGCGCTGAAAGGCGAGTATACAAATGAGTCGTTGTACCAGTTAAAGAAAGTGCTTGCGGAAGCAAAAGAAGTTTTGGCTGATGAGAGTGCAAAGCAGCCAACAGTCGATCAGACAGCGCAGAAACTGCAAAAAGCATTAGATAACTTGGAACAGGGAGGATTTGAAGAGATACAGGTTCCTTCAGGAGAGCTGCAAGGCTCTGACAAATGGATTCAGGCAGGTAAATTCAAGGCGACAGCAGATGACAATGCGGGACCGTTGACGTATGAATTTACCGGACATTTCATACAGGTTCCGACTGTAAAAGGAGATGACCACGGAGTCATTCGGGTGACGCTTCAGGATCAATCCGGAAAACAAATTTATCAGGAAGAGATTGATACATATGCGCAAAACCGAGTGGAAGGAACAGAGCTGATGCAGGAGGAATTTGCAGAAGGCTCGTATACGATTCAGTTTGAGCGAGTGGGAAAAAGCACACAGGCACAGGATAAAAGAGGCTGGGTTGAGGTTGGCGCACTGACGATTCGGAAAGAAAAGAAAGAAATGGTGGATAGATGCAAGCTTGAAGAAGAATTGAAGCTTTGTGAGGGTCTGAATGAAAAAGAGTATACAACAGAAAGCTGGACTGCGCTTCAAGAAGTTGTAAAAAGTGCAACAGAACTTTTGAAAAAACCAGATGAAGAGACCTGTACATCTGAGATGAACGATAAAGCAGCGGAAGTAGAAGCGGCAAGGGAAAATCTCCAGAAAGTGACGGTAGATATATCGGAACTGAAAGAGGTCATTAAGACAGCGAAAGCAATTTCTTCGGAGGGATACACAAAAGAAAGTTTTGAGGCACTGCAGCAGGGTATCAGAGAAGCAGAGGTATTGTTAAATGGCACATATACACAGGATGAGGTAAATGAAAAGACGGCCATTTTGAAACAGCGAATCAGCGGACTGCGTGCGGATAAGACTGCACTTCAAGAAAAGTATGATAAGATTAAAGATATGACACAAGGTCAGGCGACGGATGAGTCATGGAAAGAGTTTACAGGACTTAGAGAACAGGCGAAAAATGTATTGGACAATCCAAATGCAACACCGAATGAGGTATCTGAAATCTTAGAAAAGCTGAACAAATTTGAATTTACATACAAGGATAAAGAGAGCGGAGAAGAAGATAAAAAGGATCCGAATCCGGGCACTTCGGGAGATTCCGAACAACAGGGCACTTCTGATACATCTCACAAAAAGGAGAGTGTAAAAACGGGAGACACTACAGCCATTGCTGTTCCAGTCGCAGGAATTGTGGGAGTAGCAGTATTGTTGTATGTGATGAGAAAAAGACGAAAAATAGAATCATAATATGTAAAGCGGCTATGAGGCAAACTCACAGCCGCTTTCATTATACGTTATATCTGATAGCAATACGCTCCATTTTCTTTGACTCCATAAAAATCGGCAAAGGAAAGATGGAAAATATCTTGTTCTTTTCCGGATAAATCAATCTGATTTTTGATTAAATACTGATAAATACCGGAATAGTCAATTTTTCCCTGTAGTAAGATGCTGTCAAGCTTTCCATCTCTGATGATGGCACGTCTGTAATTGTGAGCATCTTCCTCCTCAAGCACGATATCGCCTTCCTCGGCAACACCGCGACCGAGGGAGAGTGTGACGAGCCCGTAGAAGTTCATTGTGTTTTTCATGGCGTAGCGGTCTGTGTATTCCGCCTGTATTCCGCACATATTGAGCGCAGCAATCTGTCCCTGCTTCATTGCATTTGGCCAGATTCCGGAAAGACCGGTTACATCTCCTGCCGCATAAATATTCGGGCAGTTTGTTTCCATGGTATCAGAAACCTGAATAAAGCGGTCTACATGAATTGGAGTATCAAGGGCACATTCCACGGCAGGGCGGACACCGGCTGCAACGATCACCAGGTCGCAGTCAATTTTCGTTCCATCATCAAGGAGAACAAAATCAATTGCGCCGGCTTCGTTCATATGTGTCTCTGATGCTTTTTTGCCGAGAAGAAATTTGCAGCCATGTGATTCGAATAAAGTTCTGTACGCATTGCCGGCGGTCTCATTCAGCTGGATCGGAAGAATGCGGTCTGCCATCTCTACAACGGTTACATCTTTCCCCCGCTCTAAAAATGCGTATGCAGCGTCCATGCCGACCAATCCGGAACCAACTACAAGGATACGGTTCGCCTGATCAGCAAGAGACCGGATTGCCTGCGCATCAGACAGGTGACGAAGGCCAAAGACATTATTAGCTTCCCGAAACTGTCCGACCGGAGGAATAAAGCTGTTTGCTCCGGTTGCAATCAGCAGACGGTCATAGGAACAGCAGGTGTTATCATTGAGAACAACGACCTGTTCTGCGGTGTCGATGGTGCGGACAGAGACACCGTTTCTCCATTGAATCCGATAAGTCTCAAAAAAGTCCGGCTCTACAAAGGACAACGTATCCTCATTACGCTCATGACTCAGATAGCGGTGGAGCATACAGCGGGAATGTACATGCTCATCCGTTGAAATCATTGTGATAGCAGCATCCGGGTCATTTTCACGGATTGTTTTTGCGGCGGTGATACCGGCAGCGCCGACTCCGATAATTACATGAATCATAAAGACACCTCCTCAACATAGATTGCTTTCTTTGGACAGGATTTCACGCAGTTTGGCTTTGCATCGTCCTTCATACAAAAATCACATTTGACGACTTTTGTATGGGTTGCGGTGTCTGCTTTTAAAACGCCGTAAGGACAGTTCATGACACACATAAAGCAAGAGCCGCATTTTTTTTCGTCGTAAGAGACAATTCCCGTTTCCGGATCTTTGGAGAGGGCGCCGCTCATGCAGGACATGACACACTCCGGTAGATCACAGTGTCTGCAGAAAATCGGGCGGTAACTGCCGTCCGGCATTTTTTCAATGTGATTGCGAGATTCATTGTGAATATCCGTAAGGTCTAAGTCATAGACGGTTCCAGGGGTATCCCTGTGTGCCTGCATACAGGCGACGGTGCAGTTTTTACAGCCGTCACAGAGAGAGGCATTGATCATAATTCTTCTCATAGCAGCACCTCCTATATCTGTAAGCCCTGACGTTTTTCTAAAATGATCTGTTCCAAAATATCGGCAGAGGCTTTTGCGTCATCGTTGATAATCACCTGTCCGCCGGTTAGTTCTTTCATATCCTCTGTCAGAACCTTCACGGCAGTCTTGCTTCCGGTTACAAATGGAGGAAGTCCAAGGTGAAGCGGAAGACCGAGAGCCAATCCGAAACATCCGTCAGCCAGTGCCTGCTCTTCAAGCCATTGAGCGGCAGACAGAACGAGCGGGAGCTGAGGAAGGTCAACACCAAGTTCTGCGGCAATCTCTGTCGCAACAATTTCAAGACGTCCGATTGCAAGGCAAGGACCAAAATTCAAAACAGGCGGAATATTCAGTTTCTGACAGACTGCACGCAGGCGAGGTCCGGCTAATTCGGCAGCCTCCGGTGTCATCAGGCCACAGTTTTCGATTCCTCCTGAAGAACATCCGGCTGTCAGAACAAGAATATCGCGCGAAATCAATTCTTTTGTAAGTTCCACGCTTAAGACATCGTGTCCGCCGGCTGTTAAGTTTGAGCAGCCTACGACACCGGCAATTCCCTTAATCTCACCTGCTGCGAGCAGTTCAATGAGAGGAGTCCATTTCCCACCGAGGAAGGATTTTAAGGAGCCTTCGCTTACACCGGTTAACGTATGGTCATTTCCATGCTCTTCCATCAGATTGAGCGGAACGCATCCTCGTCTTTCTTTGTAAGCTTCCACAATTTTATCGATGATGAGATCACTTTGTTCTGCGCGGTGTTCAAATTCAAATGGCATCAGTTCTGCATTTGCTTTTTTCGCTACATCATCCAGACAAATCTGTTTGATCTTCAGCTCGTCACAGATTGGCTCGATACCCGGAAGTGTACAGTTGAATTCGGACAAAACTGCATCAATTGCTCCGGTTGCGAGAATTGCTTCGCTTGTGTAGTTATTACCGGCATGTCCGTCGAATACTTCTGTATAATGAGCGCCACGGAGTTGTAGATCCTGTCCCACACAGGTACATCCAACCAACTTGAACCCTTTTGCACCGGCTGCCAAAGCTTTCTTTTTTGCCTCTTCGGAGATGAGTTTTTCCTGCAGATCGACAAAAATCGTATGCTGATGTCCGGTGATCATGATATTGATGTAATCCGGATCAATGACACGAAGTCCGACCGGAGCAAGATGAAGTTCTGGCTGACCAAGAAGTACGTCATTGAGAAGGTTGGTCAGTGTCAGTCCGTATACGCCTGTTGAAATTCCAAGTTTTAGACAGTCAGTGAGCATATCGACAGGGTCAGAGTTTAAGTTTGTGGAACATTTAACCACACCTTTGAAAACTTCTGCTTTTGCACCGCCTGGCATGATACCGAGTTCTTTCCAGCGCTTGATGCGCGGAGCATATGCGATTTTTTCAATCAATTCAGCGGATACATATTCAGGCTTATATAAATCAGCAAGAACGGAGTCGGCGACTTTCTCAGCTTTCACATAGATATCCTCATCTGTGATACCGAATAATTCAGCAAGATGATCCAAAGATTTCAATCCTTTTAATTCACCGCGGATCTGAGCTGTTTTTTTCAAATTCAATGCGGTATTTTCAACAATATGTATATAACATCCGCTGCCGGAAGCGACTGCTCTTAAAAAGTTTCGGGTGACGATCGTGTCTGCGTTGGCGCCGCAGATACCTCTTGGAGCCTCCGGAGTGATACGGCAAGGCCCGTTAGAGCAGAGACGGCAACAGACACCTTGAAGACCAAAGCCACATTTGGTACTCTGACCCTCCACACGGTGATGAGAAGTTTCCACTGGGAGCGAACGGATAAATCCTTCTAAAGGTTTATCGGCGTTTTTGCAAGTTGTACATCCATAACATTGATTCATGATAAAATCCTCCTTTTAAACTTGACTAAAATAGTAAAGATTAGGCCTGAAAAATATGCCTGGCACATTTTTCGAGTATACAAATTATCCGAAAAATAATTCAGATAAAGATTTCTGACGCATCTCCTGCAAAAGCATGGATTGCAGGCGGCAGAATTCCCGATGTACCAGACATGGTTTTTGCTGATTGTTCATAGAACAGTGATAGCCGTCTTTCATACACTCTAAAAGCAGAATGTCAGGGTCTACGGCGGCACAGATGTCATAGAGAGAAATCTCAGATAATGTCCGGTTCAGACAATATCCGCCATTTGTGCCGCGGCAACTTTTTAAAAGACCCTGTTTTTCCAGTTTTCTGGTAATTTTGTATGTCATTGCAGAAGGAAGCTGCTCTGCTGCACAGATATTGGAGACACTGACAAGTTCTCCGTCTGAGAGCGCTCTCATAATTCGGATCGCATAATCACATTCTTTTGTAAACAGCATAAAATACATACCTCCTGAGTCATTTCGCCCAATCCTGTTCGGGTTGTATTTACTATATAATACTGGATAAAAATGGTCAAGTATATAGAAGCTACTTGTAAAAAAACGGTAATATAGACAAAAACAGGAGGTGTTTGTCTATGTTTTAACAAATAAAATTATACAACATTAACAAAACAAACCATTGTGTGTTACAAGAATCTTCGAAGTGGAATGGTTATCACACGCAGTATGGCATAGAAGATCTTTTTTCCAAAACTCAAATCTTTGGAGTGATAGTTTTCATCGTAATCATATTCACTGTCATTTCCCATTGTTTTGCTGTATGTTTTGTCGCGTTCCATTTCAGCTTGGATGATGGAATTTAACTCCGGGCAGTCCACTGCAAGCATCAGTTCGGTATCCTGATAGGTGCTTCGCATATCCATATTATAAGAGCCGACAATGCTCATGCGGTCATCAATCAAAACAGCTTTTTCTTCTTTGCCCAATTGGCGGATTCGGCGAATATCGCACACTTCAGTGCAGATGCAACTAGATATTTCTCAGGTGAATTTATATTTATGATCTTTGGACTTCCGGGCGCTGCGCTTGCGATGTACCGCTGTGCAAAACCGGAAAAAAGAAAAGCAGCAGGCGGATTACTGCTCTCAGCAGCATTGGCATGTATGCTGACGGGTATCACAGAGCCGTTGGAATTTTCATTCTTATTCGTGGCGCCGGCGTTGTTCGTTGTTCAGGTCATCCTGGCAGGTTCTGCGTATATGGTGGCGCATATGCTGAATATCGCGGTAGGACTTACATTTTCAGGAGGATTCCTTGATTTCTTCCTGTTTGGAATTTTACAGGGAAATGAAAAGACAAGCTGGATGAGAGTCATTCCGGTTGGAATTATTTACTTTATTTTATACTATGCGATTTTCACGTTTATGATCAAGAAGTTCAACTTTAAGACACCGGGACGTGAAGATGACGATGCAGAGACAAAACTGTACACAAAAGCAGATGTAAATGCAAGAAAAGAAGGGAATCAGACGACATCAAATGAGGCACATATGGATCCGGTGAGTGCACTTATCACAAAGGGACTTGGTGGAAAGGCTAATATCAGTGATGTGGATTGCTGTGCGACAAGACTTCGTATTACAGTCGAAGATGCAGGAAAAGTAAATGAGGATATTTTAAAACAGAGTGGTTCCAGAGGAATCGTAAAAAAAGGTCAGGGAGTGCAGATCATTTATGGACCACAGGTGACTGTGATCAAGGCGAATCTGGAAGATTATCTGGAAACAGCGGATGATAGCTTGGAAGAGACAGAAGAGGTGATTGAGAGACCTTCTTCCGAGGAGAACGCTGTGACAGAGAAAACAGTCAAAGACGAAGGAAAAGTGACAGAGACAATCATCATATCAAGTCCGATTACCGGGAAAGCGGTGGAAGTAGCAGAGATACCGGACGAAGGATTTGCAGGAAAGATGATGGGAGACGGTGCAGGTGTGACCCCGACAGAGGCAGAAATCGTGGCGCCGGAAGATGGTGTGGTTGCATTTGTATTTGAAACAAAACATGCGCTTGGATTCCAGACGGACTCAGGTCTTGAGATGCTTTTGCATATCGGAATCGATACGGTTGCACTGAATGGACAGGGATTTGAAGTGTTTGTTGAAAATGGTCAGAGTGTGAAAAAAGGAGATCTGTTGATGAAAATAGATGTCTCATATCTGACAGAGCATGCACCGTCTCTTTGCTCGCCGGTTCTTTGCACAGATCTGAAAGAAAACCAGAAAGTGAGACTGCTTGCCGAGGGTGAGGTGAAAGCAGGAGAGCCATTGTTTGCAGTGGATTGTTACGAAAAATAGTGAACAGTAACGGAAATAAAAAGTTTCAAGCGGACCGGAAAGGTCCGCTTCAGACTGTAGACAAAGTCCCGGACAGAAGTCCGGGTTTTTCTTTTATCAAGTTTTCCACATTTCTAACTTTTTTCCATAGATTTACCAAGAAAAATGGTTCGGTTATCAACTTTATTTTCCAAGGTTTTTCAAGCACTTCATGATATAATTAGGGTATCAGGAGGTAGTGCTTATGATGACGAAAAATGCAGATACAAAAAGAGAACAAATACAGATGTTTTGTATGGATGATATGGTTCCTCAAAACCATATGCTTCGCTTGATAGACAAAGCGATTAACTGGAACTTCATTTATGAACTTGTTGAAGAAAAATATTCTCCTGATAACGAACGTCCAAGTATGGATCCAGTTATGCTGATTAAAATTCCTTTTATTCAGTACCTTTATGGCATAAAAAGTATGCGGCAAATAATCAAAGAAATTGAAGTAAATGTTGCATATCGATGGTTTCTTGGATTGGATATGTTGGATCCCGTACCACATTTTTCTACGTTTGGAAAGAACTATACACGTCGTTTTAAAGATACAGATCTTTTTGAACAGATTTTTTCAAAGATTTTAGAAGAATGCATGAAATTCAAATTGGTGGATACAGAACATATTTTTGTGGATTCTACACATGTGAAAGCATGTGCAAATAGTAAAAAGATGAGAAAACGGGTGGCACATGAACAGGCATTATGGTACGAGCAGGAATTAAAAGAAGAAATTCAGAAAGACCGGGCGGCACATGGGAAGAAACCTTTGAAAGATAATGATAAAAATGATTCTCCACCACCAACTGCAAGCGGAGGAGAAAGTTTTGCAGATGAAACAGAATCTCAGATTCCGGAAGGAGCAAAAACACAAAAGTGCAGCACCAGCGATCCGGAAAGTGGCTGGTTTCGTAAAGGAGAACATAAACATGTTTTTGCATATGCAGTAGAAACAGCTTGTGATAAACATGGTTGGATTTTAGGATATACTGTTCATCCCGGAAACGAACATGATAGCCGTACATTTCCGCTATTGTATGAGAAAATAAAAGATTTCAAACCGGATATGATGATAATGGATGCCGGCTATAAAACGCCTGCCATCGCCCATCTTCTCTTGGAGGATGGAATCCAACCTCTTTTTCCGTACAAACGACCAATGACGAAAGAAGGTTTTTTCAAAAAATATGAGTATGCCTACGATGAGTATTATGATTGTTACGTCTGTCCTGGAAACCAGGTTTTAAAATACAGTACAACAAATCGAGATGGATATCGTGAATATAAGAGTTGCGGATTGTTCTGTAGTAGTTGCCCATACTTGCATCAATGCACAGAAAGTAAAGATCATGTAAAAGTCATTACCAGACATGTATGGGAAGAATACATGGAGAAAGCAGAAGATATTCGCCATACAATAGGTAACAAAGAAATATATCAACAACGAAAGGAAACGATTGAGCGACTTTTCGGAACAGCAAAAGAACAACATGGTTTCCGTTACACTCAATACATAGGAAAAGCACGGATGGAAATGAAAGCCGGGCTTACGTTTGCGTGTATGAATTTGAAAAAGCTGGCAAAAATTTTAGAAATCAGGGAATCTAAAATGAAAGAATCTCGGAGTTTTTTAAGATTTTTATTAAAACAGAGGCTATTTACAGAAAAGTGGGGCTGTCGCACTAAGTGATATTTTTATATGGAATTATAATGTTGTAGGGGAAAATGCATTGACAAACCTGAAAAAAGGACAATATAATTAAAATTACATAGTTTGAACCAACTAACCAAAACGTAATCGGAAAACGAGAAACAGAGGAAAAAGCAATGGAAACAAAGAAAGTGGCAAAAGAATACCTGCAAAAAGATATTCTGCGGACGATTTTCCAGATGCGGAAACGGCAGGAGGATGATAAGCAGATCAAAAAAATCATCGTATTAGACTATGACCTGACCGAGTATCACTGGAAAACGAACATTAAGAAACTGCAAGAGGAAGGCTTTCTGGAAACGGACAGTGATGCGAAGATTCCGGCACTGACAGAAAGCGGAACGGAGTATGCGAGACAACTGCAACGGGCAGCCGAAGGCTGGAATCAGTTCTTGCAAATGAGTGGAGTCAATGAAAAGACAGCAGACAGGGATGGCAGACTCATGGCGTGTGAGGTATCCGATCCGGACAAAATCGAAAATTTATGGAAATTTATCAATGACGGTGGAAGAAGTTCCATTCCGAAAAGTGTAGACTGCCACACGCTGTGGAAGAAGTTGAAACCGGGAAAGTATCAGATGTGGTATTCCTTTTACACCACAGAAATTGGAAAAGAGAGAAAAGCAGCTATCGAAGATATGCGGTTTGAAAGGGATGGCTGGCTGCACATAGAGCCTTGGGAGATTTGGTTGGAACTAACGGAGCATCCGGAAAATGAGGATGACAGGACAATCTGGTATCAGAACATGTATGGAATCTGGAAGAAGGCAGAAGTAAATGATCACAGCATCAAAATACCTGCCGCAGCATTTCACATAGAGTACGAACAGCAGTGGTTGGGTGAAATACATTTCACCTGTAATCTGGGGTTTGCCGCAGAGAAAAAGAAAGGCTCCAAGAAAAAAACGATATGCTTACTGGATGGAAGGCTTTTGCAGAAAATACCGGATATCGTGTAGCGGATGAATATTAAAAAAGACAGGTAGGAAAGGTAACATGGAAAGAAAGATTGAAAACAGAAATATTGATGTGACAAAAGCCAGAGGCGAACTGGAAGAAGATCTTCTGGAATATGTCTACCGGATGTGGAGGCAAGGCAGACAGATCACATCGAAAGAGTATGCCAGAGAAGTGAATATAACCGGATATGAAGCGGCAGGCCTGGTGCGGAGTCTGGTGAAAAAAGGATTTTTGTGCGAGCCGGAAAACGGACATCTGGAACTGAGCGATAAGGGAAAACTGGAAGGTATGGAGTGCCTTGCACGCCATGAGAAACTGACACAGTTCTTCCAGATGGTAAGTGGAATGGATCAGCAGAGGGCGCAGGAAGATGCCTGTAGAGTGGAACATTATATCAGTCCGGAAGGGTTAAAAGGAATTGAAAACTTTCTGCAGTACGGTGACGTATATGACAGAGTTTATGACGATATGGACTTGTATACCTTTTATGAGGATGGTGAGTTCCCGATGGCATTCGGACTGTATGAACCGGAACGACGCAATCCAAGATTCCTTGCACCAGAGTACGGGAAACTGGAACATTCTGTTATATTAAGAGTGAAAAAGTCCCAGAACTGCTTCCTGCTCAGGACAAAAAAGGACGAATCCATCGGCTATGTATGGTACAGAAGAGATGATGAATGGATACAGGCGAAAGAAGAAAAAGGTGTTTATCAGTTACCGACAGACATCTGTACTTATACTGCCAATACAGGAATCCCGATTACAGAAGCAGTGGCAATCATTGCGATTACACGCTTTGATCAGAAGCCATTGCCAATCGATTATCGGGAATTGAATATTCATGTATGGTGACGAAGAGAGGAACAAGAAAATGGAAAAAGGTGAACATCTAAAGAGACAGAACAGACCTACAATGCTGCAACTGCAATATTTACAACGCCTGTCAAAAGTAGAAAAGAAACGTGGAGCTCAGGGAAGTATCGCAGAATATTATAGCGTGAACCGTTCAACGGTGAACCGCTATTTTAAGAGCTGCATAGAAAGAGGAATTCTGACAGAATCACTGGAATTTACTCCTGCAGGAGAAGAATGGCTGGAACGATATTCCAACCTGTATGAGAATCTTGAAAAATATCTGGAAGAAATCGGTGCAAAACCGGAAGAAATCGAGGAATCACTGGATGTTATGGTGGAGAATATCGACATCCACATGCTGGAACTGATGATCAATGCCTATGCAGAGAAAAAATCAGTATATAAGAAAAAAGAGAATGAACTGGATCAGGAGATACAGTACAATCTGCAGAAATGTAAAAGGCATCCGGTAGTGTTCCGGCTTTACCGGATGAATAAAAAGCAGGGGCAGGGAAGAGACTCTATGGCGATGAGAGGATTTGAAGAAATAGCCGAAATCGTTCAGGAGAATGGAGAAAGCTATCTGGAATTAAAGTTGAAAGAGATGGCTGCACACTCCAGAGTGAGTGGTGAAATGATGGCTGGAAAACTGAAAACATTGAAGTATGAGCATAATGAAGTTCTTGAAGAAGCAAGAATAGAGAATAATATAGTGAAAATCCCGATGGAAGCGTGCAGAATCCACCGATGGACGGGGATTGGCACGATGGGAATTGTACCAGTTACCGTTACCTGCAGTGTAGGACCAATGCACATGCCGGAAAGCACTGCACTGTTATATTTCTGGGTATAAATAAGAAGTGAGAAAAATTCTCATTTACGCATATCATGTAACAAAATAAGAAAAAATTTCAATAAAGTGCCGTTGTTGATAAAACACTATCAATAACGGCACTTTTACGTCTATTGTTGTCTGAATAGCAACAAAATCAAAGAAAATAACGGCTTATTTGTTGCAATTCAGGCAACAAACTTGTAAAAAATGGCGTTGACATTGGATGGCAAATTATGGTATCTTTCAGACAAGGAGTTAGATACGAGTAACCGGAAATATTCTCGTAGAACTCTAAACATCATAACTGAAAATTTATTAGCAAAAAGCTAATGCCAAAAAACGAAAAGGAGGATTACAGTTATGAGAAAGATCAAGAAATTAGTTGCTACACTGTTAGCAGCAACAATGGTACTGGCAATGGGAGTTACAGCATTTGCGGCTGAAAATGACTCTACAGCATTAGCGGCAGGAACATATACTGCTAATCAGAATCTTTACAAAGATGCAGAGTGCACCAATCCATCAATGGGTGATGCAGCAGTTAATGACATGTGGGCTGACATTACTATAAATGCTAATGGAAAAGCAACACTGGTTGTTCATACACATGAAATTAAATATTTAGGACTTACAGGTCATTTGGGAAAAATGGAAATCAATGGAACAGCTAAAGAGCCTGTTAAAGACAGCTCAGGTGACGTAGTAGATTATTATTTTACATTCACAGATTTAGATGCTTCAATGTTTTATGAGGGTTGCGTGATTACTGGAAAGTTCACAACATACGTAGGAATTATGCCGATGAGTGCAACTGGATATCTGAAACTTACAGGAATTGAATAATTGACATAATTATTTAGGAGAGGCTGCTGTACAATTGGTGCAGCATCCTTTTTGTGAATGGAGACAATATGAAAATAATAAAAAAATTATTAGCGTTTACTCTAAGTGCAAGTATGGTGCTCGGGGCGTCTGGACTAGATGCGTTTGCAAAAACAGAAGAAGATGTATCAAAGACAGAAACGAATACATCTGGCATAGAAGCGAATAAATCTTATCTTGTACCATTGACGTTTTATGATGTGACTGGAGAATCAATTCGAGATTATGGAGGACTCGGAGGAATTCCAGAGTTTATAGATAATGTTGCGATTGTTAGTAAAAATAGCGATGATACTTATCATGTAACGCTCCAGATAGAAAACTACAATAAAATAGATGTATTACAATTTTCAAAACCAGGGGTTATATCTGATGAAACAGAACCGAGGAATGCTCTTTTTGGAACGTATAATTTACCAGAATCGTATATTTTTGAAAAAGATACAGCAGAAGATGTCAGAACAGCTATAGACAGATACATAAGTGAAGAGTGGAATGAAAAATATATCCAGAATGTGGATGTACAGACAGCAGATACAGGAGTTTCATGGTATTCATTTGATGTTGATAGTTTGGAAAAATCAATTTATGTAAAGAGTTTTCGCAGCTATGGATATAAAAGGGTAGGAAAAAAATATACTTATGCTTCGGGAATAGACTCAGGAAAATTTACATTTGATTTAAGTCAAGCAGAAACGGTAAATGAATTGAGCGATTCTAGTTATAAAAATGCAGGTCTTGAAATTTCAAAAGTTTCAACAACAGCAGGAGAACCGGTAAATTTTTATGCGTTTCCTGTAGAAGGGAATGAAGTAAATGATTATTTCGCTGGAACGAATGACATTAGTGTCGATAATCAGAAAATGGAAGTTTCAACAGAACTTAAAAATGCGGATAACATTGCATCAGTTCAGGTACTTAATGGGATAAATGATTTAGGAGATAAATCAACTTCTACTACAGAGAATACAAACTTTTTACAGTATAAATATGCATATTCGGCTGAACAAGTAGGAGATAAAACAATTTCTGTTTATTCAGACAATATTTTAAGTGATGGAAAAATTTCTCTTACATTTTCTAACTTACAGGAGGCTGTATTCGGTAAACAAATTAAAGTTCAAACAACCGATGGAAAAACCTATTATGGAGAGGCAAGAATAAAAAGCAATGCCAAGAAAGATTTACGTTTAACCGACGGTGGTGTAACCGTAATAACAGACAGCTACAATGTAGGTAGTGATAATCCGGAATTTAAAGCAGAGTTACTGGAAGAGAATACAGATGAAGATAGTGAATATAATAAATATTTTTCACTTTTAGCAGGAAGTTCATCAAAGGCTTTGATTTATAATTTGGGAATAAATGTAAATGGAACAACTGTTAAACCGACAAGAGCGGTAGAACTTAGAGTTAAGATACCAGAGGACTGGGACACAAGTAAAATTGAAGTTCAATGGTATGGTGCTCCGGTATTCCAGATATTTAATCCGATTGAAAACTTTGGAAATTCTTCTTATAAAAATGAAGATGGTAGTATCCGGATGGATGGTGATGAGTTAGTTATAACAGGAACTACTTGCGTATATAATACATTGGCAATTTCAGAAAAATCAGATAAGACAGACATTTCTGAAATAAAAGACGGAGTTTATAATGTTAATGTTACTATGTGGCAACAGGCTCAGCCGGATAGATTATCTATGAGTAATTCGGCGGTTGTTAATGATTCTGCACGCTTAGTAGTTGAAAATGGAAAGAAACATATCTATTTTGATACGCAGGGAATTACAATCGCTGGTCGTTATGGATATAGCAATGGAATATTCTGGGCAAATAATGAACAGACAGAAGAAAATGGACTTCCAGTATTAAGTGAATATACACCACTTGATTATTACAGTTATTATCTGAATGATTCGGGTAGCACAGATATGGATTCTTATGCAGAACAGTATGATCTGTATTATCCAAAGACAGTTGGATTTGAGTTCCCGGAATCAGCGGACAGAGATGATGGGGTATATCTGAACTTCTTTGTCCCTATCATGGATGAACTTCAGAATAAAGTTCCTGGATCTGGTGAAGGATGCAGAACGGCATTTATGACTTTATCTGGTTTAACACCTGTAGCGGAAATTAACGAGCCAACCCACGATAAATCTGTTTTAGTTGTAGCAGTTGATAAAGCATCTAAATATACAGCCGACAATTATACAGAGGAATCTTACAAAGTATTATCTGACGCAGTAGCAAAAGCTCAGAAGGTAATCGACGGAACAACTTCTGCAAACGATTCGGAAATCGTAGCATTAGATAAAGAAATTTCTGATGCAATCAGCGGATTAAAAGAGGCAACTGGACTTGACAAATACAATAAAGTTCTGAAAAATGCCAAGGCATTAAATGAAGCAGAATATACAGCAGAAAGCTGGGCAGACCTTCAGGCAGTGATTACTGCTCAGGAAGGAAAGGTAACAGAAGCAAATGTAGATCAGGCATCCGCAGACCTTCAGTCAGCAGTAGATGCACTTGTACCGATGTCAACAGCCGTTTCCATGGAAAAAGGTGTTTACGAAGTACAGGCAACACTTACCAATCAGGATGGAACAGCAAGTGATTTGAATGCAGGATTAAAATCTGCTCGTTTATATACAGATAAAGACGGCAATGTAACTGCTTATCTGTACGTGGACGGAATTACCGGTATGCAGTATCGCAAGGGTGCCGGATATGCGAATGCAGATACAGACGCAGGCAGACTTGTAGTTGCGCTTCCTGCAAATGTAGAAAACCACAAAGTAAAAGTAACAACAGAAAGCGGAGAAACAGAACTCCTGTTAAATCTTGATTTAAAATCTGCAGTAAAACAGGAAATTAAAAAATCTGATCTGGAATCAAAACTGAATGATGCGAAAGCGTTAAAAGAGAAAAACTATACAAGCGAATCTTTTGCTGGATTAACTGATGCGATTGCTACAGCAGAAAGTGTTCTGGCAGATAAGGTGGCATTCCAGTCAGAAATCACTGCAGCAGAGACAGCCTTGGATACAGCAACCGCAGGTCTTGTAATGAAAGAAGAAGTAAAAGCAAGAGAAGAACTGGATCAGGCAGTTTCCGATGCGAAAAATAATTACGCAGAAGCAAATTATACAAAAGACAGCTATGAGAATCTGAAGTCTGCAATCAAGGAAGCTGAAGAAGTATTAGCAAAATCTGATGCGACAGCAGATGAAATGAAAGAACAAGTTGAAAAACTGGATAAAGCAGTGAAAGCACTTGTTCGTCTGGATGATGTAGTAGATAAGTCAGAATTAAATGGCTATATCGAAGATGCACTGACCAAGACAAATGACGGCACTTATACAGACAACAGTTGGAACAGTTTCCAGGCAGCAATCAAATCTGCTCAGAAAGTATCCGCTGATGTCAATGCAACAAAAGCAGAAGTAGAAAAGCAGACAAAACTGCTGACCTCTTCTTATGAAGCACTTGTTGTTAAGAACAAGCAGAGTAATCTTTTTGAAAAATATCCGCAGATTTTTGAAGGTACATATTCCGTACCGATCAAACTGCTCAACGCAACATCCGATGAAAATTCTATGGGAAATGCTTCCATGGTTCAGACCGGAATTGTAAGAGTTACGGGTAAAGGTGAAGTAACACTGGAGATGAACTTCCAGTCTATGCAGTTTGCCGGAATGACAGGCTATCTGTACAAACTGAAAAAAGTCGATATGGATACGGTTGAATACAACAAATATAATTATCCGGTAAAATATGAAGCTTCCGATGCAACAATTCTGGAAGAGTACACAGATGTTTACGATTTATTTAATAATAAGAACTCTGAGTATTACGACAAGAATACAGAAGGAAACTGGTATCCGAAGAAACTATCAATCCCGATTGAATTGAACGATAACCTGTTCTATGTAGAGGTTTATGTTCCGGTTATGGAAAGCATCGGTGAAGGTCAGGGTACAAAAGTTGCCAGAGTTTCTATCGACTGGGCAAATATCAAACAGGAGACAGGCGTTGAGAGAGATAACAGTGTGATCAAAGCACTTCTGGATCAGGTGAAGGCTATGTCTAAGGGCAATGTTGCTGATGAATACTGGAATGCTTTAAATGCAGCTTACATGACAGCACAGGATGTGTACAACGACATGAATTCTACTCAGAAAGAAATCAATCTTCAGGTGAAAGCTTTACAGGCAGCCATAGACGCAGTAGAAACTCAGGTTGTAGACAAGACAGAACTGAATGCATTGATTGAAAAAGCAACAGCAGAAGCAAACCGTACAGATGTTGTTTATACTTCTGCAACACTTGAAGCATTAAAAACAGCGATCACAAATGCACAGGCAGTGGCAGCAAAAGAAGATGCTACCAAGGCAGAAGTTCAGGCACAGGTAACAGCACTCCAGACAGCACTGGATGGTTTGAGAGCTGTAGATAAGACGAATCTGAATGACTTGATTGCAAAAGCAAAAGCGGAAGCAGCAAAAACAGATGTTTACGAAAGCAACAGTCTGACAGTCCTGAATACAGCAATTACACTGGCTGAGAATGTAGCCGCAGATCCAAAAGCAACAGAGTCAGAAGTTGCAGCAGCGGAGAAATCCCTGACAACTGCTTTAAATGGACTGGTAGAAAAAGAAGTTGTAGATAAGAGCAAACTGGAAAGCAAGATTGTAGAAGCAAAAACATATGTAAGCCAGACAGACGTTTACACAGAAAGCTCTCTTGCAACATTGCAGAGTGCAATTAATCGTGCACAGAATGTCATGGATAATGATTCAGCATCACAGAAACTTGTAGATGAGCAGGTGACAAAACTGACAGAAGCAATCCAGCAGTTAGCAAAGAAAAATGATGGAAAACTGGATATCAAGAATCTTGCGGATGGTGTTTACTCCGTTTACGGAACAATGGTGAAAGTAGACAAGAATACATATTCTATGTCAAATGAGGCGATTAACCATACCATCAAACTGACAGTAAAGAATGGAAAATACTACATTACCATGAACTTCAATGGTCTGACAGTAGGACAGAAACTTGGATATTTAAGTCAGCTGAAATACTTCACAACAGGTTACACACCTGATGAGAAGTATGGAACACCACAGGGAAATCTTGCAGATGTTACCGTAGACAGTTACCAGAAGAATGCAGATGGAACATTAGTATCTGATTCTTATGGAACAAACTATCCTGATGTCGTTACATTCGAACTGATTCCGGAAGCCCTGAATGATGGATATGTGCCATTACAGGTATTTGTTCCGATCATGGATGCAATCAGTTCCGGTACAGGCACACAGCCGGTATTCCTGAAACTGGATTGGAGCTCATTAAAAGCAACCACATCCGATGATCCGGATTTTGATAAGAACGACAACAACAATAATTCCAACGGAAATAACAATAATGGTTCTTCGATTGGAAATGGCTCACTTGGAAATAATACTCTCGGAAACAATTCTCTTGGAAGCAGCAAACTTGGTTCTTCCTCACTTGGAAGTGGTTCTTCAAGTCTGAAGAGTGGAACATCCAGTCTTGGAAAGGGTACAGGTTCTAGCCTCAAGGGTACATCCAGTGTTAAGACAGATGATGTCGTAGCAAACAATACTCTTTGGGCGGCGCTTCTTCTGCTCGGTGGAGTAGCACTTCTTGCCGGACTGATGGAGTACAAGAGAAGAAAAGTTACAAAGTAAACGTTATAGCGATAAAAAGCTTAAGAATGGCTTCCTGATCTGACAGGCAGTTCGTAAGCAGACAGGTAACTGTTCAGAGCCGGGCAGACGGAATCTTAACAGTTACGCAGAAAGGAAATGGAAGTCTCTGCTACATAAGTGGCAGGGACTTCTCTAGTATAACAGGAGAAAATAAGATGAAATTAGCAAAGATAAAGAACAGAATCAAGTCTGTGGTGATGGCTTCGGCACTTAGCCTTGCCCTGCTGGCTGGTTTTCCGGCAGTGGAGGCACAGGCAGCAACAGGTAGTGTCTATACCTGTACCATCAACCGGTGCTATGCACATCCGGTAACTGGAGCAGTGGAAGATTCCGGCGGGGCAGGCTCTTACGCCACAGGACAGGGAATGGTAGAAGGATGCGTGTATCCGACTGGTATTTTAGAGGTGGCAGATGATGGAAATTATTATCTGACGATCCGTCTGAGTCTGATGGATTATACCAGTGGACATGATTTTCAGGTACAGAGTGTCGGTGACTCCGGCTGGTCAAGTACCGGGTATGCACAGACAGATACAGGTTCTGACAGTAACGGAACGACAGCCGATGTCGTAATTCAGGTGCCAAGTGAAAATTGTATCGTGCGTGGAACGATGTATGTAGAACCAATGGGAAGAAATGTTGTATTCTATCTCTACCCAAGTGATTACAAGGAAGGTAATAACACTGATATGAATGCAACGATGGTAACTGGAAGTGCAGCAAGTGACGGAACAGCAGCAGAGAGTTCTTCCAATGGAGGGTCGGCAGTATCTGGTTCTTCAGGCAGCATAAGCTCTGGAAATTCTTCTCTCCAGAGTTCAGGAAGTACTTCATCCGACAGTTCCACAGGCAGTGCGTCATCCGGTAAGAAATTACAGAGCAGTATATCAGAAGCAGCAAAGCCAAGCAGTGAATCGGAAACTCCGAGTACGGACAGCAGTACACTGGACAGTGCAGAAGGATTAAGTCTTTCTACCGCAAAGGATGCAGATGCAGCAGACAGTGACAGTACTTCCACATCGACTTCAGGAAACAAGGTATTTCAGATCGCAATTGCGGTTCTGGTGGTCGGGCTGATCCTGATCGGTGTTGTGGCTGCTGTGGTATTCTATTTCCGTAAGAACTGGAGACGCTGGGGAGGTGGACAGGACGATGATGAATAGAAGATTAAAGAAAGCATCCGCAGTCCTGCTTGCGATGACCATGCTCTTTTCCCTTGCCGGATGTGTCGATCAGAGTCAGGGAAAGGAAAGCAGTGACTCCGGGACAAAGACCGAGAGCAGTGCGGATACTTCTTCGGAATCCGCAGAGTCGTTATTGAAGATTACAGATCCGAAGGAAAAGGCTGCGGTGGAAGCAGCGAAGAAGAAGGTGCAGGAGCTGGATGGAGAGCCGAGGATCATTGCGACCTCCCCGGCAACCGCAGATATCTGTGACAAGCTGGAACTGGATCTGGTGGGTGTATGCAGCAGTACCGTATCCACCATCCCGGACAGATACAAGGATGTAGAGACGGTCGGAACAGCCATGAGTCCTGACACCGAGATCCTTTCATCCTTAAAACCGGACTGGATCTTAAGCCCGGTATCCTTACAGAGTGACCTGCAGCCGAAGTATGAAGCCATCGGTTCTGACTGGGCATTCTTAAACCTCAGAAGTGTACCGGGTATGTACCGTTCCATTCAGGAGCTGGGTGAGATCTTCGACCGGCAGGATCAGGCAGATAAGCTTGTGAAGGAATTTACCGAGTTTTATGATGACTATAAGAAGAAAAACGAAGGCAAGGACCATCCGAAGGTGATGATCCTGATGGGACTTCCGGGAAGTTATATCATTGCCACTCCGAACTCCTATGTGGGAAGTCTGGTGGAACTGGCAGGCGGTGAGAATGTGTATTCTGACACCGATCAGGAATTTCTGACCGTCAACACAGAAGATATGAAGACCAAAGAGCCGGATATCATCCTGCGTGCAGCCCATGCACTGCCGGATCAGGTCGTGGAGATGTTCAACAAGGATTTTGCCGAAAATGATATCTGGCAGCATTTTGATGCAGTGAAGAATGGCAGAGTCTATGACCTGACGTATGAATACTTTGGCATGAGTGCAACGTTTAAATATCCACAGGCACTGGAAGAGTTACAGCCGATCCTGTACCCGGAGAGTGATGAAGATACACAGAAAGCAAAAGAAGCCAGTGATAATGCACAGAAGAAAGCCAAGGATTCTGACGCAACTGAGAAATACAACGAACAGCAGAGCAAGTAGAAAGGAGAGGACAGATGAAAGAGACAGAATTACAGAATACTTCTGAGACTTCTAAAACCGAAGTCCAGAACCTCTCCGCACAGGATAAAGCAAGGAAACATCACAAGACAGCAAAAGCAGCCATTTCTTTTATCGTGATGATCTTGCTGCTTGTGGCATTATTCTTTGCGGCAGTGAACATCGGAAGCCTGAAGGTCAGCTTCCCGGAACTGCTGAAAGGTTTGTTTGTAGAATACAATGAAGATGTGGCAACGATCTATGACCTGCGGTTCCCACGAATCGTTATCTCCATGTTAGCCGGAGCAGCGATTGCGGTATCGGGGGTGTTATTTCAGGCAGTACTTAAGAACCCACTTGCCGATCCGGGGATCATCGGTATCTCCAGTGGGGCGAGCTTTGCGGCAGTACTGATCACCGCATTTGCACCGACTTTATTTTTCTTCACTCCATTATTTGCATTTCTTGGCGGTGTGATTGCATTTGTCTTAGTTTACAGCCTGTCATGGAAAGGGGGATTAAGTCCTCTGAGAATCATCCTTGTCGGTGTGGCAGTCGATGCAATGTTCACCGGATTATCCAGTGCGTTAAATTCTATGAACGGTGGGAATATGTCCGGTGTGGCAGCCATTGTCAATGGAAATATCACTATGAAGACATGGGATGACGTGAAGACCTTAGTACCATATGTCGTGATCGGACTGGTACTGGCGCTGGTCATGACAAAGATGTGTAATCTGCTGGCACTGGAAGATAAGACAGCACGAAGCCTGGGAATCAATGTCAATGCAATGCGTATCGTGATTTCACTGATAGCAGTATTACTTGCAAGTATTTCCACCGCAGTAGCTGGAGTGATCAGCTTTTTAGGACTGATTGTTCCACATATCGGAAGAATCCTGGTAGGAAGTGACCATAAGGCATTAGTACCATTTAGTGCTTTGTTCGGAGCGTTTACATTCCTACTGGCAGATACCATCGGAAGAACGATAGCTGCTCCGTATGAAGTATCCGCATCCATCATTATGAGTGTGGTCGGAGGACCATTCTTCATCATACTGTTAAGGAGGTCTAAGAAGTATGCAAAGTAAAGAAAAGAATATGGATTTGACTTCTACAGAGAATGAAGCAGCAAAGAAAGCGAAAAAAGCGGATAAGTGGGCAGACAAGCCTGCGATGGAAGTCAGAGACCTGCACTTTGCCTATGGCAAAAATAAAGTGTTAAAAGGTGTATCCTTAAAGATCGAGGAAGGCAAGATCACAACCATCATGGGAGCGAACGGATGTGGAAAATCCACCCTGTTCTCCCTGATGACGAAGAACTTATATCCGGGGAAAGGAAATATCTTCCTCAAGGGAAAGAATATCCAGAACCTGAACTTAAAAGAATTTGCCCGAAAGGTAGCCATCGTCCAGCAGTATAACAGTGCATCGGATGATATCACTGTTGAGAATCTGGTAGCATTCGGAAGAACCCCTCATAAAAAGATGATGCAGGGAGACAGTGCCGAGGATGAGCGCATGATCGAGTGGGCGCTGGAAGTCACGAACCTGATGGAGTACCGGGACAGAGAAGTATCAAGACTTTCCGGAGGACAGCGCCAGAGGGTATGGATCGCAATGGCACTTTGTCAGGGAACGAAGACGTTGTTTCTTGATGAGCCGACAACCTATCTGGATATCCGGTATCAGATCGAGATCCTGCAGCTTGTAAAAAAACTCAATCAGGAATTTGGCATTACCATTATTATGGTACTGCATGACATCAACCAGGCAATCGCATATTCAGATAATGTCATCGGAATGAAAGATGGAAAAGTGCTGGTGGAAGGTGATCCGGAGGAAGTGATTACGGAAGAGAGCATCCGGGAGCTGTATGGCATCGAGCTTGGCGTGACGAGAGTAGACGGACGGAAGTTTGTGCTGGCGGTGTGATTTTAGTTACTGTTCACTCCCGTGTCAATCACTCCGCTGATTGACACGGAGGATGCGT
>OGET01000090.1_pt1 | contig 62250 bp, 52 predicted proteins | sample 1570771 | NCBI WGS metagenome assembly OGET01 (sample SAMEA2582032, study PRJEB24529) | metagenome | biome: Human gut stool | place: China | collected 2011 | reverse complement strand
ATGCAAATAGTGATAATACAATCTTTCTCATTATATACTTTATCATATGTTTATTGTCGGTGGATATTAGTTTGCTTCAACATAATGCCCTAAACGGTCGGGTCTGTTTCCATCGGTAAAGAGGTAGACTATTCCGTCAGGGGTTTCAACAATAGAGACCTCAGTATAGGTGAAATCAGGGTAGTCAGCGTGTAAGGATTCCAATACGTTGCTTGATACCGTTGTGCCTTTCGGCAAGGGGTAACAGGTTTTTTCCCATGTCGTACCCTTGCGGGAAATTTTGAAGTATACGGACTTCAACACGCCGTCGTGCATGATGAGATAGTTGTCATCACCGTTGTCGTTGACAAAACCAAGCACTTCGGAGCCTTTGTAGTGCGCTGTAATCCATTCCATATCGCCAGGAATCGTACCTATATATTCAGCGTTGTTCAGTCTGTATGTGCATGCCTTGGCCACCGTTCCTTTGCTGTCGATGACAAGTGTGTGGACGAGATTCTTGAGCTTGGGGGTGTCATGCAGATAGCAGAAAATATAGTATGTCCCGTTTATGCTGGCCTGTGTCACTTCCTTGATCTCCCAGAATTCATCGTTTCTGGCCTCCTGGTTTATCGTGAGCAGCTGGTATCGCACCGAGCTGGGCAAGTGGTCAATGTCAGAGAGCATCCGCACGGTGCGGTTCCACGCATTGTCAACGTATACAACCACGCACTCATTCCCCGCGTTGTCCTCAGAGGTGATAAACGTTTCAATTGCTCCACTGTCGAAGTAAGGCTCTGGACCTGTGTAAACGTGTTTGATAGTGTAGCCCTCGCAGCGTTCGTGGAAATCTTTGGCAATGGCCTCCGGCAGAGTTTTGTCATTGATCGGTGTCACATTTTCAGAGTCGCATGAAGTCAGCGCAAGGACTACGACAGCAAGCCATCCGTACATTAAATATCTAAATCCAAACTTTTTCATTTTATGCTTCAATTTATGGGTTCGTTCAAAGGACAAGTTGCCTGAGAACTTATTATTATGCTGCAAAAGTACAATCGTTTGTTTTTATACACAACACCTCCTTATGCGAAACTGCAAAAATGCGGTGCGAAGCGGCGATATCTGTGTGTTGCGTGGAAATGCGGACTATCTCCGCAGCGCCGCATACGCCGCGATGCACGCAGTGGTGAGCAGTTCGGAGAGAGCGAGCGCAAGCCAGATGCCGCTGTCGCCGAGCACCTTCGGCAGCAGTATGAAACTGGGCACGAGGAACACAGCGCCGCGCAGCAGTGCGAACACCATTGCCGGGCGCACGCGCTCAACGCTCTGAAAGTAGCCGATGCACATGAGGTTGACGATGAAGCACACGAAGGCGGCAGCCATCAATGGGAAACCCTTGACGGCGATTGGGAAGGCAGCCTCGGTGGTGCTCACGAAGAGTTCCGTAAGTTGGTAGGGGAACAGCACGAAGGCTGCGCTCACGGCTCCGCCGCACAGCACGGCGGTGAGCAGCGCCACCTTCAGCGTGGAGCGCACGCGGTGACCGTTGCCTATGCCGTAGTTGTAGCTGATGATGGGCTGCGCCGACTGCGCCACGGCGTTGCCTATCATGTAGACGAACGGTGTGTAGTAGCACGCTATGCCGAATGCGCCCACGCCCGGGTCGCCCATATAGGTTATGAATACGTAGTTGCCCACGAGCGTGAGCACCGCCATTGTGCCCTCGCCCATGAGAGCCGATATGCCGATGGTGCATTGATAGCCGATGTTGCGCACGGAGTAGAGCAGCGATCGGCGGCTCCACTTCAGGCGTATCGGGCGTAACTGTCGCGTGGCGAACAGCATGTACCACGCTGCAATCAGTCCGCCTATCATCATGCTCAGTGTTGAGGCTACGGCAGCACCGGCAAGTCCCCAGCCGAGGTGTACTATCATCAGCCAGTCGAGCACGATGTTGGCTATAGCCGCAATCACGTTGCACCACATGGCGAGACGCGGATTGCCGTCCAATCGTATCACGAACAGCAGCAGGGCGCACCACACGCCGAACAGCTCGCCCGGCATGAAGCCCAGCATATACTCGCGCACCAGAGGCAGCAGTGCCTCCGACGAGCCGAGTAGTCTGCCTGTGGCAGAAGGGAAGAGCATCACCGGAATGATCATCGCCAGGATGACAATTGAGGTGAATATCCACGCCTGCATCACGTTGATGCGCGCCGCCTTCAGCTTCTTCTCAGCCATGTGTATCGATGCCACCACCGAGCAGCCGGCGCCCATCATCAGTCCGAGACCCGTAGCCAGCATCATTATGGGCACGCAGATATTTATGGCACCAATGCTGTCGGCTCCCACGGCGTGTCCGACGAAGATGCCGTCGATGGCGCACATGGCGGAGATGCTGAGCATTCCGAACAATGTTGGCAGGAAATAGCGACCGAACAGGCGAGGTATGCTCAGCGTGCTGAGGTCGATAGCGTCTTTGGTAAGGTGTTCTGACATAATTTAAAAGTAAAAGAGTAAAAAAGTAAAAGAGTAAAAAGCTAAACCGCGTGTTCTGTAGGAGAATATACTCCGCAGCAAGGTTTTGTGGGAGGTCGCTCAGAAACTGTAGTACAGGCGTGCGCAGAGCGCGGTGAAGTTGCCGCCTGTGTTGTTGATGTACTGGAAGGAGGGCTGCAGTGCGATGTGGCGGTTCAGCTGGCGATGGTATGTCAGCTCAACGGAGTGCTCGGTGCCTTGGCGGAAGCGAGCGCATTGAGCAGACAATCCACACTGGTTGAGACTGTCGCAGTAGGCGCAGCCTACCTCGGCATACCTGTAGCAGGCACTTTGGCGACAGGTGTTCTCCGAGTACTGCGCCATGCACGTCACGCAGTGGTCGGCAGCCGACCACACGGGCTGCTCGGCATACGCCCACCAGGCGCAGGTGGTCTTGTGTGCAGCAGCGTCGGCAGACGGCATTTCGCCATCCGTGCCGACGGTATATTGCCGCGAGTGGACAGCCACGCCGGCGAAGTAGTGCGCACCGCTGTGCGCATACTCCAGTTGCGAGATGTTGAACACGCCGTCCTTCGCCGGTCGCACGAGGAACGGGTTGTCTCTACGTTTCCATCCGTTGTAGCCAGTGCCGTTGTACAGGCTGTTTCTGAATGTCCAGCCACCCCTCGACACGTCGAAGTAGACCGTAAGCCCCGAGAACGGATAGTTGGCTATGGGGTAGCTTGCGGCGATGGTGGGAAAGATGCCACAGGAGCTGTTGATGAAGAGCGTGGTGATGTCGGATGTGAAGAAGTCCTCGTTCACGTTGCGCACGCCGACAAACAGATGTGCCGCCTGCCACTCGTGCATGTAGCCCAATACGGCGATGGCAGCAACGTTGTTCTCTGCCTCAATGTTCGAGAACGTCTGCCAGTCGGCTATGATTGTTTCATTAGTTTTTGCTATGTGCAGCGTAGAGGCTTCTATGGTGCCCTTGCCATCGAAGACGGGCACGTTCAGGTTCAAGCGCAGCAGGTTCAGCCAGTTGGTGTTGCGCTTCATGTCCCACTGCCACTCTGCGGTGTATTCGCCGCTGAAGGTTTGCGCTGAGCAAAGGCTGGGCAGGAGACAGCTTAGTATGATAAGAAGATGTTTCATTTCTGATGTTTATGTTTGTTGTTAAGCATCCGCGTCGACCGACGCAGATGTCCGTATCGACCGACGCAGATGTCCGTATCGACCGACGCAGACGTCCGTATCGACCGACGCAGATGCTCGTATCGACCGACGCGGATGCTCGTCGTTTTGCTTAGAATATACTCCGCAGCAATGTTTTATGTGTTCCGTGCGTTCGGTGGAATTGCTGTTCTTCCACAGATATCTCCCTCACGAAGCGTTGCGCCTTCAAGCGCATCTTCCTTGCTGAGTGGCAGCATCTCGTCGTCGAACTCGGGGGGCGAGCACATGCTCAGCATCTTTTAGATGATTGTATATTATCAATTTTATTCAGTGCTGTTACGATCTTTTCTCGTTCACCGCTGCCTTTTGTTGAGAGACGTAGTAGATGTAGACCATACTTTGATAGAATATGGTCTTTCATTATATCACGATGATGCTGTATTGTTTTTTCATTGTGGTACGAATATCCATCTGTTTCTATGGCAAGTAAGGGTTGCTTCCCTATACGGTTGATTATAAGAAAATCAAGATGTGTGTTATAGTTTGCAGCATATTTTAATTCTTCTGCCGACATCAGTGATGTATTTTTTATAACTTGTCGTAAAGGAATATGGCACAACACCTTCATACAACTATAATCAGGATTAGATGCCAACACCTCGCATATCAGTGAATATGTAAGATTTTCCGACGCATAATCAGAAATTTGTGGATGATTTTTGAGGAAGTTTATTCTTTGTTCTGTATATTGGTCATATAGATAGTCGAAAATAGATGCCAGTTTGCTTTCTGTCACAGTACAGTTGTTGTAGGCAATATAGTCCAACAAATCCATGATGTTGCGGTGCTTTGCTTGCTCATTTCCGGTCATAACGAGGCAGAAATGCTTTTGTGCTCTTGATACTGCTACATTTAACATTTTTGCGTCATCGGCAAACTCAGAAATCTGATTGTCTACAACGCTCATGATAATAGTGTCTTCTTCACGACCTTGGTATTTGTGTATTGTTCCGATCTTTATATCATTCAGCTGTTGGCGGAAAGCGTCCACTTGATTATTGTATGGAGTTACAATACCGATACTGCTGCAATCTTTCAAAGTCGGTAATAGTTCGTTCTTCACCACATCTATCTCTCGCTGGTTAAGATGATTAATAGCATGATTACCCTTAACGGTTCTTATGGCTGTTAATACATTTTCTTCACCTTTATCCTCTGTCATGATAAGCAGGTTGCCACCATAAAACTTTTGATTGCAAAAGTTGATTATACGCGGATGGCAACGATAGTGTTCTCGAAGCATTGTTTCTGTTATATCGGGTATAACTTTTAGTATTGATTCTAAAAAACTATACTTTGAACAGTCGTAGCCATCTGATATGTTATAAGGTTTAGCAATGATCTGCAACTTTTGTCTATCCTCTTCTGTTTCCACATTAGGCAATTGCTTCGTATCTCCTACGATAACGGCATTCTTTGCGCAGGTAAGAGCTAAAGTTCCTGTTTCTGATGAAACTTGCGATGCTTCATCCATAATGATATAATCGTATGGTTCATCTGCAAATACACATGAACGTGCAGACATAGTGGTGCTGAGTATTACAGGATATTCATTCTTCATCATCACACCTTGTCTTTTAATGTCCTTGGTATCGGTGAAAACTACTCTCTCTCGGTCTTTATAATGGTCGTATAATGACGATTTTAAGAGTGTCATGGAATCTTTGACTAAACTATTAGTCAATGCTTTTGCATCATATAAAGCCATTTCTTGATTGATTGTTTCTATACGTTGCTCGATTTCCAGAATCTTATTTTTGTAGTATAAAGTTTGAAGTTCTAAGATAAGTGGTGCCAAATTGTTCTTGTCAATTTTTTTTTGTATATGAAGTCTGTTGATACATGTCCATTTCATCCACCACCATTTGATTTGTTCTTTTAATTTGCCAATTCCGTGAGTATGTTTTACATACTTATCATCTGTCCATATTTGGCAACTTAGCCAAATGGATAAGATACGCTTTGAATTGATATGGTTTTCTAATTCTATATTTTCATCAATACCATTGTTCTTACAGAAGTGTTTCCACTCCAATCCTATCGTTTGTTGCTCTTGCAATAGTAATGCACGTTCATTCTGTAATTCATAAACCTTGTCTAAGTGTTGCGAGGTTGTATGTAAGTGCTGTCTCACTTTAAAATAGGTTGTGAGTTCTAACCCCCACGTATTAAGATCTGTGGGTATTATGGGTTGATTAGCAATGAATGCAGTTTTATTGTCTTTGTTACCAAGTGAGGCTGCTATAAAGCCAATACCATATTTTTCCAGTTTCTCAAACACATTTGCTGTAGCAGAGTTGTTGTTAGAGACAACAATCACCGTTTTACCTTGTCTAATAATGTTTGCGATAATGTTCAAAATGGTTTGTGTCTTACCCGTACCAGGAGGACCTTGGATGACACTTATTTGATGTTCAAAGGCATTAGCTACAGCAATCTTTTGGCTGGTATTACATCCAAAAGGAAAAACCAAGTCGGCATGACAACGTTTCTTTGGCTTGTTGTTAGCAGGGTTGAGGTAGCAAGCAGCTGCTGTCTCTTTATCAATAAAATCTACACTGTTATAAATCTGCGATAGTGTTCCCTCATGATTCTGTTCATCTCTGCCTAAAGGATTGATAGTTGCCACGTTTTTCATGTAGGTAAGGACATCCTTTGCGGCTGTTTCTTGTAGGCAGGATTGTGCTACTGTGATTTTTCCAGAAGCATCATCCAATACAAAATTATTGTTAAAGATAATTCTCCAATAGCTATGTTCGTTATTGCCGAAGCGCCATATTTCTCTTATATTTTGTGTCAATGTTCCATTTATATATACCTTACATTGTGTTGGGTCTTTCCACTCAGGAGTACTGAGCCAAGTTACTTTGCTATAGGCATAGTTATATGTACGTCCGTTGTTTTTGAAACGCACACTATAACCTGTATTCCCATTTTTTTGTATGGTGTCTATTTGTAAGGTCTTAGGCTCCCCATTGAGTAAAACAAAGTGTTTTGATAAGTCCATTTTGTTACATTCTATTATTTATTTTTCATCTTCTGAAGCGTTCTCTTCTGAGGCTTCCTGCTTTATTTCAAGCAATGTGCGTTCATAAACCTCCTGCAACTGGTAACTTGCTACACCTAACGGAGTCGTGATGCCACGCAGAGACCATTCGACAACAGAAGAGTCTTTGTTCTTGCAAAGAAGAATGCCGATGCTCGGATAATCTCCTTCGCCTCTAAGCAATTCGTCTGCTGCCGAAACATAGAAGTTCAGTTTGCCAATGAATTCTGGCATAAAGTCAACCACTTTCAGTTCGATCACCACATAACATTTCAGACGAGTATGATAGAAAACCATGTCGGGGAAGTAAGACTTGCCACTTGGCGTGTCAAGTTCCATCTGCCGACCGACATACGCAAAGCCTTTACCCAATTCCAAGAGGAAGCGAGTAATATTGGTTGCTAACTTATTCTCCAAGTCCATTTCGTTGAACTTGCTTGGCAATGAGAAGAAATCCAACTTGTAAGGGTCTTTTATTATCTCTGTTGCCAATGCGTTTTGAGGTTGCGGCAGTGTAACATCAAAGTTATTCAAAGCTTTGCCTGTGTGCTCGTACAGTTGAGCCTTAATAACATGTTCCAATTCTGTACGGCTCATGTTGCCCTCAACGACCTTATTGAGATAAAACATCGCAGCGTTTATTGTGGCGCATTTGGAAACAATTACTGTTTGATGTCTCCAAGGCACATAAAGCAATATCTCTGGTATAGGGGTGTTGGCATCATCCACTTCCTGTAATTGTCTACCAGCCTGGTAGACAAATTCAATTTGGCTTGAATAGAATGTGAACCATCGCTTTATATGGTACAGGTTAGCTCTGGAAAATCCCTCACTCTGAGGAAATTCCGAACGCATATCAAGACTAAGTCTGTCAATAACCTTTGCGCCCCACTTGTATTGTTTCTGCTTTTCGCAAATGTCCTCGCCCAAACTCCAGTAGAATTTGAGCATTTCTGTATTCACTTTGACAGCAGCTTTGAGCTGTGCCATATGGAAGCGTTTCTTTAGGTTAGACAACCATTTTACATAGTTCTTGTCTACCATGAATGAATCGCTATTCACGAACTGCGGTATATTGTTATTTTCTGCCATAACTTTTATTCTTTTACAGGTTCAAGCAACATCACCAATTCAGACTCGGCTATGTCGCATTTCTCAAACAAAAAGCGTAAGCAACGAAGTTTACTTCTGTTGTCCATTGAAGTCCACAAGTATTTTTGTGGAGCAATCATTGTACAGTATCTTGTATCTGCTTGCTTGGCAGACCAGAAGAAACCTTCGGCATCATAGAGCGTATCGGTTTTGCGTAACCTTTCATTGCTTGTTCCTTTCTTGTTTGTTAACCAGTTACAATTCTTGCACTTTATACTGGCATATTTATTCCAAACTGAGAAACACACCGTATAGGGGCATGTTGGTTATATTTTCCTGTTTGCGATAAGGGAGCATTGAGAAGCGTACGGCAGGTATGTCTTGATGTTGTTTTAGATAATTGTGTAGTGATGTTGCCTTTATGCTTGTTCCTCCTTTCACTTCTATTGGTACCAGTGCACCTTTCTGCTGAATAATGAAATCCATCTCCATGCGTGAGGTGTCCGAACTATAATAATAAATGTTGTTTATGTTAGATGCGAGTAGTTGCTGAAGGACATACTGTTCGGTAAATGCCCCTTTGTATTCAGTAAATACGGTATCGCTAATTAACACATTCTTAGCATCGGTGTCTGCCATAGCACCCATTAATCCACAGTCGCATAAATAGAGTTTGAAAGCAGATATGTCTTCGTAGAACTTCAATGGCAATTCGGGTTTTGTCACCTTTGTAGTTTTATATATCAGACCTGCGTCTATCAGCCATTGTATGGCTAACTCGAATTCTTTCGCCCTACCGCCTTTTTTCAATACTCCATACACGAATTTCTTGTTCTCTTTAGACAATTGCCCAAGTATCGATTGCCACACCATGTCGATGCGTGGTACCTCTTGTGTGGGTGCGTGTTTGGAGAAATCGCCTGCATAGTTGAATAGAATTTCGTTTTGAATGGTTCGCACCTGATTGAGCAATTTGTTTTCTACGTAATGCTTTACGACCTCAGGCATTCCTCCTACATAGTAGTATTGGCGCAGATAGTCTTTTAGTTTCTCGTGGAAGGCATTCATCAGTTCGTAGTCGTGGTTATGCATGAGCTTTAGCAGTTGGTCTTCCCCCAATGCCATAAGAAACTCTTCAAAGTCCATAGGGAAAAGGCGTAGTGTCTGTACTTTTCCTACGGGGAAGGATACCCCTGCGTGTAAGGCTACACCTAACAAAGATCCTGCCACAACAATATGATATTCGGGAGCGTCTTCGCAAAAATACTTCAATGCCTCTAATGCCTGTGGAAAGGCTTGCACTTCATCTAAGAATATAAGTGTCTTGCCGGGGATGATGTCCACTCCTGTCAAAGCACTTAATCCTTGTATAATTCTAAACACATTGAAATCACCCGCATATATGGCTTGTAGGCTTTCGTTTCTGTCGCAACTGACGTATGCAAGGCTTGCGAATTCTTTTTTGCCGAATTCTTTAAGGATGAAAGTCTTGCCGCATTGTCTTACACCGTTGAGTATTAATGGTTTGTGCTGCTTTTGATTCTTCCACTCTACGAGCTTGTTGTATATCTTTCTTTTCATAGTTTACACTTTTAGACACATAAAAGCTCAGAAATCTTACACTTTTAGACACATGAAAACTCAGAATTCTTACACTTTTAGACACATGAAAACTCGGAATTCTTACACTTTTAGACACATGAAAACTCGGAATTCTTACACTTTTAGACACATGAAACTGCTGCAAAGCTACACTTTTTGACACATACAAACAAGTATTTGTAGTATTTTTTTGTGAAGCATTAAGATAATTTAAGTGTATAGCCAGCGCTTGAACACGCGGATTGTATCGGGCATCTGCTTTCTGGGTGGCGGGCTGCAGCGCAGGATGGGAAAAAGAAGAGTCGTCGCAGGAAGACTTCTGATTATAAAATTTTTGTAACTTCTTTGACACACTATACTTTTACTTTTGCACCCGAAATTTTACACATAGTTAACTAAATAAGCAAAAGAATGAAAAAGAAAGTAGTGAGAGAAAGCTGCGGCAGAAGAATGGCTGTGTGGTCATTGGCTGCAATGATGTTGTTGGGTAGTATGGGTATGCAGGCTCAAGGTACAGTCGGCGTGTCGGCGTGCTGCAAGGCGAAGGTGGCAACGGCTGCCGTAGCGCAACCGGTTGCTGACGACGTGCGTGCCGAGTGGCAGCAGCTGAAGGGCGACGTGACGCTCTATATGACCAACGACATGGGACGCAACGGCTATTACGACCAGAAGCCGATAGCCGAACTGATGGGCGAAATGGCGGGAGTGGTTGACCCTGAGTGTGTGTTTGCTGCGGGCGACATTCATCATTTCAATGGTGTTGCGTCGCTGCAGGACCCGCTTTGGATGACCAACTACGAGCTGGTTTACTCGCATCCCGACCTTATGCTCGACTGGTTCCCTGTTTGCGGCAACCACGAGTATCGCGGCAATACGCAGGCTTTCATGGACTACGGCAAGGTGAGCCGCCGATGGATGATGCCTGCCAGGTATTATACTAAGGTGTTCAAGCACGCCAACACTTCCGTGCGCATTGTGATGCTCGACACAACACCGCTCATCGACTCTTATCGTAAGAATTCGAGCGTCTATCCCGACGCCAGCAAGCAGGACGCTGAGGCGCAGCTGGCGTGGCTCGACGAGACGCTGCGCAACGCCAAGGAAGACTGGGTGGTTGTGATGGGTCATCACCCGATATATGCCGACACCAACAAGAAGGAGAGCGAGCGTCTCGACATGCAGAAGCGTCTGCTGCCCGTGCTTCACAAATATAACAACGTGGCTATATACGCCTGCGGACACATCCACAACTTCCAGCACATACAGAAGAAGGGTGACAATATCGACTATGTAGTCAACTCGTCGTCGTCGTTGGCGCGTCCCGTGAAGCCTATCGACGGCACGGTGTTCTGCAGCTCTGCCGACGGCTTCTCTGTGTTCACCATAGACAAGAAGCAGCTGAAGATGTCGATGATAGACAAGGATGGAAAGATTATTCACACGATAACAAAGTCGAAATAGCATGAAGAGATTCTTATTCACAGCGGCACTCCTCACGGCTGCTACCTCTGCCATAACAGCGCACACGCTCGACGGCATCGTCAAGGACCACAAGACCGGCGAGCCGCTTATCGGCACCGTTATCAGAGTGAAGGAGCTGCCAAGCGTCAGCACCACAACCGGTCTCGACGGCACCTTCACGCTGCGCGAGCTGCCCGACCGCGGTCGCTACACGCTTGTTGTCTCGTACATGGCGTACAAGACAAGAGAGATGGTGGTCGACGTGGCGAAAGACTATGACAAAGGCTCGGAGAAAGGCAAGGACGGACAACTCATTATCGCCTTGGACGAAGACTTGCAGCAGTTGGGCGAGGTGGTTGTAACCGGACACCGCGAGTATCGCTCCGACCGCAGCGCCGTCGAGACGGTGAAGAATGCGGCGAGCGTGCTCAACGTGATGAGCCTGCAGAGCATACAGCTCTCGCCCGACGTGAATGTGGCGAGCGTGCTTCAGCGCGTGTCGGGCGTGACCATGGAGCGCGACGCTTCGGGCGAGGCTTCGTACGCCATACTCCGAGGCATGGACAAGCGCTACAACTATACGCTCGTGAACGGTGTGAAGATACCGAGCCCCGACGACAAGAACCGCTACGTTCCGCTCAACATCTTCCCGTCCGACCTGATGGACCGCCTCGTGGTTTCGAAGTCGCTTACTGCCGACATGGAGGGCGACGCCGCAGGTGGAGTGGTCGACATGGTGATGAAGGATGCGCCCGCACGCTTCCAGTTGCAGGCTAACGCCGCCGTAGGCATGAGCGACTACTTCTGGAGCGGCGCAAGAGACTATCTCACGACCAACCGCTCCGACTATACTCACCGTTCGCCCTACGAGGCGTTCGGCTCAGACTATAAGGCTTCGGCTTCCGACTTCAGAAACGGACCGGTGCAGATGAAGAGCCATGCTACGCCGGCGCCCAACTTCATCGGCGGTCTCAGCGTAGGCGATCGTTTCTGGAACAACCGTATCGGCGTGATGCTTGCCGGAAGTGTGCAGAACACCTTCCGTGGCACGGAGCGTACATACAACTCGGTGAAGATGGCGTCGGGCGAACAGGCTATGTATATCTCTACGCTTAACCACCGCTACTACAGCGTACACGACTTCACGGCGGGTCTGCACGCAAAGCTCGACCTCTCGCTCTCGAACCACAAGCTCGAATGGTACAACATGTACGTGCGCACCAATTCGAAGGGCGTGCGCTACAACAACGGCGTGAACACCGAGTATATCAGTGCCGACTCGTACACGCAGGACGACGAGCTGCGCTCCATTTCTTCTACGCAGAGCATCTTCGCCACCAACCTCAAGGGCACGCACCGTCTGACCGACCGCTTCACGGTCGACTGGTCGGGCGTGTTCTCGCAGGCAAGAGCCGAAGACCCCGACCGCACCTACGTGACGCTTACCAACACCGTTGGTCGTAGTGCCGGCGCTGAGGGCGACGCCGTGTCGGGCGATATATGGAGCCAGGAGAAGAACATCCTGAAGACGCTGCCCAAGAGTGCGGAACGCCGCTTCCAGCACAACAAGGATACCGACTGGGCGGGCTACATCAACCTCGCTTACGACACACGCTTCGGCGACAAGCTGGATGCTTTGTGGAAGGTTGGCGCGCAGTATCGCCGCAAGGAGCGCAGCAACCGCTACTACTCGTACATCTTCAACCCGGCTGACATATCGCAGCAGCTCGACGGCAACGGATACGAGCAGTTCGCCAACGTCGATTGGGTATGCAAGACGCCTTACTCGCAGGCGTCTCAGCTCAACTACGACTCGAAGGAGCACATCGGCGGAGTCTACGCTATGGCTACGCTGAGCAGCGCTCTCGGAGAGCTGAACGTGGGCTTACGCGCCGAACATACCAACCAGATATACACCATGCTGCAGCACTTCCGCAACATGGGGCAGGTGGGCGAGCAGAGCTACTGGGACTATCTGCCGTCGGCTTCAGTGAAGTGGACACCGACAAAGAAGATGAACGTGCGCCTCTCTTACTACCGTTCTATCAACCGACCTGGATTCTACGAGATTGTACCCTACCAGATACAGGGCGAGGAGTATCAGGAGAAGGGAAACCCTGAGCTGAAGCGCGCCCGCATCGACAATATCGACCTACGCTGGGAGTGGTTCCCGTCGAGCACAGAGCAGATCCTCGCAGGCGTCTTCTACAAGTATCTGAAGAACCCGATAGAACAGGTGTTCGTTACGTCGGACGGCAAAATCGGCGCCGGAACAGATGCCTACTACATGCCTGCCAACCTGGGCAACGCGAAGAATATGGGCTTCGAGATTGACGTGATAAAGTACATACGCCACTTTGGTGTGAAGGCAAACTATACCTACACCCACTCGGAGATTACCACTTCGAAGCGCCAGTACAAGGAAGGCAGCGCAGAGTATAAGACGGGCGTTACGCAGACTCGTCCGCTCGTGAACCAGGCGCCGCACACAGCCAATCTCTCCCTGCTCTACAAGGACACCGAACATGGTTGGAACGCACAGCTTGCAGTCTCGTTCACCGGCACGAAACTCGCACTTGTGTCGCCGTGCAAGGACGCCGACCAGTGGGACAAGGCGATGTTCGGACTCGACTTCAGCGCAGAGAAGAAGTTCCACAACGGCATCTCGCTCTTCTTCAAAGCCAACAACCTGCTCGACGCAAAGCGCGAGCGATACCTCAAGACCGTCAACCAGAGTAACCTCGAGTATGAAGGACAGAAGAGCGACAAGACCATCGTTGGCACATACCGTTACGGCAGAACTTTCCTGCTCGGCGTGCGCTACAAGCTCTGATTTTATCATCATCTCACCGTCTCACCGTCTCACCACCTCACCATTTCACCACCCCACCACCTCACCATAACAACATCATACAATGAAGAAGATAAACACAATGGCCGGTATGCTGCTCGCTGCAGCAACGGCAATGTTCTCAGCGTCTTGCGAGAACGACAACATCAATCCGTACGATTATGCAGGCAACAACGGCAACGCCAACCAAGGTTCTACAAACGTCATAAAGACCGCCGTGGCAGAGTATCCTGTAGGCTCGCTTGTGTGGTCGAACGACACCACGCTGAGCGAGAGCGTAGAGATACCCGTCGGCACATCGCTCTATATAGAGCCTGGCGTGACGGTGACGTGCAAGGCTGACGTGCAGGTGCCTGTAGAAGTGGTGGTGCTGGGCAACCTCTACTGCCTCGGTACAGCCGAGAAGCCCGTCACCTTCACCTCCGACCGCAAGAAGCCCGAAGCCTGGGGCGGCATCATCTGCGGCTACAACTCGGAGGAGGTGGTGCTCAACCATGTAGACATAGCCTACGCCGGCGCCACGCCTACCGAGTCGTCGGCATCGTTCCAGAACAAGCTCTTCAAGACCACCATCGACGGCGGCGTGCCGGCCTTCCACTTCTGCAACGTCAACGGCAAGTTTGTCATCGCCAACAGCTTCTTCCACGACAACTACAACGACCAGACCTACTTCACGGGCGGCAACGGCGTGATCGCGGGCAACATCTTCGCCGATTCGGGCAACGCTGCCGACGGCGGCGAGGCGATAAACGTGAAGGCGGGCTGCAAGCTCGACGTAGCCAACAACGTAATATACAACGCCTGCACCAACGCCTTCAAACTCTCCAACGCCGGCAACAGCGAGGTGGTGCCACTCACCGACATGACTGTCTACAACAATACCATCGTCGACTGCGGTTGGCGACGCTCGAAGAATAAGAAGGGCGGTTCGGTATGGGTGGAGAAGGCTGCGCGACCGGTGTTCGTGAACAACCTCTGCTACGACTCGCGCTTCGGTCTGAAGCAGCCCAAGCAGGACGGCGCCGACATGGAGCACAGCCGTCTCACGCCCAACTACTACTACGCTTCTACCGCTACCGGCGTGGAGCAGATGGCAAAGGGCGCTTCGCTCGGCATCTGGTTCGACACAGACATAAAGAGTGCCACAGCAGGCCAGTTCGATCCGCTCTTCAAGCTCTTCAAGCAGAACGCTGGCATGAACATCAACTGCGAGGTAGACGACCCCGACAAGGGCGCTCCGCTTGCTTTCGACAGGTCTTGGAACTTCGACCTGCAGCAGGGTAGCCCCGCTCTCTCGGGCGGTGTGACCGACTTTGCGCGCATCTTCCCGAACGGCATCCCGTTCTTCGGCATGAAGAGGGTGAACTTCCTCGACAGTGCCAACGATCAGAACTACTACTTCTCGGCACCACTGCCGCAGCCACGCTTCGGAGCGTGGCTGTAACCTTGTAAATGCAATAAAGAGTGTGTGCCTTCTATGTTTCTACGCGAGAAACATAGAAGGCACACTTTTTATAAAGATAATGGATCTTTAGCAGAAAACATAAAAAAGCAGTACCTTTGCAGGAAAAGTAAAAGAGTAAAAGCAAAAAGGGTAGGAGGTATGGGCATCTTGCCCATACCACTCAGCCTAAAAGCCTAAAAACAAGGATATGAAAAATCTGATGGGTATTGTGCGTAAGGCAATGACTGTAGCAGTGTTCCTTACGATTTCTGTTGCAGCGGATGCTGCAGAAGTAGTGTACAAAATTGTTGAATACAACAAGCAGACGGCAGAGTTCAAGATAGCAGCATGTGGAACGGTGCCACGCAACTCGCGAGTAGACTTCGAGAACAAGTTCGGCGCAACAACAGGCAACCGCTACAACCAGATACCTCGCAACCACGAGGCAGTGCTCTATCTCGAAGGATGGCAAGGCTGCAAGGTGCGCAGCATCACGTTCTCGATGTGCTCAAACAATAAGAAAGGACAAGTGGGCGTGTCGCTCAACGATGGTGGCACAACGCTCTACTCGTTGGCACCGGTCGACTTCGCCAGCAGCGACTGGTTCGGCGAGTGGGTATCGAAAGACCTCGGCGTATATGTCGACGTGACGAAGCAGATAGACGCACCAGCCATCACCACCAACGACATGAGCATCGTTGTGGCTGGAGGCAAGAGCGAAGGCTCGGTGTATCTCGATGCCATCACTATCGAATACGATGAGGCTGACATAGCTTTGGAGTCGCCGCTCGGCTGGCAGTATGAGAAACTCACGAAGAAGAGCACGCTCAGCGCAGGTGACGAGGTGATGATATACCGCAACGGATCGGCAGCTGCCGACTTAGGCGGTATGGACGAGACAAACTATCTCGATGTAGTGTCGGTGACCTCAACGGCTGACGTTACCTGCCCAGATGTGCTGCGCTTCACGCTGAACAAGTCTGCCGACCAGCAGCACTGGACCCTCACCGACCAATTCGGTCGTCAGCTTGGTGCGACAGGCAAGCAGAAGTTGGCATGGAACGAGGGCATAACCGAGTGGAATATAGCACTTGATCACGAAGGCGCAACGCTTACTCCTACCAACGAAGCTTACGGCACAATGCGCTACAGCACTCCGGATAACAGCTACGCACGCTTCAATCTCTACACATCCAAGACCCTACCCCTGCCGTTCCTCTATCGCAAGGGTGAGCAGAAGCAGCCCGAGCTATCGCGTTCGATCAGCTTTGCAGAGGAAGAGATGACGGTATCGTTAGATGTTGCCCACATTGGATTGCGCCCGACATTCATGCCGAAGACCACTACCGACAAACGCTTGCATTGGAAGAGCTCAAACGAGAGCGTTGCGACCGTCACGGGTGGTTACGTTACGCTCCTTAGCGTAGGCGAAACAACCATCACCGCCACCACATACGACAGTGGGGTAGAAACAACAATGCACCTTGTTGTCACCGAACCGACCGCTATCAACGGCGCAACGAATGACGCAAAGGTGCATAGTCCGCGCAAGGTGCTCGACGGCAATAAGGTCGTTATTGTGACAGAGCAGGGATGCTACGGAACGGGCGGATGGAAGGCAGGACTATCGCATTGAAAAGCTACATAAACTTCGCCTTGATGAACTGTGGCACCTTCCATGCCATCTTCATCAACTTTGTCAATATTACAGGCTTAAAGCCGTAACCGGTATATACACGGATGTCCTCGTTCCACATCTTTTTGCGCTTCGAGGCATCCGTGCTCATGCCACCCATACGCATTCTTGTTACGAATTTTTGGAGATAAGCCACCTTGAGATTGCAGTTATAGAGATAGTTCACCAATAGATTGGTGTCCGCAGCTATCTTGTAGCTCTCGTCATAGAGTCCGCATCTCATCATTACGTCGCGCTTGATGTAGCATGTTGGGTGAAGAGGCAGCCAACCACATCTAACCTTCCAACGAGCATACTTACCTCCAATCCATTTCCTCACCACCTTATTAATATTCTGTTCATTCACGAAGATGCCGTCAGCATAGAGGAAATCGCAATCCGTCTCCTCCATTTTTTTTACAACGTGCGACACTGTATCTGTGGCATACATAAAGTCGTCCGAATGGCAAAGTGCGATAACGTCTCCTGTCGCCATACGTATACCCTTATTGATAGCCTCATACATACCATGGTCAGGCTCAGAAATGAACTTCACCTTATCCTCATGGCTGGCGATAGCCTCCCTAATGACCTCAACGGATCCATCTGTTGAAACACCATCCACAATGATGTACTCGATATCGGGATAGTCCTGCGCCAATACGCTCTCTATACAACCGCGTATCGTTTTCGCTCGGTTGTAACATGATGTTATAATCGAAACTTTCATATTTGTCTGTTTATTTTTTTATTTTCCTTTCCCTAATCTTTACCGCTGGATTACCTTGGTATATAGCGTTTTCCTCCATATCTTTTGTTGCCACGCTGCCTACAGTAAGTATGGCGTTGCGATGCACTGTCACTCCAGGGCAAACCGTTGTCTTGGCGCCAATCCATGCGCCATCCTCAATACGAATAGCCGCATTGCGATAAGGCATGGAAGATATGGTATAGTCATGATTGCCTGTCAAGAGCAATGCACCCTGTGAGATACAGACATTGCTTCCGATGACAACCTTGTCGAGATTGTCAATCCAACAATCCTCGCCCAACCAACAGTCATCACCCACCGCCAAATTCCAAGGCGACTTGATGATGACATTGTTTTTGATAACCAATCCTTTGCCGATCTTTGCCCCAAAAGCACGTAGCAAGGCGATCTTGATACTCATGAATGGATTCCACGAAGCTCTCACGAGAAGAGCGTTCACAAAATACCATATCGTAGTCTTTAGAACTCCTGCCCCCTTGTTGAAATCAGAACCATCAAAGGCAGCAAGTCTTACTTGTATTGTATTCATAATAAAATCAATAATGATGTTTGGTCATTAGTCTGAAATTTAGACTAATCTTATTCCAGAAATAGCTCTTTGCCTCTAATGGCATCAGTGGGCTATATAGTTTGCAACGCTTATAAAAATAAAATACAGACAGGATCTTTCGGCACAAGCCATTGCTTCCTTCTCTGTATTTCACCTTTTTCTTTCCAAAATTTCCACCTTCAAATATTTCTTGCAAAATGAAATCAGCGTATTGTGCGTTAGTATTGAAAGGAAGTTTGCCTTCTTCTAATCCGAGCCAATCCACCAAGATGCTTCCCAAGCATCGGGCAATGGACATCAGTTGCAACTCTTCCAAATAACCATTCAATCTATCTCTATCTATCTGTTCATTGTATTTATTCAGATAAAGAGCCAAGTCGCAAATTTGCCTTAGTCCGATACCAGCCTCCAACAAATGCCTACTGATGTGTATAATTTGATGGAGTATAGACAAAGTAGGCGGCACTGTTTCTATATTCTCACCGTCAATTTCCGCAAAGAAAGGCTGGCTATTAGCAAACTCCTCATCAATAATTTGTTGCAACCGTTTCTGTAATTGTGGATTTTCAAAAAGGCACATGAAATAATGTAACTCTATCACATTACCGCCAATAGCGAATGTGAAATGCTTACACTCACGTTTATTTTCGGAAGAACCAGCTGCGGCCTTGTCTACTTCCGAAGCCCAAGAGACTGCTTTCTCACAATCCTTTCTATCCTTGAAATACACATCAATATCACCACATTGCCTGTGTAAAGGATAAGGATAATTGACGGCAAAAGCCTGACCTTTCATTAGCACGGGCGAAAGTTGCATGGATTGAAACTTATGAAACAGTTTTTTTATAAGTTCATTCAAACTGCGGTTCTTTCTTTCCAATCTTACGACATAGGCTAACCATCGCAGTTTCTCATCACCACTGCATTGATCTGCATCTAAGAAACAAAATACACCAGCTAACACACCAGTGACACATTGCTCTTTGGCTATAGCATATGTTTTATCCCAGCTAATATCTTGTACAGAACATGCAATTTTTTCGTCTTGCCACAAAGCACCCCTAAGAAGTAGCAACAAATCCTTTTGTTCCTTATTCATAGAGTGCTAAATATCTTGTCCATATTGTCTATATACTGCTTCTCAGTATACTTAGCTTTCACTTCACGATAGTTCAGTTCGCATACTTTAGCCAACTGTTCACGGTTGTCATAACAATTTAGGAGATAAGAATAAATCTCATTGACATCAATCCCCTTCTTACTGCAAGCGAAACCGTTATCATGCGAAGCAATCTCCGGTATGCCGGCATGGTCGGTGGTGATTACAGCCATTCCGTTTCCCATTGCCTCCAAGATGGATATGGGCTGACCCTCGTTAGGATAACGGGACAAGAGTGAGAAAATATGACATTGGTTCAGCAGGTCCACTTTGTCCTGTCCTCCCACCACGCCATGAAACACCACATTCCGCTGTCCTTCCGTGTGCTCCTTGAAATAAGTTTCCTCAGCAGGCTCAAAGAACTTTCCGGCAAAGTGGAAGACAAACTTTTCGCCATCTCCTCGCTCAGCAGTCATCCTTGCCAACTCCAGCATCTCCCTGTATCCCTTGCTCTCGATGAAGTTGCTCAGATAGAGAATATGAAGTGCACCCCCATGCCTCATCTTCGCCAACTTGTCATCAACGGAAGGAGCGATAAAGGCATCATCCACACAATTCGGACAGACAAAGATCTTGTCATCAGGCAGCATACCCTCAAAGATTCCATGCAGCGAATGTCCGAGCACAATACCGCCAGCCAACCGCTCCACGGCATGATAATTCATCCTCCTCTGCCATCCGGGAATGTCATTGTCCACCAGCTGCCGGTAATATCCGCCATGTATATGCACGATACATTTCTTTCCTCTCCACCGTATCAACTTCAAGAACACCAAGTCGCGGAGATTTCCCCATCTGGTCTGCGATGGAGTGAAATAAACCACGTCGCTCCTGCATCTCATCAATGCCAGCAACGACTGCAAGAACCTCTTGTTATTGGTAATATCAATCTTGGAAAAATGATATTTCTCCTTCAACCGGGAATTAAACAATGTCTCCACCGCCTTCGACAAACCATGCATCGGAGGCGGAAACTGAGCTAAAAAACAAATTGATTTCATAGTGATTCAAATACTTTTATATGAGCCTCCGCCATCTTCTCCACGGTATAGGCCTTTATCTTCGTCAGATTCTCAACAGCCAACCGTTCTCTGCGCTCATCATCAGCCATCAATGTCTCCATGATATTCTTGAGTTGTTGTGGATTGTCAATGTCCACCAAGCAATCCTTGTCTGATATAAGTTCCATGCCAGACACGCATTTATTGGTTGTCACCACAGGCAGGCCATATGCCATTGCCTCATTGATTACCAACCCCCAGATGTCCTCTCTCGTAGGCAACACGAACAAGTCGGCAGCTTTGAAATATTCCGCCAACTCATCCTTTGTCTTGAAGCCCTCAAAGTGCACTTGAGACAAATCATATTTTCTCTGCATCTCCAAATACTCTTCTGTCGGCTTGCCTCCCACGATGTAGATGCCGGTATTCCTGTCCATATCCTTAGCCGCCTCCATCAATACGTCAAAGCCTTTGCGATGGATAAACTGTCCTACGGCAAGAATCATCTTAGACTCTTTCACGCCGAGCCTTTTCCTTATTGACAATTTTTCATCAAGTGATAATGGATGCTGAAGTATATCTGTATCAGAAAGTGACGAGAATGGATAGCGGTGGATTTTTGCAGCATTCCCGGCATAATAATTAACATATTCATCAGAAACACAACTTGGGCTGAAATATGCCTTTGCCCCTTTAAGAAAGAATGATTTAAAACGTCTTTTGAAGCTATTCTCACCATAACCGGCCATCGCCCCGTCCAACTCGTAATAATATGGAATATGGCGCAACTTAATTGAAAGCAATGCCGCCATTTCCGTAAAATAGGCATAGTTGGTTACAACGACATGGTCATAATCCATTTTATTCAGATATCTGAAAATATCCCAGTTGACTTTCTTTTCTTCTATCTCTCCTTCTTTCAGGAATATTGCCTTGAAATTCTTTATTCCATCCTCCTTCCAATTAAATGTAATACCAGGTGCCCGCTTGGCCTCAAACAATACTGTCAAATCATAATACTTACCCAATATTTCATAGAAATCAATTCGATAAGGAGCCGGAATATTTGTGATAAAAAGAACTTTCTTTAGTTTTTGTTCCATAAATTAATATATAAGGATTGAAGTTTCTTTGATTCTATATTAATGTTGTAATCAGATTCATATATATTGAATAAAGCTCCATTTCTATCTTTCTTATCTTGTGTTACTGAAAGTATAGAATTAACCCATGCCTCTTTTTTCAAATCAACAAACGACACATTTTCTGCAATTTTTGCAGCTTGTGGTACTTGTGATGACAATAAAGAAGGGCATCCATTCACTTCTGCCTCAATTGCCACTATTCCCAAACCTTCAAACAAAGAAGGAAGGACAAAAAGGTCAAACGCATTATAGTATTTATAGGCATCATCCCTAACCCCTGTAAATACCACATTCTTATCAAGTTTCAATCTTGAAACTTTCTCTTTGATGCTTTTCATAAGATGACCTTCGCCAACCAACATGAGTTTGCAATTTGGCTTTTCCCTTACAACATCTGCAAATACATCTATTAAAAATGTATGATTTTTCTGCGTATCAAAGCGACCTACATGCCCTATAAGAAATTCATCATCCCTGACACCATACAACTCTCTGATACGCTTGCGTTCTTCTTCATCAAAAGCAAACCTCTCCACTTCAATGGCATTACGCACAACGGTAAAAGGCTTGTCCCCAAACAACCATCTGCCCGCAACGTCAGAACATGCCATTCTATGAGTAGCATACTTGTTTATATTCTTTCTTGCTTTCTCCAGGAAGAACAATTTAAGAGAGTTCGTCGATAGATGTTGAGTATTATGACTATGCGCTATGCGAACAGGAACGCCACATTCTTCCGCTATTTTCAGCACCCACGCCCCCATGGCATCCATGTGCGTATGGATTATCTTATAGTCACTATTCGTTATAATTTTCTTTAGTCGATGCACATAAGTAAAGGGATGCGTACTTTTCTTTGGAAGCACAAAGATTCGTCCTCCCATTCGCTTGATTTCCTCATCATAATACCCATACCCACCGGCATCATGAACAATAAAATCTATTTGGATTTTACTGCGGTCGAAATGACGATAATAATTCATCATGTATGACTCTATGCCACCCCGATTCATCAGTCCGCCATTAACATATAGTATTCTGATCATAATTATTTATACGATATAGTTATCTTCCTCCAATCAAGACTCTGTATATCCTGTTTCCTGAAATTATATTTATGCAGGCAACAAGAAGAAGAAACACCAATACAGGCGTTATCAATTGTATTGAATTGATACATAAAAGATTATGAGGAAGTATTTTAAAAATTAATTTTTGAAATATGTTTATTATAAAGAAATGTGTGCAATAGATGAAAAACAATCCATGCATCCATTTTTTCTCTTTAAATTTCGTCAATGTCCATTTTGCAGGAAAACAGTCATAAAGCGCCCATACCAAAACAGGTGATAAGAAGCGAAACAAAAACATTCTTCTATCATCAAGATATGCTATTGCATACAGCCCAACCATTACCACAATGCAACCAACTGCAATTTTTCTTTGATAATTTTCAGGGGGGGTAATCATATATAACTTATTATAGCCAACATATGCACCTAAAAGATAAACAGGCAGCCAATGCCAAATGCTTTCATATTCCATACTGTATGACATGTTCAAAACCACCAAGCCCAAAATGCCAACAATCATAACAACCTTACTCTTCTCTTTAGCATAACGTAGAATACTGGTGACATAAGGCAAAACACAATGAGGTCTTTTACAAACCAAAGGACAGTATATTTGCTGTTTATTTTTGATAACAATATTCCTGCAACGTCACTTGGAACCAGTGGCATATTCATCATGGATGCAATGAAAGATATATGCGTCATTGCCCAGTAAATCCCTACAAAAATTACATTCCACAGTATGTATGGAATAACCAAAGACCTAATCCTGTTTCTCAATTTATCCTTTATCTTCGACATCGCTGAAATACTTTTGTAAAACAGCATTGCAGAAATAAAAAAAAACATCGGCACACCAACTTGCGCAAATACCCCTACACCATGTACAAGTGGATAATTATCATCAGTACTTATTCCTATCCTATTTAAAGGTTGAGAATGAAGCAATACAATTATAAAAGTCAAGATAATATTTAAAATCAAGACCTTGTTATGAAAGTAAGTATTTAAAGTTTTTGTATCCATTATTTTCCAGCTAACCATTTAGCCTTGTTATTTATAAACTTTGAAACTGGCAAAACCAATATAAGACATATTAGGATAGAAGCAATCCAATACATATAGTCTTGCCACAACAAGCTCTTGGGCAAAAGCCTATTCTTCAATGTTATTGGGACAAACAGAAAATAGAAATGTGTCGCAAATACAAGGAGCGACAGCTTTCCATACTCCATTATTATACGCAAAAACTTATTGCTACATGATGTTTGTTTGCACAAATAGCATATAAAAAATATAGAGGAAAGACTTCCACAAACAAATGGTATCCAAGAGCCATAACTCATATTATACATTTCAACTTTATCAAAGTTTAAAAAAACAAACAAAGCGGAAAACAAAATAAGGAGAAGCCCACTTTTTTTAATCCATTTATTTATTATAGCTTGATATTTCATATAGTAATCTCCACAAACAATAAAGAATACAGCTATTAATGAGGCGTCAAATGACATTGGCAATGGCTTCTTAGTCCATTTGCAATACGTTAATCCTATTGTCAATGTCACTATTGCCAACAGAAATTTACCACCCCCGAATTGAATCTTTGATAGCTTAAATATGGGATATGCAAGCATCTTAGCAAAGAACAAACATGGAAGAAACCATAAAACATGATGGTAAGGACTTCCAAAGCGCATACCAACAAATATTCCAATCAAATTATCTTGCACATTTCCTATTAGCAATTCTTTATGGAACATGATAGACATAGTATAATAGAAAGCTATGCTGATAATGTTGAAGTAGAAATATGGTAACAGTAAAGATTTGAAATTCTTTTTAAGATATATATGAAAATTATTCTCACACTGTCTGCTGATAAATAATCCAGAAAGGAAAAAGAATAACGGCATATGAAAAGAATATATTATCCCATGTGGTAAATTAGGACAATTTGCATGTCCTATTATAACTAAAATAATACCTATACCTTTAGCAATATCCACCCATGTTTCTCTCGTTTTATCCATTATATGTCACCTCCTTTTTCTTTGTTGTCATTAATGTAGCTTGGTATATAATAGGCAATGACAACACAAAACATACGACAAAGTTTTGGCGTATACCTAATCCAAACCATGCTGAACTTAAAAATACGCATATGAAAATACGGAACATCACTATTGGTATAGTTACATTTTTCTCATGGCGTTTGGGAATAATGTATTGTTTGTATCCACCTAAAAATAGAAATAGAAAGAATACACCAATCAATCCATATGCTGACAACATTAGAGGGAAATAAGCTCCACCTCCGTCCGCTATGCCATTTTTGCCACTTGCCAAATCTTGTACTTCAGTTGATGCAAGGTATATTATAGGCAAATTCTCATTATACCAATACCCTTGCAAACCATCACCAACTCCAGTTATTGGATATTTGAAGAATATTTTCATATCATTCACAATAGAACTACTTCTCATCATTGTTGAATGATTTTCCGTATCGGTAATTTTTCCAAGTAAGATATAATCAAGGGATTCTTGGTCTACAGATTTTCCTTGAAATTTCATGTCGCCAAGTCCATAGGCTACAGCAACTGACATTCCTGCCAATAGCGAACATACAAGACAAACTTTATAGAATCCTCTATAACGAAGAAACAGACAAATGGTAACAGCCACAACCATAGCCATAGACATAAGTACAGAAGAACTATTTGACGTAATGAACAGAGGGACGAAAAGGACCAACAATAAAAGGTCTTTGTTCTTCCATACGTCAAAAAAGTTCGAGTGAAGTACTTTAGCTATCAAATATGGTATTATGAAAAGGAACAATGTTGCGACAGCAGAAGCCTCTGAGCCAAAAAATTGAGCACCACGATCTAATTCTTCCGATAAAAAGAAAACAGTTCCCAATGCATGATACAATGCGGAAAAAGGTCCACCAACTCTTATTGATGCCAATTGTAAATATCCAACAAACAACAATACATATATACTCTTGCGAAAAATCTTTTCAGCTTGGTTCCATGTAATTAGATGTGTAAAAGCATAAACATTATAGGAAATATTTAGTAGAACAACTATCCCAAAAATTATCATACCAATGCAAGCTCGGATTGTATTCTCCCCATTAAGTGGTCCTAACGGCATAAACAATATAGAAGCCAGCGCAAATGTATAAATACTTTGAAACAGTGTCATATTTTGCCAACCCTTCAGCAATGGAGGGCAATATTTCTTACTTTTGTTGAAAAACATCAAGAAACATCCCGGCCAAAAGAAGAAACAGCTAAACATACTAAATAAGTACCCTTGTAGGGGTAATTCATATTTCATAAAATAGCCAAATGGCAAGAAAAATAGATAAGCCTTGTACAACTTTGCCTCAAAACCATTATTCATAGTGTCAAATTCTTGTTATTATGAAAACATTCGTTTTAATTCTGTCTTCAATCCTTTTCTTATATAATTACCATCATTCTTAATTTCCACATACTGGCTTGGTTCTTTCGCGGAACGAATGAAACCATTGACACAAGCCTCTGCACAACCAAAATGAACATCTGATTTTATGCAAATTTCTACAATTGAAAAAAGCTTCAGGAGGTTATCTTTTCTGAAATCCCATCCTTGCTTGTTAAAGTTGGAATTATAATATCCTCGTTCTTCTTCTCTTGTCAAAGTGAAAATCTTCCATTCCGGTCGCTTCTCTTTCAAACGTTCTACGTTAAGGTAGTTGTCTGTAAAGACAAACATTGCATCAATGGCAATGCCGCTTTTTTCTATCACGTCAAGACAATAGTCAGCATCTATTAATTTGTCAAACTCTTCACTCTTATCACCGCCTCTAATCTGTATTGAAGCATAATGCACTGGCAAATCAAGTGATGCGATTCTTCTCTCTATCTCGTTTTTAGTCTCCTCGTTATAACGCAAAGCAAGGGACCGAAGTTTCGCGAAATCACGCCCTACAAGTCCATTTTCTACACCGAGCGACTTCCATACAAAAGGATATTTTTTGAAATCTGCTGCTACGAACTTGTCGAACAAATCTTGTGTCAACCATTTGGCATGCTCTTGCTTTTTAAGAATCGTCGGTAATAATAAACGCCTAAAAAATAAGTTTGGAAAAGGAAAGCCCTTCCAACGGAAATGGTTCTTGTAACGATAATTAGCATACTTGTTTAAGTTGTTGTGACTCAGTTCACAAAAAGGCTCAAAAAAGTCAGTCCATCCTGTATTTGAGAAATTCGCATCATCGGCATACAATACAAACTGTAACTTATGCGTATAACAATAGAGCATACACTCCAACATAGATCCAAGTTCAGAATATAGTCCCGCACCTGTACCTACATGAAAAATCATTCGTTCATCGAACGAAGTGTTTAAAGTTTGATACTCGTTCTTTATTTTTTCAAACTTTTCTTGTGACAAATATCTACTGATCATAATAAAATATCATTATAAAGTTTAATATACTGTTCTGCCATGTACTCCTTTGAAATTCTTTTTCGGTCTATATCCAGATGTAATCCCATTTTCCTACTATGAAGCCTTTCTTCGATGATTTTCTTTACCCCCCCCAATTCATTTTTCTCAACCACAAATCCATTGCCCTCATTAACACTTTCAATGCTGCCTCCTGTGCGATAAGTACAAACAGGTGTGCCACATGCAAGAGCTTCTAAGTTTGTTGTTGGATAATTGTCTTCGTATGTTGGATTGAAAAACATGTCTGCTTCTTGATAAAGAGAAACCAACTGCTCTATATTGTCGGTTCTCGTCATTCCGCGTATGCCTTCTGGTAAAGCTTCAATTTGCTGACTTGTCAATCCAACAATGATCATTTCTATTTGCTCATGGTTAAGCATTCTGTATAACTGTATAAAGTCATGAAGACCTTTTCTCGGAGTCCACTCACTCGCAACCCCCAAAATTTTAAATTTCCCACCTATGTGACAATTTATACTTGAAGGTTTGAATACATCTGTATCTATCCCATTGTTTATAACACTGCATGGTAGTTTTTTGAGAAAAGATTCTTTTACCAAATCATGAAGCTAAATACTTGGAGTCACAAGATGGAGTTGCTTGTAATTGAAAAGTTCCTTCTTTCGAAGCCAATTCAATTTAGAATTATCAAAAACAAGAGAAGCCGGATATGACTTTTTCTGAACACAATCATGACAGCCGTTCTTCCAACAATTACAATTAGCATAATCAAAATATGCGCAGTGACCGGTAAATGCCCAACAATCATGTAATGTCCAAACAACTGGAATATTTCGGTGTTTTATCCATTCAAACAGCATCTTGACATTTATATAATATCCATGCAGATTATGCAATTGGATAATATCAGGCATAAGATACTCCATTTTTTGAAGCAGCCTTTCTGTTGCATAGTCAGAATTAAAGCCCGTGTTGTCAAAGATTCTACTCAAAACACCATGCATCATTATTTCCCATCCACATTGCATGTTGTATTCATGGACTTTATCCTTTGGTGTGCGTCCTCTTCCCCACACGACATAACTATCCCATTTATCAAGTTTTTGCAACTCATTATGAACAGAAAACATTATACTTCCTGTAGCTTTATTAGGGAATGTATTTATATGTACTATTTTATACATAACAATCTCTTAATAAATCGTTTCGTTTTTGCTATTCTATCTGGCCATTTGTATGCGTTATGAACAGCATACAAAAATCCGTCATACCCATGTTTCTCATATTGCTGTAGAATGTGTCCTCTGCAAGATGGCTTGTTTGATGGGTGATTTAGCTGATGGTTATTCAGAGATATACTCTCTATGTCGCTATTGAATAAATACAAGTTGTTCTTAACCTTTTCAAGCAACAATTCTCCTTGATCTGAATTTACGAGTACACATGATACACCTTGCTTAGGGTCAATAGGACCACCATTTTGCCTTATTTCTTCTGGATTTGTTTTTTCTATACCCCAAAAATCCCCAAGAGATATATCACCGACTCTTTGCTGCTTTGCATAAGGGCAAGAATAGCAACAATCGCGATATATGTCGCCCCTCAAAAAACATGTGTAATATGTAGAATCAGTATAGTAGCGAACGTTAATCTTTTGATTATAAATAATCTTTTGATTATAAATAATCTTTTGATTATAAATAATCTTTTGATTAAGTGCAGGAAAATTTGATTTGTCTCGGAAGAGCAGACTTTTTACCTTCCCTCTATTCTCTTTTTCAAATTTTTTTACTGAATCTTGAAAAAGTTGCTTTGATGGAACCCCATGACAGATAACATCAATTGTGAAAAGATTATCATAAGAATGCCGCAAATAAGAATAAAGGCCTGCTATCTGGCATGGCGTTCCCGTAAAAAGTACAAGTAATCCATTTTTCAAATCCTTCTTGGCTTGAATGTATGTTTCACCGATATCACTCTGTACATATTTTGACCCTTGTAATTTTCTAAGGTCCTTTTCTTCCTGCACTCGTATATGCCTTGGGACCAGTAGCTCTTCACTATTTTCAAGTGCGCAACCATATACAACACCACCATTTTTTATTATCCATTGGGAAATAACATTTGCTATGCCTCCAGAAGATGATTGTGATTTTTCTATCGAGCAATCTATGCCACCATAACACGTTTGCTTCTCCCTGTGTAACAATTCCGTCTTACCATACCCACAAACTTTCCTGCATAAGCCACAATCTATGCACTTGTCTTTATCAATTACAGGATATACAAACCCTTGTGCATTCGCAATCAAAGAAATGGCTTTGTGAGTACATGCACTTGCACAAGCTCCACATCCACAACAATTCACAATATTATCAAACGGACTTTCCATTTTCAAGTATTCTTTGTATAAATTCTTTTGACCTAACCCTTAAAGGATTAAGCTTTTTATATACATCTTGGAAACAAATTGGTTTCCCTAATTCTACAGATTGCCACTCATCCGGGTCAAGAACCCTATCTGACAATCCTACGCTTTCCGCCAAATCAATAATTCTTGTTTGCGGATGAACTTCTGTTGATGTTATTTTTTTGTTATTAACAAAAACCCAAAAGTCTTTTTTCAAAATAATTGAAAAAGAGATGGCGTGAAAAGAGTTTGTACAGACACAACGTGCATGGTCTATTAAGTTCACAAACTCTGCAGGTCCTGCTTCATACAAAGCTTTTCTTTTAAAACAGAAAACATCTCTGAGATTAAGCAAAATCACATATATCCTACAACGGTAGAATTCTCCTAATCGTAAGGCAAATTCACGCATACCTTTTACGTCACCAATAAAATAGCATAGGACATAATCTCCCTCTTTCTCACATTCCGAACTTGCTACTCTTCGCCATTCTTCACCATCAAGCAAGAATACTGGGTCAAGTACTGTTTCGACATCTTCATCTATTATCTGTGACAAATAGCTGGAACCAGAAGATTCTCTAACACTAATTTGACGAAATCTTTTTATGTGCTTTCGATATGCCTCTTGAGTCGCTTGCGTTTGCTGCAAAGTACCTATACTTGGTGCATAGCTACAACATTTGTCATTATCTATAACAAAATCAAGAAGATAATGGGGTGTAAAATCAATGGTGTTGCCATTCCAAATCTGATCACTACCACAGATGAAGACATCCATTTCGTCTTGAATTTTCTTATTGGCAAATACTTCTGTTCCAATAAGTGGTATATTGTATGTTATGAACTTTTCAAACCGCTGGCGCTTTTTCAGTAGACTTTTACGATAGAGAAAAGTAAACGTATTGCGAGCTAAAGTCATTATGCCATGACCTTTTTCATAAAAAGTATATGTTGCTCGCTGACCTTCACTGCTATAATCTATAGTGTAAGCCTCGACTCCTTTTGTTCTTAAATAGTAATTTAATGCATAGGCTTGCAATGCAGAACCGTAATTAAGTGCACGATGGTATGTTATAATGGCTGCTTTCATAGAAACTGGCTATTGTCAATTTTTATCCATTCATCAAATATAAGAGAACTTTCCTTCTTCATATTCTTTATATCCCAATAACGAGGGCACATAACTTTTTTGGTTGGACATTTCCCTAAAAACGCACCCCACCATGAGAACGTACTGTTGGACATAATAAAATGATTGCAACTGTAAAGCAAACGCATGTCCTCCGGCGAAGGATTGTTGTTATCAATAAAGACCAATGGCACATTCACCTTTAGATTTTCTTTTACCCAAGGAATGTCATCAGAAAAGATGAAGAATACAGCCTCTTTCTCTATTTCTGCCATTTGCTTGATGCAAGCTTCATAATATTTTATGTTACATGCAATAAGACCCAATGTGACATAATCGCCACGACGTATATGCACACCAACAGAATTAGTTTTATTAATTTGCTTCAAGAAGCCTGCATTTGATTCGGATAAAGGGGTTTTTACCTTTATCACTTCCTTCAAATGATTTTCTTGTGACTTAACCATCTCTTTCCAAATCCATTGTCCATATATCAACATTGAATTTAATAAAGAGAAAGAAGGATTTGTATAATTAGCAAAATGACAACGATGAATACCGATAAAATTTATGAATGACTGATATAAGTTATCTATATTTCTTTTGCTATCTCCATTTTTTAACGACTTACGGTATCGTATATACAAATATGTTATGGGTAAGTATAAAAGATAACGGTAACCAAAACGCTTAATCCTTCCCTTTCTTACCTTCTCTCTTTGCCAATCTTGTGGAATATCAAATGAGTCCAATTCAAATTCCCTGTTTTCTATTGCTTCAGTTTTAAATTTTGATACGTCATAAGATACCTTGCACCCATATTTACCTTGAAGGTACATTCCATATGCCAATTGAAAAAGTTGATTACCTAATCCTCCTTCAAATACTAATTTAATTTTTCTCATTGTCCTCCGCTTGTTCTATCATTTTATTAATTTTTTTACTTTCATGCGCCTTTCCTTTAAAAAAGGACTTTAATCTAGATAAAGTGATTCTATGTCTATTCCGTTTAAATAAGCTCCACCAAAAAGAGAAAATAAAACCTGATGAATATTTTTTGATAAGTCGAATAGATATTTGAGGAATATCCAACAAGAATCTATTCGGTACTATCAGAAAATCTGTATGTTCTGAATATTCTTTGGGAAAATCCATATTCCTTTTAAGAAAATGGATATACATATACTCATCGTTTTCTATATGTCCATCAATTATACTATGAGAATATAAATGTCCTTTTTCCCAAGTAAAAACTCTGTTACGGTTTTTTGCCATATCTCTATCTTTAGCATAGCTAAGCATAAACTTAGGAGACCATGGCATTATATCAGCAAAAATTAAATCTTTACAGGTTTTCCTCCCTTGCTGATCAAAGATATGTCCTATGTGGAGTTCATCGAAATAACAATTTCCTGATGTTTGGAATATCTTCTTGTATATATATTCCCCTTCTAATGATTTTTTATAAAGTGAATTGATTTCTGGAGTATTTCTATATACAGTGGAATGTCCTAAATACCCTATACGATCAAATTTCTCCAATCGTTCTTCGGTCAAAAAACTTCTGATATCTCCCCAAAACATATCAATATCACAATATCCCCAAAAATCATACTCCTTTATGTTTTCAGAAAAGATATCACCATATGCGACTCTGTAGTCACACACTTTATAAGGATAAACAAGTTTTATAGAAAAATCATACTTTGCTTGTATGTGCTTCTTCAATTCATCAAATGACATATAATAAACATGAACATTCGGAGGATAATCATATTCCGTTTTGTCATCTGTCAGTATCATCCAATCAATCGTTGGATTATACTTACAAGATAACAACCACATTTTGAAGAAGTCAGGGAAAATCCCAAAATATGGGACTATATATATTATTTTTTTCATTATTCTATTATTCGTTTAAGTTTTGCAGGGACTCCTGCATAAAAGCCATTGGAACGACAATCTTCAGTAACTACACTTCCTGAAGCTACAACGCATCCTTTTTTTATTGTTACACCTGGACACACTACAATATTTGATGGAATTATTTCTAATGATGCTATATCATTCATTAGCCATTTTTTTATCTTTTTTTTCATAATACTCTTTGAGTTTATTTATATCATTTAATAATCTCCAGTTTTTCTTAAACCACTCAATATCATTATTCCACCACTTAATATGAAGCAGGAATTGAATAGTCTCCTCATCATAGCGAAACCTTATAACTTTTGCAGGGACACCACCAACTATTGCGTATGGCGGAACATCTTTTGTAACAACTGCACCCGCAAGAACTATAGCACCATCTGAAATCTCAACTCCGCCACAAATGAAAACATCTTGCTGAATCCAAACATCATTGCCGATTTTCAATGGCTTCAGATATTCCTTGAAGACATTTTCTGTTGCAAATGTTACCCCGCATTGTTTTGATGTACTATAAAACATAGGACTTACAGCCGTATAGGGGGGAGTAAACGGATGTGAACCAGGGTTGTATTGAACATAAGGCGCAATACAACAAAAGCGACCTATCACTCCACCTATATCAGAGTCATGTCCGATATATGTCCCATATCCCATAAGAGAACCACTAAATGTAGAATTATTACTCAACTTATTGGCTCCCTCGAAAACGGCTTTGGGATTAATTCTACAAGAAGTGTTTTGAATAATAATTTTGTCACCGTACCGCAACTTTACTTTCGGTAAGTTCATAAAATTGCGAAACCAAGTCGTCAGTCTGTTTTTAACTAATTTCTGTATCATATGTCTATTTTAGATTTTAATTTCATTAGTAAATTTCGTCGTGTCTGTTTATTGAACATAAACAAGAAATTGACCATTAGCGCAACTATTCCTAAAACGAATCCATTGCCCATTAACCTAAACCAATTGTCTAAAGAAAGATTAGGTATGACGAAAGAAAAGATTATTATCAAGAGGATTGTACTTATAACCATCCGGAATGAGACCTTGTAGAAGGTGCTGTATGGAACATTCAGGTAAGACGCAGCATAAAGAGGAAGAAATGCTAATACCAAGACCAATGTCAGTAAGGAGCAAACCACACAAATCGTTATCAATTCAGTATGGAATAGTTGTGATAAGGCAACAACCATAATTACATTTAATATACCGAGCGCAAGTTGAACTATGGCAGGCTTTGCTACTTTATTTGCTGCTATATTAAGATTCGTGATAGACCATAAACAACCCACGAAAAAATGTGGAACAACAGTTATTGCAGATAATACAAACAATTGGTCAGCATCTTCGGATGGAACCCAAAGTTTAAAGAAATATTTGCATAGACAGATAAATACAACTAAAATGGAACAGGAGAAGAGACCAATCATTGATTGCGCTTTTTCCATGTCATGCAATAATTCTTCTTTATTACCCTTTGCATAACTATATGTCACGGTAGGAGCAAAAACTCCTACCAACATAGATATAATACCATTAATAAATATTGGTACGGTGTTTACTATGGAATAAATACCACCTGATGCTGCACCATAAATAATATTCGCCATGATAAGCGAAGAACTAGCCAGCAATAACGAACCTATGGCGTTTACCGAATTCCAACTTCCTGACGAAAGAATGGTCCTTACATGCTTTTTTGAAAAATCACGGATTGAGATATGTATATCTGACAGCAGTTTTTTAAAATAATATTGCTGAAAAAACGATTCAGAAACAGCTACAACTAAAGCCACTACACCAACATATACAATAGTCGGTGTGAAGAACTTAAATAAAGAATAGAAAAGAACAATCTTCAAAATTCCGGAAACAAGTTGCATTACAGATCTAAGATCTATTCGATTCTTTACAAAAGTGGCGACACCAAAGACAGAAGACACGATGTTGACCAACATTGAAGCAAACACAAATGAAAACAACAATCGTATGGATGCCACTATGTTTACTGGAACATTCATTATTCTATCCAAAAACACGACTATCAAAACCATAGGGACAAGAAGTATCGCTCCCATAATAATGTTTGAAAACAATATGGATGATACATATTTTCTTGCGTCATCCATTTTCCCTTTTACAATGGAAACAGTCACAAACCTACTGGACATTGAATTGAGCGCATTTGTCAATATGCACATGTAAGCCACAAAATTATTAGCTATGGGATAAAAGCTATATGTTTCTTTGCCAAGTGTATTGATAAGATAAGGTGTCAATACGAAAGCTATAAGGATATTGGCTGAATATGATACAATATTAGCACATAGATTAATAAAGAGCCTTTTATTACTATTTGGATTCATCTGTATCTTTTTTATAGAGGTTTTCCTGTCATTGCATCTTTCCAATCTTTTGCAGCTTCATTTTTTAATAACCTACGCAGATATTCGCCCCAATCAGCCCAGCATACTGCTATTTTTGACAATGGCGAGTTACCGAAATGCTTTCTCCTTAAATAGTGGCGATTATTGATAATCATATAGGTGTGCTTGCGTGACGGAATGCGCCATTCTTGAGTTACATTATGCTTCACAATCACCAAATTAGACATTATACATTTCAAGCCTTCTTTTTGAGCTTTTTTAAAATAGGAATAAGAAAAGTCAAGGTCTTCAGCATAAGCATAACTTGTTAATTTTTCATCCCAATTAAGATTCCACTTTCTTATTAAAGCAACTCGATAAACAGAAAAGAATCCCATAGCCCATTCTGTAGGAGTTTCTTTTGTTATATTTTCAGGAAAACGTCCATACATGGATTTTACGACATGTCCGATATTGCGTTTCCTCCAATTCTTTTTCCAAAATAGAAAGCCTATCAATGAACGATGTTTGCTATTAAATCCCTCATTTACGCCAGCAAGCATTGCAATCTTTTCATTGGAGAAAATTTTAAGTATGGAAGATAAAGTATCAGGCTTAACATCTACATCATCATCCATTTGTATTACTAAATCTCCATGCACATAAAGCATACCTGTGTTTCTTGCTTTTGTTAATGAAGGTTCATCATTATGTACATATTTGCAGTTGACACTCTGTTTTTCTAAAAATTCTTTAGTTGCTTCTATTTCTGTATTATCTGAACTCTGGTCAACTACAATAACCTCTAATGGTAGCACTGTACTTTGAGCAATATATAAGATTGTTCTTTTAAGTGACTCCAATCGGTTCATTGTCGGTATTACTATAGATACTGTTTGCATTTTGTTTTATTTTTTATAATTCCATCTTAGCATCCAAGGGAAATATTTATTTATCGCCTTGGCATATAGTGAACAAGCTACAACCGCAATCATAAAGTGTAGCAAATATGTTGGAAACTCCATATTGTTGGCATGGGGAGCAACCTTATGCCACAATACATGGGTTATCATCAATACAAAAAAGTGCATCTGAAGTATAGGAATGGTATTACGTCCTACAAATTCTATAAAGTCATTTGTCGCAATATATCTAGACAGCAGATAAATCGAGGCTGATCCACATAAAGAAGACAACAAGAACAATAGGATACAACCATATCTGTTGGCATACATTAGAATAGAGTCATTGTTTAAGCAAGTTACTATTGTTATTGCCATGAATATTATTGAAAGCAACAGGTACCCCCCCGAATCATTTTTTCTATCTTCTCTTCCGCTTTATTTGCTACTAACAAATCGCCAAGTAAGAAGAACATATAGCCTGCTGATATACGCATTATTTCTACCGAGAAATAAAAATCAGCTTTATATAGATACAATGAGACGAAAGAGATGGTTGCTAATGCTATCTGTATATTCCTATTTATGTTTTTTGCTAATACATGAATAATTGTAATCCAAATCAAATCATATATAAACCAAAAACCGCCTGTGACAATAGTACCATATTGACCATCATTCCATAGAATTCCTATTAACGTTTCTGCTACGGTCACACCTTTATCTTTTGACGTTCCAGCCAATAGCAACCAATACAACAATACACTTATTAATGAAAAAGTTATATATGGCCATAATAGACCTTTTGATTTTTTCTTTAATAACAATAATGAGTTGTAGTTACTAGTCTTTGGATGAAAGCACATACCTGAAAGCATGAAGAAGGCTGGCATATGGAAAGACAAGATTACTTTATTCATTATGTCATCTGTATTACCTATAGAATGTCCAAGTACTACAAGTAGCATAAGTAAGCCTCTAAAGACATCTATATATGGGATTCTATTCACGTTTGCCATATTATATAGAATATTTTAAATAGTAACAAATGGGATTCTTACGTTAGTACTCAATTTAGGGCATAACCCTCTGTATAGGCACTTTTGCAAGTGCCTATATATTGAGTTGTTAAAAATTTTACTTGTTTATTAACTATTTCATACATTTTACACACAAGTGATTTTCGGCTGCACTCGGCATAGCTCAAACAAGTTTGGCTCTGCGCTCGTTTGCATGAAAATTCTTCGCTCGACAATTTTAAAGCAAGCTTTTATTGTTATCACTTATCGAAAATATTCCAAAACCTCACTTCTATACATTATTCAATGTTTAAATTCAGCAGCGAAGTTGCTTCTTTCTAATTTAAGACCTAATTTGAATGCTTACTGACATATTAAAAATTAGACAATTAATGCTCAAATTATTGTATGGAAACAGCCCCTGTATCAATTGTTCTATTTGAACCATCTGCATAGAAAATATGCACCCTTGTCATCTCCTTTGGAATACGCTTATAAACCTCAATAGGGAAAAGGTGAACACTACCACAAAAACGACAGTATTTCTTTAGCAAAACATTGAACTTATAGTATATTGGATTGCTTTCAAAAACTTTTTTAACAGCCTGTTTTCCATCCTCTATACCTTCTTGAAGTTTATACGTTTGCGTTATCTTCTTTTTTTGTGTTACAGAAAGAGACAGCGAGCTATCAATATGACTTGTAACAACAGTATCCAACTGACTCTTCAAAGAGGCAAGTTTTCCTGCTTCTATCACCACGTTTGCACTCTCTTTGAATTCCGTTCCAGCCATTACCTTACATTCTTTTGTATATTCATAGGAATACTCTTGCGTTTGCTCTGATGAGACTAAAGCTAACTTTGTTTTCCACCCCTCCTCAAAAGTGAAGTTTTTATCCACCAATTCTACGGAACCTATTGTATAACGATAAAACCAAGTTTGAGTTTTTAGAGGATTAAAAATATTCAACAATTGCTCTTCATTAGATTTATTGACTATGCAAGCTTCGTATTGAGTGTAAGCTACCAAAACCTTTCCTGGAAGTTCGGATATATTTGATTTCTCCAAATAATCACTATATCCTAATTTAGCAGCCTTCATGATGTCTAAGCGATCTGCTTCCCCCGTCAAAAGCACAGCTTTGATGTTTGGATTAATCTGATGTATCTTTTTAAATAAATCCGTACCATTCATATCTGGCATACGCTCATCCAAGACTGCCACTTTTACAGTACCCGTTCTAACAACCTCCAAAACTTTTTCAAGGTTTGAGTAAGCTTCTGTACGAAATCTGTATTTTGTAGCAATAAGTTCTGAAAAAGTCTGAGCAGCCGTCAAATCATCGTCTACAACCAGTACTTCTACATTTTTATCCATAATTAATGTTTTATTTGATTGGTATTTCAAAATAAACCCTATTATTCTGCTTATAACACTTTAGTTTGCCTAATTTTCTTGTAGACAACAGATGCCTTACGGTATATAACCCAAGTCCATAATGTTCAGGTTTACTAGAATAACCATCTACTTCCATCTTATCTATGTCAACATCATCAACATAGGTATTAGATATTTTGACAACACCATTGCTTTCTATAAGTTCTATGGTTGCGTTTTCAGAAGAAGCAGTTACCGCATTAGAAAGTATAGGAAGCAACAAAGACATCATAAAATAATTACTATAGGAAGGATATGAACTTTGAATGTTTGTGTTCAATACTAACTTTTTATGTTCTCGCTCCCTATATAATTCGAAAGTCTCTTCAATCAACTCTCGCAATCCGAACTTATCATCACTTTTTGAGCAGAGATAGATTTCACGATAAGTTTCCAGAATACCTTTACATATAGTAAGACTCGTCTTAATTCTATCTATATAATTAACGAGATTCTTATCAGTCTTCTTCTGGTTCAAGGTTTTTCCTAAAAGCTCTACATTACCTTCAATATTTGCTAAAGGTGTTGCTATGAAATGGGTTATTTCTCGTATAAGCATTATGTTTGAATGAGCCGAATTATTTACAGGCACTCTCATGGACGAAACATCCATGAGGGCATCAACCTTGGATGATAATTGTTGCAAGCACTCATACATTGTCCTGTCAAACTTAGGGGGTGTTTTTTTTTCATCACTCACCACATTATTTATTCTAACACTATTTATTTCATTAAGCAAATAAGCTAAGTGAGCCTCTATCTTGTCATTTTGCTCTGCTAATCTCTCAGTAAGTTCTTCTATGCTTTTTCTCATTAAGACATTTCCAAATGAGTTTTCTATATTAACTGTTTTTGGTGAACTGTTCTCTTTTGGTATCTCTACATAATTAATTTCCTTTCGTCTAAGCATTAATGCAAATAAAGCCAATATCACGGCAACAGGAAGCCATATAGAATAAAGAGATTCTGGCATCGCAAATGAAAAATTGCCATAATAAGGTAAGTCGTGCTTTAGCCGCATATTTGTATGTGTAAACCACAAAGTTGCCAAAATACCCAAAGTCAACAATGTGCTAAACAAATAGTGAGTATTTCTCTTAACATGAAATATAAAAATCAAGAAAAGAGTTACTCCTATTATACCCTCAGCTATCCAATAAGACAGACTTAGGATATCTACGGGCAATACATTTCCTCCCACAACAGGTACCAATCCCAACAGCAAAGCAGACAAAGCCATTAAATAACTTGCACTACCTGCATCGTCATCCTCATCATTGAAAAAGGCAATATAAAAAATCATAGCAGGAGCTATAGCTATTATACACACAATAACAAACAATATCCAAAAATATATAGTATCTATCATTATCTTTATTTTATCGCCAAACAATCAAAAATGCCTCATAACTTATTATCAAGAGCATTCGGAAGTAAAGTAGCAGTGTCTTCTTCGCCATTCACTTATTATTATCTGATATTTGATTTGACATTTACTCTACTATTGTAAGTGTTCACAAATAAAATTCAAAGGGCTAATATCTGATGATGTATCTATATTTTTTGACAAATATTCTTTTGTCGATGGAGTTAATGGTACATCAGTTTCTCGGAAGACTTCAAAACCTTTTAACTGTTGCTGATATTTTTGAAGTTTAGCATTCTTATTTGTCAATATAAAAACAATTGCACTCGCTACAGTATCAGCAATTTGTATCCCCAAATAATCAGTAAAACTTGCTAACAGAATCTTACCTATAGGTAATGGATACACATGTTTTCTATCATCATAACCCACTTCTGTTTCTTTAACAGGCATGTCTCTTAACTTTTCAATCAAGTCTTTTTGAAAAGCTATAGGTTTAGAATTATCAAATATTATATCATCTTTTGCTTTTGTGTCAGAATACCATTTCCCAACCAATGCAACAAATAAGGACAACGTATTATCCAAATAAAAAGGATTATCATTTACCAACGCATCTTGAACCGTTTCGTTTGTTGAAATAATCATAAACAACAACTCTTTAAAGCTATCGGTCGTTGCCGAATCATTAATCAATAAATCTACAGATTGATAAAACTTCACAATTGCATCTTGGCTGTGTTTACGTAACATTTCCACAAAAGCTTTCTCAAAATTGGATACTAACTCTTGATTTTTATGGTGAAGAGAAAAAGCATAAAGGATATTTGCTAATTTATTGTTATTTCGATTTTTATATAAATCTATACCATTGCTATAAAGGTATGTCTCAATAATCGTATCGACAATTTGAGCATAGATACAGAATCTTTTTAGTGCAACACCTGTTTTTATATGTTTTTTATCTAGAAGTGGATGAGAAAACAACTTGTCCAGCAAGTTTCTTCCTTCCCAATTAGTATGCATCTTTTTAAAATGCATTTCCGTTGCATAGGCATCCAAGCCTATATCATTTCGTATAGTAGCAAGTTCTTCTTCCGTAAAGCGAACCGATGCCAATGCAAAATATGGTTGAGACACATTCGTTAAGTCTGCACCTGTATAACCTGCTTCATCAAAAAAAATATTATTCATAAGTCCCAAATATACTATTTCCCAAACTCCTTGATTCTCTGCTCCTCTTTTAGCTCGCAAACCAAAAGTTGTCCGTGCTTCTCGGCTATGATGTAACCATCCAATCCCTGAGCTACGACCTTGGTCTCCTCGTCGGCGTGGACCACACAGTTCTTGCAATCATAGAGGCGGATGTCTTTGCCTACTTTTGCATTGCCATCTTCGTCCTGTGGGAGAAGGGTGCGGAGGCTGCCCCAGCTGCCTAAGTCACTCCAGCCAAACTCGGCTGGCAAGGTATAGATTTCCTTAGACTTCTCCATTACGGCATAGTCAATGCTAAACAAGAACAACGTATTATCAATATAAATCCACGTTGATATCGAACGGACTATCAAAGTCCTTCAGCATCGCATGCTTCGTATCTTTCTCTGAGAGATTGGCATGCTCGGTTGGTATCTTCCAATCAATTCCAAGGCTATCATCAAGGATAGAGATGCCTCCATCGGCTTCTGGATGATAGAAATTATCACACTTATACTGGAAGACAGCTGTTTCTGAGAGAACGGCGAAACCATGAGCAAAGCCCTTTGGAATGAAGAACTGGCGATGATTATCTTCTGTCAGTTCTACAGCCACATGCGTGCCGTAAGTAGGGGAGCCTTTACGAATATCAACTGCAACATCAAGAACTCTACCCTTTACGCAACGCACCAACTTACTCTGAGTATAAGGTGGACGCTGGAAGTGCAAGCCTCGCATTACGCCGTAACAACTCATAGACTCGTTGTCTTGGCAGAAGTGAACACTGTGTCCCAGGATTGGGGCAACCTTTTCTTCAAACTCTCGCTCGCTGAAGCTCTCGAAGAAATAACCACGAGCATCACGGAAGAGGTGTGGCTCTATAATTAGCACGCCTTCAATATTTGTCTTTATTATATTCATTATTTTATCTACTCATTAACTTTGCTGCGAATTCAAAGAAATCCGCAACATTTTTGAAATCATCAAATTGTTGGAAATACATACTGGCATAAGGTTCAGGAAACCTACTACGTATATCAGCCTTTATCATATTTGCAAAAGCCTCCTTTGTGTAGGCTTTAAGCAACTCGTTTAATTATTGTTCGGTCATAATAATCATCCCTAAATTTACCTGAATCTTTAGCTTAATACATAAAAAGCAAAACACGCTCAGCCATTGTCAGGTCATATTCTAACTCGTTACCTAAAGGCTGTTTAAGTTGCTTAACCTTAGAAAGGGTACTATCAAAAGGTTTATGCATAAGAAAATTTGCTCTATCCTCCTAACCGACCACAGTATAACCATACTTTCATCATACAAAGGCTTACCATATCCGGTATGTGCTTCCTTGAAAGCATTTTCAGCATCCAAAAAATACTGTATATCTTTAGTTTTCATAATAGTTAAAATTACTGCATTAATCTATAAGACCTGATCGTGAGCAAAAAAATCTATCTGCTCACGATTCGCCGTAACTATATCTTTCTTGAGACGAGCAATCTCAGCATAAGCAAAACGTAACTTCATTTCGTTAGTCATAAACTACAAAGGTTATATTTATTTTTTTTAGCGGACAATATGGAGATAAAGATGATTACCAGATAATCGCCCCCAAAAGCATTTGAGTTGTCTTTAAATCTGAATTACGTTAAGTTTTACTGAAACAAGGCACTTATTTGTTTAAATTCTATAATTAGAAAGGTAAATCATCATTATTTGACATTGGAATATCAGTTTCATAGAAGTCAAAGTATTCTTCCTTCCAATCATTTTTGTTGATATAACGTAAATGTCCTTCCTCATCAAAGAGTGCTTTTGAAATTTTCAAATTAAATATTTTGTTCTCATTTTTAAGATTCTTTGACCACAAATAGTATCCTTCAAATGTCTGTGAAGAATCTAAGACAAAACCTCTTGCACTCAAAAGACTTTTTAAATCTTTAAAGCCATAAATGTAAAAATAATAAGGAATATTGAGTTTCTCTTGAATCAACCCTACCAAAGGGTTATTTATCATCAAAATCTTATTCAGTCGCTCTGATTGGTTCTCACTTTTTTCCGAGAGTAGAGCTACCAATTGATTAAGTGTTTGTGATGTTTTTTCCAATTGGTTTATTGCATTAATTTCCCTTACCTTATTTTGATCATCCAAAAATCTTTTAAATAAGCCAGCAAATTGCTCTCGCAAATATATAGTTATGTCTTGAGTTGTCTCAAAACTTTTTATATTGTTATTGACTCTTAGTTTTTTTACTTCCTCTATAAAAGAATATATTTTAGGATTGTCCACATACTTATAAGACATCCCAGAAACATTCTTGTTCAATACATATATTTCATATTCCAACAACACACTCTTTTCTATAAAAATGTAGACTTGCTTTTTCTCCTCTATCGCTGTTTTCAATTCTCGTTGAGTTATGGAATAATGCTCAGATTTCGATTCTGATCCATACTTGTTGCCAATAATGCAGACTAAGATATCACACATTTTTATCTCTTTATAACAATACTCTTCCAACTCTTCCTCTTTACCATAAGGAATATCACCTTCTTCATTCCGAATCGGCTCATAACCTAATGCTTCTATAAATTGGTCTAAGTCAGAACGTACCTGTCGTAAATCATAAAAAGTTGAACTTATAAAAATTCTTGGTTTTGCCATACTTATAAATTTTGATTTATATATTCTTGCATTTGGGTATTAATTATTGAACCATGATAACATTGATGCGTAGAATTGCGACTAAAGAACTTCTTTATGTCTTCACTCAAATTATCATAAATGATATCTGAAATCATTATTGTTTCATCATATATAGATTGGTTGCCAAAACTTGCCAAATGACAGGCATGATTAACCACATCTCCCATCCAAACTACATCATTTATCGTAGAACCTTTAAAACCTGCTTTAACCATTAAAGCTCTTCCATAATCTATTCCGACACCTACTTGATAGGTTACAAATTTCTTGTTTGCCAATTTCTTATTTATCGCTAGGACTAAACTATTTACTTTTGCAGATAAACTTACTATAGCATCTATATCTTGTTTATATTTTGTTTCAAAAACTCCCCAAACGCAATCACCATGAATATTCACCTCCTTACAATTATGATTACCATTTAATAAAGCGACCATTTCTGATATAAAACTTCGATATATCTTAGCCAAGACTGGACGCTTTTGCTCATCCGTCATATTACTACTTCCACAAATATCAATAAATAAAGCGGTACAATTGACATAAAAGCCATTAGTAAATGTTAATTCTGAACGAGAAGGTATAGTATCTCTTTCTTCATATTTATCACTACTCGCATCCAATATTTCATCTATGCGAGAAAGAGATTTCTCAAAACTATAGTCTATAAAATTTGTTTCCATTATAAATCTTTTACATTACCCAAATAAGGCTTGCTTGATACACTTTTTTATCTACTCCTCGAAAATCGCCATTAGCCTCTGTCCAAAATTTTTTCTTTATACTGTTTCTATTGGGGTCTTGTTTCTTTAATCCTTCGAAAACTTCTTCAGTTATCAATATGTTATTATAAGCTCCTACATTTATTTCATCAATAGATTGAATGCTGCTAAAATCATAAGAATCATAAGATTTTAGGCTGCTGACTAAGGCTTCATTATTAAATTCGTCATTAACTTTCTTAGCCCCTAAAAATGTCTTAAGGATACGTTTTATACGATATTTCTTCTCCATAGGTTTACCTGCTATATCCGTAAGGCGTGACGCAAAATTTACAGGATCTCCTATCCATACCAAGTTTTTATTCTCGGGATTTTCTATGCCCGTCGTTATGATACCAACCTTGTAAACTTTCATTGTTCCATAATCAATGCCTATCCCAACTTTGAACCCTGAAACTTTTTTTGCTATTATTTTGGAAGCAACATGATTAATCGATACTGCACAATCCACAGCATTTTTGAAACATTCTTCAGGCTCAAAAACAATCATTACTCTATCACCTATTATATTACGAACATAACCATGATGATATTTAGCAATGCGAAGAACTGAGGAAACAAACGATGTGTATATACGACCTTTTACATGTGTATAATGCTCATTGTTTATCTTCACTGAATTCCTTATATCCACAAAAAGAACACAAGTTGTCAACTCCAACCCTTTCTGCACATCACCATTACTATATGTCAAGTCTGTGTTACTTTCCACATTGGGAACAGAATCGGTCGTTGTATAAGTAAACTTAGTAGAGAATATTTTATCTATCTCATCCGATACTGGATTAATCAAGTTTTTCATCATACTCAACATTTATAAAAACATAATTGAAAAGAAAAGGACCATTGCAAAAGGCATAGTCATCTTAAGCCAACACAATCCTTCCCTAAACGTTACAAATTTAGATGACGCAATCTTAGAATTTACATAGATTTGAGACTTTAAATCGTCTACATAAGCGACTTCATCAGCTTTATAAGTAGCATACTCCATCTCTGATATCGATTTAAAATAAATGTATGATTGGGGAACTAATGCAGGATTCTCTCTGTACATTTTTTCATAATCTATATTGGGAGTGATGGTTCTAATCATCATGTATGATGTTTGTGTCAATAGAGCTAAAGTAATAAACAAGAAAATGAAAACCATAAAACGTGCGAAATCAAATTCCAAATCATAGTCTCCTTTCCAATAATCAAAGAATGGTATGAATATAATTTTATGCAATTGAATAATAAAATTGCTTGTCATTAATATAGTCAATGCTACACCAATAGCAGAAAGTATAATACCTGCTTTTTGGTCGCAATTACATATCCAAGTATTTACCATATCCAAGCAATGTACCAAATCTTCTTTTTGCTTTTTGTCTATTTCTGAAATTTTAGGTAATCCATCGACTGTCGCTATTATCACGCTTTGAGAGTTCTCGTGTTTATATTTCTGCCACACTTGATACAAGAAATAACAACCACATACTAATAGCGACAAATATCCAACTATTCTCATCACTATATTTCTTTTGGTATTCATAAAACGATCATAGTAGCTATAGGGTAAGTATCCGCTCAACGCCGTATTGCATATTTCAAAATAATATTGTAGCTTGTACTCAATTTAGGGCATAACCCTTTGTATATGCACTTTTACAAGTGCCTATACGTTGAGTTTGATACATTTCATAATTCAATGTTTAAAATTCAGCAGCAAAGATACTTCTTTCTAATTTAAGCCCTAATTTGAGTGCTTACCTATGATCAAGGCTTTGTTACAGTCGGGGTGATGGGCGTTGAAAGATTGTTGTGCTATCTATTCTGCCACCTCAAAATCTTCCTGGTGCACGCCTCTGAGTGCGACGGCGCGGCCGGCGAAGTCGAAGACGAGTTGGCGGTTGCGGTCGATGCGGATGATGTAGTCTTCGTAGTCTTTGAAGGGACCGGTGAGGACGCGGAGCTTCACGTGGTCTTTGGCGAACTTCTCGATGGGGGCGTTGAGGAGGGTGACTTGCTCGGGGTGGGCTTTCAGTACGTTCATAAAGGGTTGCATGATGGTGTCGCGTATGGAGGCTGGACGCCCGTGACATCGGTCGTTCACTAAGTGGTACTGAGGAAAATATTGTGATAGGAACTTCTGGATGCTCTTTACGGTGCCTTGCAGAAAGACGAGGCCGCTGATGGTGGGCTTCACGATTTTCTTGACACCGCGTTGTGTCTCCGCATTTTTGTAGGCGTAGCTGGGGGCTTGGTGTATGAAGAAGGGTTGTTTAGTGGGGCGGGTGTTGTCGGCGTTGTATGCTTCAAGCCACTTCTGAAACGACTTTACCGCCATGTGATGTATGAACAGATAGCTCCAGGAGGTGGACTGCTGAGCAACATCTTCATAATAGCTACTGTGTTTCGGTATGGGTATAGTTTCTACTCTCGGCGCCGATGGTTTGTCAGCCCCGATTATGTGAATGCCCTTTGGTAAGCGTTGGCTTACACTGGCTGTAGAAGGTGAATCTAAGCAATCCTGCGTCATCTTCGCCGTCTACTTTATGTCCTTGCACATCGCCATAGGTGGCGATAGCAAAAGCATAGTCATTACTAATTGCATGCAAAAAAATATATTAGTAAGTCATATCTCAAAAGTTGCAAGAACTTTTATGAAATTCACACCTTGTGTTTATTCTCCGTTAGGAGAGATGTTTCTGCAAAGATAAGGGTTTTATTTGAATTATGTACCTTATTTATAAAAAATATTCCGTCGGCTGTCAATATTCGTCGACTCTGGTTGTTGTGTGTCTAAGCGTTGTTGGGTTTGTGTTTAGATTCTGTTGAATTCGCAATCGTGGTCTTTGAAGAATTCGTAATAAATTCTTACGCTGGGTAGGTCGGTCCACTTGCACACAGAAACGGGCGAGTTGTCCATAGCATATATCTTGGCGTAAGGTATAGACAAGAGGAATGGGCTATGGGTTGACATGATGAACTGGCAATCGTAGAACCGTGCCATACCGATGATGAACTGCACCAGTTCGAGCTGCATCTCTGCCGATAGCGAATTTTCGGGCTCGTCTAATAGATACAGGCCTCCGGGTTGGATAGAGTCGGTGAAGTATTTAAAGCCGTTTTCGCCATTTGAGTAGGTTCTTTCGTCTACTCCGACGTTTTCTCGAACGTATCTGGAGCCCGATTGTTTTCTCTTTTGATGATAGTCGGTGTATGCTTTCATGCTTTGTGGGTCGTCAGTGTTAAATCCGCGTGGTCCTTGTTCGCCGTACCGATTTATGTTATTCTTCTCGTTGAAAATCAATTCGCGTTTGAAGTTCAGATTTTCATTCCTTTCACGAACCTCGATGATGTTGCTAAACACGTCGTCGCTTGTTATTATCTTTGATAAGCGTTTGAGGCTTTTTAGTTGTAATGGGTCGTGTATGCTTAATTCGTAACGACATTTCTCAAGGTAGGGGTCGAAGAAATGGGTCTTGTTATAGGTGGTTTTTCTATACAGTTTTAGTTTCTCGGCTATGATATTTAGCAATGTGCTTTTCCCCGAACCGTTGCTTCCGCATAGTATTGTGATGTCCGAAAAGTCGATACGCCCAAGTTGTTTGTCGGATGTGAAGAAGTTGAATGGATAGTATGAATCGTAGCATGTACGGCGAAAGGAATTTAAGAAGTGTTCTTCCTCGTCTATTGGGGGCAAATTAAAGCTATTTAAGTATATCATTTGGTGTTATTTTTGTGGCTGTTGAAAATTATGTACTAATTGCTCTATGCACCATGCGAATGCTTCCGCTGTGCGTTCTGCTTCGGCACCGAAGTGTCCGCCTCTGTGCCAGCGCAGGGTGACGGCGGTGGGGGAGAGTTGCTGGCAGAGTAGGGTGTGCTCTGCACGCACGCAGTCGCCGATGCGCTTCATGCGCTGGTTGCGACAGTGCTCTTCGCGGTCGCCGAGGGAGAGGTGAATAGGTGTTGTAGTGGTGATATGTTGAGGTGTTGAGATTGGTAGTGTTGTGTTAAGACTGTGATGCGCAGTTGCTTGTGGCGATAGGATGGGGTGTGCAGCGGCATATTCGCCCCAACCGTTAATCCATAGCGAAGGTGAAGCGGCAGCTACGGCGGCGAAGGCATCGGTGTTGCGTGCAGCCCAAAGGGCGAAGAGTCCGCCGAGCGAGTAGCCGCCGATGATACAGGGCAGTGCGCCGAAACGCTCGCGAAGCCATGGCAGTAGGGTGTGCTCAATGAAGCGCAGCGTGTCGGGGGCGTGTCTGCCCACCTCTGCGTCGCGCGACACGGCATCGTCAGCCCACGGCATGAGCGCACGCGCCCACTCAACGCAGTCGAAGAAGACCATGGCGAAGCCTGTGGGGCTCGCCTGTGCAATAAGGTCGACCTCGCGTCGCACACCGTCGTTCTTTTCCTCGTGGCGTGCCGACGGCTGTATGAGCAGCACCTGTGGGTCGCCCACGACGAAGAGCTTGCAGGGTGTTTGGATGTTATGTTCTTCAGTGAAGATGGTGTTTGTGTTGGACATATGGTTGGAGTTTTTATGGATTTGCAAAGTTAGTGTTTTTGTTGGATATATGGCTGCTTTTGATGGGTAAAATTAAATGGTGTGGTGGTTGGGTGTTTGTTTGGTGTGTTGGTTGCTTGGTTGGTTGATTGCTTGGTTGGTGCAGCGGAGACCGCTGCACCCCCTATGAGGGCAGCATGGAGGGTCGCGTAGAGGGCTGCGTGGAGGGCTGCGTGGATATGGCAAGATGCCATATCCTCCTACGGGTGGCGGACGGAATCTGATCGGGTGGCGGACGGAATCTGATTGGGCGGCGGACGGAATCTGATCGGGTGGCGGACGCGCAACGATGACAAAACATGTGGTGAAGAGCAACAAACTGCACCTGTATCTGCAACAAACTGCGCCTGTATATATAATAAATTGCGGAAAGGTACGTTATTAATAAACGTTAAGCACTTTGAGGGCTTAATGCTGACAACAAAATAACGAATAAAACGTACTGAGAAATGATTGATTACATAAAGGGCGAACTGGCAGAACTCACTCCGGCGCAAGCCATTGTTGAGGCTTACGGCGTGGGTTATGCGCTGAATATTTCGCTGAACACATACGAGGCGATACAGGGCAAGCAGAACGTGAAACTGTTTGTGCACGAGGCACTTGTCACTGGCGGTCGCGACGATAGCTACACATTCTTTGGCTTTGCGTCGAAGCAGGAGCGCGACCTCTACCGTCTGCTCATCACCGTGTCGGGTGTGGGAGCCAACACGGCGCGTATGATTCTCTCGTCGGCATCGCCGTCGGAGCTCTGCAACGCTATCTCTACGGGCAACGAGCGCGTGCTGAAGAGTGTGAAGGGCATCGGTCTGAAGACCGCGCAGCGCATTATCGTCGACCTGAAGGACAAGATTCTCTCGCTGGGTATAGCGCAAGAGGTGTCTGCCGGCACGGCTGCCGACAGCACAATACCCGTCGATGTGCGCGACGAGGCGGTGGCTGCGCTCACCATGCTCGGTTTCTCGCCTGCGCCAACGGCTAAGGTGGTTACGGCGATACTCACCGACGATGCTACGCTGCCCGTTGAGCAGGTGGTGAAGTTGGCGTTGAAGCAGATTAAGTAAATAAGTTGGTGGCTGCGTGGCTACGGCAGGGATGCCGTAGCCTCCTATAAATAAGCTGATTTTGAATTTCATAAATATTATAAACCGATTTTTAAAGTGTAGGCTGCAGGAGCTTCGCTCGCTCGGCACGGCTCGCATGATGGTCGTCATAATGATTATGGCGGCTGTGGCATCGTATGCCATCACGCAGACACCGCAACGACCGCAGCGCAAGCTCTCCGTGCGCAAGACGCGCGACGTGGCTCCGCAGCGCGATGCCGATGCCAACCGTCCCGACACGCTCGCTATCAAGGCGCAGCCGAAGCTCGAGAACGAGGATTCGATACCCGACTCGCTGCTGCATCCGCGCTGGAAGATACAGCGCACGCTGCCCATAACGCTCGACGACCTCGACCAGAATGCTGCCGACCTGAAGCGTCCCGACAACCTGAAGCAGGACGTGGTGTACAACGACTCGCTCGACCGCTACATCATCGGCTCGAAGATATCCGACTCGTACATCAACGCCCCGTTTATGATGACGCAGGAGGAGTATCGCAAGTGGAGCGAGCGACGCATGATGAACCAGTTCTTTCGCAAGAAGAACGACGAGATATACCAGGCTAAGGGCAAGGAGAAGTTCGACTTCACCGACATGCACTTCGACCTCGGACCGGCTGAGAAGATATTCGGACCGGGCGGTGTGCGCATCAAGACGCAGGGTACTGCCGAGCTGAAGTTCGGCGCCACGATGAAGAGCATCGACAACCCGTCGCTGCCCGTGCGCAACCGCAAGACCACCACGATGGACTTCGACGAGAAGATAAACGTGAGTCTTAACGGTCGTGTGGGCGACAAGGTGAACATGAACCTCAACTACAACACCGACGCTACGTTCGACTTCGACGCGCAGAGCCTCAAGTTGAAGTACGACGGCAAGGAAGACGAGATTGTGAAGCTCATCGAGGCTGGCAACGTGTCGTTCCCCTCCAACTCGTCGCTCGTGCGCGGAGCTTCCTCGCTCTTCGGTCTGCGCACCGACCTGCAGTTTGGCAAGCTCAAGCTGCAGCTCGTAGCCTCGCAGAAGAAGTCGTCGTCGAAGTCGGTGTCGTCGAAGGGCGGCAAGCAGTTCACACCGTTCGAGATAGACGCAGCCAACTACGAAGAGAACCGCCACTTCTTCCTCGCACAGTACTTCCACGACCGCTACGACGAGTCGATGCGCTCGCTGCCCAACCTCACATCGGGCATCACTATCAACCGCGTGGAGGTGTGGGTGACGAACAAGTCGGGCGTAACGTCGAACACACGTAACATCATCGCCCTCACCGACTTGGGCGAGAACAACCGCGTGTCGAACAATCTGTGGGGCATCACGGGTCAGCCCGTGCCAGCCAACGCTGCCAACTCGGAGTATGCAGCCATGACATCGCAGTACGCCGCCGCACGTGACATCGACCAGACGTCTACCGTGCTCGACGGAATAGCCGGCTTCGTGGGCGGATCCGACTACGAGAAGCTGGAGCGTGCGCGCCTGCTCAACTCGTCGGAGTACACCGTGAACAAGGCTTTAGGCTACATCTCGCTGAAGACATCGCTGCAGACCGACCAGGTGCTCGCCGTGGCTTACGAGTACACATACGGTGGCGTGACATACCAGGTGGGCGAGTTCGCCTCGGACATCACCGACTCGAACAAGGCGCTCTACGTGAAGGCACTGAAGAACACCAGCAACAACCCGCATCAGGGCAACTGGGGCTTGATGATGAAGAACGTCTACTACCTCGCATCGTCGGTGGAGAAGGAGAAGTTCCGCTTGGATGTGAAGTTCCAGAGCGACACCGCCGGTGTCTACCTCACATACATACCCGAGCCACAGGTGAAGAACCAGACCCTCATAAAGCTCCTCGGAGCCGACCGACTCGACAACAACAACAAGGCGCACCCCAACGGCTACTTCGACTATGTGGAGGGCTACACCGTGACTAACGGACGCGTGTTCTTCCCCGTTGCCGAACCGTTCGGCAGCTATATGTATGAGACGCTTCTGAAGAACGGCGTGTCGGCAGACAAGGCTGCGAAGTACGCCTTCACCGAGCTGTACGACTCTACGAAAATCGTGGCTAAACAGATAGCCGAGAAGGACAAGTACGTGCTCATGGGTCAGTTCCGCGGCACATCGGCTAACGTCATCTCGCTCGGCGCATACAACATTCCGCAAGGCTCGGTGGTAGTTACGGCAGGCGGCGTGACGCTCGCCGAAGGCACCGACTACTCGGTAGACTACTCGGGTGGCGAGGTGACCATCCTCAACCAAAGCATCATTGATGCCGGCACCGCCGTGAACGTGTCGCTCGAGAGCAATACCGACTACGGACAGGAGCGCAAGACGATGTTCGGTATGAACTGGGAGTACGACTTCTCGAAGGACTTCCAGCTCTCGGGTACGTTCCAACACCTCTCCGAACAGGCTCTCACCAACAAGGTGAACATGGGCTCGGAGCCGCTCAACAACACCATCTGGGGCTTGAACATCAACTGGAAGAAGCAGAGCCAGTGGCTTACGAACATGCTCGACAAGCTGCCCTTCCTGCATCTTACGCAGCCTTCAAGCATCTCGTTCTCTGGCGAGTTCGCGCAACTCATAGCCGGACAGAGCAGCGGCACGCAGGACAACGCCTCGTACATCGACGACTTCGAGAACACGAAGAACACCATCGACGTGTCGACACCGACGTCGTGGATAATCTCGTCGGTGCCGTCGATGTTCCCCGAGTCGGGCGACAAGTCTACGCTGCGCTCGGGCTTCAACCGCTCGCGCCTGGCGTGGTACACCATCGACCCGCTCTTCACACGCCGCTCTTCGTCGCTCACGCCGAGCCACATCAAGAGCGACCTCGACCAGCTCTCCAACCATTACGTTCGCGAGTTCTATGTGAGCGAGCTGTTCCCAGCCCGCGACCAGAGCGCATACAACGGCAACTCGTCGATGCTCAACATCCTTAACCTCGCTTACTACCCGAACGAGCGCGGCCCGTACAACTTCGACCCCGACCTCAACTACGACGGCACACTCAGCAATCCGCAGAAACGTTGGGGCGGTATGATGCGTAAGCTCGACACCAACGACTTCGAGGCTGCCAACATCGAGTACATCGAGTTCTGGATGCTCGACCCGTTCATCTACACACGCGAGCAGGGCGTGGCTGCCGATTACGGTGGCGACTTCTACATCAACCTCGGCGAGATGAGCGAGGACATCCTGCGCGACGGCAAGAAGTTCTACGAGAGCGGAATGCCCGTAGACGGCTCGCAGAACTTCACCACAACGCAGTGGGGTAAGGTGCCCAACCAGGCTACCGTCGTGTACGCCTTCGCAACATCGAAGGGCTCGCGTGCGCTGCAGGACGTGGGCTTCAACGGACTCAACGACGAGGAGGAGCAGAAGTGGGAGAGCTATCAGGACTTCCTGCGCGAGGTGCAGGGCAAGGTGAACCCTGCCGTGTGGGACTCAATCTGGGCAGACCCGGCAGGCGACAACTACCACTACTTCCGCGGTTCCGACTACGACAAGATGAAGGCGCCCATCCTGCGCCGCTACAAGTACATAAACAACCCGCAGGGCAACTCGCCCGACAACGACTCGCGCACCGAGAGCTACGACACATCGTACAAGTCGACACCCGACGTTGAGGACATCAACCAGGACTACACGCTCAACGAGTACGAGAAGTTCTTCCAGTATCGCGTGTCTATCCGCCCCGAAGACCTCGAGGTGGGCAAGAACTACATCGTGGACAAGCGCGAGGACACCCACCAGTTGCGCAACAACAAGACAGAGACAGTCAACTGGTACCAGTTCCGCATCCCACTGCGCGAGTACGAGAAGAAGTTCGGCGCAATCAACGACTTCACATCCATGCGCTTCATGCGTATGTTCCTCACTGGCTTCAAGCATCCTATCGTGCTGCGCTTCGGCACACTCGACCTCGTGCGTGGCGAGTGGCGCGTCTACGAGCAGAACCTTGACAACTCGGCTTCAACATCGGGCAAGCTCGTGGTGAGTGCCGTGAACATCGAGGAGAACAACGACAAACAGCCCGTCAACTATATCCTGCCGCCGGGCATCAAGCGCGGACAGGACCCCACGCAGCCACAGCTCGTTGAGAACAACGAGCAGGCACTCTCGATGAGCGTAACCACGCTCGGCACAGGCGAGGCGAAGGCGGTGTACAAGAACACATCGCTCGACCTCAGACAGTACAAACGCCTGCAGATGTTCGTGCACGCCAATGCTTTCCAGCCCAACCAGACTAACCTTGAGGACGGACAGCTGTCGGTGTTCATTCGTCTCGGCTCCGACTACAAGAGCAACTTCTACGAGTACGAGATACCGCTGAAGCTGACCGAGCCAGGCAAGTACGGACGCTTCTCGGTTACCGATGCCCGCGCCGTGTGGCCCGAGGAGAACATGCTCGACATAGCTCTCTCTAAGCTCACCGGCTTGAAGAAGGAGCGCAACAAGGCGAAGGCGCACGGACAGGCTTCGTTCAACCGACTCTACTCGGCGTACGACCCCGACCAGCCTAAGAACCGCATCTCGGTGATGGGTAATCCGACGCTGGGCGAGGTGAAGACAATGGTCATCGGTGTGCGCAACAACTCGGGCGAGGTGAAGAGTGGTGAGGTATGGGTGAACGAGCTCCGACTGAAGGAATTCAACAACTCGGGCGGTTGGGCTGCACAGGGCACGCTCAACCTGCAACTCTCCGATCTCGGCATCGTCAACGTGCAGGGCAAATATAGCTCGGCAGGTTTCGGCGGACTGGAGGAGGGCGTGGCACAGCGTTCTACCGACAACTACTCCAACTACACCGTTACGGCAAACGTAGAGCTCGGCAAGTTCTTCCCCGACAAGGCGAAAGTGACGGCACCGCTCTACTACTCGGTGACTAAGGAGAAGACATCGCCAAAGTATAATCCGCTTGACACCGATATGGAGCTCGACGACGCTCTCGAAGCGGCTGGCTCTAAGCACGAGCGCGACTCGATTGAGAGTCTCGCCGTGACGAAGGTGACGCAGACCAACTTCTCGCTGTCGAACGTGCGTGTCGGCATACAGAACAAGCGCCACCCGATGCCTTACGACCCGGCAAACTTCTCGTTCTCGTACAGCCATAGCCACAGCTACACCACGGGTGAGACGACTATCTACGAGCGCGAGGACAACTGGCGCGGTGCATTCAACTATTCGTGGTCGCCGGTGTACAAGGCATGGGAGCCATTCAAGAAGATAAAGAAACGCTCAAAGTGGCTCGATCTGCCGAAGAAGTTCGGACTGAACTGGCTGCCGCAGAATGTGGCGTTCAACACAGACATCACACGCAACTACTATGAGCTGCAGGAGCGCGACATGGAGTCGACCGAGAACCAGAAGCTGCCGCTCACGTTCTCGTCACAGTTCTTGTGGAACCGCGAGTTCAACCTGCGTTGGGACCTCACGAAAAACTTGCACATGAACTTCCAGAGTGCCACAAACGCAGAGATTGAGGAGCCGTACACACCGGTGAACAAAGACCTCTATCCCGACAGCTATCAGGCATGGAAAGACTCCGTGTGGACATCCATCAAGCATTTAGGCAGACCGCTGAAGTACAACCAATCGTTCCAGGCATCGTATAAGGTGCCTATCAACCTCATTCCGGTGTTCGACTGGCTCACAGCCGACGGCTCGTACAACGCTACATACAACTGGATGCGCGGTTCGGACCTTGAGGACGGCACGTCGCTTGGTAACACTATCGCCAACAACCGACAGATAAACCTCAACAGCCAGTGGAACCTGGAGAAACTCTACAACCATGTTCCGTTCTTGAAGAAGGTGAACGACCGCTTCAAGAAAGACAACTCGGCAGCCAACCGCAAGAAGGCAGAGGAGGCGCGAAGGAAGAAACGTGAGGAGGCTAAGAAGAAGCGTGAGGAAGACGCAAAGGGTGGCGACCTCAAATCGAAGAAGAAGCCTGCACTGGCAAAAGATCTCAACCCACGCGACCTGCTGAGCAAAAAGAAGAAGGGCTTTGAGAAGGAAATCACGCTCATGCCAGACACTACTATAAAGGTGAACCACGGTAAGCGCACGAAGCGCATCATCGTAAGCGGACGCACGGAGGCAGGCAGAGTGTTCGAACTGAAGTACAAGCGTGTCGACGACAACAATATCTTGATATTGAACAAGGTAGACTCGGCTACGAAGATAAAGGTGTCGGTTCTGGCAAAGGAACCACTTGAAAACCAGAAGTGGTATCGTGCAGCGCAGAGCGTGGCACGTTTGATGATGATGGTGCGCAACGTGAGCATCAGCTATCGCAACCAGTACTCGATGTCGATACCAGGCTTCAAGCCGATGGTTGGTAATATGTTCGGACAGGGCTCGGGCTACGGTCCGCTGTCGCCAGGCTTAGACTTTGCGTTCGGCTTCGTGGGCGACTCGTATATAGACAAGGCACGCGAGAACGGCTGGCTGATGGTGGCTGACTCGCTTGCTACGCCGGCTGCTACCAATCAGACCGAAGATCTGCAGCTAAGAGCAACGCTTGAGCCTGTGCGCAACTTGAAGATTGACCTCACGGCATCGCGTGCCAAGACAACGGCACGCCAGGTGCAGTATATGTATGCCGGCAACCCGACCACCGAGAGCGGAACGTTCACCATGACAACGCTCTCGCTGCGCAGTGCGTTCGAGGGCTCGGGCAACGCCAAGAACGGCTACAAGTCGGCATCGTTTGAACGCTTCTGCAACTCGCTCGAAGGCTTCCGTCAGCGTGTCGAGGCGCGGTATGCCGGTGCGGTATATCCTGCCGGCTCGCCGCTCGCAGGCAAGAAGTTCGACGCTGCTAACGGCGGAGTGAACAAGTACAGCTCCGACGTGATGGTGCCGGCGTTCCTCGCAGCCTATACCAATATGGGCTCGCAGATGTCTATCTTCCCAACGTTGGCTCACTTGCTGCCCAACTGGTCGATAAAGTACAGCGGTCTGTCGAAGCTGCCATGGTTCCGCGACGTGTTCAAGAGTGTCAACATCAACCACTCGTATAAGAGCGTGTACGCCGTAGGCTCCTACTCGTCGTACAGCACGTTCATGGAGTACATGGGCGGACTCGGCTTCATCACCGATGCAACCACCGGTATGCCGACACCTAACTCTATGTACAACGTGTCGACAGTGAGCATCAACGAGTCGTTCTCGCCACTGCTTGGCGTGGACGTGACGCTGAACAACAACATGACCATTAAGGCGGAGTATCGCAAGACACGCGTGCTGAGTCTGAGTATGACATCGGTACAGGTGAACGAGTCGTCGTCGAACGACTGGGTGATTGGTGCCGGCTACACCATCAACAACTTCCGACTCTTCGGAGGTGGTGGCAGCAACAAGCATCGCCGCGTGAAGTCGAAGAACGCCAACAACAACAGTTCGTCGAACCGCTCGCGCTCGACCGGTGGTGTGAACAACGACTTGAGGTTGCGTCTCGACCTCAGTCTGCGCAAGCAGGCGTCGATAAGTCGCGACATCGCCACGATGACCTCGTCGGCTAATAGCGGCAACACGGCGTTTAAGCTCGCGTTCTCTGCCGACTACACCGTGTCGCGACTGCTCACTATGAGTTTCTACTACGACCGACAGACCAACACACCGCTGCTCTCGTCGAGCTCGTATCCGACAACGACGCAGGACTTCGGATTGAGCATGAAGTTCTCATTGACAAGATAAACGAATTGAGAGTTGAAAATTTTCAACTCTCAATTTTAATTTGTATCTTTGCAGAAGATAGGCTGCACCTCAGCATAACATTCAAGCAAGCTTGATGTTCTGCCTTCGGCTTGCACTATCTTTGCCCACATCATAACGAATATTACCCTATAAATATAGCGATGAAAGAATTTAAGGACATAAAGATAGCTGTAGCCGGCACTGGTTATGTCGGACTAAGCATTGCAACACTGCTCGCACAGCACCATCACGTCACAGCCGTTGATGTTGTACCCGAGAAGGTGGAGAAACTGAATAAGCGCATCTCGCCGATACAGGACGAGTACATCGAGAAGTACCTGGCAGAGAAACCGCTCGACCTCGTGGCTACTCTCGACGGCAAGGCAGCGTATAAGGATGCCGACTTCGTGGTGATAGCCGCTCCTACCAACTACGACCCCGTGAAGAACTACTTCGACACGACGCACGTAGAGGAGGTTATCGACCTCGTGCTCGAAGTGAACTCCGACGCAGTGATGGTCATCAAGAGTACAATACCCGTGGGTTACACACGCAACCTTTACTTGAAGTATGCTGCGAAGGGCGTGAAGCACTTAAATCTGCTCTTCTCGCCCGAGTTCCTGCGCGAGAGCAAGGCACTCTACGACAATCTCTATCCGAGCCGCATCATCGTTGGCTACCCGAAGCTGATTGATGGCGAGGGCTACGCAGAGGAGAACAAGGTTATCAGCACCGTCACCGACGTGGAGCGCATGAAGGAGGCTGCAAAGACCTTCGCTGCATTGCTGCAGGAAGGCGCGCTGAAGGAGAACATCGACACGCTCTTCATGGGTATGAAGGAGGCAGAGGCGGTGAAACTCTTCGCCAACACCTATCTGGCACTGCGCGTGAGCTACTTCAACGAGCTCGATACATACGCCGAGATGAAGGGGCTCGACACAAAGGCAATCATCGACGGCGTAGGTCTCGACCCACGCATCGGCACCCACTATAACAACCCATCGTTCGGCTACGGCGGCTACTGTCTGCCGAAGGACACGAAGCAGCTGCTCGCCAACTACGCCGACGTACCAGAGAACCTCATCGAGGCAATCGTAGAGAGCAACCGCACACGCAAGGACTACATCGCCGACGCTGTGCTGCGCAAGGCTGGATGGTACGGCTATAGCGAGAACAACCAGTACGGCGCAGAAGTGAACGCCTGTGTGATCGGTGTGTACCGACTCACCATGAAGTCGAACTCAGACAACTTCCGCCAGTCGGCTATACAGGGCATCATGAAGCGCATCAAGGCGAAGGGTGCAGAGGTGATAATCTACGAGCCGACACTCGAAGACGGCACAACATTCTTCGGCAGCCGTGTGGTGAACAACCTCGAAGCCTTCAAGGCGCAGAGCCACGCCATCATCGCCAATCGCTACGACGAGTGTTTGGATGATGTGATGGATAAGGTGTACACACGCGACATCTTCCGCCGCGACTAAATAGGAAAATCCCTACCTGCGAATATGGTTTTTCACTTGCAGGTAGGGATTTCTTTTTATAATTTTGCAAGCGTAAGTAAGACGTATATCGTTCGGCTTACGCTAAACAAAAAGTGAAACATTTAAAATATCGAATATTATGAAACGCTTCAGCTCTTTCCTAACACTCCTGATTATGGCAGCATTGCCATTCACATTCACCAGTTGTGACGATGATTGGTACGATGGTTACGATTGGTACGACAAGCCATACTATGATGCTACAGAGAACGCTATAGCTCTCGCGCAGACACTCAACGGCACATGGACCGGAACCATCGTCAACGAGTACACCAACGATAACGGCATACGTCAGCAGACACAGTGCAGTGCCGACTTCACCTTCGTACAGTATCGCTACGATGCCATCAACGGCACGGGCTACGAGACCGACTACGACGGCACGGGTCGTAAGCAGACGTTGCCTTTCAAGTGGTATGTCGACTATCGCACCGGCAATGTTTATGTAGAGTACACTGAAAGCGGCTACCGCTTCCTACTCGACGCCAACGGCAACAGCAAGTACTCAGGCTTCTCGCTCGACAACAGTCGCTTCAACGGAGTGATGGAGGGTGTGAACAACGACGAGTTCGTCTTCTTCGATCTCTATCGTGTTCGTGGCTACAGCGCACCGCACAAGCTGAAGAGTGCCGACTCTACCGCTACCGTTAGCTTCGGCAAGGGCGAGGGCAAGCAGTTTGAGATAAGCGATGCACCAGTGATGCTGCGCAGAAGATAATATAATAATACAGTTTTTACACTCAATCTTTGTCATCCGCATCGACCGACGCAGATATTCGTAACGGTCGGTGCGGATGCTCGTATCGGTCGACGCGGATGCTCGTAACGACCGACGCGGATGCTCGTAATGGTCGGTGCAGATGCTCGTAACGGTCGACGCAGATGCCATGTCTCAGCCTTTTATTATTCTTTACATTCTGTTCTTCTGACTGTCTCCTGCCCTCGTACCCTTATATTTGCTTCGAGTGACATCATCGGTGTGATAGCCGAGAAGCATAGAAACGTTATAAGCGTTCGAAAATTTGACAGAAATCTCTGCAAAAACTTGGAGCATATAAATAAATATCGTATATTCGTGGCAAAATGGAAATAATATGGCAACAACAAACTAAGCAATATCCATATGAGAAAAACCGTTGTTATAGAATTACTACGCAAGTATTTCAGCACTCAACCTGTGTTGAAAGCATGGCTATTCGGCTCTTTCTCAAGAGGAGAAGAAACTCAGGATAGTGATGTGGACATTATCGTCTCTTTGGACAAAAGCAAACCGATAGGTCTGAAATTCTTTGGAATGTGGAGCGATTTGGAAGAACTGTTAGGGCGTAAGGTCGATTTGGTATCAGAGGGAACTCTGCTGCCTTTCGCTAAAGAGTCTGCAGAACGAGATAAAATCTTAGTGTATGAGAGAACGAATTAGAGATAAAAGCCGGCTTGAACATATCTTGCAAGCTATAGAACGTATTAGGCGTTATACAAAAGGAAAGACTTTTGACGATTTCATCGCTGATGATATGATGTATTATGCCGTTGTAAAGAATATCGAGATAATTGGTGAGGCTTCAAATATGCTTACCGAAGAATTTCGCAATGCACATCCCGATACTCCTTGGAAGTTGGTAAATGGCATGAGAAATTATATTGTTCATGAGTATTTTCAGGTTGACAATAATGTGGTCTGGGATGTGATAACAGGTGATCTTCCACTTCTTGAGAAACAAATAATAGCATATATAATGGAAGAGCCCACTTAAAAAGTGGGCTCGATACGCTTACAGTTTTTCAAATGTATTTCTCACAATTCTAACGGTATATTTTTCCAATACCTCTACATATGTCACATCGGCCTGAACCTCTACAACTTGTACATTTCCAGTACATTGTTGTTTCGTCGCGGTTTTTTGTATCACCTCTATCTCCTGTTCCATTACATGTACGGCATCTGCCTGTTCCGCCACAGCTACGGCATGGAACGTATAGACGTCTGTCGGCTTTTTGATATTCTATTTTCGGTGCCCTTGGCATATTTACGCTACCACCAGAAGTCGATGGCGTATATGAGTCGTTGCTGTCTTCAAACGATTTTTGGAATTGCTCTTTGGTGATTCGCTTATTCAACGTACCCGAGATAACTTCAAGTTGCCGGAGATCTTTAGGTAAAAAGAAACATTCCATATTATTCAGACTTTTGTAAAATTTGCCAGTCATAACAGGTATTGGAATACCCGACATACCTATCACCATGGGCTTTGTTTCAGGCATTTTCATATATGATACAAACTTGTATTTACCATTTACAATGCCTTTGTAGACATACATAAAGCCATTGAAAATAGAGCCATTTGACAGTACGCTAACGCATATGTCACCATCATCAATTTGGAACCCTATTGAGGCGGTTGTATTGTCACTGGTACGCAGGTAATAATATCCGCCATTTGTAGGAGGCTTGTTGCCACTCTCACTATTTGCTGCTTTTTGCGAATTTGTAACATGGTCGTTCTTTGCATTTTTAGCAGTTGTTGCCTGCTGCCTATGTCTTTGCTGTTCTGCCTCACGTTTGGCCCTTTCTGCTTTAGCAACAGCCAAACGCTTCTCGTTTTCTGCTTTCGCTATTGCAGTCTCTTCTGCGACAAGATCTTTTTGTAGCAACTTTGCTTCTGTGCATATTGGCTGTCCTGCATATTTCTTGTACTCATTATAGTAGTACCTTGCCTGCTTGACATCCTTTTTCAAACCTGTTCCTGTGAGATAGTATTTTGAGACGCGAAGGCATGGCATGATATATCCTACATCGTTCTTAGGCCTCATTTCTTTTATTGCCTTAAGATACATTACCGCTGCTGTCCCGTCATTATGAAAATCTAATGAAGACTGGCTATAACAATCGCCAAGCGGATAGTAGGCGCGTACATCACCTTTCTCTGCAGCAGAATTAAGGTATACGATGGCTTCAGAATATTTGTTGTTCTTCCACAATGCTTCTCCGACCTGATAGGTTGTGGTAGAGGATTTTGTTAAAACGGAATCCTCTAATGATGAGGTGA
>OGET01000083.1_pt1 | contig 66131 bp, 59 predicted proteins | sample 1570771 | NCBI WGS metagenome assembly OGET01 (sample SAMEA2582032, study PRJEB24529) | metagenome | biome: Human gut stool | place: China | collected 2011 | reverse complement strand
TGGTTTCTCACATATGAAGCGTTTCTCTTTCTTCTATCAGCTTAGTAATTGGTTCGCTCCTTTCTCTTTTGATAATCCTGATGTGGCATCAGTTGTGAGGGGAACGGATGGCGAACTCATCCATAAGGCTATTTCTCAAGGGCCGTTCTGTGATTCGGATAAGTATTCCTTTGTGTTTGCGCTTTCGTCGGTTATAGATAAGTTGCCTGCAGGTGTAAAGGAGGTAGTTGCTTCGGGTAAGGATATAGCGGATAGTGCAATGGCAATGGATACAGAGTCGGCTGCTTACATTCGTAGAATGTATCTACAGGACTTGTATCGTTTCTTTAAATTGCACCCAGAGCGCAAAGACTTTGCTAATCCGTTTGAATATAAAGATGATGATGTTGCGGCGTTTTTTGTAGCCAACGAATTATTTGACGGATTATTGGGAGAAGAGTTGGTCGTTGTCGAACGTCATTTGTTTAAGTCGAAGAAGTATGACGTTGTTGTAAAGCTTATCTCTCGTCTGATTGCAAAGGGTGTGGCTTCTGCTGATGAGAAGTATATTTGTGCTTTGGCTTGTCAGCGCCTTGGCAGGAATGAAGATGCCTACAAGCTGCTTTTGAGTTTACAAGATTGTAAATATGATATAACCAGAGTGCAGAAAAGTCTTGCTGATGTGCTTTTTGCGTTGGGGCACTATGTTGACGCAGCGAAGTATTATAAGATGTGTTTAGAGCGTGAACCTGAGAATCGTCGTCTTGTTCTTTGTCATAGTCTTGCGCTTGTGAATAGTGGGAATGTAAAGGATGGGCTTGTCGATTTATTCCGCTTAGACTACGAAAATGACAATGATGTAGATGTGAAGCGCATTATTGCTTGGGGATACTTAGTGAACTGCAAACCGAATGATGCTGAGCGTGTGTATGATTGGATTGTCAATTCGGACAGAGCGATAGATAGTGATTGGCTGAATTGTGGATATGTTAAGTTTATCCTGTCTAAGACTGCGGAGGCTGTACGATGCTTTCAGCGTTTTGTGGAACAGAATGAAGCGACTGGTCAGCGTGAGTTGCTGAAAAGGGAGTTGGCAAGCGATTGGAAGATTCTATCTAAAAATGGAGTGAAAGATTATGAAGCACATTTAATTGTTGACATCGTAATGACTAAATAATTTAAGTTTCGCAAGCGAAAGTAGTTATTAGAAGTTATTGGAAGATGAATGCCAGACCTTGGAGACGAGGAAAATCTCATCACGATTCACGCCGCTCTTCTTCCATGCGTTGCCCACGGCTTCCTCGTTGAGATAAGCCTGCGCAGTATCTATCATCCGATAGCCCACGCTGAGAGCATCCTGCACGCAACGCTCACACTCATCAGGTTCCACCTGATAAACACCATAACCCAGTTGCGGTATTTCCACGCCATTGCTTAACTTTATCTTCTTCATAATTGTAAAATCTTATCGTTGTTATTTTATCTTGTTATATTCCTCATCGCTCACAGCCTCCTGCCACTCGTTGGATGTGTTCTCGCCAGGTATTTCAAAGGCGAGGTGGGCAAACCAGCTGTCTTTTGCAGCACCGTGCCAATGCTTTACGTTGGCTGGAATGTGGATGACTGTGCCAGGGATAATCTCCTGTGCAGGTTTGCCTTCCTCCTGATACCAACCACGTCCGGCTACACCTACCAGCATCTGCCCGCCACCCTTTGTGGCGTGGTGCGTGTGCCAGTTGTTGCGGCAACCTGGCTCAAAGGTTACGTTGAAGAAAGGTATCTGACTGTCGGATATTTGTGCCAGATAACTGTTGCCCTTGAAGTACTTGGCATAAGCGGTGTTAGGCTCACCGATAGGGAAAATCATCTCGCGCTGGAATGCGGCCTTCGCATCGTCGCCTTTTACATCCTCGCTCCACACTTCCTTAGCCAGATTGAATGCTGCCCAGGCCTTTGGCCAGCCGGCGTAGAAGGCGATGTGTGTGATGATTTCTGCCGCTTCCGTGCGAGTAATTCCATTGTTCTTTGCTGACTGCAGGTGATATTTCAGCGAGCTGTCGGTGATTCCTTGACTGATGAGCGAAGTGATGGTTACCAAACTGCGGTCACGCAATGAAAGCAGGTCATTGCGGCTCCATACTTCTCCAAAGAGGATGTCGTCGTTGAGGTGAGCGAACTCTGTGGCAAACTCACCCAGTTGGGTGCGCCCTGCTGTCTGTACTATTTTTTGTTGTGCCATAATGTTGAGCGATAGCGTTGTTAATATAATGAATGTTGCAAAAGCTTTCATAAAAGCCCTCCTTAATAGTTATCCCTTAAACAGATTTTCCTAACTCGTATGCTTCCTGCAATTTCTGGTTGCCTTCAATGGTGCGTGGCGCGTCAACACCTCCGCAGAACAGCGTGCCAGCAAGATGGCTCTTAGGGTAACAGTCAATCCATCCAGTCAATCCTGCTTCAGCACGTTTCGGTACTTCTGGTTCATCCTCGGCAGCAGTAGTGAGCATGTAAACATCTCGGAATTTGTAGTCGAGCGAGTACAAAGCATTCATGCGGTCGATGAGGGTCTTCATCTGTCCGCTCATTTCATAATAATATATAGGTGTTGCCCAGCAAACCACATCAGCATTCAGCACTTTCTGCATAATGTCGTTTGCATCATCCTTGATGACACATTTGCCCAATTTCTGACAAGCCAAACAGCCTTTACAAAACTTGATGTCCTTTTCTGCGAGTGAAATCTTTTCCACTTCATGCCCTGCAGCCTTGGCACCTTCAATAAACTGATTAGCGAGCATGTCGCTGTTTGAACCAGTACGCAAACTGGTAGAGATGACTATAACTTTCTTCATTGTATTATCTTTTTAAATTCTTCTTTAGGAACTCCTCGATGTTGTCCCAAGGAATCAATCCTTTCCCACCACCATCGTATAGGTCGCAATGAGAGGTGCCTGGGATAATGAGCAGTTGTTTGTTGTTCGGAACTAGGTTGGGCTTTCTTGCGAAGTCGTAGCCTTCCGCTTTCCCATCCATCATATATCTGAAGGCGCTTTCTCCGAAGTAGCGGGAATGTGCTTTCTCTCCATGCACGATGAGTACTGCCGAACGGATTTCGTTGATGTAATATAGGAAACGGGTGTTGGCGTAAGCCTGGCAACTGGTGGCGCGCTTCATCTCTTTGTCCATAGTTCCTGCTTTTACTTTTGTTTGATTTCCTGCACAAAAAATGAGGGCAGTTGCTATAAATGTGAAAAATCTCTTCATATTAAAAACTGGTGCAAAGATACGTACATTCTTCTAAAGAGCTTATACCTGGTTTTCGGAAGACATTACCGAAATTCCGTTTCTATCAAATAATAGAAATAATAGTTATTCTACACATGCATCATTATATCTACGCAGTTTTGCGATACTCGCTTGGAGTCTTGCCCGTCTGCGCCTTGAAAAAGCGGACGAAGTGCTGGGGATACTCAAAGCCGAGGCGCTGGCTGATTTGCGTTATGCTGAGGGCTTCATCAACAAGTAGTTGGCGGGCAGCCGAAAGCAGTCGGTCGCTAATCAGACTCTTGGCGGTTCTGCCTGTCTCGGTCTTAACCAATTCTCCGAAATATTTAGTTGAATAGCAGCATTTGTCGGCAAAGTAGGCTACGGTAGGCAGACCTTCATGCTCCGCCTTCTGGGCAATGTATTCATCGAGCAGAGATATGAACTTCTTTACTACCGAATGATTTATTTCCTCGCGTGTGATAAACTGACGGTCGTAGAAGCGCAGACAATAGTTCAGCAGCAACTCGATGTTAGAAACGATGAGTTCACGCGAATGCCTATCTATAGGATGCTCGAGTTCCTGCCCAATCATTGAGAGCACATCACGGAAGATGTTTACCTCGGCAGCGGATAGGTGTAGAGCTTCGTTGCTTGTATAGTCGAAGAACTCATAGCGGGAGATGTTCTTGCCAAGCTGGGTGCGGTTGAGCAACTCGGGATGGAAAGCCAATACCGTATATTTGGCAAGCGGTATTCCTGGATTAGGTTTCACTTTAACCGACTGTCCTGGAGCAAACGAGGTTACGGTCATCTCGTCAAAATCATATTCTGTTCTGCCGTATGACAATTTGCAGCCCTTGTTTTCCTTCAGAAAGAGGGCATAAAGTCCGTAGTGATGCACAGCCTCCTGTATAGGAGAGGTGTTCTCTACGCGCGCAATGCTTACTAAGGGATGAAGCGTTTCCACCCCTATGAAGTCGTTGAACTCCTGTATAGTATTAAAGAATAATTCCTTCATCATCCTATGTCTTTTAAATTTATGCAAAGATAATGCAAACGAGCGCAATGAAAGCTTGCTTTCAAATTGCCGAGTGCAGCTTATCTAATGCAAAGATACGCACATTCTCCCAAAGAGCTTATACCTGGTTTTCGGAAGATATTACCATTATCGGAGTTTTTGTCCTTTGTACTTAAACACTTTGACCATATCCTTGTCGCCACCCACGAGCTGGCTGCATCTGTTCGGCATTCCGGTGTCTGAGAAACCGCATTTCTCCATGACCTTTCCTGATGCAGGATTTCTTCGTTCTTTATTATGTTATTGATTCATGTGTAAATACACCGTCAGCTCAATCCGTGTCAGCAGAATGCAGGGATGCTTCGTCTATACGCTCGATTTTGAATATGACTGGTCTTGTACCGTCAGAACAACAGCATATCATTTCGTTTTCACGCTTCATCCATCCCTTCATGATTGAACCACCTTGCAGTCCGGTGTATATGTATCGTGAAATGGCATCCCATGCCTCAGAGCAATGTGGCATCTTGGGACCTCCTGCTACGCTATCCGGGTCGGCAGAAGTTTTGACGAGCGTATTCAAGCCTCCATGCCAGAAATGGTCGTTTTCATCGTCACGCTCAAAAACAAACTCATCACCAATGTTGTAGCATGGACACATTCCTGCTTTTGGGTCGGCGCAATACTTCTCCTGCAGTTCCGGATAGACCTTCTTGTCTATTACCGTTACTTTTACTTTATGCTTCATATTCTTTCTTATTTATATAATTACCAATTCTCTTAGCTTGTCTTCTCTGATTATTTTGAGAGATATGTTCGGTCAAAAAGTATATTTTTCATCTTTCTTGATATTCTATTCTTTCTTTTCAACAAACGCTTGATTCTCTGTTAGATTTATGCAAAGGTAGTAAAAAATATATATCCATGTAAATCGTTCTGCTTTTTACATGGATATTCTGTTTTGACGGTATAATATATCTGCTGTTATTATAAATATGGAATGGCAAACTTTACCAGACAAATACTTAATACTGCTACGTTATTATTGGGGTTTATTATGTCTACAGTCATTTTTCTCTATTTTCAGCAATTTATTTTTTGCTTCCAGACCTCCGGCATAGCCAGTAAGTGAGTGGTTGCTACCGATAATACGATGACAAGGTATGAGGATGCTTATACCATTGGCACCAATAGCTCCTGCTACGGTTCTAACGCCTTTAGGGTTGCCGATTGTTTCTGCAATATGCTTGTAACTCCTTGTTTCTCCGTAAGGTATATGGCGCAATATGTTCCAGACTTGATGTTGGAAATCGGTTCCTATGGGGTGTAACGGAATATCAAACGTCTTGCGGATTCCAGCAAAATATTCATCGAGTTGCTGCTTGACCTGTTCTAAAACTGCAGTTGTATCAATCTTGAAATCTGCACTCGTGTGGTTTTCAAGACGACGTTTGTTGCGTTCAGCACATGGCTTTTCGTTCCAATCACAAAGACACAGTTCCTCGTCAACTGATGCCAAAATCAACTCTCCACAAGGTGAGTCGTAATATTGTACGTATATCGGTTGCTTTGTCATAATTATTTTATCTTCAATGTCCGCAGATATTCTTTCTGTTCAAGTGTGATTCTGTAGCTCTCGATGGCCTTCTGAATGGTTTTGTTGTGCGTCCAGAGAGCGAGGCGGCGTTGCTCGATGTAGGGAATCGCCTGGTCCCATTGCTTGGCAAGGGCGGTGGCGAAGAACCAGGCAATCATCATTTTTACGTAATACTCTTCGCTCCTTACAGATGCAGGAATTTCAAGATATTCTGCCTTGAAGTATTTGTCCAGGTAATGCGACATAAGTGCTTCTATTCCAAAGCGACAAGTATATACGTGTGACGATTTACTCCAAGTCTTGATTTTCGCCAATAGCTCCTTCTTGTATTTGGCAAACACCTTCGGAGACATAATGTCGCAGACCGCCCAGTTGTCCACGAATGGCAGGAAACAGTCTGTCAGCTGGATACATTCTTCGTAGTCCTTAACCTCGGAAATGAGGAGTCCGTGAAGCATGTTCTCATCGTAGTATTCGTGAGGAAGCTGATGAAGGAATTCCTCGCATTCTGCCTCTTTTGTAAATTCTTTTGCGAACTTGCGGAGCACAGGCACACGAATGCCAATGAAACTATCCATAGGCACTCCCGGGGTCAGCTTGGCTTGGAAAGCAGCATACTGCTTATCCTGCATGGTGAACAGTCTTTCTTGGAGTGAAGTCATTTCAGGATTAAAGGGAATGTTGTGATCCAGTAAACAGTCTGCGATGTGTTCAAGACTTGGTTATAGAGCCTATATTTCGTCTCGTGAAACGCCTTGATTTGTCACCCAGGATTCCATCAGTGGAAGAAGTCGTTGCTCTACTTCATTGATCATATCCTTCGCACCTGCATATAAGGACTCTTTATCTTCATTCTTATCTATGACAAGTCTATAGCCACCAGTTTCGCCCTTATCCCATTCTATATAAAGTTCATGGCCATTAGCACTGAACACAACACGGAATGGGAAATCGGTATGATGACAATAGTAAACTAACTTTACTTGCGAATCAATCTCTTGACGACTTTCATAGCTTGGACACCATGATTGATCAGCTATGAACTGGTATATGTACACCAACACAGCGTCATGGCACTTGCTTGCAAGTGTGTAACCTTCTGCCATAATCACATGTCCTTTAATCTCACCCATGAAATGCTTCTGGTTCTTTTCATATATCATACGTGGATTTTGACAAATTGCCCATACCCAGTTTTTAATATCTGATTGTGCCATATTTAATACAAGTCCTTCACAATAGTTTTTGATGGATTTATTTCCATCAGCAATCCAACCATCAATAAATTCTTTGTATATTGCGCCCTTCGTGTTATTCGCGTCATCAGAACGCAAACAGCGTTTTACACTGTGGTATCGTCCTTTGTTGAATTCAAATAATTTGCAGTCTACTCTCCACGCATTCTCATTATAAGCATGCATTGCGGCAAACAACATATACCAGCCAGTTTCATTAGGATCTTTGCCATAATGAATTAGTTGTGAAAGTCGTTCCTCATATATTTCAAACTGTGTCAAATCGCCTTTAGACCAATCAAGAAGAGCACGTATCTGCCCCCAAAGATACTCATTGGCTTGAGCCTTTAAAATCAGTGCGCGCCACTTATCAGCATCATTGGTTTCACCTGATGCATAGAGTTTGGTCTTCTCTATTTCCTCCTTCAATGAGGCATTATCGATTTGCTTGTATGTCTTTGATATACGACTGATAGCAAGAGGTACATCTGTAACGTTAGTATTGAAATTCTCGTCGATCAGTTGTTGCAAAGATTCTACAACAGCAACAAGTTTCCACTCTTTATCAATGAGGTCATTGTTATTGTTGTTACTTAGCAAATTACGTGAGAAACGAGTCCAATCCTCCAACAAAGAGATATGGCTTGCATCACCGTTTCCGGGATGTTTCCTCAGGAAGAGAATCAATCCGTACCACATCGCCATCAAATCACGTGGGAATTTTTCATCAACCAACAGTTGGAAATAGCTGATATCTTTCTTATCACCATCCCATGAGACTAGGTCGCTAAATTTTGCAGTTATATCATCCTCGGATTCACCTTTAACATCGAGAATAATAAGATGTTGAATATCTTCAATAAGTTGTTGGAAATCAATACGCACTACATCGTTAGGGACTTCGCTACGTTCTTTGTCGCTTCGCCAGTCTGCAAGTTGATCTTGATAAGCTATGAACATGTCGTTCAATACGTCAGCATTAAGCCTCTCTGCACGACTTCTTAATTCTGTTTCACCAGATTTAGCAAATAGCTGCATGCCAATAAGTCTAAGAATTAATCGCATCATATATGTTTCCACTTGACGTGCAGCTATGATACGAGCTTTCTTATCCTCATCAGAATTAGTTGCATGTTCCACCATGGTATTGCTGGCATATTTCTTCCAGAAAAGGTCCACCCAATTGCCGTCCATCAACCCACGCCATTGCTTTTCTGTTTCAATAAGCAGCTGTAGCTTCTCTGCGTCATGCTCTTCTGCCTTTTGCAATTGTATCTCTTCTTCAAGAGTAGATTTCATTTTATCGAAAGCTCCCAATTGTTTGCCACGTGCATTCATTTTGATATAGAGGTCATCAGACATACCGAGGTCTTCCAACTCTTTAAAATCAAATGTAATATTATCGAGGCAATCTTGTGCATGTCCTATAGCATTTGTATCTGTCCAATCAAAATCGTCTCCCATGCTCTTGATAATCTCATCTATCATGACGAGCATTGACAAAACAGAGGGGTCAAAACGCCATGACCACTTGAACCAGTTGCGGTCTTTAATAATTCCGCTAATGGTTTCTTCCTTCAAACAATTAGGGTTCAACTCCTGCCCATTTTCAGAAGCTAAAGATTTTAATTCATGATTCTTTTGCACATTCTCCTTTGCCTCAAGAATATAGTTAATGGCGGTGTGGTGTACCAACTCATCGCAGAATTCTTCAGTTGTAGCACGTGTTATATATGTTAAGGCCGCTTTATCATCTTCGGTCTTAACACATGCAACATTTAATATCCAATGTAAGAGGAACAGAGTCGTTAGACGCTGCTGGCCATCAAGAGGTTCAAAGGCATTTTGGCTATTAACAACCTGGTGACTGCCATAGATAAAGTCCAACTTTATGCCACCTTCTTTGCCCTTGACAACCAGGAGCAGACTGCGTACGAAATTCTTGCGAATATCGTCTACAGTTGATGTCTTGCGTCCTTGAACATAGTCGCGTTGAATCTTGGGTATTCTTATGCGCCAACTCTTACACAGTTCAGTGAAGGTGTGAATGTCCTGTATATTGTTTGAACTTGTATTATTCATGAGATTTCTTTATATGTTTGTTTCAAAAATTGGATCTACCACTTTGTGAATTGCTGCTAGATAGTTGTCTTGGTCCTGCTTGTTCCAACGCATAGAGTCTAGGAATGAGCCCGAGGAATTTGAATTTGTATAGAACTTTAAGAACACATTTTTTGTACACATAGGGACAAACTTGTCACCCCTCAGGTCAGTATCCATTACACACTGGCGCTTATAGGGGAAAGGAGCATCCTGGTAGCTGCGGTTCAATGCTGTATCTAGCAAAGTCAGATTACCTAGCGCATGCTTGTTTCCCTGCTGTTCGCTAATTTTGCCAGAATAATGCTCTACGACTTTGACATAGAGAGTAGGATAAATACTATCAAGTCCCTTTACATCCTTGTCCTCGATAGCACCATTTTCCGTTTTCTCGCGGACAACACTTGTTAATTCTTCGGCAAGAGCTTTAGCTTCCTTTTCATTTGGTATTGCATGATGCTCCTTCATAAGAATGTCACTCGTGAGTCTCATCCAACGAAGGCGGTCTTCTGAAGCACGAAGTCCCGTAGCTTCATTCTGTGAGTCGATGTGTTCTATATCCCATTCCTCTTTTATGTATGAATGGAATGGGAATCTTTGATATTTTGTCTGCTTGTATGTTTCAACGTTCATCAAAAGTAGCAAACCTCTGATGTCATTGTTGCCATTGTAGGTCCAGCCATCTATATCTTCTGGTCTAACAGCAGTCATCTCATTAAACGTTTGTGCCATGAGGCGTTTAAGTGCAGTTTCTATATGTTCACGAGTCCAAGGCTTGATTTCTTCACCATTCTCATCTTTCTTTGCTTTCTCGATGCCTGTAACAATGTCATGCAGAGTCTTACCCTGAGTAGTGAGGAAACCAACGTAATGGTAATACATAGAGTCTTCGTACCATGCAACCAACGTGTCATACATACGCTTCACTTCAAGCCACGCCTCACGCATGGTTTGGTGAGTTAGCTTTTCCCACAGTGTATCTAGTATCACATCTTTACCAGCCTTTAACTCAAAGTCGTAAAGGTTCTGAAATTTACGATATGAGAAGTCTGCATCATCTTCATCACTCTTTTGAGTCATGAAGTCGAACAGAATGTCGATACGGTCTTGATATTCTTTTCCGCCACTAATAAAAGCCCAAAAACTTTCGTCCTGGAATTGTCGTTCCATATAGTTCCAGTCTATAGCTAGTTGCTCACTAGAATACTCCCTGGAACGTTCGGCATCCATGATAAGCAAAGCTTTGATAAGCTCAGCATTTGTTAAACCTATTTTTCCCTTATTTAGACGGTTGAAGATACGAATGCTATCAAGATCTTGTGAATCGTCGTTCACAATATATTTGATGAAATGAGCCTGCTTATCCGAATCTTCAAGGATTAGGCAGCTCTTGATCTTGTCTGCAGCATCAGACAAACCTAATGCCCCAAACCATTCTTCGATTGCCTCTTTTGCTTCAAAGAGGTAGTAGCTATCGATATTGTCCTCACACTTAGGGTTTTTGAAATCAAGCTGAGGGCGAATAGCATAGGTGATATCGTAGATAGGATGTTCATCAAAATATTTTTGTTCAGAACGTTTGAGTTCATTTTCAATGATATATTGCAACAACAGGTACATTGTTGTCAAACGTTGCTGGCCATCCAGAACTTCCCAACCATCAATAATGTTGCCGTCAGCGTTTTTCCACGAGGCTTTCTTTATAACAATAGGTTGCAGATAGTAACAGCTGTTCTTGCTGTTACCATCTGTAACAAATTGGCGCAAGTCATTAAGCAGGTCTGTTACCTGCTTATGTTCCCAGCGATAGCCTCGCTGATAAGATGGTATAATAAAGTGTGGTGCCTCTTTGATGAGGTTTGCCACAGAAATTCTATCGAAGTTACTCATTTCTGTACTAACTGAGTATGTTTTTACTTTTCCTTTATTCCGCAACACTATTATAAATTAAACTTTTTAAGTCCCTGAGCAACAAAAAGTAGCCCATGGTCTTGCCATGTCGAAGAATTCACTCATCTTAGTGTTGCGAAAAGAAAACAAGAAAATCCAACGATAGACATGGTAAAGATACAAATTTAATCTGAGAAACTCACTCTTTTGGGAGGAAATTTTCAATCATCTCTCGTCTTTAATATTTTTTATTGACCTGGATATATGTCAATTCCTTTGGATAATTTTTATCCTATAAATTTGGTGATCTGTTTATCCGAAGCATCAGGCAGGATTTCTTTCAGATGCCCTCGGTCACGATGTAAGTCGCCATTTCCAGTCGGGTGAGATAACTGTCAAATTTGTTTCTCATTCCCTTGCCCGTGAAACCGCAGGTAGCTCTAAGTTCCCTTGTGATGAGACAACCCGATGATTGAAGCGTGCTGAGAATCGTTCCTTCTATCGAATCTTCATCCGGAAGAGGGTATTTACTTCGTCTGTAATTGCAGAAGTCCGGCCACCATTCCTGACTGATGAATCCTGCTTTCTTGTTAAAGAACTTTCCGTACTACACGGCATTTCCTGCACAATTTCGCCCTTGACTTCGTCGAGCTTGCTCACGCTCGGCAAAACTCAAGCAAGCTTGGTTTTGCTCTCGCTTAATCGCAACCTTCCATTTCCATAGCGGCCTGTCCCAACCACCTTCAGGAAGTCTTACGTAACCGCAGTCCTCCGCCACGATGTCTTCGGCAGCAAATCCTTCAATGCCGCTATCGAGGAGGGGGGGAGGAAGCCGATCTTCTGAATCAGCTCCATCATGCCTGTTGCTGAGTATATTTCAGGAAAAATCATGTTCATTTATTTTTATCCTTTGTACTTAAACACCTTGACCATATCCTTGTCGCCACCCACGAGCTGGCTACATTTATTCAACATACCAGTATCGACGAAACCGCATTTCTCCATGACTCTTCCTGATGCAGGATTGCCTGTGAAATGGTCTGCCCAGATGTTTTCGAAATGCTTTACTTGGATGCAGTAGTCGAGCATCAGTTTCAAGGCTTCGGTGCAGATTCCCTTGTTCCAATAAGGCTTTCCTACCCAGTAGCCCACCTCGCAGTCGTTTTCTCCGATAGGGATGTTGCTGGTTTCATGGGTGTAGTAGCCGATGCAACCGATTGCCTCGCCAGTCTCTTTCAACACAATCGCCCATGTCGTGTCATTATGGAAGAATGTCCGGATAATCTCCCGACTTTCTTCTACAGACTTATGTGCCGGCCATCCTGCACGAGGTCCTACGTCAGAGTCAGAGGCGTACTTGAAGAGCGCCTCTGCATCTGATTCCTGCCAATGGCGAAGGTAAATTCTTTCTGTTTCCATCAGATTATTTCAATGTTTGCTGTCTATTTACTTTGTGTGCTTACCCAAGCCAGTCGGTGAAGATAAGTATACATTCGTGCACCTTCTCAAAGAATTTCCCTATCCGGCGCTTGATGCCCTTCCAATAAATCCCATTCTTTTTAATGCTCATATACTTCGTTCTTTATTTTGTTATTAATTCATGTGCAAATACGCTATCAGTGCTATCTGTATAAACAGAATGGCAAGAAAGTAGTATGTAATACAACTTTCCGTTCAAAGCTATCGTTTCTTCTCCAGCTCTTGCAGGCTTTCGAGTTTCTTTGATTCGAGGAAGTCGTAGATGCCACCGAGGTGTTCGCGGACGCGACCGTGGCCGAACTCGTAGACCTTGGTGACGAGTCCGTCAAGAAAGTCGCGGTCGTGACTAACCACGATGAGGGTGCCGTCGAAGTCCTGCAGGGCTTGTTTAAGAACGTCTTTGGTGCGGAGGTCGAGATGGTTTGTTGGCTCGTCGAGGATGAGGAGGTTCACTGGTTCGAGGAGGAGCTTGAGTATAGCGAGTCGTGTGCGCTCGCCGCCAGATAGCACTTTCACTTTCTTCGTGGAGTCTTCGCCTCCGAACATAAAGGCTCCGAGCAGGTCGTGTATCTTATTGCGTATCTCCCCCTTTGCAACGTCATCAATGGTCAGGAAAACGGTAAGTTCACCGTCGAGCAGGGATGCCTGGTTCTGAGCGAAGTAGCCAATCTGTACGTTGTGTCCGAGGTTGAGTTGTCCTTGGTTCTGGAGTTGTCCCATGATGCACTTGACGAGTGTAGACTTTCCTTCGCCATTGCGACCTACGAAGGCTATCTTATCGCCGCGTTCTACGGTGAGGTTCACACCGCTGAATATTGTTTTGTCATCGAAAGCCATGGCTACGTCGCTCATCTGCACGGGGTATGCACCGCTTCGTGGGCTTGGTGGAAACTTTAGGCGAAGGCGGCTTGTATCCTCTTCGTCCACTTCTATGAGTTCGAGTTTCTCAAGCATTTTTACGCGACTCTGTACCTGAAATGTCTTTGAGTACGTACCTTTGAAGCGTTCGATGAAGTCTTTTGTTTCAGCAATCATCTTCTGCTGCTCTTCGTATTGCTTCATTTGTTGCTCGCGTCGTTCCTTGCGCAGTTCGAGGTAGTGACTGTAAGAAGCTTTGTAGTCGTAGATGCGTCCCATGGTCACTTCGATGGTGCGTGTGGTGATGTTATCGACGAATTTGCGGTCGTGACTGATGACGACTACGGCTTTGGAACTATTGATTATGAAATCCTCAAGCCAACCGATAGACTCGATGTCGAGGTGGTTTGTCGGCTCGTCGAGTAGCAGTACGTCGGGCGACTTTAGCAGGAGTTTAGCCAGTTCGATGCGCATACGCCAACCTCCAGAGAATTCACTTGTAGGACGATTGAAGTCGGAGCGTTCGAAGCCCAGTCCGAGAAGGGTCTTCTCTACGTCTTCCTCAAAGTGCGTCATATCAATGGCGTAGAACTTCTCCGAGAGAGTTGATACTTTCTCTATGAGTTGCATATAGTCATCGCTCTCATAGTCGGTACGTGTTGTGAGTTCGGTATTTATGCGGTCTATCTCAGCCTGAATCTCATGCAGATGTGCGAAAGCCTGGCATGTCTCCTCAAAGACGGTACGTCCGTCTTCTGTCATAAGGTGCTGTGGCAGATAGGCTATGACGCAATCTTTAGGTGCAGAAACAGTGCCACGCGTTGCCTGTCGTACGCCAGCCATAATCTTCAAGAGCGTACTCTTGCCTGCGCCATTTTTGCCCATGAGGGCTATACGATCCTTCTCATTGATTTGGAAGGAGATATCTTTAAATAGGGTGGTGCCACCGAATTCGACGGTCAGTCCATCAACTGTAATCATATATCTTTTTGTTCTAATGTTGAGGTTTGTTATAGTACTTGTGCGAGAGTACTTGAGTACTTGTGGATATATTACTCGAGTATAGTAGCGAGATTACTGCAGTATAGTGGTGAGATTACTCGAGTACTACGTGGGGAGAGTACTGTGATAGTTGTAATGAACAGATGCGTTAGTTGCACCTGTTTGATGTGTTAGTCATACCAGTTGATAGCTTGCTCATAGCTATCGAACTGCATTTCTTCGGTTACGCCCACTATTTTCAGTACCTTCAGTATGAATTTCTGTTCGCTTATAGGTATGAAACGTGCGCCACGTCGACGCTCGAAGTAAGGATTGCGTCCCCATTCGCCGACGCAAATCTCCATGAAACGTCTGTACTGATCGGGGAACATGCGTCGCTGAAAATTGGTGAAGCCACGAGCGTAGAGCATCGGACTGTTGCTGCGATAATATGCGCATGAAGTGTCCTTAGTGCATCTGGTAGGGTTGATGAGCCGCAGATACTCCTCGTTCTTCAACATTATGGCGTGTGCTATCTGGTGCAAGCAGTTGGTTGCCATTGGGCAGTCGCTATGCTCGCATACGGGGTAATTGGTTGGTAGTGATGTGTATTCTTTTCTTGGCATAATATTTTTTAATAATCCTGTTTGTATGCATAGTCTTTACCACGCAAATGATGATTGAAGATTTAACATATTTAACCTTTGTAAACGCTCAAAATCTGCATTATCCGTGTATCTTCTGCAAATATACAAAAATATACCGATAAGTCGTGGAAATGTATCAATATTTAATAGATTTCCCCGGCTTATCGGCATGTTTTGTGATTTTTATCCTAATATGGATGAGTTTCCCCTCTCCATTTTGTATAATTATTCGTGCATTTCAGCAACAATGAAATCAATTCTCAGCCGACTTACCCAGACAGTGAGCGGCACAGACAAGGAACTCTTCAATGAGCAGGACTTGAACCAGTTTGCTTCATTCTATCTTGACAAGTGGGATGAATTTTCCGTGCCATCTTCGCCTTCCTGGGCGCATGGTGGCATGGAGACGGATGCAACGATTTCAGACGAGACCGATAGTCTATTGTTTTTCTGATGAAACTCCTTCCTTGTCTTAGCCATTGCTTCCGTAGCCCTATCGTGGGTTTCTATCAGCAATGGGCTTTTGTGGTATTGCACAATCTTGACCCCGACTGAGTTGTGCCTTTTCTTTTCCTCGATGCATTGAATGATCAAGTCCGGATTGGCAGACTTTGAGGTTGGAGTCTTGTCAAAGTTCTGAATATAGGCAGCGTTGGTCAGGAAGAGAATGTCGGAACCTTCCGGTATTTCCTGCATTACCTTCAACATGAGGGTTAGCATCATTCGGAACTCTGTGGTGTGCAAGTCGCTGATTACATCACGGCTGATGATGTTGCCGTTATGCTCAATCACAACGGCAGCACCACCAGCTCGCTCTTTATGGCCATAATCACATGAACCACCTATCCAAACGTAATATGTAGAAGTATCTTGTGTCATAATTATTTTATCTTCAATGTCCGCAGATATTCTTTCTGCTCGGGCGTGATTCTGTAGCTTTCGATGGCCTTCTGTATGGTCTTGTTGTGCGTCCAAAGAGCAAGACGGCGTTGCTCGATGTAGGGAATCGCCTGGTCCCATTGCTTGGCAAGGGCGGTGGCGAAGAACCAGGAATGCCTATGAAACTCTCCACAGGCACTCCCGGTGTCAGTTTGGCCTGGAAAGCAGCATACTGCTTATCCTGCATGGCGAACAGTCTTTCTTGAAGTAAAGTCATTTTTATCCTATTAATTTGATAATCTGTTTATCCGAAGCATCAGGCAGGATTTCTTTCAGATGCTCGAAAATCCTTTGGTAAGATTCCAGGGGAGTGCGGTTGCATTGGCAAGCCTCCCTGCCATAGAGATCTTCGGGAGTATTGAGCAGCGACCATCCCCAGCCATATTCATGGTTATGCTTGTCACGAGGGTAGATGAAATCCTCGGTTACGATGTAAGTTGCCATTTCCAGTCGGGTGAGATAAGCGTCAAACTTGCTTCTCATTCCCTTGACCTTCGGTCTTCCTCCTTCTTGCAAGGCAGAGTTGAAGCAAGCTTCACTCTGCTCTTGCTTCGTGCGTCGGTTTTCCGTGAAACCGCAGGCTGCCCGAAGTTCTCTTGTGGTGAGACTGCCGGTAGATTGAAGCGTGCAGAGAATGGCTCCTTCTATCGAGTCATCATCTGGGCGAGGGAACTTGCTTATTCTGTAGTTACAGAAGTCCGGCCACCATTCCTGGCTGATGAATCCTGCTTTCTTGTTAAAGAACTTTCCGTACATACATGGCATTTCCTGAACGATTTCGCCCTTCCATTTCCATAGCGGCCAGTCCCAACCGCCTTCAGGAAGTCTTACGTAACCGCAGTCTTCCGCCACGATGTCTTCGGCAGAGAAGCCTTCAATGCTACTATCAAGGAGAGGGAGGAAGCCGATCTTCTGAATCAGTTCCATCATGCCTGTTGCTGAATATATTTCTGGAAAGTTCATAAGCTTCGTTCTTTATTTTATTATCAATTCATTCAGTTTGTCCTCTCTGATAATCTTCGGCTGAGCCTTGCCTGCGAGAACGAGAATCTTTTTACCATTACGATAAATATGAAGTTGTCGTGAGCGAACCACGGCAGTCAACTCCTCATCGTTCTGCATGGCTTGCCAGATAGGATAATATACTCCCTCAGGTTCAAACAACTTCTTCTGAAGATGTGAACAGAGGTTTGTTGTATCAATTGTCATTGCCATAATTTTCTTCAAACTATTTGTTTCCAAAGATTCATGTGTAAATACGCCATCAGCGCAATCTGTATAAGTAGAATAGCAGGAATGCCGTATTTGAATTTCTTGTGCATCGTCTTATGGTGCCAGACTTTCATTCCCATCCATGCCCCGATGCTTCCTCCAAGTACAGCCAGTAACAAAAGCGTGGCTTCTGGAATGCGCCATTTGGCTTTCTTCGCTTTGTATTTGTCAATGCCGTACACGATGAATGTAACTGCATTGATGCCCAGGAGATAATAGGCGAGGCAACTGTGTAATGTGTTCATACCCAGCCACCAAAGTAAGTTTCCTATTATGCGCATAAAATTATTCTTTTATATTTTTGATTATGTCAAGAATGGATCAAGCGTAGCCAGCAGTTCGGCTTTATCTACCACACCGCTTGTGCGCCACAATATCTTTCTTCCTTTGCAGAAAACTCCATCAGCATTTTCTGGGCAAGGGGAGCGTACCAGGTCTTCACCTCCTGCTCAGTAGGCGTATGACCGCCAGGGAAATGGAAGGCTTGATTGTAATGCTGCAGGAAGAGAGGGGAGAAGTGAGCCAGGGTGTCCTGCTCACCAAAAAGTCCCCACACACGATCCTTATAATAGGGATTGCAATGGTCAAACTGCACGGCTTCCAGCTCCGCAAACTCATCAATCAGTGCCTCGTCAATCACCAGCTGCTGATTACCGTCCCTTCTTGGTGCCTTGTATTCATGCTCGCCGATGCGCTCCTTCAGAAACTCCGTCATCATGAAATACGGATTGCCCAGCAGGGCAGGAATGCCCACCACCGGAGCCAGCATCTGGGCAAGGAAAGAGCCGCAGCTGTTGCCCAGAAGCAAGTCGGGCTGTTCCTGGTCGATGATGGAGCGAATCTCCTTCAGTGCCTCCTTGGGGTGCAAAGGGAGGTCGGGAGTCAGCACCACCGCCGTCCCCTCAAACGCCTCTTTCAAGGCTCTCGCCATCGGACAACTGCCTGTGGCGAAGAATCCGTGTAGGAATAATATCTTCTTCATGATTTAATCTTCAATGTCTTGTTTACTTTGTGTCTCTTTTCTTGATAGGTCCGGAGTGGTTGCCTCTATTCAGCTTGATTCCGTTCTTGTTGAGAATGCGGAATACGGAACTTCTGCTTCTGAATCCGCAGGCTCTCCAGATTTCATCTATCGGATGTCCGGCAACATAGAGGTTCACTACAGTCTTTTCTCTGTCGAGCTTCTGCGTCTTGCTGGCAGAAACAGGAGGCAGAGACACAATCATCTTCTCCTGCAGCTTGATTACATGCTCTGCAGATTTCCTGAGTGCAAGGACTTCGTCGGGCAGAGAACCAATCATTACCAATACGTCAGATGGTTTGGTTTCCGGAAACAGGATGTTGTTGGAGTCAATCCGGTCGTGGATGCTGATGATGCGAATGACCTTTACCCTGCAGAAAGGTTACTTTCCGATGCAGAAGTGAGTGAAGATGTTTTGAAGTGTTTCTTGGGGGGTGATGCGCTCTTCGCCCGTTATTTCTGCAAGATGGTCGATGACGATGCGGAGATCTTCGGCAAGTAGGTCGCCACTTAATCCGAGGTTCATTGAGTCGATGACACGCTGTAGACTTTCGTCTGCGAGGAGCAGAGCAGAGTAGTGGCGTGCGGAAGTGATGACGATGTCGCTTTCGGAGAGCTGGGGTATGTCGGCGGCTTCAACGATGAGTTGTTCGAGAACGGGGATGTTGGTACCGTATTTGGCACTTATGTCGACAGTCGTAAATGTTGAATGTTGAATGTTGAATGTTGAATGTGCTGTGCTTTTATCAATCTTGTTTCTCACAATTATGAGTTTCTTGTCTGCCACACGCTCCTTGATGTCCTCTATCTCGGCTTCGGTGGGTTGTTGGTCGATAAGCCAAAGCACAATCTTCGCCTCCTGTAACTTCTGGTAGGTGCGCTCGATGCCGATGTTCTCGACAACGTCATCGGTTGTGCGGATGCCGGCTGTGTCGACAAAGCGGAACTGGATGCCATTGATGATGGTGGTGTCCTCGATGAAGTCGCGGGTGGTGCCATGCACATCGCTCACGATGGCTTTCTCTTCGTGCAGCAGGTGGTTGAGTAGGGTGCTCTTTCCGACGTTGGTTTTTCCGACAATGGCTACGGGAATACCGTTCTTCAAGGCGTTGCCTACTTTGAATGAACGAGCGAGCGAGGCGAGACGTTGGTGGATGTCGCAGGCAAGGGTGTAGAGTTCGGAGCGGTCGGCAAACTCGAGTTCTTCGTGGTCGGAGAAATCGAGTTCGAGTTCTAAGAGCGATGTGAGTTTAAGGAGATGTGCTCTTAAGTCGGAGAGTTCGTTGCTGAAATGCCCCTTCAGCTGGCTGAGTGCCATGTCGTGTGTAGCTTTGTTGGTAGCGCTGATGAGGTCGGCTACGGCTTCTGCTTGCGAGAGATCCATCTTGCCGTTGAGGAATGCACGCTGAGTGAACTCGCCTGGACCGGCAGGAATGCATCCGTTTTGGGTGAGCTGGAACATCACCTGCTGCAGTATGTAGGCGGAGCCGTGGCAGGAGATTTCTACTGAGTTCTCACCAGTGTAGGAGTGGGGAGCATGAAAGATGGAGACGAGAACTTCGTCAACGACTTCGTTTTCAGCGTTGACGATATTGCCGAAGGCGAGTGTGTAGGGTTTGCGGTCGGCTAATGGGGCATTAGAGCCGACGGGACGGAATATCCGGTCGGCTATAGTGAGGGCTTCGCTTCCTGAGATGCGAATTATGCCAATCGCACCACCAGGGGCGGTAGCGATGGCGCAAATGGTTGGGTTGTTCATTTTATTGGAAGATAGCTCGCTTCGCGAGTGAAATTATTACACAATTATTTGTTGGGTATGGCTTCTTTAATGTAGCCGTGTCGGTAGGCATATAGGAGGCGTTGAAGGTCGCTAATCTGATTTTTCAGTTCGCGACCTATGTCGGTGTCGGCTACGCGCATACGATGCGAGGACATTTCGACTATCTGTGTGGATGACTTGATGTCGGAGCACTTCTGTATGGCATCGATTGTGGATGTGAACGGCTCGTGCTGTACGAGAACGAACCCACGACTGTGGTAGACGAGGGTGTAGCCGGCAATGCCGGTTTCCTTATGGTATGGCTGCGAGAAACCACCGTCAATGACCATGAGTTTGCCGTTAGCTTTTACGGGATTCTCGCCGTTGCATACGTGTACGGGTACGTGGCCGTTGATGATGTGGCGATTGTCGCCTACTACGTCGAAAGCATCAAGGATATTGTCTACTATCTGCTCGTTGTCGCGTAGCTTGAAGTAGTTGCCCTTCTCTTCGGTGTGCGTCTCCTTGTCGTCAATGAAGTAGCGTTCGAAGGTGGCCATCTTCGACTTGTCGAAGAGTGGGCTGTCGGGACCACACCACAGATAGAGGAAGTAGTCGATGGCGTAGTTGCGTTCCTCAGGTGTAGAGTCGGTTTGGAAAGCTGAGCGGATGAGCATACCGATGTTATATAGCAGGTCTTTGCCCGAGCAGGTTGTGCCAGGGATGATTTCTACCTCCTTCAGCTTTCCGTCTTCGTCGAGAGGTATGGAGGCGTGAAAGAGGAGGTTGTTGTTGAACACAGCGTACATGCAACCATGTTGAAGGAGCAGGCGTATGTGCTTGTGCAGTTTCTCGCTCACCTGGAACGAGTGGTTGATCTTGTCCATGAGCTGCTTCTCCTCGGGTGTGAGACGATTGGGGTGTTTGGGATCGATGGTGGGGAAGGAGTTGCTCTTGAGCGGATATTCCTTGCCGTTGAGAGTGATTGTGCCCTTGTCGTAGTCGATGTAGTTAAGCATGAGTCGGTCGGACATCTTCCACTTGGCGTGGCGTTTGATGATGGCAGCCTCCTCCTTAAACTGCAGAATAGTTATGGCTTTGTGCATTAGGGCAGCAAGACGTATCGACTTTTCGTCGACACGTGCAGAGTCGGCAGACGAAATCTTAGGGATAAATTCCTCACAAGGGTCGTCGCCATAGGTGTCCATGGCAAATGTGGCAAGCGGCATGAGGTTGATGCCATAGCCCTCTTCGAGGGTTGTCATATTGGCGTAGCGCAGCGAGAGTCGGATGACGTTGCACTGACATGCGCGATTGCCTGCCATTGCGCCCATCCAAAGCACATCGTGATTACCCCATTGTATGTCCCAAGAGTGGTAGCGCGAGAGGGTGTCGAGAATGATGTGTGCGCCAGGACCGCGGTCGAAGATGTCGCCGAGGATGTGCAACTGGTCGATAGACAGGCGTTGTATCACGTTGCAGATGGCAATGATGAAATCGTCGGCACGACCAGTAGATATGATTGTGTCGATGATGACGTTGACATAGTCTGCTTTGTTGGCATCGTCTGTGCGCTCGTGCAGCAATTCCTGTATGATGTATGAGAAGGAGCGTGGTAGTGCCTTGCGAACCTTCGAACGTGTGTACTTGCTTGATACCAAGCGACATACTGCTACCAGGTTGTGTATGGTGATGTGATACCAGTCGTCGATGTTTTCCTCGGCTGCTTTTATCAGTTCGAGTTTCTGGTCGGGGTAGTATATCAGTGTGCAGAGCTCGCGTGCATCCGATTCGCGCATCAGATTGCCAAAAAGCTCGTTCACCTTGCGTTGTATATTGCCCGAAGCATTCTTCAGAATGTGAAGGAATGCTTCGTATTCGCCATGAATATCGGCAACGAAGTGCTCGGTACCTTTAGGAAGATTGAGAATGGCCTGCAGATTGATAATCTCGGTGCTTGCTTCAGGGATGTTCGGGAATGACTGGGCAAGCAGTTGCAGGTATTTCATATCATTGGCTGTGACTTTATGATCTTTTCTCATGTTCAATGTAGTGATGTTGAGAGTTATATAATGTGCTTTTGCATCTGTTTCGTTGTTTTGTCGGCAGATGCGGCTATGGGCATAAAGCCCTCTGTGAGATGCGAATTGGATTCGAGTAGTGCCATTACGGATGTGGCAAAGGACGAAATTTTCAAGGTGTCAAGTGCTTGACGCATTGATTCTTCATCGTAGTTGCTATTAATCAGTGTGTCGGAAAGGTTATCAAGCAATCTCTGGCGTATCGTTTCGCGTCGGAAAGCGTATTGCAGATATAGCAATTGAGAGCATATTTCGTTAATGGCATGGTCAGAAATGTTCAACGTCCTAACCTTGTTGTTGATTTCAGACATTACCTTTGCTTCATGTTCGTTGTACACCTTAGCATATAGGTCGTTGAACTGTCGGAGCATGGTTGTGCGGTCGGTTGTTAAAGTGAATTGCTCGTTGGCAATGACCTTAACAGATGCTTTGGGTAACAATTTCTTTATAAGTTCTGCTTCTGCTGGTCCGCAGCAATGAAATACTGTTGGGGCAAGCATGAGGGAATGTGGAGGGAGAACATCTACCAATCCATTCGCTGATGTGAAAACAACGGGAATACCTTTGTGCGTGTAGCCCTTCATGGTTGTGGCAGTAGTGCCAGACCACTTGCCAAACACATGCACAAGGTCGGGAGCATTGTCCACAACTTCCACATCGCCAATGCTACTAATATTATCGGCGATAGTGTCCGGCAATTCCTTGTTCAAAGGGGATGCAGTGCTTTTTAAGAGACTTATAAATTTGATTCTCATATTTTATGCGTAGAAAAATCGTGTTTGTCTGCTCTTATATAGCGCAGTTTGGTGAGTATATCGAACCACAAAAGCGACAATTCGTAGAATGGGATAGACCATGCGGATAGGTGCTCACTGAAGATATTACATTTTCTTTTTACGAAAAATATACGCAATGCTATTGTTGCTATGAGACACAACGCTGCAACAGCCAAAGCAATCCATCTGCCAGTTAGGACTGCAAATACGCCTGTTGTGATTAGGACGGCATAGTTGATATACATAAACAGTGCATCGGTTATGTAGGATAGATGCATTAGGGCTTTACGCTCAAGGTGACGACCTACATGACTGTTGGCTATACAATATTCTGTCCAGGTCTTTTTAGTTGGACAATCGTTGTGTACGAATGAGTCTGGTAGCAATGTGATAGCTGTAGAGTAGGGTCTTGCAAACTTGTTTATTATGAAATCGTATTCGCCATACACGTGCTGCAAGTTGCCGCGATAGCCATCGCCACTGATAAACTCGGAACGTCTGAATGCGATGTTTGCACCAGTAGAACGGTAAGCGATACCATGTGCAGCTGCTCGCAGATAATAGCAAGCTTCACGAAGACGTATGAAGCGACGATAGGGCTTCACGTCATCCTTATAGTTGGAGTAGCCGAGAACAAGGTTTGTATTGTTATCTATGCTTTCTGCAATGGTTTGCAGCCATTTGTCAGAAGCAGGTGCACACGAAGCATTAAGCATAATGACCCAATTGTTGTGGGCTGCCTTTATGCCCAATGAGGCTGACAACTTAGGTTTGCTCATAAAAAGCGAATGCTTGGGGATGTACGTAGCATAAAGGTTCTTGTTGTCAGCGTATTTAGCAAGTACTGCCTCTAAGTCGAGGTCGCCCTTTTCGCCAACAACTACGACTTCAAAGCCTGGTGCATAATCTTGCGAAAAGATAAGTGGCAGGTGTTTGTCAAGTGCCTCCACATTGTTTTGTGAGAGCACAACAACAGTAAGTGGGGGCAATTCAATTGTGGTATCTTTGGTGCTCTTGGTCTTAATAGAACGGAAAAAAGGATTGGCTACTACCGATGCAATGGTCAGTAGCAGAACAATGATACTTATTATGATTGTTATATTATCGATAAACATTTCTGATTATTTACAAATCTTCTGTAATGTAACCTTTAGGCAATTGACGACAGTTGTATGCGCTTGCCATTATCTCACCGTATGCACCGGCTGAGCGTATAGCAATGAGGTCACCACGATGACACTTATTGAGGTCGATGGCCTTAGCGAAGACATCGCTCGACTCGCAGATAGGTCCTACTACATCGTAAACTTCTGTTGGCTCGTTGCTCGTGAGGTTCTGAATCTTGTGCAGCGCTTGATAAAGAGCCGGACGTATGAGGTCGGTCATGCCAGCGTCAAGAATGGCGAACTGTTTATGTGAGCCTTGCTTTACGTAGAGCACACGAGAGATGAGCGAACCACATTGAGCGACGACAGAGCGTCCAAGTTCGAAATGTAGCTGTTGACCTTCACGCAGACGGAGATGCTTAGCATACGTGTGAAAATACTCTTTGAAGTCGGGTATAGGCTGATGGTCGGGTGAGTCGTAGTTCACGCCGAGTCCACCGCCTACATTAATGCTTTGAACATATATATGGTGCTTATCAAGTTGCACTTGCAGCTCGTTAATGCGATTACATAATGCCTTGAAGTCGCCCATGTCAAGTATCTGAGAACCAATATGAAAGTGCAGACCAACAACATTGATATTATTCATCGTTGTTGCACGTTCTATTACATTCTCCATGTCTTGCATTGCTATACCAAACTTATTCTCTGCGAGTCCGGTCGTAATGTTTGCATGTGTATGGGCACCGATATTGGGATTGATTCGGAAAGCAACATTAGCAGTCTTGTTGGCTGCCACTGCCAACTCTTCGATAACCTCCAGTTCGGCAATCGATTCGACATTGAAACAGGCGATGCCCTTCTCCAGTCCGAGATTAATCTCCCAATCGCTCTTGCCCACGCCTGCATACACCACCTTGTCAGCAGGAAAACCTGCCTCGATAGCCGCATTTATTTCGCCGCCACTCACGCAGTCGGCACCAAAACCATACTGGCTGATGATACGCAATATCTTCGGATTGGCATTTGCTTTCACGGCATAGTGAACGTGGAAGTTTTCATGCTTCTCACATTCTTGTTTTATAACTTCTAACGTCTTTCGCAGCAACTGCGTGTCGTAATAGTAGTAGGGTGTTGCTATGCTATTTAACTTGTCAACCGAAAACATTCTTTGTGCATTTAATGGTTATTACTATAAAATAATGTTAGGAGTTAACTTCGCGTGGCTATGCCATTGTCCTAAGTTAACTCCTATAATCTTAATATCTAACGTTGTTCTTCTTTACTTGTTGTTGAAGAGCACGTCGGAGAGGCTTTGCAATGCGCGTTCCTTGTCAGCTTCTCTGATAAGGAATGATATGTTATAATTGCTTCCACCATACGAAATCATACGCACGGGGATATTCTTCATCGCGTCCAAGACAATGCTTTCGAAGCCGAGGTTGTTCCAGTCGAGGTCGCCCACAACGCATACGATGCACATGTCCGAGTCGACGGTTACGGTGCCATACTTCTTCAGTTCGTCTACAATCTCGTTGAGGTGAGACGTGTTGTCGATACTCATCGATACACCAACCTCACTCGTTGTAATCATATCAATAGGAGTTTGGTAGCACTCGAATATCTCAAACACCTTGCGAAGGAAGCCGGTTGCGAAGAGCATTCGCGACGATTTAATCTTGATAGCCGTGATGTTGTCTTTAGCGGCAACAGCTTTTATCTTGCCTCTGAGCAACACGTTATCAATGATAGTGCCCTCTGCCTTAGGGTCGAGAGTGTTCTTAAGGCGTACTGGTATACCTGCGAACTTAGCTGGCTGCACGCATGTTGGGTGCAAAATCTTTGCACCGAAGTATGCAAGTTCGGCAGCCTCTTCAAAGTTGAGCTGACGAATAGCTTCTGTCTTGTCCACTACACGTGGGTCGTTATTGTGCATACCATCGATGTCTGTCCAAATCTGAATCTCTTCAGCAGGCAAGGCTGCGCCAATAAGCGATGCTGTGAAGTCGCTACCACCACGCAACAGATTGTCTACCTCACCATAAGCGTTGCGACATATAAATCCTTGAGTGATATATACCTGATAGCCCTCATTTTCTTTCATTACCGCAGCCAACTTCTCTTTGATGTAGTGAGTGTCGGGTTCGGCGTTCTTGTCAGTACGCATAAAGTCGAAAGCTGAAAGCAGAACCACCTTTACGCCCTTCTCTAAAAGGAAGTTTGTAACCATGTTGGTGCTAATAATTTCTCCCTGCGCTACGATATTCTTTTCCTCAAAGCTTGTGAAGAGGTCTTTTGTGAACGAACGGAGATAGTTGAACTCTGATGCAAGAAATTCGCGAGTGCGCTGTTTGTATTCGTCGGTAGAGTAGAGTTCCTCTACGTGCTGCATGTATTTCTGCTCAAGATTATTGATTACATCGTTAGCTCCGTCGGAGTTCTTCTTGTAGAGGTAATTGGAAATCTCTATGAGTGAGTTTGTTGTTCCTGACATTGCAGACAACACAACAAACACTTGTTCTCCAGACTCAGAGACCATTGTCGCAACGGATTTCATGCGTTCCGGAGTACCTACAGAGGTACCTCCAAATTTCATTACTTTCATTATTGTTTTATTATTTGTTTTATACGTTTACTTGTTATATTTATCTGTGACATTACATAACTTGCCATCTTCACACTTGAACACCCTACCAGGGAATTTCTCAATGAGTCCGTGGTTGTGGGTCGAGAATACGACTGCGGTACCCGTATGGCTTATTTCGTAGAGCAAACCGACAATCTTTTCCGCTGTCTCAGGGTCGAGATTACCTGTAGGTTCGTCTGCGATGATAATCTTAGGACTATTGAGCAAAGCACGTGCAATGGCGATGCGCTGTTGCTCACCACCAGATAATTCATGTGGCAGACGCAACTTCTTGTCCTGCATACCTACAGCTTCAAGCACCTGCTCTATGCGCGCAGCAATTTCTTTGGACGACTTCCAACCTGTGGAATGCAGCACGAACTTAAGATTTCTGTACACATTGCGATCGTGCAGCAGTTGAAAATCTTGAAAGATGATACCCATCTCACGACGTAGCGCAGGGATATCTCGACGCTTTATGCTGAGCAAATCACGGCCTAATACCTCTGCCTTTTCGGCATCGTCTTTGTCGAAATCTACTTCGCAATATATTGTTTTCAAGAGCGATGATTTGCCCGAACCAACTTTGCCAATTACATAAACAAACTGGTCGGCATCAACTTGAAAGTCAACGTCGTTGAGCACAGTTCCGTCTGCCTGATATATATTTGCTTTTTGATAATCTATTAACATCTTCGTTCTGTTATTTTTACTGCCATTGATGATAGCAAGCGCAAAGTTACGAATTTTCTTTGTAACTATGTGGCGTTTATACGTATTAATTGTGTATGGACGCTATTATTTCAGTGCTTCAAGTTCCTCAGAGAGTTCAGTCCAACGCTCTTCTTCTTCATCCATTCTCGATTTTATTTCGGTGTATTCGTTAATGAGAGTCATATCGGCAGCATTCTCTGGCAGACAAAGCAATGTGTCAATCTCGGCAATTCGCTTCTCCATTGCCTCAATTTTTGTTTCCGACTCTTTTATTAGCTTCTCTACACGGCGTATCTTCTTTTGTTGCTCCTTATGCTCGGCGTAGCTTATCTTGCCCGAGCTGGCAGCTGTGTCGTCGTTCTGCTGGGTTGCTACCGTTTGTGCAGGCGCAGCCGACTGCTGACTCATGGCGGCAAGCTCGTTCAGACTGCTGATGTCGCGCGAGCGCAGGTAGTCGTATATGCCACCGAGATGCTCGCGAACGGCGCCTCCGCCGAACTCGTATACCTTCGAAACCAGTCCGTCGAGAAACTCGCGGTCGTGGCTGACGATGATAGCCGTGCCGTCGAAGGCGTTGATAGCCTCCTTCAGTACTTCTTTTGATGCCATATCCAAATGGTTTGTGGGCTCGTCGAGAATGAGCAGATTTACCGGCTCAAGCAGCAGTTTAATCATAGCCAGTCGGCTACGCTCGCCACCAGACAATACCTTTACCTTCTTGTCGATGGCTTCACCGCTAAACATAAATGCACCAAGGATGTTCTTTATCTTTAAGCGGACTTCACCCTTTGCAACACGGTCTATCGTATCAAATACACTTATCTCTCCATCAAGCAGCTGTGCCTGGTTTTGAGCGAAATAGCCAATCTGCACGTTATGACCCACCTTAAGGTTTCCTGTGAATGGAATCTCTCCCATAATGCACTTCACGAGAGTTGATTTGCCCTCGCCGTTCTTGCCAACGAACGCCACCTTCTCGCCACGTTTTATCGTGAGATTTACGTTTTTGAACACCGTATGCTCGCCATAGTCTTTGCGTACGTCTTCACATATGATGGGGTAGTCGCCCGAACGTAAACATGGCGGAAACTTTAGGTGCATCGTTGCATTGTCCACTTCGTCTACTTCGATAGGCACAATCTTCTCCAACTGCTTGATGCGGCTCTGCACCTGCACAGCCTTTGTCGGCTTGTATCTGAAGCGTTCTATAAAGTCCTTGATATCAGCTATTTCCTTTTGCTGATTCTCGTAAGCACGCAATTGCTGTTCATGGCGTTCGGCGCGCAGTTTCACGTACTCATCGTACTTCACCTTATAGTCGTTCACCTGACCGCACGATATCTCTATGGTGCGGTTTGTGACGTTGTTGATGAACGCTCGGTCGTGGCTAACTAATACTACAGCCTTTGCGCTCTGTTGTAGGAAGCGTTCGAGCCAACCGATACTCTCTATGTCGAGGTGGTTGGTAGGCTCGTCGAGCAGCAGTACGTCGGGGCGGCGCAACAGAATTTTCGCTAATTCAATACGCATACGCCAACCGCCGCTGAACTCCTTCGTTGGGCGCTCGAAGTCGTTGCGTGTGAAGCCAAGACCTGTAAGCGTTCGCTCTATCTCTGCTTCATAGTTGTCGCCACCTATCATCATGTAGTGGTCGTGCTTCTGCGTGAACTTCGCCACCAACTCGGCATACTCGGGACTTTCGTAGTCGGTACGCTCAGCCATCTGTCGGTTGAGCTCCTCTATCTGTGCCTTAAGTTTAGCCGTGTCGGCGAACGCCTTGCGTGCTTCTTCCTTTACGGTTGTGTTATCCTGCAACACCATCACCTGCGGCAGATAGCCGATTGTGGTATCAGTAGGTATCGCCACATTGCCTTCGGTAGGTTTCTGCAGCCCACATATAATCTTCAGCATAGTTGATTTTCCTGCTCCGTTCTTGCCCACAAGCGCTATGCGGTCGCGGTCGTTCACTACGAAACTTACGTTGCGGAACAGTGGCTTAACACCAAACTCTACTGACAGTTGTTCTATTGAAATCATCTATATCTGTTGTTTAAATATATCTGTTGTTTAAATACTTGTTTTAATTGGACTTTGTATATCTACCTTCCATTGTTTGCCAATCTTTTTTAGTCTTAGCTTGAATTTGGCATTGGAACAAACTACGCCAGGTTTGCCGATTGAGTCACAGTTGAGGAAATTGCACACTTCCACAATGGTGGTTGCACTATCACCGTCAAATTCTACCAATTCTACCGTACATGTCGCAGAATCGGCTTGGGTGTTGAGTATGTCTAAATCTTCTTGCGTTATGTTCGATGCCTTAAGACGCACCCATTTTTCTGATTCGGGTGTACATTCTGATAATGCTTGGCAATAGTGCAAGTTAAAGTATTTTTGAGCAAAACTGACTGCACTCTGCTCTATGGCTCTCTCCTCGCTGTATGAACATGAACCCATCAGCAACAGTGCTATTAAAAGTCCTACAACGCCAAACCAATTATGTGTACGACCATTGCTTCTCGTATTCATCATATATTTGTTATTTGTAAATATACCATTTTAAATATGCAAAGTTACTGATTTTTATAATGATTCGAGCATTTTTACGAACAAAACATTGCATCTTCATTACTATCGGTATATTGTACGTTTGTTTATAGTTTAAGCAAAATGTCGTTAAAGTTTTGTGCAAAACCAATATTTTTTAATAACTTTGTAATGCAAAACCCCTACATATTTCTCATTACCTTATAATATAGCAATGTTTAAATTTATATCATTTGGCAGCGGAAGTTGTGGCAACTGCTACTATATATATACTGAGCACGATGGACTTTTAATCGATGTAGGTGTAGGAACACGAAGCCTTAAAAAACACTTTGGCGACTATGGCTTGCACATGCCTGGAGGATTCAGTTCAATACTCGTGACACACGATCATGCTGATCACATCAAATCAGTGGGAAGCCTCAGTAAGAAGCTAAACCTTCCTGTGTATGCAACACGCCTTGTCCATTCCGGGATGGACAATAACTATTGTATGAAACTGAAACTTGCGCAAGCAAATCGTCATTATGTGGTGAAGGGAGAGGCTTTCGAGGCAAGTGGGTTCCATATTACACCATTTGGAGTGCCACACGATAGTTCAGACAATGTTGGTTACTCAATAGAGTATGAAGGTGTTGTGTTTACCTTACTCACCGACGTTGGTCATATTACAGAGGAAATGAAAGCTATCATCCGCAATACAGACTATCTCGTTATAGAAGCTAATTACGATCTGCAAATGCTACAAAACGGTCCCTATCCACGCCATTTGCAAGAACGTATACAATGCGGAACCGGGCATTTGAGTAATGCACAATGTGGTGCAGCACTCGTAGAAAATTATACAGAACGCCTAAAGCACATATGGCTCTGCCATCTAAGCGAAGAGAACAATCACCCTGAATTGGCTCGCAAGTCGATTGAGCAGGCTCTTTCTGACGCAGGCATTAAGGTGAAACTCGATGTACTTAGACGCAAACAGCCGACAGGCGTGTTTGAACTTGTTTAAAGCAAAAGACCCTGCCTAAAAGAATTAGCAGGGTCTTTTCAATTAATCAGTTACTATGGAAGCCTAGTTTTAGTTTTCCATGAATTTCTTGGCTGCTCTCAGCTGGTGGCGCATGTTACTGAGCAGCTGCTGGCTCTCCTGCAGGAGATTGAGATATACGAGCGATACCTGCAGTAGGTTGTTGTCCTTCATCTCCGTGATGCGGTCGATGTGGCGTTTACGGACAATAGAGAGTTCGTCCTTACATTTGTCTGCAAGTGCAAGAGTGTCGCGGTAATGTTCGAAACGGCATGTTGAAATCTGTGTCTCGGTCTGTTGCATCAGGTCGTTGATTGTAGCACGCAGCGGACGGAACTCGTTGATGTAGACCTGTGGAATAGGGTTGAAATTATTGTCCACATGCTCCTTTATCGGTTCGAGAATACGACGCAGACAGTAGATGTACTGCTCCGAAGAGTTGATGCCCAGATGGAACCATGTGTTGCGTTCTATTGCAATCTCTGTCGGAACACGCTTAAGGGAGAGCAACTCCTGACGGCGGAACTTCTTTAGCATGTCCTTCTCTTTGCTCAGTTCGTTGCTCACTTTGCGCAGAGTGCGTGTGCGCTCGTTCTCCAAACCGTCGATTATGTTGTTAAATTCGTCGATAGCAAAGCGTGTCATAAAGCTCTGTGTGCGTGATACGTGCTTCATAAGTAGGTCGAGCACAATTTCCGGATCGCGGGTGCGCATCATCAGACGGAATACGTCTTCCTTCTCGCCCTCTTTCTCCTTGTTTGCATATTTGCGGTTACTCTTGATGAGCAACGCAACTACTAAAACCATGAATAAAATCTTAGCAAGTATGCCGCCATAGAACATTATCAGGCAGACAAGGGCACAAGCACCGAAAGCTACGGCTGCAGTGATGAACCAACCACCGATTACGCTGATAACACCTGTCACGCGGAATACGGCACTTTCTCGACTCCAAGCGCGGTCGGCAAGCGAAGAACCCATTGCCACCATGAACGTAACGTATGTTGTAGAGAGTGGCAACTTATAGTTGGTGCCAATCGTGATAAGCATTGATGCGAGCACGAGGTTGATGGCTGCACGAACCACGTCGAACGCAGCTCCGTCGTTAAGCTCTGCCTCCTGCTTGTTGAAGCGGCTGTCAATCCAGCGTGAGATAGACTTCGGCATGTACTGCATTACCCAACCATTGCCGTCCTGAGTGACGCGTACAATACTGCGTGCAGCACGGCTCGAGCCGAACATCTCGTCGCCTTCGTCCTGACGACTGAGGTCGACGCTGGTCTTAATCACGTTGCGTGCTTTCTTTGAAGTAGCCATAGCCACAATCATGACTACGCCTGCAGCAAGTAGATAGATCGAAGGTGTCTGTGCCGACTCCATAAGCGAAGTCATCATAAAGTCTCTCGCGCCAATGCCATTGCTATTAGCCATGTAGTCGCGAAACGAATCCATACCGGCGAGAGGCACACCGATGAAGTTCACAAGGTCGTTGCCGGCGAAAGCCATGGCAAGAGCGAAAGTGCCCATAAGCACGATGAACTTGAACACGTTGACGCGCAGCATGTGCAGAACCTGCATCATGATAGTTGAACCTATGAACGTGTAGAGCAACAGTAACGAGATGTTGCTGTCAATCCATGTGCGAACGTCCTCTGCAATGAAGCGGCTCTTGCCCAAGCCTTTAAGGAAGATGAAGTAGGAGAGAGCTGTGAAGGCGATACCGCCGAAGAGTGCGATAGAGTAGCGCGAGTGTTTCTTATAATTAAAAGTGAACACTATACGTGAGAGCCATTGCACAATCATACCGAAGAAGAAGGCGATAGCCACACTCACAAAGATGGCGACAATCACGCTCAACGCCTTGTCCGTGTTAAGCAGGTCGGCAAAGCCGAGCGTCGGGTCGGCTGCAATCTTGATAGCTGCAAGAACGAACGTACCGCCAAGCAACTCGAACACGAGCGAAACGGTAGTAGAGGTCGGCATACCGAGCGTGTTGAACATGTCGAGCACAATAACATCTGTTACCATGACGGCAAGGAAGATGGTCATCACGTCGTAGAATGAGAAATTGGCTGGCTGCATAATACCATGACGTGCCACGTCCATCATACCCGAGGACATTACGGCGCCAATTGCCACACCTGCTGAAGCAACGATGAGCACCGTGCGGAACTTTGCCACTTTCGCTCCAATGGCACTGTTAAGGAAGTTGACGGCATCGTTACTTACTCCAACAAAAAGGTCAAATACTGCCAGACATAGCAGAAAGACCACAATCGCTAAATAAATTGTTTCCATTTATGTTTAATTCTTTGGTTTTTTCACGCTGCAAAATTACTTGCTATGTATTACACCATGTTTAAACACATATTACAATCCGGTTACAACCAACAAAACTGTTTGTCTGATGGTGGTATACATTGCAAAAAAAGCATAAAATAGGGAAAATCCTAATTCTTTTTAGGCAAAATCCCTATACTTATATAATATTTCGCATTAATTTTGTAGTTGAAAAAGTAGCAGCCTTGTATGTAGAGGGCTGGTGATAGTAGAACTTAAAACAAAACTATTATGATACAAAGATTGTTATTGGCAGCAATTATTGGAGTAATCTCACTCCCGATGATGGCGCAGGATGATGACATGTACTTTGTTCCGAAGAAACAGAGTAAAGATGTGATAGTATTTGAGAAAGGTGACGGAACCTATGATTTGACAGCACTTGACTCAACAACCATGGTAATGTCGGATTCTGCTCAATATTTCGATGATATGAACGATGAATTCGTGTATTCTCGTCGTATGGAACGCTTCGATGACTACTATTGTCCGTCGCTCTATAGCTATTGGAATGATCCATATTGGTATGGAGCGTATAGTTGGTATTCGCCATATCGTCCTTATTGGTCTTCACGGTGGAATCTCTATTATTCATGGTACAATCCATGGTATACTCCGTGGTATTATGATTGTTGGGGATGGCACTATCCTTATTGGGGATGGGGCGTTCCTTATGTATATTATTCATATCGAGGCAGACCCAATCCTACACGTAATTTCACTGCATCAGGGTTTGGTAGCAGAGTAAGATACGACAATCGCACCACAACACGCACTCATCGCAACAGTTTTGGTCAGCGTACAACAGTACGTAATAATTCTCGCTACGATAATAACCGCCAACAGAATTGGCAATACAATCGTCGTCAAAATGTCCAACCATCGTACGGCAGAAATAATGGATTTGGAAGCAATCGTGGAAGTTTTGGAAATGGTTTTGGCGGAGGTAGTCATAATAGCGGAGGCTTCAGCGGTGGCAGTCGTGGTGGCGGTTTTGGCAGCAGACGATAATATGTTGCTGTGGGGTTAGCACTTCAAAATATTAATTTAAACTGATTAGCAATGAAAAAAATTATAATGGCCTTTTCGTTTACAATGCTTGGTGTTGCAGCAATGGGTCAAGAAACATATGATAATGCGCAACTTGCATCGAAAGACTTGAATGGCACAGCGCGCTATGTAGGTATGGGCGGTGCTATGGAAGCATTGGGAGCCGACATTTCTACAATGTCATCCAATCCTGCAGGTATAGGACTCTTTCGTCGTAGTATGATGAGTGGTTCGTTTGGCTTCAACAGCCAATCGGACGCAGCAGATATTGGAAAACGAAAGACTAAAGCAAGTTTCGACCATGCTGGCTTTGTGCATATAATGCGTTCTGGAAGAAATTCGTATGTCAACTTTGGTGTAAGTTACACAAAGAGCCGTAATTTCAACCAAATACTTACGGCTACGGGACGTTTGAATGGTGCTTCGCAGAACAAACTGTCGAGCATGAAGAATTACAACGATTTGTATCGTTTGGAGAAACGTAACGGAGAGCTCACAAGCCAATGGGGAACAAACAATAATCCCGACTTACCATATAACCAAGTGGATTATCTTTATAGCAATGCATTGCTAAACGATAAAAACTCCCAACTCGTTGGTATGAACGCTAATGGCTATAATGGTGGAAACTATCTTGGAGATGCCAGCGGAGTATTAGATGCGTCGGGCAATCTTCGAGCCGCATACTACAATGCTGACGGATACGACTTCTTTCGTGGTACAAGCGGATATATCGGAGAGTACAACTTCAATATCAGCGGAAACTCTCGTAATCGTTTTTACTGGGGTTTGACGTTTGGACTCTATGATGTAAACTATAGTCATGCCTCAGAGTACACAGAACGACTTGTTAATAATGCACAGAATCCAATTGGTACAGTTACAATTGCTGACGAACGTACCATATCTGGTACTGGCTTTGACATAAAGGCAGGTGTTATCTTCCGTCCAATAGAAGACTCGCCATTCCGAGTCGGTTTGTATGTACACACTCCGACTTGGTACGACCTGAAAACAGAGAACAGAACAACGCTGGTAAGCAAACTCGCTGACGGCTGTGGTAACGGTAACAAGTCCACAAGCGGACGATACGATTATAAGTTCTATACCCCTTGGCGTTTTGGCGGAAGTCTTGGATACACGGTAGGTAAACACTTGGCTTTGGGTGCCACCTATGAATATGCTGACTATAGCTATTCGGATATTCGCGTAAATGAAGGTGGCGTTTACGACTATTGGGGTAATTACTACGAAGAATCCTCACGCGACCAGGCAATGAAGGGCAACATAAAGAATGTGCTTAAGGGCGTATCTACGGTGAAGGTGGGTGCTGAGTACAAGCCTATGCCAAATCTTGCAGTGCGCCTTGGTTACAACTATGTCTCGCCGATGTATAACAAGAATGGTTACAAGGATGGAACATTGAACTCGTATAGCACTTATTATAGTTCGTCAACCGATTATACTAATTGGAATGCGACAAATCGAGTGACTGCAGGTGTTGGTTATACATATAAGAAGTTCTCTATAGACTTGGCATATCAATATAGTCGTACAACTGGTGAGTTCTTCCCATTTATGAGCTACTCAGACTTAGATGCTGTTAATGGAGATCAAAATAAATATGACTCTGGATACGATAACTTCTGCGATGGTCAGAAGGTGAGCAACAAGCATCATCAACTGATACTTACGCTTGGCTACAGGTTCTAACAAGACGCTTGCAAGAAAGTTTTTTACCAAAAAAGGCTGTATAAATTTGCAGTATAGGAAAAAAAACGATACCTTTGCATCGCATTTGAGCAAATAGTAGAAGCCGATATGGCTCAGTTGGTAGAGCAACGCATTCGTAATGCGTGGGTCCCCGGTTCGAGTCCGGGTATCGGCTCAAATATTTGATTTATTATAAAAGCGACTCAATTATGGGTCGCTTTTTCTTTTTATGTGTTTTATTTTTGAAGTTTGTATTTATATCATTGTAGTTTCTTGATAATTATTCGTAATTTTGTACCGATTAAACTTTCGTAAGAAACAATTGCTTTTATTAAAAATATGAATGAATTCGAACTTATTGCCAAAACCTTCATGGGCTTAGAGCCGGTATTGGCAAAAGAACTTACCCAATTGGGTGCAAACAATGTACAGATAGGTCGTCGTATGGTGTCATTTACAGGTGACAAAGAAATGATGTATCGTGCAAACTTCCAACTTCACACAGCTATTCGTATATTAAAGCCTATCGCAAGATTCAAGGCTCGCTCGGCTGATGAGGTTTATGAAGAGGTAAAGAAAATCGATTGGAGTAAGTACATCGAAAAGGGAAAGACTTTCTCAGTCGATTCTGTAGTGTATTCTGAAGAATTCCGCAACTCACGTTTCGTTACATATAAGGTCAAGGACGCTATCGTCGACCAATTCCGTGAGAATACTGGTACACGCCCTAATATTTCTGTAAGCAACCCAGACATTCGCTTGAATATCCATATAGCAGAGGCTGATGCGACATTGTCACTTGACTCAAGTGGCGAGTCGCTTCATCGTCGCGGCTATCGTCAGGAGTCGGTTGAAGCTCCGCTTAACGAAGTGCTTGCTGCAGGTATGATTCTTATGACAGGTTGGCGTGGTGAGACCGACTTCATTGATCCTATGTGTGGTTCGGGTACTTTGCTCGTAGAGGCCGCGCTTATTGCTCACAATATGAGCCCTGGTATCTTCCGTAAGGAGTTCGCTTTCGAGAAGTGGCCTGACTTCGATGCTGAGTTGTTCGATACAATCTACAACGACGATTCGCAGGAGCGTGAGTTCACACACCACATCTATGGTTACGATATCGACATGAAGGCTGTAAACACAGCGCGTCTGAACGTGCGTGCAGCAGGTCTTTCTAATGATATTACGGTAGAGAACGCCGACTTCAAGGACTTCACTCAGCCAAAGGAGAAGAGTCTGCTTGTTGTTAACCCGCCTTATGGTGAGCGTATCTCTACTCCGAACTTGCTCAATACATACAAGATGATTGGCGAGCGTCTGAAGCACGCTTTCATGGGCAACGAGGCTTGGGTACTCAGCTATCGTGAGGAATGTTTCGAGGCTATCGGCTTGAAGCCGTCTATCAAGATTCCGGTTTATAACGGATCTTTGGAGTGTGAATTCCGCAAGTACGCAATCTTCGACGGCACCATGAAGGACTTCCGTCAGGAGGGTGGTATTGTGAAGACTGAGGACGAAAAACGTCAGATGGCAGAGAAGCATCGCTTCAAGAAGAACCGCGAGTTCAAGAAACGCCTCGACGAGGACGAGGAAAATGCAGAGTCAGATATCCGTTCATTCAAATTCCACTCTATAGAGCGTCGCAAGCAGAGCGATGAACGCCGTGGCGGAAACGACAGAAGGGGACGCGACCGCTTCGATCGTGACGATAAAGATTTCAAAGGCAAGGGCTTTAAGTCTAAAGGCTTCGACGACAAGGGCGGCAAGTCTTTCGGCAAAGACTCACGCTATGGCAAGAGTGACAGAAAACGTTCTAACAGAGATTTTGACAATGAAGATTAAGTTTTTTACAGTTTTGCTGGGGTTGTTCACCTCACTTAACATGAATGCTCAGGAGTTGAAATCTTTCACACTTGAAGATCTCAACTTCGGTGGTAAGAACTATCGCAACTTCGTGCCCCAGAACCGTAACTGTGTGTGGTGGGGCGACCAGCTTGTGCGTGTTGAATCTGACGCTTGCTATCTTGTGAACAAGCAGAACGGCAAGGAGACACTGCTCTTCACGGTAAGTCAGGTTAACCAATGGGCAGGTCCGACAAAGGATATCAAAGTGCGCTCTTTGCGTGGCGCATCTTTCCCTTATGCCGACAAGTCGCTCGTTGTGGTTAACACCGGCGAGCGCATATATACCATCGACTTCAAGAGTGGCTCATTGAAGAAATGCAACGAGTTCGTTGACGGCGAGTATATGCTTGAGATGAACGCAAAGAGCGATGCTATCGCTTATCTTAAGGATAACAACCTCTATGTATCACGTGGCGACCAGAAGTGGCAGTTGTCTACTGACGGTTCACGTGAGATTGTCTATGGTCAGAGCGTTCATCGTGATGAGTTCGGAATCCGTAAGGGCACATTCTTCAGCAACAGCGGTGAGAAACTTGCTTTCTATCGCATGGACCAGAGCATGGTGACAGACTATCCACTTGTAAATATACCAGAAGTTAGCTTCCAGCCGGAGAATGGCAAGTCGCGCATAGCAACTCTTGCTCCTGAGAAGTACCCGATGGCTGGCGAGACAAGCCACAAGGTTACTGTTGGTGTGTTTGATATAAACACAGGCAAGACTGTTTATCTAAAGGCAGGTGACCCAACGGATCGTTACTTCACAAACATAGCGTGGTCGCTAGACGACAAGACCGTGTATATGTTTGAGCTTAATCGCGACCAGAACGATTGCCGACTCACAAGCTATGATGCTACAACTGGCGAGAAGACAGGCGAACTCTATCGCGAGACCGATGCGAAATATGTTGAGCCACAGCACCCGATCGTTTTTTTACCATGGGACAATAGCACATTCCTTATGCAGAGTCGTATTGATGGCTATAACCATCTCTATCTTTGCACTATCGGCAAATCGGGCAGTCGTATGGCAAGCAATACCGTTTCGCTTGAGGTGAAGCAGCTAACTAAAGGTAAGTGGGAGGTTCTTGAGTTCATGGGCTTCAACACAAAGCGCAAGGGCGTTGTCATCGCATCAAACGAGATAAGTCCTATTCAGCGCAATCTCTTCTTTGTAGACCTGAAGACAGGTAAACGCACTCGCATGGACGAAGGTGGCAATGGCTGGCACAATGGTTCATTGAGTCCAAGTGGTCAGTATATATACGACAACTATTCGGAACCAAATGTTCCGCGCAATATTGCTATTGTGAATGTTGCAAACGGCAAAAGTTTCTCTTACTTCAAGGCTGATGATCCTTGGAAGGGATATAAGATTCCCGAGTACAGTTGCGGTACAGTAAAAGCTGCTGACGGCACAACCGACCTCTATTGGCGTATGGTTAAGCCGGTAGACTTCGACCCGAACAAGAAGTATCCTACGGTTGTATATGTTTACGGCGGTCCTCACGCACATAACGTTGATGCTCGCTGGCACTATAGCAGTCGCAGTTGGGAAACATACATGGCACAGAAAGGATATGTTCTTTTCATTCTTGATAACCGCGGATCGGAAAATCGTGGCAAGGAGTTTGAGCAAGTCACATTCCGCCAGCTTGGTCAGGAAGAAATGAAGGATCAGTTGAAGGGTGTTGAATACCTCAAATCGCTTCCTTACGTAGATGCCGACCGCATCGGCGTTCATGGTTGGAGCTATGGTGGTTTTATGACAATATCGCTCATGACCAACTATCCTGATATATTTAAGGTTGGCGTAGCTGGCGGACCTGTCATCGACTGGAAGTGGTACGAGGTGATGTATGGCGAGCGCTATATGGACACACCGCAGCAGAACCCGGAGGGCTATGCAAAGACATCTTTGCTCAATACTGCCAAGAATTTGAAGGGTAAGCTTCAGATTATCCAGGGTTATAACGACCCGACTTGCGTGCCGCAGCATTGCCTTACTTTCCTCAAGGCATGTATCGGCGCAGGCACACAGCCTGATTTCTTCTTGTATCCAGGCGAGCCTCATAATATGCGCGGTCATCAGAGTGTACATTTGCACGAGCGCATCACACAGTATTTCGAGGATTACTTGAAATAATATCTATATAAACAGGAGGGCGTAACGGCCGGTAAACATCTTAAACTATTTGCCGTTACACCCTCCTGCAATTTCAACAAAACACGAATCATTAATCATTAAACATTATTATATAATGAAAGTTCTATTGTTAGGAAGCGGTGGTCGCGAGCATGCATTAGCTTGGAAAATCGCTCAAAGCGCAAAGGTGGAGAAACTCTTTATCGCTCCAGGTAACGCAGGCACACAGAATGTCGGTGAGAATGTAGATATTAAAGCCGATGACTTTGAGGCTTTGAAGAACTTCGTTGTGGAGAATGGTGTAGACATGGTAATTGTCGGACCGGAAGATCCATTGGTGAAGGGCGTATATGATGACTTCAAGAACGACGAGCGCACAAAGAACGTTCCGGTTATCGGTCCGTCAAAGTCAGGTGCTGTTCTGGAAGGTAGCAAGGACTTTGCAAAGCAGTTCATGAAGCGCCACAACATTCCGACAGCAAAATACGAGACATTCGACGGCACAACAGTAGAGGAAGGCTTAAAGCTCCTTGAGACTCTTAAGGCTCCTTATGTACTGAAGGCCGATGGTTTGTGTGCTGGCAAGGGTGTTCTTATTCTCCCAACGCTCGAAGAGGCAAAGAAGGAGTTTAAGGAGATGCTTGGTGGCATGTTCGGCAACGCTTCTGCCCGTGTGGTAATTGAGGAGTTTCTTAGCGGCATAGAGTGCTCTGTGTTTGCTTTGACTGATGGTAAGAACTATAAGATTCTGCCCGAGGCAAAGGACTACAAACGCATCGGTGAGCATGATACGGGTCTTAATACTGGTGGTATGGGCAGCGTATCTCCGGTTCCGTTCGCAACAAAGGAATGGATGCAGAAAGTGGAAGATCGCATCATTCGCCCGACAGTAGAGGGTCTTGCTGAAGAAAACATCGAATACAAGGGCTTCATCTTCTTCGGACTTATCAATGTCGAGGGTGAACCTATGGTTATTGAGTACAACTGCCGAATGGGCGATCCAGAAACCGAAACCGTAATGTTGCGTCTGAAGAGCGATATCGTCGACTTGTTTGAAGGTGTTGCAGAGGGTAACCTTGATAAGCGCGACATTGAGTTTGATGAGCGTGCTGCAGTATGTGTAATGCTTGTAAGTGGCGGCTATCCGCAGACTTATGCAAAGGGCTACGAGATAACTGGCCTTGATAAGATTGAAGACTCTGTAGTGTTCCACGCAGGCACAAAGATGCAAGACGGCAAGGTTGTGACAAACGGTGGACGTGTTATTGCCGTAAGTTCTTATGGCAAGGACAAGTCAGAGGCTTTGCAGAACTCATTCACTCAAGCACAGAAGATAGAGTTTACGGACAAGTATTTCCGTAGAGACATCGGTCAGGATTTATAATTCTCATTAGATTTGAACGTTAAAAGATTTCAAAATAAGGTTGCAGAGAGTCGCATTGCGCTCCCTGCAACCGCTGTTTATGTACTAACCATGTGTGCACTGTCAGGTATGTTTGGCGGTGGCAGGTGGTTGCAGGTGGCCTTGCTTGGTTTTGCAGGTTACCTAATGTTTCAGTTGAATAATGTGAACGCCCTGATTCGTATATTCAGCCGTATGGTTTCATGCTCGTATCTTGTACTTATGACCATGGCGTTCTTTCTTTTTGAAGATATTGCGAATAGCATTATTTCTCTTCTTGCCATCGCTTTTTACATTTTCTTCTTCAGTATTTATCAGGAGGGGAGGGCTGTTGGCAGAATTTTCTATGCCTTTGCGATATTGGGAACAATGAGTGTTATATTTGTTCAAACCTTATATTTTGTGCCGATTATATGGGTTTTGTTATTCACTAACATTATGGCAGGTAATGTGCGCATGATTGTGGCTTCACTCTTAGGACTGATATTGCCCTATTGGTTCGTCGGTGCTTACGGAGTGTTTTCAGGTAATGCATTACTGATAGTACCACATTTTGAAGCCTTACTTGAATTTGGACCATTAGCCGACTGGCAAGTAGTGAGCCGTGCAGAGATTTTTACCCTGTGTTTTGTTGCGTTGCTTTCCATTACAGGTATGATACATTTCCGCTTGAACAACTATAAGGACAAAATCCGCACGCGTATGCTGTTCGAGATATTCTCGGTTATGAATCTTTGTTTGATGGTGTTTATTGCGCTTCAACCCAATCTGATAGAGCCTCTCTTGACATTGTTGATTGTCAATACTGCTCCAATGATAGCACATTATATTGCGCTCACGAACACAAAGGTTACAAATGTTTCATTCTACATAATCATATTAATAACCCTTGGCATAACAATAGGCAACGTATGGACACTCTTTTAAATTTTCTTATAGACTGGGGATATTGGGGAATGTTAGTTGCATCGTTCTTAGCGGGTAGTTTTTTCCCATTCAGTAGTGAGGCTGTTATGCTCGCATTGCAAGCAGCAGGTCTTGAGCCGCTTCCGCTCGTGATATATGCAACAATCGGCAATGCGTTAGGATCTTACTTCAACTATGGGGTAGGACGATTAGGTAAACTCGAATGGATTGAAAAATATTTGCACGTTAGTGCAGAGAGCCTGAAGAAGGCAGAGCACTTCATGGGTGGTAGAGGTGCATTCATGGGTATATTTGCATTTCTTCCGATTCTTGGAAGTGCCATAACTATTATGCTTGGACTAATGAAGGCAAACATACCTATCGCTTTTACGACAATAGCCGTAGGAAAACTCTTACGATACGTAATACTTGCCTTTGGTGGTACATTCTTATTCTAAAATGTGGAGCTATGAATTCATAGCTCCACATTTTGGACATTCTCCTTTTTTATGTAGCTTTGCTCCACAATTACCACATATGTATTTAAAGTAGTTGTTGCGTGCGTATACTCTTAATGCATAATATATATATGCAACCAATATTACATATCCTATATAATATAATGTGGTAATGCTGAATATTATATAGTTGGCAGCGCAGACTGCTGCCAATCGGCAGAGGTATAGTGTGGCTGCTGTTGGCGAAAGCTTATGATAGACATCATCAATGGTGGCGATGAGGATTATCATCATTGACCATACCGATATCAAGAACACAGCGAGTATTGGCGACAAGGCAAATGGGTTCAGCGTGGGATGGAAGTAGAAGTAATGCCATGTGTCGGGTGCAAAGAGCTGGATACTCGAATAGAACGTAGCTGCTGCAGCTACGGTTATTGCCAACAGGGTAGGATAGAACGAGTCGATATCGTCGAAATGTACTACCTTTACTTTGCGACGTTGTAGGCGATACACAACATAGCCTCCTGCTATCAAACTGATAATGATGAGGAATATGAGCAGGTGTACGTCGGAGAACATCAGTATGAACTGTGATATGGGGTCGTCGGGTACCACCGACTTTAGTAATTCGCTCTCGTGTATCCAGCCAAATTCGTATTGATCGCTTGCTATTTCAATCCAAACCGAGTCTATTGGGTCGTCTTTCAGTATCTTTATGTCAGCCACCACGATGTGCGAATTCTTCTTTATTGCGAATGAGTCGGTTTCCATATTGCTCAGCATCTCCTCTGGTTGTTGCTTGAGCAGATATATGGAGTCTTTCCTCACAACGAAGTTATAGTTTTGTGCATAGTGGTGAGTCTTGTAAAATTCGTAGTTGAAGTTCTGCATCTCGCTTACACTGTCGAGATTATATCCTGCCACTTCATGTGCCTGCGTAGAGGATGACGCAGTCGAAGGCAGAACTTTACCATTCGGATTAGAATGGTAACACCCTACCAACGCCATCGTTGTTATCAGTAATGATATGAATTTTACAAATCTGTGCATTAACTAATTCCTTTTCAATTAAGATTGTTACTATTCTGCGTAAACCTCCATCTGACATTTTGCACAATTGAATGCAAGGCGCACACGTATGCCGTTCTTTGCTTCAAGATGTAGTGGCTCATGCCATGTGGGACGTTTGCCTCCATTCTTCACGCAATAGCCCAAGGCGTAACGCAGGCAGTAGCGACACGTCATAAGCGGAGGTACGGCAGAGGGGGCCGTAGTGCTACCTGCCTTGTAGTCAGAGTTCAACTCGAAAGCCGTTGGTGCGTTCTTTACGCCATGTGCTGCATAATAGTTTTGCGCTGTTGTGTTTGCTACATTTGCGATATTTATTGTGTCTGCATAAACTGTATTGTTTGCGTTTATGCTATTAGGCGCAGTCTCACCAACCGCTTGCTTATCAGTATGGTTAGAGACTGGAGTGTCCTCCAATGCTTCGAGTAATTCTCTGCGTACCGCAGCGAGACGGCTTGACGGAATGAAGAATTCATCAGCCGAGTTGTTGATGCTGATTTCATTAGCAGTCCAAACTGTATTGCCGAGTTTCTCGAGCTGTTTCACAATATTGTCATGCTGCGACTTCTGAGCCTTTTCTGGAGTTTCGTTGAGCACTACATTTGCGCTGCGTCCGCATTCGTCCGTGGCTGTAAATGTAAGTTTGCCGTTTACAACATCCACGACGAATCTTACCTGCAACTTGCGTGTAGCTGTCTTGCCCTGCATGGCACGCTCAAACTCGATGTCGTTATTGCGATAGAGCGCCATGCCCGGCTCCAGATTCTTAGGCATAGTGAGAGGGTAGAGGCGGTTGTTTTTCACGCGGTTTACGCGGAAACCCTCCAATTTTTTCTGTCTGTTGAAGAAGCACAGACCGTCGCCGTTGGCGAACATTGCAGTACCTGCCACATTGAACGACCCACGGCGAATTTCCTTGACATACCCCACATATTCGCCCATAGCCTTCGGTGTGTTGAACGACGAGATATCCTTCTGTCGTCCGTTGAAGAAGTAGTGCGTAAATCCGCGGTTGAATGTCTTCTCCAAAGCAGGAGTGAATGTGTAGGTACACCGACCATACGACGAACGGCAATACTTGCCTGTATGCTTTGCGATGTAAGCGTTTAGTGCCTCGCTATATGTAGCCACCACATTCTTCACGTAGTTGGCATCCTTCAGTCTGCCTTCAATCTTCAGCGAGCAGACACCCGCTTCGAGCAGATCGCCCAGACGGTCGAGCTGGCACATATCCTTAAGCGAAAGCAGATAACTATCCTCGATGAGAGTCTCGCCGTCACTATCCTTCAGGTCGAACGCCATACGGCAGAACTGCGCGCACTCGCCTCTGTTGGCACTGCGGTTGAAGAAATACTGCGAAGCATAGCACGCACCAGAATAGCTCACGCACAACGCTCCATGCACGAACGCCTCAAGCTCCACATCAGGATGCGCCTTGTGTATATCCGTAATCTCCTCTAACGACAACTCACGAGCCAATACCACACGCTCGAAGCCGTTCTCCTTCAGCCACTTCACCTTGTCGGCTGAGCGGTTGTCGGTCTGCGTAGAAGCGTGCAGAGCCGGCATACGGTAGCCGCGAGCTACGTATTCTGCCTTCAGCTTCTTGTAGATTTCGAGTACAGCCATATCCTGCACCAGTATAGCGTCAACGCCCATCTCTACAAGCTGTTTTAATAGATGCTCCAGGGCAGCCAGTTCTTTCTCGTAGACGATAGTATTCACCGTGACGTACACCGCTGCACCGAACTGATGCGCATATCGGGTTAGTTCGGCAATATCCTCCGTGCTGTTACCGGCAGTCTGGCGAGCACCGAACTGGGCTGCACCGATATATACGGCATCAGCACCATGGTCGACGGCTGCGATGCCGCATTCGAGATTCTTGGCAGGTGCCAAGAGTTCTATCTTTCTTAATCCGTTACTCATAGCAAATAGTAGTTTATCCAGTTGTTGAACAGCAGATTGGCGTGCGCACGCCAAGTCACGTTAGGCTTGTTCGCCGGATTGTCGTCAATATAATAGTTCTGCGGCACATCCACATCATCGCGTTTGTCCTTGTCGCGACGATACTCCTTGTCGAGCGTGTAAGGCTCATACTCCATGTGTCCGGTTATGAATATCTGTCTGCCGTTGTGGGCATACACAATGCTCGTTCCACTCTCCGCCGACTCGGCTACGATGTCGAGTTCTGAATGTATTCGTATATCCTCCGCGCGCACCTCGGTATGGCGACTGTGCGGCATATTGAACGTGTCGTCGAAACCGCGGAACAGAGGCAGGGTAGGGTTCATCACTTTCTGACGAAAGATGCCGAACTTTTTTGTCGGCAACTGGTGCTTCTGCACTCCGTAGTGATAGTAGAGTCCGGCTTGTGCCGCCCAGCAGATGTAGAGCGTGCTCTTTACGTTGGCATCAGCCCAAACGAATATCTCCGAAAGCTCCTTCCAGTAACTAACGTCCTCAAACTCAAGATGCTCAATCGGCGCACCAGTCACGATAAATCCGTCGAACTTCTCGTCTTTTAGTTCGTCGAAATAGGTGTAGAAACGCTCCATGTGTTCTGGTGAAGCATGTTTTGGCGTGTGTGTTCTCAACTTCATTAGCGTCAACTCTATGTTGAGCGGCGAGTAGGAGAGTACCCTTGCAAAATCGGTTTCTGTAGTCTCTTTTATCGGCATGATGTTGAGAAGAGCTATCTTCAGTTTGCGTGTGCTCCTGTCCTCTGTTTGAGCACGGTTTTCTATAAATATGTTTTCTTCTTTCAGACTCTCTATAGCAGGAAGTCCGTCCGGTAATATTAATGACATATATACTGATTTGTTTGTTCTATGCAAAATTACTGAAAATATTGTGCATTGTAGCATTACAACCATATTTTTTGCAATGCAAATGCTAAATACCTGGCATCGCGTAGCGTACGCCGTCCGATTAGATTGCGTACGGTGAACGGTTGTAAAACATCAAGTTGACGAACTCAAAAGTTTAGTATGGGCTACCGAAAAGTTTAGGTTGACCTGCTTAAAACATCACGCTAAGAGCCATGAACATCAATAATATTGTAAGATAATAGTTGCAGTTGGAACATTTTTTTCAAACATTTAATTAAAATGCAATATACTTTGCTCGTAATATGCGCGATTTTGCGTATCTTTGCAACTTAAATATAGAAAATATAAAAACACATATAAACATGTCGAACAAATTTGTTGAACACAAAGGTTTCAATCTCGTTGAAACAAACAAAGAGATTTTAGACAAGTGGATGAAGCTTGATGTCTTCCACAAGTCTATCGATGAGCGCGAAGGCTGTCCGCAATTTATCTTCTTCGAAGGTCCTCCTTCGGCGAACGGACATCCGGGCATCCACCATGTGCTTGCCCGTGCAATTAAGGATACCTTCAACCGCTATAAGACAATGAACGGTTTTCAGGTGCCACGCAAGGCTGGTTGGGATACCCATGGTCTTCCCGTTGAGCTTGGCGTAGAGAAAGAACTTGGCATTACAAAGAAGGATATTGACAATAAGGATTCGGAGAAGTATATCTCTACAGAAGAGTACAACCACAAGTGCCGCGAGAACGTCATGATGTTCACAGCCGAGTGGCGCAAGCTTACTGAGGAGATGGGATACTTTGTAGACCTCGACAATCCGTACATCACATACGACAATAAATACATAGAGACTCTGTGGTGGCTTCTGAAGCAGCTCTACAACAAGGGCTTGCTCTTTAAGGGTTACACCATTCAGCCGTACTCTCCGGGTGCAGGCACTGGTCTTAGCTCTCACGAGCTTAATCAGCCTGGTTGCTACCGCGACGTTAAGGACTTGACCGTAACCGCTCAGTTCCTCATTAAAGATCCGAAGGCAGAGTGGACAAAGTGGGGTAAGCCTTACTTCGTAGCTTGGACAACCACTCCATGGACATTGCCTTCAAACGTGGCTCTCTGCGTTGGTCCGAAGATCGACTACGTGGCAGTTGAGACATACAACCTCTATAGCGGCGAGCCTGCAACACTTGTTATGGCAGAGAACCTCGTTAAGTCGTACCTCAAGGCTGACCAGGAGTGCACAGAGGGCGAGTTGCTGCCGTTCGACAAGAAGAAGAAACTCTGCCCGTGGCGCATCGTCGACCGCATGAAGGGCACTGAGCTCGAGGGCTTGCACTACGCTCAGCTCATGCCGTGGGTTAAGCCGTGCGAGAAGGTTGACGACCAAGCTCCGGCTTTCGTTCTCGACTATGCTGCCGCTCATGCCGACAAGGTGTTCGCTTCAGAAGACGGTCGCGACAAGTTTGTTGAGATGGAGAGCGAGGCTTTCCGCGTAATCCTCGGCGACTATGTTACTACAGACGACGGTACGGGTATCGTACATATCGCTCCGACATTCGGTGCTGACGATGCCAAGGTGGCTAAGGATGCTAATATTCCGGCTCTCTACCTTATTAATAAGAAGGGCGAGACACGCCCGATGGTAGACCTTCAGGGTAAGTTCTACGCTATTGAGGATCTCGACAACAACTTCCTGAACGCTTGCGTTGACAAGGATCTTTATGTTCATCATGCAGGCGACTATGTTAAGAACGCTTACGACCCGAAGTTCAACGCCGACGGCGTTTGGGACAAGGCGGCTTCCGACAAGGCTGAGGACCTCAACGTGGTACTCTGCATGGAGCTGAAGCAGGAGGGAAAGGCTTTCCGCACAGAGAAGCACGTACACAACTATCCGCATTGCTGGCGTACAGACAAACCGATTCTCTACTATCCGCTCGACAGCTGGTTCATCAAGGACACAGCTTGCAAGGAGCGCATGGTTGAACTCAATAAGACTATCAACTGGCAGCCGGAATCAACCGGTTCGGGCCGCTTCGGCAACTGGCTCGAGAACCTCAACGACTGGAATCTTTCGCGTTCACGCTTCTGGGGTACACCGCTTCCTATCTGGCGCGACGACAAGCGCGGCGAGAAGTGCATCGGTTCGCTCGCAGAGCTTTATGCAGAAATCGAGAAAGCTGTAGCTGCTGGCGTTATGGCATCTAACCCGCTTAAGGACAACGGCTTCGTACCGGGCGACTACTCTAAGGAGAACTACGACCGCGTAGACCTCCATCGTCCGTATGTAGACAATATCGTGCTCGTGAACGACGAGGGTCAGCCGATGCACCGCGAGAGCGACCTCATCGACGTTTGGTTCGACTCTGGTTCTATGCCTTATGCACAGCTCCACTATCCGTTTGAGGGCGAGATGGCTCGTGGCACAGAGGACGATCGTAAGGCTCTTGTAAACAGCAACTACGAAGGCGTGGCTATACCGCCAAAGTTCTTCCCAGCTGACTTCATCAACGAGGGCGTTGACCAAACACGTGGCTGGTTCTTCACATTGCACGCTATCGCTACAATGGTGTTCGACTCGGTTGCGTTCAAGAACGTAATATCGTCTGGTCTTGTGCTCGACGCAAAGGGCAACAAGATGTCTAAACACTTGGGCAACGCTGTCAATCCGTTCGACCAGATAGAGGAGTACGGTGCTGACGCTGTTCGCTTCTACATGATGACTAACTCTGAGCCGTGGGACAACCTCAAGTATGACCCGAAGGGTGTTGACGAGGTGCGTCGCAAGTTCTTCGGCACATTATATAATACTTACTCATTCTTCAGCGGCTATGCCAACGTTGACGAGTTCGACGCTAAGGCTGAGCTTGTTCCGGTTGCAGAGCGTCCGGAGATTGACCGTTGGGTGCTCTCTGTACTCAACACTCTTGTGAAGAATGTAACAAAGGAGATGGAGGACTACGACCCGACACGCGCCGGTCGTCTCATCATCGACTTCGTGAACAACGACCTCAGCAACTGGTACGTTCGTCTTAACCGCAAACGTTTCTGGGGTACAGACATGTCTAAGGACAAATTGGCTGCTTATCAGACTCTCTATGCTTGTCTTAAGACCGTGGCTAAATTGCTCGCTCCGTTCGCTCCGTTCTTTGCCGATCAGCTCTACTGCGACCTCGGCGTAAACGAGCTTGAGGGCACAGAGTCGGTTCACTTAGCTAAGTTCCCAGTAGCTGATGAGAGTCTCATCGACAGCGAACTTGAAAGCCGCATGGGTATGGCACAGACCATCACTTCCATGATTCACGCTCTGCGCAAGAAGGTGAACATCGCTGTGCGTCAGCCGCTGCAGGCTATCATGGTTCCGGCAGCAAGCGAGGAGCAACGCCGCCACATCGAGGCTGTGAAGGATCTTATTCTTAGCGAGGTAAACGTGAAGGAACTCCGCTTCGTTGAGGGCAACGGCGTTCTCGTGAAGAAGGTGAAGTGCAACTTCCGCACAATGGGTAAGAAGTTCGGCAAACTCATGAAGGGCATCGCAGCTGCTGTTTCTGCTTTCGACCAGGAGCAAATTGCACTCTTCGAGAACAACGGCAGCATCGTTGTGAACGTTGAGGGTCAGGACGTAACCGTCGAGGTGGCTGACGTAGAGATTATCTCTGAGGATATCCCAGGCTGGCTCGTAAGCAACGAGGGCAACCTGACAGTTGCTCTTGAGATTGAGCTTACTGACGAACTCCGCAACGAGGGTATGGCTCGCGAGCTTATCTCACGCATTCAGAATATCCGCAAGGAGTCGGGTCTTGAGATTACAGACCGTATTCATGTAACAGTTTCGCCTAACGAGCGCATAGAAAACGCTATCGCAGGTTATGCTGATTACATAAAGTCGCAGGTTCTTGCTCTTAATATTAACGTAGCTGAAAACGACGGCGTAGAGGTTGAAATCGACGATTTCAAGCTGAACGTAAAAATCGTTAAGAACTAATGATAATCAACACATGAGGGCGTGTTGCACAAGCACGCCCTCACTTTACTTTTAAATAACTACATTTTCAATCTTACTAAACCCTATCAATCATGGCAGAAAAGACACGTTATTCGGACGAGGAACTTGAAGAGTTCCGCGAGATAATTAACGAAAAGTTGCGCCTTGCTCGTCGCGATTTTAATTCGATGATGGAGCAGCTGCGTAATACAGATGGCAATGGCATAGAAGATACATCTCCTACATACAAAGCTCTCGAAGAGGGTAGTGCATCGCAATCAAAAGAAGAGATTGCACAGATGGCTAATCGTCAGCAAAAGTTCATTATGGGACTGGAGGCTGCTTTGGTGCGTGTGGAGAATAAGACTTATGGTATTGACCGTATGACAGGCGAACTCATTCCAAAGGAACGTCTTCGCGTTGTACCCCATGCTACACTTAGTGTCGCATCAAAGAATGCACGTAAAAAGTAGTAGTCGCTACTAATTGTGAGTGTATCAGGACTGCATATATAATAATGTATGCAAGGACTTGGTACACTCCCATATTTTTAATAATCAATGATACGGAACAACAAAACATTTAAAGCATGGATAGCAATAGCTATTGTTATAGCTATACTGCTTATCGACCAAATAATAAAAATTGAAGTGAAGACCAATATGACACTCGGCGAGGCTAAGCGAGTGACAGATTGGTTCTATATCGAATTCATAGAAAACAACGGAATGGCTTATGGAATGAAATTCATAAACAAACTCGTACTCAGCCTCTTCCGTCTCTTTGCTATAGGCTTTATTGGTTACTATCTTGCTAAGATAATCAAGAAAAATGAGGCACCTATCGGATACATCGTATTAATTGCGATGGTGCTTGCAGGTGCTGCTGGCAACTTAATCGACTGTCTGTTTTATGGCTTGATATTCGATGCTTCAACACCATTTACAGTCTCGCAGTTTGTTCCGTTTGGTGAGGGATATTCTACATTCCTTCATGGTAAAGTTGTAGATATGTTCTACTTCCCAATCATTCAGACCACATGGCCAGAGTGGATGCCTTATGTCGGAGGTTCTGAATATGTATTCTTCTCCCCCGTATTCAACTTCGCTGATGCATGTATCAGCGTTGGTGTAGTTACTTTGTTACTATTCTATAGAAAACAGTTGGAAGTTTTGTTTTCTAACAAATAATATATATACATAATGCAAAGAGTTATATATTGTGCCATTGTTATAATGTCCGTATTGGGCATCATCAGCTGCAAACCAGGAATACCCCGCAAGTATCTTCAGCCCAACAAAATGGCTGATATCATATACGATTACCACATTGCTGAGGGTATTCAAAGCGTTAATACAACTGGCGACACTATAGCTATGCGCGCTTATCAAGCATATATTCTAAAGAAACACAGGGTTAGTCAGGCTGACTTTGATTCGTCTTTAGTTTACTATACTCGTCACACAAAGTTGCTTGAAGATGTGTACGATAAAGTGGCGGAGCGACTCAATAACGAATCGGCTATATATGGTGGTTCGCAGCTGAGCATAGGTGATGAGATTATAAACAACTCAGACACAACGAACGTGTGGCAGTCGTCACCAATCGTTATTCTATCACCATACTTAGCCTTTAATCGTAAGACATTCGAGATAAAAGCTGATACTTCCTACCATGAAGGCGATAGAATATTCCTCGATTTCGACACGAAGTTTATCTATCAAGATGGAATGCGAGACGGTGTTGCATTACTTGCGGTAACATATAGCAACGATTCGGTAGAGGTGGTAAGCAATTCGCTTATGTCAAGCACCCACTATCATTTGCAGATAAATAATACAGGACGTTTAAAGATAAAGAACATAAAGGGTTTCTTCTTGCACAATAATACGCAGAACCAAAACTTGACATCAAAGACAACGTTGAAGATGTTGCTTATTACGAACATCAAGTTGATACGTATGCATACAAAGCGTGCAGAGCAATCGAACGGCAACAAAGTAAACTCGCTAAAAACAACTAATGATAGCAGTCTCATTCTGCAATCAAAGAAACCATTAATGCTTAAACAAAAGCAATAATCCTTAAAGCAATGAGTAATCTATATGCAGCCCATCACATTGTTAGTGATGACAATTCCATAGCAAATGGAGTGGTGGAGATAGAAGACAGCGTTGTGAAGAGAGTGTTCCACCTCGAAAAAGAGATTGCGTTTACTATCTGGCTTGGCGGAACAATCATTATCAAGAAAACAGCTGTTGGCTTGCAGGCTTTTAAAGACAATAATATATTAATATAATAACAAATTAAAAATTTTAAAGATTATGTTAAGCGTAAACGAATTAGAAGATCGACTTATCGATTTAGCATTTGCAGAAGACATAGGTGATGGCGACCACACAACCTTGTGTTGTATTCCTGAGGACGCTATGGGAAAATCGCACCTTCTCATTAAGGAGAATGGCATCCTTGCTGGCGTAGAGGTAGCAAAACGCGTGTTTGCAAAGTTCGATCCGACAATGCAGGTGGAAGTGCTCATCAACGATGGCACACCGGTAAAGAAGGGTGACATTGCGATGGTTGTTACTGCTAAGGTTCGTTCTCTGCTACAAACAGAGCGTCTTATGCTGAACATCATGCAGCGTATGAGTGGTATTGCAACAATGACAAACAAATATGTTGAACGTCTGAAGGGCACAAAAACTCACGTGCTTGACACACGCAAGACAACTCCAGGCTTGCGTATGCTTGAAAAGCAGGCTGTGAAGATTGGTGGAGGCATGAACCATCGTATCGGTTTGTTCGACATGATTCTCTTGAAGGATAATCATATTGACTTCTGTGGTGGTATCACCAATGCAATTACTCGTTGCCATGAGTATCTCAAGGAGAAAGGTCTCGACCTGAAGATTGAGATTGAGGTGCGCAACTTTGATGAGCTTGCAGAGGCAATGAACTGCGGTGGCATTAATCGTATCATGCTCGACAACTTCTCTGTTGCAGATACAAAGAAGGCTGTAGATATTGTAGGTGGTAAGTTCGAGACTGAGTCGAGTGGTGGTATCACATTCGACACAATTCGCGACTATGCAGAGTGTGGTGTCGACTTCATCTCTGTTGGCGCTCTTACCCACTCGGTTAAGGGACTTGATATGAGCTTCAAGGCTTGCGAATAAAATTAGCGAAGCCTATGAAATCATTAGTTCTTTCAGCAGCAATGCTCCTTGCTTCAAGCGGAGCATTCGCTTGCTCTAACCTTATTGTAGGTAAGAAGGCGAGTGTTGACGGTTCGGTCATGGTGTCTTATAATGCTGACGATTACGGTATGTTCGGTCATCTTTGCCATTATCCGGCAGGCACTCACCCCAAGGGCACAATGCGCCAGATTTACGATTGGGATTCTGGCGTGTATCATGGAGAGATTGAGGAAGCGCCAGTTACTTATAACGTTATGGGTAATATCAACGAGTTTCAGCTTTCAATCGGCGAGACCACGTATGGCGGTCGTGAGGAGATGGTCGATTCAACTGGAATTCTTGATTACGGATCGCTTATTTACGTAACTTTGCAACGCGCAAAGACTGCACGTGAGGCAATCAGCGTAATGACATCGCTTGTAGAGAAATATGGTTATAACTCAGAAGGTGAGACTTTCTCTATCTGCGACCCCAACGAGGCTTGGATTATGGAGATGCAGGGTACCGGTGCTGGTTCAAAAGGCGTTGTTTGGGTAGCAATGCGCATACCTGATGATGCTATTTGTGCACATGCAAACCAAAGCCGTATCGGCAAGTTCAATATGAAGGACAAGAAGAACGTGCTTTACTCGAAGAACGTAATTTCTTACGCCCGCAAGATGGGATGGTTCAATGGTAAGGATTCTGAGTTCTCGTGGAAGAATACATACGCATTTCCAGACTTCTCTGGTCGTCGTTTCTGCGACGCACGTGTTTGGAGCTTCTTCAATCACTATGCTGACGACTTTGACCGCTATTTGCCTTGGGCTTTAGGTAAGGATAAGGATGCAGAGGACATGCCTTTGTGGATAGTGCCAAATCGCAAACTTTCTGTGGCTGATGTTGAAAATGGTATGCGCGATCATTATGAAGGCACTACTCTTGCACTCGACACAACAAGCATCGGTAGCGGTATCTACGAAATGCCTTATCGTCCGACTCCATTGACTTTCACAGTCGATGGTAAACAATACTTCAACGAGCGTCCTATCTCTACGCAGCAGACTGCTTTCACATTTGTGTCGCAGTTGCGTTCATGGTTGCCACGCGAAATCGGTGGCGTATTGTGGTTCGGCAATGACGATGCAAACATGGTAGCGTATACACCGGTATATTGCGGCAATACTGTTCAGCCTGCATGCTACAACACGAAGGGCGCTGACGCTGTTACATTCAGTTCTGACAACGCTTTCTGGCTTTGCAACATGGTGAGCAACATGGTTTATCCGCGCTATTCGCAGTTGTTCCCGGAACTTAAGGCTGTTCGCGATTCGCTCGAAACAAGCTATTTCGCAAATCAGACTTCGATTGAGAAGCAGGCAGCCGACTTGTATCAGACAGACAAGGCTGCAGCTTTGAAACTCCTGAACAACTACAGCAACGCAAAGGCAGACGAGATGCTTGCAAACTGGAAGCGTCTTGCTACACGTATCATTGTCAAGTACAACGATATGGCTGTAAAGAAGGAGAAAGACGGCAAGTTGCTCCAGTCTGTAACACGTCCTGGTTATCCGGCAAGCTTCGGACGCAAGCTCGTAAAAGAAACCGGTGATTGGTATGCAGTTCCTGTTGAAAAGAAATAATCGATAATAGAACAACAAAAAAGGATAATTATGATTGCTGTAATATTTAAACAGCGTATCATAATTATCCTTTTTCTTTGTATGGAGAAGCATGTTGCTATGCTTCAATGTTGTATGCGTTTACTTGTACAAATAGCGCTTAATACTCTTCTTCGGAGTCTTCTCAAATTCTTCCTTTACAATCTCAATTGCAGCAAGTCGACAATAAGGAGGCTGTGAAGCATTGAGCTCCTGGCGGTTCTCCTCCATGATGTTCTCAAGGTCGGAGTCGTTGAGCTGCATTGTAGCAGCCTCGTCGAAGTCGGGATAAACAAGGCCAACAAGTTTCTCGCCACGTTGAACGACAATGCACTCGTTAACCATATTCAGCGAGTTGAGCTTATCCTCTATCTCTTCAGGATAGATATTCTGACCTGATGCGCCCAGGAGCATATTCTTTGAACGTCCCTTAATAAATACATTGCCGTCTGCGTCCATAAGACCGAGGTCGCCGGTATGATACCAACCCTCTGCGTCGAGTGTCTGTGCTGTAGCCTCTTCGTTCTTGAAGTATCCGAGCATTACGTTAAGACCACGAGCAAGAATCTCGCCAGGTACATTCTGCGGATCCGGGCTGTCAATCTTAACCTCCATGTGTACAACGGGTTTGCCGCACGAACCTGCAACAAAGTCGTGACAATCTGCATAGCATATAATAGGAGCACACTCGGTAGCTCCGTAACCAACAGTATACGGGAATTCAATACGCTGCAAGAACTGCTCTACTTCCTGGTTGAAAGCAGCACCGCCAACGATAATCTCATAGAACTTGCCACCGAATGCATTTACAACCTGCTCGCGAATCTTCTCGAAAACCTTCTTGTTTACGAACGGCATGTTGAGCAACAGACGCATGCGATTGGTCTGAAGCTTAGGCAGCACCTTTTTGCGGATAATCTTCTCGATAACCAAGGGTACAGCAATGATGATTGCCGGTTTTACTTCTGCGAATGCTGCAGCAATGATAGCTGGAGAAGGAACGCGTGTAAGATAGAACACGTGACAGCCGAAGAGGAATTCGAAGAGGAATTCGAACGCCATGCCATACATGTGCGCCATAGGGAGAATACTGATGACATTATCGCCCTTCTTAATGTGCTTGGCTACGGCAGTCATAGCAAAGTCGTAGTTGCTCCACATTGCGCGGTACGGAATCATAACACCCTTAGAGAAACCGGTAGTGCCAGAAGTGTAGTTGATAAGCGCCAGCTCCTCTGGGCTTTGCTCTCTGTAATAATGTACGTGCTCCTTACGGAAGAACTTAGGATATTTCTCACCGAACATAGCGTTAAGATGTTCGCGAGCATAAGTGAGCTTATCAGTACGAGACACTACGAGCGAATAGTCGGGGATGTAGATAATGCCTTCAAGGTCGGGCATCTTTGTTTGGTCGATGATTGTAGCAACATAGTCACCAACGAAGAGCAACTTTGCTTCACTATGGTTTACAATGTTGTGAATCTGATCGGCTGTGAACTCATGAAGAATAGGTACAGCTACAGCACCGTAGGTAAGTGTTGCGAGGAAAGCTACAGCCCAATTGGAGCTATTACGTCCGCAGAGCGCAATTTTGTCACCACGCTGCACACCACTACTTTCAAACATAATGTGGAGCTTTTCAATCTTGCGAGCTACATCATGATACTGTAAAGTTGCGCCTTTAAAATCGGTAAGAGCATCCTTATCCCAATTAGAGATAATACTCTTTTCTATAAGTTCGTTAAAACTTGGTATTTCAATCATTTGCACAATAATAAAAAGTTTGTGCAAAGGTACATACTTATTTGCACAATGCCAAAAGTTATGTGCAATATTTTACGCATTAGTGCAAATAAGCTATGTTTTTATCGTTTCTTATGCTTATTGAAGCAGCAGATTATTAATAGTCATCATCCGCTACGTCCTCTGCTTCAAGGTTGAGATCTTCTTCTGTTTCAAATGTAGTACGATAGCTCTCCTCTGTTAATTTGTCCTCATCGAAGTCGTCATCGTCGTCATCATCATAAGAGTTTTCACTTGGATTCTCATCTTCAAGATCTTCGTCATAGTTGTCACCAAATCCATTGTTCATAGAGTCGTTATCGTCATCATGCTTATGGTGATTTTCTACTTTTGGTTTTGCCTTTGCAAAAATAGCTTCAACCCAAAGCCCCTTGGTTATTTCGAGAACCTCATAGCCATCATTAACTTTTTTATCGTACATACCACCAGGTTTGTGCAGACGATCTTTAGGTAAGGTTGTCGTGCTAATATCGAAACCAGACTCTATTATATCCTGTATGCTCTGCGACAATGAATCCCAACCACCGCCGAAGTTACGATCAAGAACTTCAATAAGTTTTGCAGCAGAAATATGATGTATATTCTCGTATGTAAGATCTGTGATGCGGTTGATTGCACGCTTTTTAATGCCCCATTTTTTGTTGTCGTTGTCGTCAAAATGTATATTTCCGACCTTAAAGTCGCGTGCTTCATATTTCTTTATTACCTCCGGCTTGTCTATTTTTATTTCTTCTATTTCAAAGGCACTACGTATAACGTCCATATAATGATTGCGGTTGTCTTTGAAATCCGACTCTTTTTCTGCTGTTTCCCACATTCTGAAGATGTCATTTTCTTCAACTTCCCATACATTACTCTTTGTTAGTGTCTTGAGTGTCAGAGCTTTTTGTTGTTTCATATATTATTAAAGTCTTATTATTTGTTACTTGATTTGCTTGTTATGATAGGCGTTTATATTTATCCCATCGCAATTTTCGCTGCAAAAGTATATACTTTAGTTATATCCTACAAGTTTTTATAAAATTTTTTATGCTATTTACGTGAATTTATTGCCTACTCATTGATTAAGTATATGCACATGAATAATGGAGTGTGCTTATACGAGTAATCCAATGGTGACCAGAATGCCATATATCAACATATTGCGAGCAGTCATGCCAAGCACTTTGTTCAGTTCTGCACCTTTTCGTATACGGCGCATCTCCGTGAATGTCACAATATGAAATGGCAAATAAAGCAATATAATCAACTTCGCGTATTGCTCATCCTGCCAATTAAGAAATGCCATACCAATTAACGCCAAAATAGTGCTTATAAATCCAAGAATAGCATAGAGTGTCAAGCCGCCATGCTCGCCAATACGAACAATGAGCGTGCGTTTGCCAGCACGTCTGTCGTTGTCAATGTCTCGGTAGTTGTTCACTACAAGTAGTGTATCTATAACCAAACCACAAGCTGCGGACAATGTAATCACCTGCCAAGGTATTGACATGAGTGGCGTTGGAGGAGACACAAGCCAATACGTCATGCAGACCGGTAATAGACCGAAGAATACGAGCACAAGAACGTCACCAAGTCCGATGTATGAAAACGAGATGGTGTATAGGAAGCAAAATACGACGCAAGCTACACCTATGAGTATCATCTCCCAACCACCATAATATATAAGTGGAAGACCGATAGCACAAGCTAAAAGAGTAGTGTAAAGAAGCCCGAGGCGCATTGCAGCAGCCGTAATCCAGCCTTGCGCACATGCACGCTTAGGCCCGAGACGCTTCTCGTCGTCTGTACCTTTCATAAAGTCGAAATAATCATTTATGAAGTTGGCGTCAATCTGCATCACGAGAGCAAAGAGCATACAGAGTACAGCAGCACCAACTCGTACTGTGTCACCATATTGAGCAATAGCGGCAGCAATGCCTATCATCACAGGTACAGCAGCCCCCGTGAGTGTTTTCGGGCGTGCTGCAAGGAACCACGCTTTAAAAGAATTGGTTATTACATTCGATTCGTTCATCTTATTTATTGATATTAGTTGTGTATGTTCTTGCAAAATTAACTATAATAGATTAATTTTGCAATTAAAATAAAAGTTTTCGAAACATGAATGGAAGAAACGTAAGTCTCGATCTGATGGAGTTTGTCGAGCAAAATATATTACCCCGCTATAATTCTTTTGATAAAGCACACCGATTGTCACATGTCAATCATGTAATAAAGCAGTCGCTTGAACTTGCTTTAAAATGTGGTGCAGACATCAATATGGCATATACGATTGCCGCTTATCACGACCTTGGACTTGAGGGTCCGCGTGCTGTACACCACATCCAAAGCGGCAAAATACTTATGGCAGATCGCCGTCTTCAGCGTTGGTTTTCGCCCGAACAATTGCGTATAATGAAGGAAGCTGTGGAAGACCATCGTGCATCAGCCTCACATGCACCACGTAGCATTTATGGCAAGATTGTAGCCGAAGCCGATAGAGATCTTGAGCCAATACACATATTCCGCCGTACAATACAGTATGGGTTGAGTCATTATCCAGAATACAATAAAGAAGAACAAAAGAAACGCTTCTTTGAGCATCTCGACCATAAGTATTCCACACATGGATATATACGTCTGTGGTTACCGAACTCGCCAAACACAGATAAACTTAAAGCGATACGCGAGATTATAAACGATAAGAATGCATTAATGGATATATTCGACAAATTGTTTGAAGAAGAAATCGACACATATGAAAAATGAGTAAAAAACATCCGCAACGATTGTTACACATATACGTATCAATCGTTGCGGATGTTGGTATCGGTTGATGGATGTATGTAATGTATGCGTAACGACCGATACTATCATTAATAAACTCTAAGTCTGTCACCAACTCTTATCTCAAAGTCGGGACTAAGTCCGTTCTTCTTATACAGACTTGACAAACGAATGCCATACTTTTGAGCTATAGAATACATGCTTTCGCCGTTCTTTACGACGTGTGGCACATTTTTGTATTCCTTTGTGGCTTTCTTTCTTTTTCGCTTTAAATAAATAATGTCGCCAGGATTTAACTCGTCTTTATAATAACGTTCGTTGTATTTTGCGAGTCTTCGTTTACCAATACATAGTTCTTTTGAAAGCGATTTGAACGTATCGCCTTTACGGGCTATTATATAATAGTTGTGGTTGTATGCTTTTATAACGTGGAATGTGCCATCGGGAGCTAAGCCATCCTCCGTTGAATGTTTAACCATAAACTGATCGAACCTCGTAGCTTTGTCAAACTTGTTCAACTGATAGAGTTCAATTATCTGTATCAGTTTTGAAGCATACTGAGGATTTGTTGCATAACCACACTGCTTCAGTCCACGTGCCCAACTCTTGTAATCGGTTCGCGAATAAGAAAACAGGCGTGCGTAGCGTGATTGTGTAGCAAGAAAACGGCTATGGTCTTCAAAACTCTGTCGGGGATTATCGTAAGCTCTAAAGCATTCTCCGCGTGCATCATCATCGTGAAACACACGACGACCTGTCCAACCATGACACTTGATTCCGAAATGATTGTTTGACGATTTGGTGAGCCAGCTCTTTCCAGCTCCACTTTCCAATAAACCTTGCGACAGAGTAATACTTGCTGGAATGTTATATTTCAGCATTTGCTCAATGGCAAGGTCTTTATATTGATCAATATATGCTTGATAAGCAGAATTCCATTTAATCTGAGCGGACAGATGTGCAATTGACAATGTAAATATTAGAAGTGTCAGTATAGCGTGCCGCAATTTATATATATTCATATATTTAAATGTAGAGTGTTTAATGCTAATTTGTAGGTAGTGTTGACTTGATGATGGGGTATCATCAAAGCCTTACAACTGCAAAGTTAGTATTTTTTAGCAACAATTAATCAAATATCGATAGCGATTGTTACATTTTTTGTATCTTTGCATAAAATATGCGCAAACCTTAACTATCAAGTTTGCTTGGAATGAAGGTTTTTGTGTATTATTAAGAGTATATTAATATTAAATAAAAGAATTTGAATGAAAGCATTTGTATTTCCTGGACAAGGATCACAGTTTGTAGGTATGGGCAAAGACCTGTACGATAATAACGAGAAAGCAAAGGAACTTTTTGAGAAAGCTAATGAAATCCTGGGCTTCCGCATCACTGATATAATGTTTGAGGGTACAGACGAAGAGCTTACTCAAACAAAGGTTACACAACCTGCAGTATTCCTTCATAGCGTTATTTCTGCTCTTTGTCTTGGTGACGAATTCGCACCGACAATGGTAGCTGGTCATTCGCTTGGTGAACTCTCTGCACTTGTTGCAGCAGGCGCATTGAGCTTTGAGGATGGCGTGAAGTTGGTTTCTGCACGTGCCATTGCAATGCAGAAGGCTTGTGAGGCAGCCCCTGGTACAATGGCTGCTGTTATCGGCTTGCCAGACGAGAAAATAGAGGAGATTTGTGCAGAGGTTAGCACCGATGGTAACATCGTTGTTGCAGCCAACTACAACTGCCCTGGTCAGCTCGTTATCAGCGGTAATGTTGATGCAATCAACGCTGCCTGCGAGAAACTGAAGGCTGCAGGTGCTAAGCGCGCTCTGCCGCTGAAGGTTGGTGGAGCATTCCACTCTCCGCTGATGCAACCAGCAAAGGAAGAGCTTGAAAAGGCAATCAAGGCAACAACATTCTCTGAGCCGAAGTGTCCCGTATACCAGAATGTGGACGCACAGCCACACACCGACCCTGTCGAGATTCAGGCAAACCTCATTGCTCAGCTCACAAGCAGTGTACGTTGGACTGCAAGCGTACAGAATATGATTAAGGCAGGAGCAAACGACTTCACAGAGTGTGGCCCAGGTAAGGCTCTTCAGGGAATGATTGGTCGTATCGATAAGACTGTGGCTGCCCACGGTATCATCTAATTGACATGGCTCAGCAGAAAATCATAATATACCAGATTTTTACACGATTGTTCGGCAATCGTACCAATGTGTGCAAGCAGAATGGTACGATTGCCGAGAACGGTTGTGGAAAGATGAAATTCTTCTCCGACGAAGTACTCCAGCAGATTCGTGCGAAAGGTATCACCCATGTATGGTACACGGGAATCATTCGCCATGCTTCTATGACAGACTATTCTTCGTTCGGTATCCCTCGACAACACCCTGCTGTAGTGAAGGGTAGAGCAGGCTCGCCATACGCTATAACCGACTATTATGATGTAGACCCCGACCTTGCAGAAGATGTGAATGAGCGTAGTGCGGAATTCGACGCACTCGTAGAGCGTACTCACAAGGCAAACATGAAAGTAATCATCGACTTCGTGCCTAACCATGTTGCTCGTCAATATCACTCGGTTGTAAAACCAGAAGGAATCGTTGACCTTGGAGCAACAGACAACCAGTCGATGGGATTTAGCTCTGATAATAACTTCTATTATAATGTAGGACAGCAATTCTCTCCAAGTATAGACCTCTACGCAGGAGAATCCGAACCTTACACCGAATACCCTGCAAAAGCAACAGGTAATGATCACTTCGATGCATATCCTGGCAAGAACGATTGGTATGAAACCGTAAAACTCAATTACGGTGTTGATTATTGTGATGCCGGAGGACGCTCAGAGCATTTCTCGCCGGTGCCAAACACATGGCAGAAGATGCTTGACATTCTATTGTTTTGGGCAACAAGAGGAGTAGACGGATTTCGATGCGATATGGCAGAGATGGTGCCAACCGCGTTTTGGAGTTGGGCTATCGCTAAGGTGAAAGCCATCAACCCTGGCATATTGTTTATCGCAGAAGTATATAACCCCATGGATTATCATCACTACGTGGCTGCAGGCTTCGACTATCTATATGATAAGGTGGGCATGTACGACACGATGCGTAGCGTAATCTGCGATGGTTGTCCAACTTCTAAAATCACCACAGCATGGCAGTGGGTGGACGATATCAACGAACATATGCTTTACTTCCTTGAGAACCACGACGAGCAGCGCATTGCAAGCAACTACTTCGCTGGCGATGCATTCCGTGCTTACCCTGCTCTTGTTGCAAATGTGCTTATGCGCAAGAATCCGTTCATGGTATATGCAGGTCAGGAGTATGGCGAGCGTGGTATGGACGAAGAAGGATTCAGCGGTTGCGACGGCAGAACAACTATATTCGATTATTGGACTGTTCCGTCTCTGTATCGTGCTTTTGTGTCTAAAGAGTCAACCGATGAAGAGTGTGAACTCTCACGTCTTTACTCTGAAGTGCTCAACATAGCTAATGCAGAGAAGGCTGTAAGTGAGGGCGACTTCTTCGATTTGATGTACGTCAACGAACATATTGCCGAACGTCAATACGCTTTCTTGCGAAAAGCCAACAACGAATTGTTGTTTGTTGTTGCTAACTTCGACGGAGCGAAGGCATCGCTAACGGTAAATATACCCGACCACGCTTTCACTTTCCTTCATATTCCGCGCAAAGATGTTGTGGCTACAGATTTGCTCTCTGGTACAAACGTGGCAGTACACTTCGGCTCTACTACATCCGTCAACGTGGACGTGGATGCGTATAAATGTGTAATACTTAAAATGCAATTGAGTATGGAGACAGAAGAGATTTTCAACGCACACAACAAGGAAGAGTACCCACCTGCCCACACGGCAGAACATCTACTCAACCAAACAATGGTGAGAATGTTCGGATGTGAGCGCTCGCGCAATGCGCACATTGAACGCAAGAAAAGCAAAATCAGTTTCATCCTCGACCACAAGCCTTCGCGCAAGGAAGAGAAAGAGATTGAAGTGCGCATGAATGAACTCATTGAGGAAGACCTCCCCGTAAAGTATGAAGTGGTAGATCGTAATCATATTCCAGACGATATAAGTATTGATCGATTGCCAGAGGATGCCTCAGAGAATTTGCGTATTGTGCGAATTGGCGACTATGACGCTTGTCCGTGCATTGGCAAACACGTGCGTTCAACTTCACAGATAGGTAAATTTGTGATGCTCGGCACAAATTGGGACGAAATGAAGCACTCTTTCAGAATAAGATTTAAAATAATCTAAATACATTTTACTTAATAACATTATGACAGAAAACAGACAAACATTGAACCGCAACTTGGCTCAGATGCTTAAGGGCGGTGTTATTATGGACGTTACTACTCCAGAGCAGGCTCGCATCGCAGAGGCTGCAGGTGCATGTGCTGTAATGGCGCTTGAGCGTATTCCAGCTGATATTCGTGCAGCAGGTGGCGTTTCACGTATGAGCGACCCCAAAATGATTAAGGGCATTCAGGAAGCCGTTTCTATTCCTGTAATGGCAAAATGTCGCATTGGTCATTTCGCAGAGGCTCAGATACTTCAGGCTATTGCTATCGACTATATTGATGAGAGTGAGGTTCTCTCTCCAGCAGACGATGTTTACCACATCGACAAGACAAAGTTCACCGTTCCTTTTGTGTGCGGAGCAAAAAATCTTGGCGAAGCTCTTCGTCGCATTGCAGAAGGTGCCACAATGATTCGTACAAAGGGTGAGCCTGGCACAGGCGATGTTGTTCAGGCTGTACGCCATATGCGTATGATGCAGAGCGAGATGCGTCGTCTCAAGTCAATGGCTGAGGACGAACTCTTCGAGGCTGCTAAGCAGTTGCAGGTTCCTTATGAGTTGGTTAAGTACGTACACGAAAACGGCAAATTGCCAGTTGTAAACTTTGCTGCTGGTGGCGTTGCAACTCCTGCTGATGCCGCTCTTATGATGCAGCTCGGAGCAGAGGGCGTATTCGTGGGTTCTGGCATCTTCAAGAGCGGTAACCCTGAGAAGCGTGCTGCTGCTATCGTGCAGGCCGTAACTAACTATAACGATGCCAAGAAGCTTGCTGAGCTTTCTGAAGACCTCGGTGAAGCTATGGTAGGTATCAACGAGCACGAGATTGAAGTGCTCATGGCTGAGCGTGGCAAGTAATGAGAATTGCAGTATTGGCACTTCAAGGCGCATTCACGGAGCACGAACAAATGCTTCAGCACCTTGGAGTTGAAACTTTCCAAATAAGACAACTTGCAGATTGGGAGCAGCCGAAGGATGGACTGATAATCCCGGGAGGTGAAAGCACCGTGCAAGCAAAGTTGCTTAGCGACCTACACTTGCTCGAACCTATCCGTAACGCCATCAGCGGCGGACTTCCCGTCTTTGGAACATGTGCCGGACTCATTCTACTCTCAAAGCAGATTGAAGGCGAGCCTGCAACCCGACTTGCCACTATGGACACGGAAGTTCTCCGTAACGCCTACGGTCGTCAGCTCGGTAGCTTCTATACCATAGCACCAATGAAGGGAGTAGGCGAGGACATACCTATGACATTCATCCGTGCACCATATATCCGTAAGGTTAAGGGGGATACTGAAATTTTGGCAGAGGTAGATGGACACATCGTTGCTGCACGCCAAGGTAAGCAGCTTGTTACATCGTTTCACCCCGAACTGAACGATGATACACGCGTACACGAATACTTCTTGAGTATGATTTAAATCATTAAACATCATAAAAGGCCTTGTCAATCAGTGTTGGCAAGGTCTTTTTTTAGTGCTACATAGAGATGGTTCCAGTACTGACATAGGGATTACTGCAGTACTGGTAGTGAGATTACTGCAGTACAGTAGCGAGATTACTCCAGTACTACATTGAGATTACTCCAGTACTACATAGGGAGTACTACTGTAGTTTAACGCTTTTAGTTGACTACTTTCAGTCTTAATTGTAAAGTTGGTTGA